>Ga0315282_10000232_pt1 | contig 112446 bp, 107 predicted proteins | sample YL17G07_20_MG_FD_203693 | JGI IMG/M metagenome (GOLD analysis project Ga0315282, IMG submission 203693) | Sediment microbial communities from Yellowstone Lake, YNP, Wyoming, USA - YL17G07_20 | ecosystem: Environmental > Aquatic > Freshwater > Lake > Sediment | place: USA: Wyoming | collected... | reverse complement strand
GTATTTTTATTGACAAACACATATTTGTTCGCTTAATGAATTTAACTATCAGTAATGTGGCATGATATTTTACCATTCATAACTATTTTACTGTGATTCTAAATTTCTACCTTTCCGAATTACAGGTCTATTAATTATGCAGTTGACATATATAATACTATTATATAATATAAATGTAAGCGATATTTTGCCAAAGTATAATCGTTAAAAAATTGTGATTATCCTACAACGAAAAAATGGCATTTTTAACGATTACCAAAATAATGTAGGCTTGGGTAACGTTTATGTCGAACTTTTGTCAAATAATCAGGAGAGAAATATAAAATGAGTGAAACATCAGAAAAGCGAGAACTTATTTATGGGCAGTATCAAAATGATTGGATTGGCTATCGTCCTGAAATTAGATTGGTTGATTGTACTATACGAGACGGTGGGCTCATGAATGACCACCTATTTAATGACGATGTTGTGAAAGCAGTCTATCAAGCCTGCGTTAAGGCTGGCATTGATTATATGGAGTTGGGATATAAGGCGTCTAAAAAGATATTTACTCCGCAACAATTTGGACACTGGAAATTTTGTGATGAAGATGACATTCGTCGGATAGTTGGCGATAATGCAGAGAATTTAAAACTCTCTGTGATGGCGGATGCAGAACGAACAGACTATCATGAGGATATTCTGCCTAAAGAGGATAGTGTTCTGGATATGGTACGTGTTGCTACATACATACATCAAATTCCTACTGCTATTGATATGATCAAGGATGCCGCTGACAAAGGCTACGAGACTACGTGTAACATAATGGCTATATCAACAGTTCAAGAAGGCCAACTTAGAAGCGCGCTAGATGCATTAGCAGAATCTCCAGTTGGAACTATTTATGTGGTAGATAGTTTCGGGTCACTTTACAGCGAGCAAGTCAGGGATTTTACATTGATGTTTCTCCAATACACCAAATCTGCTGGTAAGGAAGTCGGAATTCATACGCATAATAATCAGCAGTTGGCTTATGCAAACACCATTGAGTCACTTATTCACGGTGCAAATAGGCTGGACGCAAGTCTGGCAGGTCTTGGCAGAGGAGCGGGTAACTGCCCAACTGAGCTTTTAGTCGGTTTCCTTCATAACCCCAAACTCAGATTACGTCCTCTGCTTCAATGTATTAGAGATTATATTGAACCAATGCACGAAAAATTGCGATGGGGATTTGGTATTCCCTATATGATTACAGGTCTATTAAATCAACACCCTAGAGAAGCTATGAAATTCATGGAGGAAACGGATACGAAAGATATTGTTAGTTTCTTTGATTCGATACTTGAGGAAGAATAGAGAAAAAGTTTCCAGTTGTTAGTTTTGAGTTTTCAAAGAAAGGAGAAAAAAGTGTGGATAAAGACGTCTAAAGGACAGCTTATTTCATCAGAACATATACAATACTTCTTGATTCGTGAACGTAAAGATCAGTTTTCTATTATTGCTTGTACGCAAGAGGAAAATTTTGTTATTTCAGTGCATGAAATAGAGGGAGAGGCACGCAATGCCCTAGAGGATCTTTGGGTTAAGCTAAATCATGACGAGTTCGACGATTTTGAGGTGTTAAATCGTATCGCTAGTGCTTTAGAGAAAATTACCGCATATACAGAAGAGAAATAACAGGAAAACAAGGTGTAGACCAATTTTGACAAACCTATGCTTATATGCTATAATCTAAAGTAATCTCGACCCTGAGAAATATTGTAAAATGTGTATTTATATTTGATTTTTGTAATCATTAAAAAATAGAGCATATCAAAATGGCATTTTTTAACGATTACTTGTTAGATAAACTCTGTATTTTTACGGTTTTTGTAATTGGTAAGGAGGAATTTATGGCAAAAATACTGGTTGTAGACGATGACCCTGATTTTGTAGAGATCACAAGGATCATTCTGGAAAATAATGATTATGAGGTGGTTAGCGCATCTGATAGCAACGAGGCTATTGAAAAAATGCGAATTGAAACTCCTGACCTTGTGCTGTTGGATATTATGATGTCACAACCTCTTGATGGGGTCGAAGTCAGCAAAAAGATGCTGGAAGACGATACTCTAAGGAAGGTTCCAATCATAGTGGTATCATCAATCACAGATAGTCCTCATCTGGCAGAATTCCCGAGTGATGAGTACCTTCCTCTGGATGACTGGATAACTAAACCGGCTCAACCAGAAGAACTGTTGGCAAAAGTTAAGAAGCATCTTGAACGCTTTAATAATTGATGAAGGAAGAAAAGAGGAAAAATCACGAATTGTACAAATAAATGAATTTCACGAATTGAAACAGGTCTATGGGTCTATAAGTCAATAGGTCTATGAGTTTGCATAGACTCATTAACCTATAGACTTTTCTACAAATTCGTGTAATACATCTCATTAGTGAAATTCGTGATAAGAATATTCTCAGGACATTATGGAAAAACCTAAAGCAGGCGGAATCATAGAGAACATCAATTTAGTGAAGATAGGTGTTATGTCGGTGCCAGACCAACCGGGCGTCGCTAGCACTATACTTGGTGCTTTGTATGAAAAGAACGTTAACGTTCAATTCATAGTTCAGACTACTGATCCTAACGACAAAGCAAGTATGATCCTATGTATAAACAAGAATGACCTTGCGGCAGCGATGTCTGCGATCGAGAACGTGGAACCATACATTAATGCCGAAAAAATTCTTTACCAGTCAGATATAGCTATGGTCTCAGTCTTCGGTCCTCACTTCCGAGATCAACCAGGTATTGCTGTTATTGCTTTCTCATCTCTTGCGGCGGTTGGGATAAACATAATAGCTATAAGTACTTCCATTTCAACCATTTCGTGTGTGATTGAAGGCGATAAAATTGATAAGGCTGTAGAGGCTTTAAGCTATGCCTTTAATGTACCATCCAAAAGTGTTTTCATAGCTTCTGATGGGTTATCGTTACACGCCACAAAGGGAGATAGCAAAAAGTGAGTGAATTATTTTATCTAACACTGGAGAATAATTCAAGTGAATGGATGAAGCGGATTATTCGTGTTCGCTGGATGATAGCCATTGGTACTTTTTTTATTACAATTGGTGCCAACTATTTGCTTCCCAATACCTTACACTTTTACTCACTCCTGATAACGATAATAATACTTGCTGGGTTCAATGTAGCTCTTTCTGTTTATTTCTACCTTGTGCAACCCCTAACTATTTCGTCAGGACGTTATGCTGTTCTTGCACATATACAGATGATCCTTGATTTATTATTTCTTACCGTATTCCTGCATTTTTTTGGCGGACTTGAAACGCAATTCTTCTTTTTCTACCTGATCTACATAGTCATTGCCAGTTTTTTGTTCAGCAGAATTATAAGCTTTGCATACATTGGGTTAGCTAATGTCCTTTTTCTTGCTCTTTTGGTATTGGAATGGCAGGAGTTAATTCCACATTATAACCTTAATGGATTTCGCCTGCTTTCGAGGTTTCAACAGCCTATCCATATATTTACCACCAGTTTTACTTTGTTTGTAGCATCTTTAATTACTGCTTACATTGTCTTGACAATGATGGGAAGGTTGCGTGGTAGAGAAATGGAACTCGTAGAAATGAACGTCGCTTGTCAATTGAGGACAAGGGAACTGTCAGAGGCGAATCAATCCTGTGAACTAAAAACAAAAGAACTGGCAGAGATGGTGCAAAAACTACAAGAGAGAGAATATGAGCTTACAGAATCGAATTTAGTCTGTGAGCTAAAGACGAAAGAGTTAGCAGAATCAAATCTTGCTTGTGAATTAAAAACAAAGGAACTAGCAGACCTTAACGCCCGTCTTGAAAGGCTTGATAAAGCAAGAACCCAATTTATCTGGGTTGTTACTCACGAACTGCGCGCACCAGTAGCGGCTATTCAGAGCTACATGAAGCTTATACTGGAAGGCTACATACCAACTGAAAAGCTGAATGATGTTGTCCACAAAGCAGAACGACAAGCACTAAGGCAGTTAGACCTGATAAATGATTTGCTTCAGTTAGCACGACTTGAAGATCCTAGTATAGAGGCAAAAGCTGAACCGGTAAACATCGCTCAAATATTGGAAGAAGTAAACGATTCAATGCGCGTTCTTGCTGAAGGGAACGAGATTACGTTCGGCGTTAAAGTTGATCCTGATGTTCCTCTTGTAAAGGCAAATCCTGAACACATAAAAAGTCTATGGACTAATCTTATCGGCAACGCCATCAAGTATACCGACTGCGGAGGAAGCGTATCTGTGTCGCTTACGCATAATCATGATCATATAATTGGCGTTGTTGAGGATTCTGGAATTGGTATATCACCGGAATGTAAATCGCGCATCTTTGAGCAATTCTATCGTGCAAAGAACGCTAAAAGCATGAACAGGCAGGGAACTGGTCTGGGGTTATCAATAGTAAAACGTATTGTAGAGACTTATGGCGGGAATATATCATTTGAATCTGAGCCCGGGAAAGGAACTAAATTCATATTTACCTTACCAAAGATTATTGATGAACCTTTAAAGCAATCGAAAGACAATTAAGGCAATTTCTCGAATGTGCCTATCCTTAATACGTCGCCCAGTTGACCAGCTTGCATCCCAGTCTGTTTATATTCTACAAGTACATCTTCATAAAGAGTTCCACGCTCAATCTGTTTATCCTTTAGCGATACCCAAATTTCACCCCAATAATGGCTTCTACCCTTAATTGATACATCATTGAAAGCAACATTCAGTTTATTGATGAACGCCCTATATTGAATCAATGCACATAGCTCATTGTTCATTTTTGAGATACCAAGCCATGTCAATTCGATCTGCCTGTTCTGAAAAGTGCCTGACCCTGATAATGAAATTTCCCCTTGCGGTTCAGATGGGATATATGTACGGTTCAGTTCAAGTTTATCAAAATAAAACCATCCGAAACTTTCAAACATGACGGTATCCCATACAAGATTTCGGGTTACTATCATGGATGGTGGGAATTTCTGGAAAAAATCAGGTTTTGGTATATCAGTATAAATGTAAGTGAAATCCTCCATATAATCCTGCTTTGCGCCTTCGGGAAAAACATCCTCGAAAGTCTTTGCATCAGCTATTCTGACATTGTTCCATTTAGCTTTCCCATCTGGTAGGTTACGTGTGTAATCTCCAGAGACTCTCTGTTTGCTTACCAGATTTCCATAGGTATCCAGATTAAGATAGTCACACACAAATCTATATTTTTGAGGACCATCCTCTTTCAGTTGAAGATCGGCAGGAAGCTTTTGAAGATAGCTTTCAATATTGCCTGTGTCAGTAGTAGTACCTTCGGCAAATAGAGGCACACTTCCATAACCAAAGCAGACAAGAGAAATTAAACACAAGATTATCAATTTTTTATACATAATACCAATTTTAGTTAGAAGTGAGACTCATTCTTTTTGTCATTCTGAACGAAGTGAAGAATCTTCTTTGGTTTAGAACTTGAGATTCTTCATTTCGCTTCGCTTCATTCAGAATGACATTTTAAGTCTCATTTCAAACTGAGAAAGGTATAATTACTCCTTCTTTAATTTTGTCATAAAGTAGGCAAGTTCCAAAACTTGCTACTAATTTTATGATACTATTTACTTAAATTTGCAAGATCAGAAAGGTAGAATTCATCTGATTTGACTGAGTATTTTTTGTGATTACGAGAAGAAAGGAAGTCCATGACGACTTTGAATGTAGTTTTTGCAAAGGATGATGTCTGTTCTTCGTGTTCTCCGAATTCACTCATCCACTTTTGCAGGTCCTTCACATTTTCCGCTGTGAGTGTTGCGACCAATATTCCTATGTTATAGTAATATTTTGATCCTGAGTCAAGTTGCTCTAAAGGGACGAAAGTTATAGCTAAATCAGGATGTGTTATCCATTTTATAAGCCTATCTAGTTGCTTATCAGTTTTCGACATCGCTTGTGACCCTTCCTGAAGTCTACTGCACACGTAGAGCTTCTCAAGTGGTTCAAAATCAATCTGATAGCTTATATTTCGTTGACCATATAGACGATCAAACCAATAACTTCGTCTTTCCCACAATTCAATAGTATATTCAACCCTAACGGTAAAACCTCTGCTGAGGAACTTGACTACTTTATCGTTGAATATATCTTCTGCCTGAAATCTCATCGCCAGATTATCCTTAATTATGCCGTTCTGGACTACTTTTACAATGCTCTCAGCCGCACTTACTTCGCTCGTACTGGCAAATATACAGAATAACCCAATAGCTGTGAGTCTATATAATAATTTAATTGTCAGAGTCACTTTACGCATAATCAACCTGCAATACAAAGTAATGAGTAAAGAGTGATGAGTAATGGGTATGTTACAACAAACATTTCTGCCCATCACTCATTACTTGATTTCAGAACATCCTGCTGATACGGATACTGACGACTGTTTCTCGATTTTCTTTTTCAGTCGGCTTGGCTATATACACCATAAGCCCCTCTGTCCCAATGCCGATGCCAATATCGGTTTTCATGTCCTTTACCATAGCATCATAATCATAATTCCACGCATATCCGGAATCAATGAAGAACACAAAATTCAATCCTGCTTTCAGCCAGTATTCTGCATTTACAAGAAGCATCTTGTCCCCTGAAAATTCCTTATATTCATAACCCCTTAGAGTGCCAATTCCGCCGAGATAAAACTTCTTGGGATGTAGTTCAGGCAATTCACGATCTGCTGTTCCTGCTTTCACACGGAACGCAAAAAGCTGATTTCCAGATATACGATTGTATCTTCTGATATTTGCCTGATATATGGTGAAATCGTAATCCCCGCCGAGTTTATTGCCAGCGTATTCCACAGAGAACGTGTTGTACCATCCATTCGTTGTATCATCTTTGGAGTTTCTTGTATCAATAGCACATTCACCGATCACGCTTTTCATTCTACCTTCAAGTATGGGTGGATTTTCTCGCTTGTATTTAATATCTTTATTTCTTCTGCCATTATCTTCGTCGGAATAGGAACGATTCAAGAGACTCCAGTCGTCAGTCTTGAATAGACTGCTGTAATCATCATCTCTGTACTTAGCGCTTACAAAACTGAGTTTAGTAAATAAAGGTATTTCTTGACTGATACTTGCCTCGAATCCCTCTCTCTGGTAATAGTCCCTGAAAGCCTCTCCAAGAATGGCTTCTGCAATGAAGTTCTCAGCGTCAGATATTAGCTCACGGTCGTTGGTATCGGTCATTTTGTGGACATCTAAGCCTATTGTACTCTTATGCTCTCTGAACCATGATTTTTCTGCACCGAATTGATAGTTCCATATTTCACTAGAGAATCCATAACTAAACCCAAAGTAAACCCTTGATTCCCAATACGTGCTTTTCACTTCGGGCTTCATTCCTAATTGTAACCCATGCACTCGATTAAATTCAACTATTCCATTATGACCAGTTTTAATGAGACTGTCTTCCTTCACCTCGATACGAACTACGTTGAGTCCATCTTGAGTTCTACTGGGATTCCAATTTACACTGCGAAAATATGGAAGTTTAGCTCTCATTGCGTTTATGGCATCGTTTATTTCGTATCGTACGTATGGCATTCCGGGTTTTAGATTCAGGGATTCCTCAATTTCTTTTGTTGGAATTTTATTGTTCCCATATATCTCTATTTTGTCAATACGACCTTCGTCAATGCTGATATTCAGGACATTAGATACGACAGAATATTTAGCCGTTGCCATTTCATATTCTTTGGATTTATAAATCTCAGAAATCAACTTGCATTTTATCGCCACATCTTGGGTAGTTGTTCTGGTTGGTGTAAGGTTAAAATATTTTACAAGTTCCTCTCTTGAAAAAACAGTTGCGCCTTCTACTACCACTGCTGATGGTGAGATAATCTCTTTCTCTGTCACTTTGACTATCAGTTTAACGCCTTCATCATTTTTGATAAGATCCATGCCTATATTCTGGAACCATCCTAGCGATTCCAGTCTTTGTTTGGCACGAGAGAGAGTATCCACGTCAGCGACATCACCGATATTCAGTTTTAAAGCCTCCTCTATTTCATCTTGAGATAGCTTGTTATTACCTTCTACTATGATATCGGCTATTGTGGATCCTGATTCTGAAGGCGCCAATGGTTCTGCTGGCGCTTCAGTAAGTGAAAGCATACCAGAGAATTCCAACTCGCCAAATCTCGATGGAACGTGAGGCCAGTCGGGTGTAAAATAGGTTGGCGACCAGTAGGTATATTCTTTTCTCTGCTGTTCCATGCGATGGAGGTTGAAACGCCATGTATCCCCCTCTTGGGGTTGATTTTTAGTAAGGGAGGAAAGAGGGATACTTGCTTCTATAGTCCAGAAATTTTCTCTTATGTCCGTATTAAAAATTCCCCCCGAATTCCACTTCATGCCCAGCCCGGATTCTATGGTTCTGCGTCTTTCAATCTCAACTCTACTAACCTCTTGGTCAAAGACAGTACCGATAGGGTTTACTGCTATATGGTAGTATGTAGTTTCGGTTTCAGGCGTTGGTTTTATAAGGATCTGAACGTTATCATCATTCCACATTTCCTCGTCTTTTTCTGTAACTGATATTTTTATATTGTCCATGTTTGATTCGTAACACCTGATCCCGATATACAAATTCCGGTCATCCCATAAAAGATAGGCTTCTGTTGCTTCAAAAGGCTCTCCGATACCATCAGCCCAGACGAAGTTTTCAATCTTGCCTGCATTTTTCCATGATTTATCATCAAGCCTGCCATCTATTACTGGTGGATCCAAAGTCCTTATCGCTTCTATGATCGGTAATGATGATTTATCTATCTTCTTAGTTTTGATTTCCCCTGTCTTTACATTAGATTGTCCTGTTTGCTTTGGTAGGGGAGAAGCTTTAGCCTGAGCAGATTTAATACTAATAATTCCGCTGACGGTTTTCAGTTTTAATGGTGGTCCTCCATTGAAGAGCTTCCCCTTCAATGAATGTCCATCTGGACCGCCTTCCAGTGGAAGTTCATTAAATATTTGGCCTGAAAGCGTTGATGCTTCAAGTTCTGCTGAGTAACCATCTGGCAAAATCATAGTTATATTACCTGCGACTGTATTTGCTGAAATTGGTACAGAAAACTCATCTTTCACACGAATCTCGATTGCACCGTTGATTGTGTTAAAATCGCTTTTTTCATCAAATCGAATGTCTGCAATGATATTGCCATTAATGGTTTTTGCAGATACTGACCCTACGACATTATTTAGCTCTACGTTACCGTTGGAAGTCTCTATCTTTTTCATACCTTTGATGTCCGTTATGTATATCGAGCCATTTGCAGAGGTTATTTCGAGGTTCATATCTTCGGGCATAGAGACGTTAAACTCTGTTATATTATCAGAAGAAGACTTCGCTGCTTCTATTTCGATCCTGTCATCGTTTTTCTCCATTTTTAAGAGTTCAATTGAGCCTTCATTTGACGGTTTAACCGCTACTTCTGGTTGATCCCATGGAATTATTCTGAAAGTGCTGTTGGCTGTTTTGATAGATATTAATGAAATTCCTTCAGTTGACATAGATTGCCCGTCTGTTTCAGCCCAAACGATATTTGTACAGATGAACAGTGCAGCGATCATCAAGATAATCGTGAGGTTTTTGATTTGTATTCTTTTAGAAATCGCCATTTTACGTTCTCCTTTCATAAACCATATTAAGAGCATATAAACAAATTATGCTAAAATTCTTGGAGTCAAGCATAACTAAATGGCAATTATCGTGCCAGATTGTGACGATAGGTGTTTATTGTATATAAAAGCTGAAAAATCAAGTTTTTCGGGTATCTTTTAAGATGTATGATATGGAGTTTATCCACAAAATCCATTGTCTTTTGACACACCCATGTTGTATATTGACACAATGGATTATAACATTAGTTTATGGGTTTTTCAATGGTTGGGAGTACGTTAGAAACTCGTAATGTTAAGAATTCTTATTATTTAGGAATAAAATTAGGGAAATTATGGTTTGACAATTATGTATTGTTGGGCAATTTTGAAATTTTGAGATAGCTCTTGACAAATTGAATCAGTTGTGGTATAATTACTAAGTTTTTGATATTTAAGATTTCTGGTATCAAAACCATTTCAAATATTAAATCCAACCAAATAAACAGTTTTAACTTCTGGTTGCCAATTTCAGAAAATATTAGGGGTCACATACTACAGAGGGAGGAGCACTAATATTTTGTCTTGTGTATTTCGTTTTTTTAGCGATTAAATTTAATATCGCTATTTAATTAATATCCCTAAAAGCTTAAAATTTGTTTTCCTTTGTGGTAAACCAGACGGTAAAGGCATTCGTTATATTTGCAGATTTTCCATCCAATATAGAGTGCATGATAAACTTGATTTTTATAGGCTGTGTTTGTTTATTATAAACAAAGTTTGGTGGGTATTTTCGTCTTTACACGGATAGGACATTATTAATTTGTGTGCCAATGGATTCGATAGACTTTTAGATTTTTAACCAACAGAATCGTAAACGGAGAGAGTGAATTTGGAGATGCAAAGATTAGAAGAAGTAGCAGTAGAGGAAGTAGAATACGAGACAGAAGAAGATGAAAGCTCCATCATCGAAGAATCTATAGAAGAACCTGACGATGATATACTGGAGGTTTTGCAGGATCTGGAAGAAGATGAAGAGATTACAGAACTAACTGATGATAATCGTGATTATACGCTTCTGTCTGACCTTGATGGAGCAACCGAGCAGTATCACGAAAATAGTGAATATATAACACCTTACGATAATTACGGGCTAGAAAGATCGCTTGCTATTTATCTCCGTGAGATAGGTCGTCAACCATTGCTTACGAAAGATGATGAGATTGTCCTCTTTGCGCAGATAGAAAATGGACACAATATTATCCAACAAGCTATTTTCGATACTAGATTTGTATCAGATACTGAAACAGAGCTTTTGAAAGACCAAATATTTAAGCTTGTAAACCAAATAGAGGAAATAGCTGATGATGTATCTTTTTTGAGGGCATTTATATCGAATATTGGTATTAGCAATAGAATTTCATCATCTCAGATAACAATAGTCTTGAGAATGGCTAAACAGCCAAACCTCGAAAAGCGGGACCTCACAAATGAACAACTTGCAGAAATAGCAGAATCAGCACTTGAGGGCTTATTAAACGAGATTGGGGTTAGTGAGGTTAAGCTCAAAGATATTATCAATCGCATTTCTCATGGATATAGCCTGATTAACAATGCTAAAAAGAGAATTATAGAAGCTAACCTTCGACTTGTCGTCAGTATAGCAAAGAAATATGCGGGTGTTAGTCCTGCTCTTTCTGCATCAGATTTGATTCAGGAAGGTAACGTGGGGCTAATGCAGGCTGTAGATAAATTTGAGTATCAAAAAGGGTATAAATTCAGCACTTATGCTGTCTGGTGGATTCGACAGTCTATAACTCGTGCCATTGCAAACTATGGCGGAGTTATAAGATTACCAGTGCATATAATTGAGAGTAATAAGGAATTAAGGCGAGCATCTGCACGAGCGGCAAGAAGATTAAGCCGCACACCAACAGTAGATGAGATTGCAGGACAAATGCAGGTTCGATCTGAAAAAGTCCAGCAACTCCTTCAGATGCCACGGCATCCAGTTTCGCTTGAGACGCCTGTTGGTTCAGAGGACAGCTATTTGTCGGACTTTATTGAGGATGAAAAAGTTGAGGCTCCAGATACTGAAGCCGCTCAAGGTGAGTTATTAGATAGAGTTGACGAGGTACTTAGCAGTCTTTCTGAACGTGAAGAGCAAGTTATCAGACTTAGATTTGGTATTGATGATGGATATGCACACACTCTGGATCAGATAGGACGCACATTCGGGGTCAGTAGAGAAAGGATCCGTCAAATCGAGGAAAGGGCTCTCAATAAGCTCCGACATCCTGTAAGAGTTCGAAAATTAAAGGACTTTCTATAAACTAGACTGAAAGTCCTAACTTTTTTCTTGACAAACTATATAAATTCTGTTAAAATTTATGACTGATCCATACTTAAACTGTGTGTACAGTAAAAACCTTGACTTAGTTAGTTAGATAATTGACTTTTAACCTGACTAAGAACACAGTACTTTAAGGACGTAGTAGTCTGATGGAAAGTCATAAGCAAGTCGAAATAATAAAACACATCGGCACAGCACTGCGGCAATTGAGGCTTAATCATAATCCTCAAAAACTTACCCTTCAGGAAGTTTCCGACGCAGTTGGTTACAGTACGGCTACATTGTCACAGATAGAAAGAGGTGTGATTGCTCCTTCAATTCAGGGGTTGCTGAAACTGACAGATTATTACAAAATATCCCCAGCCACTCTCTTTAAGGAAAAAGAAGAGGGTTCTGTCGTTGTTACGACCCCCAATAACCGTGAGAAAATTGAAGGAGATTTCGATGAAGTCTTTGAAGTAATGCATAACAACACCGAAATGGATACAGTCATGATGCGAGCAACTGTGCCACCTGGTGCTAGTAGCGGATTAAAATTCCATAAGCGAGACTATAGCGAGTTTGTATACGTATCAAGTGGTTCCGTTAAAGTTATATCGGAGTTAAGGGAATATAAACTCAGCCAGGGAGACTCTGCATTTATTGAATCTAATACTCCTGTCAGGCTTGCGGTAGATGGGGATCAAGTGTTGCAAGGGGTATTTGTTTACTTTGGAAAACGATAGATTCACAGGAGAAAAAAATGGCTAGAAGAAAATGGATAGAAGAGGATAAACAATTCCTCAGAGATAATTACCAAAAATTAACCAATAAGGAATTAGCTGAACATTTCAATCTTACACCGGGAGGGATCGGTTATCAACTCAAAAGGCTTAACCTGAAACGCAACAGGAAATGGACTTCAGATAAAGATAACTATCTCAAGAATAGCTACACCAAGATGATCAATAAGGATCTTGCACGTGAGTTAGGAACTACTGTGTGTGCAATTGAGAAAAGGCTTGGCACCTTAAAGCTACGTAGGCTTAAGAAATGGACCGGTGATAGAGACAAATTTCTTAGAGATAGCTATGATATAATGTCAAATGCTCATCTCGCTAAGAAACTAGGTATTACCGAGCTTGCGGTAGCCAAAAAGTTAAGCCGTTTAGGTCTAATTAGAAAGCGAAAGAAAAAATGGAGCAAGAAAAAGGAAGAATTCTTGAGAGAGAATTATAAGAAATTAAGCATTGACGAACTTGCAGAAGCTTGTGGAATGCTTCCAGACTATATCAGGAACAAAATAAGCGAGCTTGGACTTCGTTAATCTAAACTTGCATCATTTTTGAACGCTTGAATCTAAAGTTGAATTCGCACAATGTCATTTCGTGAGCCAAAGGCCAAATTATGAAATTATTAGTTTGATCTTTGGCTTTTTTTCTTTTAGAAACACGATCATTAATCGCTTATATCAACTCCTAACGCAACAATATATTCCATTGAGTCAACTATAATCCAACCTTGTAAATGGGGTTGCGTTTTGTTATACTGTTTGTGTCATTCGTGAATCAAGAGTGATATAGCTAATATGGTTCTTGATAATACTGCGTAATAAACAAACTTGGTCTATATGCCTATAAGTCCATAAGTCTATGGGTTAATAAAACGAGTTAATAAATTTTAATGACCCATAATCTTATATACCTATGGACTATAATATTCAAAGGAGTGTTATCTATGGCTTCCAAAGATATGTTAAAACAGATACTAAATGCGCCTATATATATGGCTCCAAATACCTATCTTCACTTTTACAATGGCGGCAAATTACGTGCTGATTTTGTAGGGGAGCATGATCCGAAAGATGATTACCGTTCTGAAGAATGGATGTTCTCAACTAACCGTGCAGTAACGCCCGGTCGTGAGAATCCACCGGACAAGGGTTTCAGCCGCATTCAGTTGCCAAACGGCGAGATCGTTCTGTTGAAAGAATTGCTTGAAGAATTTCCGAAAGAAACTCTCGGAGAAGCTCACTTCAAGAAATTCGGGGCAACTCTTGGAATTTTAGTCAAGATATTTGACGTTGGTGATGATGCACATATACCCGTTCATTGGCATCCATCGCCAGATTTTGCAAAGAAATATCTGAACTCACCTTATGGTAAAAACGAGTCATGGATAGTTATTGGAACGAGACCCGGCGCAAAAGCGTGGATCGGATGGAAAGAGGATATAAACTTAGATGAATTTAAGAAATGGCTGGATGCACAGGACGTTCCGACCATGCGCGCCCACATGCACGAGATCGATCCAAAGGTAGGGGATGTAATCTTCCTTAGAGACAGCTTTGTACACTCTCTGGGTTCTGGATTGTGCATACTCGAACCGCAGGAACCAACTGATTGGAACATATTGGCGGAATGGAAAAACTATCCTTTCGGCAAGAATGACGGTACGTTGGGATTGGACTGGGATACTGCTCTTGAGGCGGCTGATTTTACAAAAATGAGCCTTGATTACCTGAATAACTATGTCCTCAGGACCCCAATGATAGCGCGTAAAGAGAATGGCAACGTGGAAGAAAAACTCCTGCCAGATGAAGCAAAGCCATACTTCCAGCTTTCAAGATACAAGATAACAACGAGAATGAGTATCCTGCGCAGCAAAGGATTTCATGGAATTACAGTAACACAGGGAAGCGGAATGTTGCACGGCAGTTTTGGACACGTTCCAATTAAGCGTGGAAAATCAGTTTTTGTGCCAGCATGTCTGCCGGGTTACGAACTGACCAGCGATGGCGAGGGGGTTTTGGAAGCCATCTACTTCTTCCCGCCTGAAATATCGTGAAGGCAATAATTTTAAGCAAAAAGGAATTGGCTTTACAAACAAACTAAAATATATACAGGAGACATTAGATGGGTATTCCTGAAAAGGATTTGAAAATAGTCAGGGATCTGGCGAAGAAAGTTGCTGAGGTTGCTTCATTACCAGAGCAGAAAGAAAAAGCTGACCTGTGGTACAAACTCAATAGTCTTGAGCGAGTGCGCCCCATGATCATCCTGCAAAATGGGACATGGCACGAGACAGGTGATCAGATCAAGCTTGAGGCAGAAGATGGTTTTGCAAGACAGCACGAATGGCATCTCAAAGCGACACTTTATCACTGTAAAAACATGCCTGATGATACTGTCTATGAAGCGAAGATATACAGTCCAATATTCATTAATGGAACAGGCATGGGGATAGGAACCGATGCTACACGTCCTGATCATGTTTTCGGCGCCGCCAAATATAATCCTGTTATCAAGGACGATGCAGACCCAAGCATAATTCCAATGCCAACTGTCACAGTTGACTGGGATGCGACTGAAAAACACTACCAACAACTTTGTGAACTATATGATGGTATCCTGACAGTAGAAAAACGAGGAGTCGCAGGTCACTGGTTCTCCATGGTGGATACGTTCATTCAGTGGCGCGGTCTTGAGAACACTTTTACGGATATGATTGACCGTCCCGGATGGGTTCACGCATGGATGCAGAGAATGACAGATTGGGCAATGAGCAATCTTGACCAATACGAGAAACTCGGGGTGCTGTCGCTCAATAATGGTAATGTAGGTGTCGGTCCGGGTGGGCTTGCCTTCACAAATGAGTTACCGCAAAAAGATTTTGATGGAACTCATGTCCGACCTATTGATCAATGGGGACATGCCACGACTCAAATTTTCTCGGAAGTATCGCCAGCCATGCACGAAGAATTTGCTTTGAGGTATGAAAAGCAATTCCTGTCAAGGTTTGGGTTGACAAGCTATGGTTGCTGCGAACCTCTGGATAAAAAGGTTAATATCCTGAGATCAATCCCAAGATTGCGCAGGATCAGCATGAGTCCTTGGGTTGATCCGGAAATAGGCGCAAACGAGATAAAGAAAGATTATATCTTCTCTTACAAACCAAACCCAGCTATCATAGGCATGGAGAAATGGAATGGCGACCTTGCCCGAAAGATACTTAAAGATGCGCTTGATAAGACTCGTGGATGCGTTGTTGAGGTTATCATGAAAGACCTTCATTCGTGCAGGGGAGAAGCATGGCGTATGTGGGAATGGGTAAAGATGGCTAAACAACTTGCTGAAGAATATGCGTAAGCGATTTTAAAACGATACAATTCCTCTCCCTAATTTTGGGGAGAGGATATATAAAAAATATATGTGTGACATGTTACTTTGATGATAATATTGAAAAATATGATTATGTGTGACAGCATTTTTTAGTGCTAGTGTTTTTGACAACTTATCTGATGAGAATAATAGCCATGAAAACGAGAACTGTTATTTACGTTAATCTGATCTTGATATTTATTCTAATTAGTAGTAATTCTGCATTTTCGGTATCTGTCTTTACCGTAGCTGGAACAGTGGCAGATGCTGATGAAAATCTAGCTGATAATGGATTGGAAGTGGTTGTAAATAATGAGACAAAAAACCTTGCATCTAGTGATATTTTAGGTAAACAAGAAATTGGTAAATATGGCATAGTTTTCATTGATACAGATAACAAATCTATCGCTGATGTAGGAGACGTTCTAAAAATTACGGTAAAAGATACTAAACAAGTTTTCATTATCGTGACCTATAAACTAACTGATGATGATATTACAAATGCCAGAGCAATTGTTGATATAAAACTACCTTCTGCAAAACCATCAGTTTTTACCGTTGCTGGAACTGTAAGAAATACCGATGGTACTTTAGCAACTTCTGGATTAGAAGTAAATGTAGTAAATGAAACAAGAAACCTTAGTGCTAAAGATATTTTGGGGAAACAAGAAGCAGGGAAGTATGGTGTAGTTTTTATTGATACAAATAATAAAATAGTTGCCGATGAAGGCGATGTACTGAAAATTACAGTAAAAAATGCTGGTCAAGTCTTGGCAGATTTAAGCTATAAACTGACTGATGATGATATAGCGAATTCTATTGCCAATGTGGATGTAAAGCTTGGTCAAGCCATACCTGTAAATCAATCTCCTATTGCTTCTTTTTCTTTCTCTCCAAATAACCCTGCTATAAATACAGAAATTACTTTTGATGCTTCTTCATCTTATGATCCAGACGGACAGATCGCTTCTTATGAATGGGATTTCGGCGATGGTATTACGGGAAAAGATGAAGTAGTCAAACATTCTTATTCATCTGACAAGCAATATACAGTTAGCTTAAAAGTAATTGATGACGGTGGAAAATCTGATACAATGAGTGTTCAGGTAACAATTGGAAAAATAACTGTTACTCCCAATTCCTCAATTAAACAGCAGGAAAAGAAAAGCATAGCAGTAAATGTTGATGGGAAGCAATATCTTATAGTTACCTTGAAAAATTACATCAATCCAAAGACATTGGAACTATCATCATCTTCTAATGAGGTCAAAGTATACACAGATACTAATAGAAACCCAATCTCTGATTTTGAGACTGTTCGCAAAATCAACGTAATAGACTTTGCTAGACAGGAATCCGATCAACTTAACCTCAAAAGCGATATAGAAACCTTGAATAATCTGAAGACAGGATACTCAGACTTTAACGGTAAAGATATGGGAGTTTCAGCTTATAATTTGATAATGGCTGGTGCAGGTGATGTTAAAAAGATAGTAGATGAGATTCAGGTGATAAAGGAAAGCTCAGAAGCATTGACCGCTATACAAAAACTAAAAGACCTTGCGAAAACTCAACCGACTGGCTTGGGTATATTTTTGATTACCGAAATAATGCAAAAGCTGATCTGGGATCCATCAAGCTATGCAAAGACTGAACTTCAAAACAAGATTGCTCTATCAATCAATAGCTATAATTCCGCTCAAAAAATAAAAGATAAAGGCAATATTATTAATTATGAGGATGCAAACACTTTCTTGAATTACTATCAATATGGCAAAGCTTATGAAGATGAATCATTATTTCTCTTTGATAAGATTTTCAAAAACTATGTCAGCCTTATATTAAAACTTGAACCCATAACAGGGGAACTAACATTGGGTTTATCGGATTTCATAAAACTTATCTGGGAAGCAAAAGATGTCACTAATTGGGAATATGTGATTGATATAGAATGGGTCGGTAAAATCGGGAATGAGTTCTATACTCGTTATTACTGGTTTCAATCACCTGAACCTGCTATGTATACCCTTAAACTATCACAAAGGTCAGACACCCTTTCTGGCAACGCTGAATACCAGAAAAAGTATGCAGAATATATGAGCTTTATAGATGTGGTAAACAAACAGCAGGATAGCTTAATGAGCTATTTTAATGACCCTGGAAGAACTTTCCTGAACGATTTGGGAACTGAGTTTTCTTCATGGAAAAGTAAACTGTCATCATGGACAAATGATCTTAAAAAAGTATTATCTGCATTAACTGGTGGGTTGTCAAATTTCATAGGTTCATTGATCAAAAGCCCTGTTGAGCTAAGGATTTATGATTCTAAAGGACGTGTTACAGGGGTAGTGAATGGAGAAATCAAGGAAGAGATTCCAGATTCTATGTATGATAAAGAAAACGAGGTTGCTTTAATTTTTGATGCCATAGATACATATCGTTATGAAGTTATAGGCACGAGTGATGGATTTTACGGACTGGAAATTGCTTCAGCTAAAGAGGGAAATGCAAGTACTTTTGAGGCTAATGATGTTCCAATAAAGCCAAAATCCGTAAACCAATTTAACATTGATTGGAGCAACCTTTCGATCAATGAAGGCGCCACTATCAATATAGATTCTAATGGGGATGGGAATTTTGATAAGACCGTCAACTCAGGTGCAATTTATACATTATATCCCTGGGATGTGAATTCCGATGGTGTAGTTGATGATCTAGACTTGTCTATTGTCATTAAGCATTTCGGAGAATCTCCGCCTAGCGACCCTAAAGCGGATGTAAATAAAGATGGTAACGTAAATATTCTTGATCTTGTTTTAATAAGTCAACACTTTGGTGAAAAATACAAATAAAATTGAGGAGTAAGATAAAATGCGCCAAGAGGATATAATTCCTCTAATAAGAGAGTTTCCCGATCGTTCTATCCGCTGGCTTCTTGAAACTCCGGATAACTTGCATGGATTATTGTCAGTTGTGGTTGGAGATTTAGCAAAACGTATAGATTACTCCCGAACTGAACTTTTGAATCGGACATTTATCCTAGATGATTTCCGAAAGCGTGAAGCAGATATTATCTTCAAAGCCCCTTTCCTTAGCACAAAAGAGAACGGCTCTTTAAGCGAGGTTATTATCTACATTCTGATCGAAAATCAGTCAACAGTTGACAGGATGATGCCGTTCCGAATGCTGACATATATGATGCAGGTCTGGAATATGGAAATTCAGGAATGGGAATCAAGTAATATACCATTATCACAAAGGTATTTCCGTCCAATTTTGCCAGTAGTCTTTTACACAGGCAGTCAGCATTGGGAATCACCTTTGGAAATGAAGCAATTAGTTGAGATTCCTGATGGTTTAGAGATGCTCATTCCGCAGTTCAAGATTTTCCTCTTAAATCTAAAATCAACCGATCCAGAGCAGTTGGTAAGTGAAGATAATCCGTTTGGATGGGTGCTTCGAGTCATGCAAAAGGAAGATCAAACAACAGAAGAATTCAAAAAAGAACTGGGTTTGGCAGTGAATCATCTTGAGCAGATGCCTTTAGAAAAACTATCAGATTGGCAAAAGCTGATGTATTTTTTGTTTATGTTTATATACAACCGTCGAGATCCAAGAGAGCGGTCCGAACTTCTCAAGGTTGTTGAAACTAATGTCGTAGAGAGAATCCGTCGTGAGGAGGTGGATAAAATGGGCCGAACAATTGCTCAAGAATTGATTGAAGAGGGAATGGAAAAAGGATTATATCAGGGGATGCAACAAATGATAATTGAAACACTGGAGTTGAGATTTGAGATAGCTCCAATTAGTTTGATAGAAGCAATAAATGATGTTATGAATGTAAACACTCTGAGAATACTTCATAGATATGCAGTCCAGAGTATGTCAATAAAGGATTTTGAAGGAAAAATGAAAGCAATAGTTGAGACTAACAGTCTGTGAAACTATAACTGTTAGGAGGATGCTTAATGAAAATCAAGGTTATTGTTCACGAGGAAGAGAACGGAGGATTTTGGGCAGAGGTGCCGGCATTGCCCGGCTGTCTCACACAAGCTGATACATGGCAAGAATTACTACAAAATCTTTATGAGGCTATCGAAGGATACCTTATCGTAAGATCGGAAAATAAAAGAAAACGAAATTTAAATTGAAAGGGTTGAAATATGGGAAATAAAGAGATTTTAATATCTGATAATAAAATCGCTGATTTTTGTAGTCGCCATCATATACAAAAACTTTCGCTATTTGGCTCTGTTTTGAGAGATGACTTTAAGCCTGACAGCGATATTGATATTCTTGTGGAGTTTGAATCCGGGCATACGCCTAGCTTTTTCCGATTGTTTGATATGGAGGAAGAACTTTCATCCTTGTTTAATGGAAGAAAGGTCGATCTCCGTACTCCAGAGGATTTGAGCCAATATTTTCGTGATGATGTGATTGCGACAGCAGAGGTTCATTATGCTCAAGGGTGATTTTATACGTCTCCGCCATATTCTTGATGCCGCAAAAGAGGCTGTTGAACTTGCTCGTGGTGTTTCACAGCAAGACCTTAAATCTAATAGGACGTTATGTTTATCGCTGATTTATCTCATTGCTAACATAGGTGAAGCATCTAATTATGTATCTGAAAAATTTCGTGAGTCTCATCTTGATATACCATGGCGCAAGATGATTGGAATGCGTAACAAACTCATTCATGGCTATTTTAACGTAAATCTGGACATAATTTGGGAAACTGTAAACGAAGACTTACCGCAACTGATCGTCCAAATTGAAAAGCTTTTAGATAACGGTAACTCAATTTAATAGTGTTTTTTCTAAATCAACTCACATCATGTCATTCCCGTGAAAACGGGAATCCAGTCCTTATTCATGAACTTTTTCTGGATTCCAGCCTTCGCTGGAATGACAAAAAAGCACAAGTTATAGGGGGTACAAGATGAAACTCAAAGGTAAAGCGACAAAGGTTCTTTTGGCTATTTCCGTTCTTGGGATACTGGCTATCGCTTCAGGGATATGGTATAGCAACATTGATAATGGAAAAGGTTCATCGGGATGGGGAGGCATATCCCTTGTTAGACCTGCTTTCGCCCAAGATGAGGCTACAAGCTTTCTTGAGAAAGAAGCTGGAATGGCTGCTTATACAAATCTAGGTCAGAAAATAGATTTAGCAAAAGCTAAAAAGGCATTTAGGACAATAGAAAAAGATACAGATACTTATGTTGTGGGTTCAGTGCCTGTCCCCGGGTATGAAAGTGCCATGTCAGAGGATGTTCATTGTTTCATTCACAAAGATGGCTGGATTGTCTCCTATTATCTGAGAGATGAGATAACAAGCAAAATCATGTATTGGGGAAATTGGGACGGAAAGACGATTAATACAAAGACGGAGGCTGGGTTGATCTTTGCTAGCAGTGTTTTGGGACTCACGCCGACTAATGTAAAATATTACCACTTCAAATATCCAGAGGCTAATAAGCTTATGATAATAGCTAAAAAAGGAGCTTTTAAACTTACAATACCTAGTGGGTTAGTAATTCATGAAAGATCATACTCAACCTCTACCCTTTCTGCTTCGGATTATGGTAGGGACACTAGGGGAAGCCTTAATGTTGATGGACAAAATTTAGGATATGGTATTGGCTTAATCACTTTCTCTCAGTTTAAACCTGATGTAGCACACAGTATAAATTTTAGTGAAGGTTATAGTGGAGTGATAATGCTTATATATCAGGCACTTTAACAGTTTATTATAATGGATTCTAAATTTTTCTATTTTGCAATTATAAAGCAAGGTGAAATTATGAATATTGCGTTTAAGGTATTTATATGTTTAATGTTTACTTGTCTTATTTTGCTTGGGTTTGATAATTTTCGGCTTTTGGCTCAAGACGCTAAGGTTGAAATCAAAATTGAGGGTGCGGATGTTATACGAGAAATGCAACTCACCCCATCTGCTGATTTAAAATCAATAGCAAAAGCAGTTTCATCAAGGATAGTCATTGAGTATGCCGACTCCGTTTCTGAGTCGGTACTTATTGTATCAAAGGAAGTTAGCACATTAGCAAAGTCTGTTCCAGACCGAGTGATAGTAGAATACGCTGACTTGATCTCATCTAGGGATTGCGAAGGTTCACAAGCATTAAAAAAAGTAGCTGGAATAGTAACACCTAGAATTATCATAGAATATGCTGATCTATGCTCTACCAAAAGTCTTGTCAATTTCTTTAAAGATCCGATTATACCGCCAACATCGTCAATTTCGTCATTCAAAATGGCACTGGATAAAGGCTTGAATATGATCTCGCTACCCGTCAAGCCTGATACTTCACTTACTGCACGTTCCTTTGCCAATAATATCGGCTCTACCGTAGTCATCAGATATGACACTAAGGAAGCGAAATTCTTGCCGTTTGTGCCTGATGTATCACAAGGCGATGGATTTGCAATAGAAGGTGGACGAGGATATATCGTCAATGTGTCTAACTCAAAAGAATTTGTATTTACTGGAACCGCATGGTCAAATGCCCCATCAAAACTAGCGCCGAATAACGTATCAAAAACCAATTGGGCATTTGTGGTGTGTGGAACAATATTAGATGGCGATAGAATAGAACAAAACGATAATCTTGCAGTTACAGTCAAAAACCTTAGAACTAGCAAGCTCATCGAATCGGAAGCAGGACAAGTTGAGAATGGAAGATACTCTGTAGCTTTTGTTGATATGAGTAAAAATAGTGTGATTAATTCTGGAGACTCTCTTGCTATTTATCTCAAAGACAATACAAAAGGAGTCTTATCAAAACCTATTATTCAAAAAGTGATAATATCCGATTTAGATAAAAGTTTTGTCACTATCCCATTGAATACAAAATACTTTATTCCAGAAAAAAGCGTCTTGCTTCAAAATTATCCCAATCCGTTTAATCCTGAGACGTGGATACCATATCAATTGAAAGAAGATAACAATGTCGTTATCAGGATATATTCGTCTTCAGGATCGCTTGTCCGCTCATTAAATTTGGGTCATAAGTCTGCTGGATATTATGAAGGCAAAGAAAGAGCGGCACATTGGGATGGAAAGAACGAAGTCGGAGAGAAAGTGGCAAGTGGAATTTATTTCTACAGCATAAAGGCAGGTAGTTTCGTATCTACTCGAAAAATGGTAATAACGGAATGATAAAATATTTCCAAATGGAGTGGGCAAAATAATGCATCAGGACGAACTTGTATCTTTAATACGAGAGTTTCCAGATCGCTCTATCCGTTGGCTTCTTGAAACGCCTGATAACCTGCGCGGATTTATGTTGGCAACAGTTGGTGATTTGGCAAAACGTATTGACTATTCCCGAACTGAGCTTTTGAATAGGACGTTCGTTCTTGATGATTTCCGAAAACGTGAAGCGGATATTATATTCAAAACTTCTTTCCTTAGCTCAAGTGATAATGGTTCTACAAGCGAAGTCATTATCTATATTCTGATCGAGAATCAGTCAACGGTTGACAGGATGATGCCGTTCAGAATGTTGACATATATGATGCAAATCTGGAATATGGAAATAAAAGAATGGGAATCGAGTGGTATACCATTATCTCAAAGGTATTTTCGTCCAATTTTACCAATTGTATTTTACACAGGTAGTCAGAATTGGGAATCACCTTTAGAAATGAAGCAATTAGTTGAAATTCCTGACAGTATGGATATTCTCATTCCGCATTTTAAAATCTTTCTTTTGAATCTGAAAGCAACCAATCCAGAGCGGTTAGTGAGTGAAGATAATCCGTTTGGATGGGTGCTTAGGGTCATGCAAAAAGAAGAGCAACCAACAGAGGAATTCAAAAAAGAATTGAGTTTAGCAGTAAAACATTTAGAGCAGATGCCTTTGGAAAGGCTATCTGATTGGCAAAAGCTGATGTATTTTCTGTTCATGTTTATATATAATCGTCGGAATCCAAAAGAGCGGTCTGAACTTCTAAGTATTGTTGAGGCTAATGTTATAGAGAGAAATCGTCATAGGGAGGTGGAAAAAATGAGTAGAACAATTGCTCAAGCATTAATTGAGGAGGGAATAGAAAAAGGAATAGAAAAAGGAATAGAAAAAGGATTACGAGAAGGATTACGAGAAGGACTGCAAGCGATACAACAATTGATAATTGAAACATTGGAGTTGCGTTTTGAAATAGCGCCAATGGATTTAATAAAAGTTATAAATAGTATTATGAACGTAGATACTCTAAGAGTAATCCACCTATATGCAATAAAGTGTGAATCAATCAGTGATTTTGCAGAAAAAATGAAAGCAATAGTTAGAACAGATACTCAGTAAAGAGGTGAAATAATGTCTAAGCTACCAAAATTTCGTCGTCATACGATATACGTTGGTCAACCAAGTGAGAGGACAAGCTGTATTGTTGGTGATATTAATTGTGATGGTGTTCCAGAAGTCGTCATCGCCGCTCGTGAACCACAACGAGAAATTTACTGGATAGGAAAGACAGCAAGCGGTGAATGGGTACATCATCTTCTAGACAACACCTTCGACAGAGTAGAAGCCGGCGGCGCATTAGCTGACCTTGATGGAGATGGCGATCTTGACCTTGTGGCAGGTGGCGATTGGAAGGGAAATATCATCTATTGGTGGGAATGTCCCGATGATCCAACTCAGACATGGACACACAGAGAGATATTCCGTATGCCAAAAACACAAAGCCACGATCAGATGATCGCTGACGTTGATGGCGATGGTCGTCCAGAGGTTTATTTCTGGAATCAGGGGTCTCAAACACTATTTTATGCCCTTGTTCCTGATGACCCTCGTGTCGCCCCATGGCCGCACGTTTATCCCATAGCTGCTGGTGTCCACGAGGAGGGATTGTGTTTTTCTGATGTTGATCTTGATGGAAGACTAGAATTAATTGCTGGATTATCCTGGTATCGTGTACCCAAAAATCCTGATGGGAAATGGGAACGACACGAATTCGCCAGAGGTTACGTATCGCCGAAGTCTGTTACTGCTGACTTTGACGGCGATGGCAGACCGGAGATCGTGATCTCTGAAGGTGATGCAAGCCTAAACGGTAGAGAATATGGTCGGTGTGTTTTGTTTAATTCTGGTAATGATCCAGAGGTGATGTGGGAACCACACGTTTTGCACGATAGACTATTAGAACCGCACTCATTGCAGGTAGCAGACTTCGACGGTGATGGTCATCCCGATCTATACGTTGGTGAAATGGGCCTGCCAAATGGCAATCATCCTCATCCACCGGCGCAGCGTATTTACCTTAGTCGTGGAAGCAATATGGAGGAGCATATCATTGATCAGGGCGTAGGTACTCACGAAGCGAAAGTTATAGTTATTGACGGTCGTGTAGGTATTGCGGGCAAGCCGTACCGTAATCTCGGAAGCGAAGCACCTCGTGGCCCCGAAGTAGATGGAGTGCATCTATGGCTACCTGAACAGGCATTGTAAGGGCAAAAGCCAGACTTTGTTTTACTTTTCCTGAACAAATGCTTTGCCCCTACTAAAATAATTGGAGGAAAACTAAGTGGAAATTTGGAAAATTGCTCTATTAGTTGAAGATATGAAGGAAGCGGAAGAATTGTACGTCAACAAATTAGGTATGAAAGTCCTTGAAAGGCTTGATCTTGGCGATGCGGGTGAAGCACTGTTCCTTGATGCAGGGAACGTCAATCTTGAATTGATCCCAACAAAAGCATTTGAGGGGGCAGGAAGGTTGGCTGTTCCGGGGGTGCATCATCTTTCGTTTAAGGTAGATAATATAGAGGAATCATGCGAAGAACTCAAGGCTGAAGGTATCGAATTTATTAGAGAACCGTTTGAAGCACTGCCGGGTTTGATGCTCTCGTTCTTCGATGGGCTTAATGGTGTCAATCTTCAGTTATTCAAACGCAAAAGCTAAGTTTATTGGATCGTCAGATAAAGTGTGGAAATGAAAATTGTATATAATCAAATTCCCCCTATTCCACCTTTAGATAAGTATAGATAGTTAAAGAAAGTTTGGTATAGCTCAAGATATATGTTATAATGTATCTTGAAAGGTAGTGATCGGAATGAGATTTTTAACTAAAGCTGAGGTTGCAAAGACATTATCTGTTAGTGATATTACTATCCATAGGCTTATTAGAAAAGGTGAAATTCAGACTTTGAAAGTAGGTCGGGCTGTGAGGATATCAGAGGAAAGCCTTAAAGAATATGTGAATCGGAATCTAAGCGGGGTTTCTAAAGGGAACAGTGAAAAACATCCAGAAGAGCATACACAGAGAAAGCTATCGGAATCAGAGTTTAGTCTGGAGGGGATGTTTACTGAAGGCGAACCAATACCAAAAGAGGCAATTGACAAGGTTATAAGAGAATGGGAACGAGAATAACGCTTGATGCACATACGCTGATCTGGTATATCCACTGAGATAGTGTCATTGACTCCAGAGATTGTTGAAATATCAGAGAGATTACATCATTGGGATACGCACGATAGGGTCATAATTGCAACTGCAATGTACACAGATACGGAGCTTGTGAGTTCAGATGCGGATGTAACACAGCTATATGCACGGGTGATTTGGTAGTGCGAGAACCTTATGCAAAAATTTTTATTATGGCAGAAATAATCCTACAAGAGATTAGGGAACGCAAAGAAAAAAGAAGGCAACTGCTTCAAACTGAACTCGAAAGTATATCAGAACAGTTGAAAGCTATGGGTGCGTTAAAAATTATTGTCTTTGGCTCTTATGCAGAAGGACACGTTGGAAGTACCAGCGGCCTTGATATTATTGCCATTATGCCACCCACGATGATTGGAAGAAAGTGGATGCTAAAGATATATGACGAAATAGATCAAAACGTTGAATGCGATATATTAGCCTATGCACAAGAAGAATTAGAAAAGTTTATTCCTGTCAGTAGATTTGTGAGACATTTGCTAGAAACTGGGAAGGTGGTATATGAGAATAAAATTGGTTAGGAGTAAGATTCAGTGAGATTATAAGGAGGAGACGCAGAATAATTCATGTTCTATAAAAAATACAGATTAGATAAATTTCAGGAAGAAGCTATAAATTCCATAGAGTTAAACCATTCCGTAATTGTTGCGGCACCGACAGGAGCCGGTAAAACCCTCATCGCCGAATATGCGCTCGAAAAGCATCTTCAATCGGGTAAGCAGATCGTGTATACTGCCCCTATCAAAGCTTTGAGTAACCAGAAATATAGAGATTTCAGCAAAGATTATGGTGATAAAGTGGGTATCATAACCGGTGATGTGGTTATCAATGATAGCGCCCAAGTGTTAATAATGACCACAGAGATACTCAGAAACATCATCTTCGATAATAATGATCGGTTAAAGGACATTCATTACGTTATTTTTGACGAGATACACTACATAGATGACGTAGAGCGCGGCACCGTTTGGGAAGAATGTATAATATTTGCCCCTCAACATATAAACTTCCTATGCCTGAGCGCTACCATTCCAAACCTGCGTGAATTTACAAGCTGGATGCAAAGCGTTCGTCACAGCAAGATTGACATGGTTATCGAGACTCATCGTCCAGTGCCGTTGGAACATAAACTCTACTTTCATGGATATGGGCTTGGATGGTTAAACGAGCTAAGGGAACTGCAAAGAGACCCTGAAACTTATGCTCTCAAGAAAAACAGAATAAATGCCGATATAGAAGATCATCAGCCGGAAGTTGCTGTACAGGTTTTGGAATCTAACAATCATAGCGTCTTGCCATTAGACGGTATTGATCTAATAGAGCATATCCAGATAAATAATCAACTTCCATGCCTTTATTTTTCTTTTAGCAGAAAAAGTTGTGAGGAAAATGCTCTAAAAAACATTGACAGGAATTTACTGGATCCCGATGAAAGAGAAATAATACTTTACGAATATGACCAGCTTTGCGAGAAATATGGGATAAGAGATGATTCACGCGCATTAACGTTGCGGAAACTGGTGGAAAATGGTGTTGCATACCATCACGCTGGAATGTTGCCAACTCTGAAAGAGGTCGTAGAAAGGCTATTTACTTTTGGATACGTGAAATTACTGTTCACAACGGAGACTTTTGCACTTGGAATAAATATGCCTGCATGTTCAGTTGTATTCGGGAATCTTGCCAAGTATGATGGTATTCAGTTTCGCTATCTAAAAGCACGAGAGTATCATCAGATGGCTGGACGTGCTGGACGACGCGGTAAGGACGAAAAGGGGTTTGTATATGCACACATTGACGCTGAATACGACGAGTATGATGAGGTTAAACGTGCAGTTTCTGGCGATATAGAGAAAATAGAAAGCCAGTTCAACCTTTCATATAGCAGTATATTGAATCTTTACGAGAAACATGGCGAACGTATATACGATGTTTGTGAGAGAAGTCTTGGAAACTACCAGAGTGTGAAAATACTGAGAAATATCAACCAGTCGCTGGAAAAGTTTAAAAGCCAAAAAGAGGGACTTGTAAGTTTATCATGTATCCATGACGCTGATCTGAAAAAACTCTGGGAATATAGGGATTTAGAAAAAAAATTAAGGGAAGAACAGGAAGTTATTAATCAGGAAAGAAGAACCGGGCATAATAACAAAAAGAAAAAAAAGAAAATTTATAAGATCAATAAAAAAACTACAAAATTGCTGGCAATGATGAAATCAATGAAATGCCACAAATGTGAGAACCTGAGAAAATGCCTTCAAACAACAAATAAAATGGTGGATTACGATGAACAGATACGTGAGCTTTCTCAAAGAAAAGAATTTGTAGAAAATTTTCAGAAAAATCAGATAAAAAACAGACTTGACTTATTAAGAGAAATAGGTTATATAGATCATAGAGGACTACTTCCGAGAGGGAGAATAGCATCTCAAATATACGGTTACGAATTGCAGGTAACTGAGTTATTCTTTGATGGTTACTTCCATCGTCTGGAATCGGATTGGATAAATGTTATTGTAACAGCGATAGTCTTTGAGTCAAAGAGAGATTGCTGGTACAAGATGATGGAGAAGAGCGTTATAAACTCTGTGATTTCAGAGCCGATTCGCAAAATAAGAAGAATAATAGAGATAGAGAACTCTTTGGGTATTGAACCAAAAATGAAGGAGTTAGATACAAAGCTTAGTCTTGCCGCTTATGAATGGAGCGATGGATGTGAGTTTGATGAACTTGAAAAATTTACGGATATTCCACCCGGCGATCTGGTAAGATATTTCAGGCTTGCTAGCGATCTCCTTCGGCAGATAAAAAGGGTAGTATCAACAGACGATTCGCTGTACCATAAAATCAATGATTGTATTTTCAGGATAAACCGTGATGTAGTTGATGCCGAAAGGCAACTTCGTGCGGGATAAGGCATTGTAAAATAAAAAATGAGAATACCAGCAGAGGCACAGAAAGTATTACGAGTGATGAATGATGTATAATTATTTTAAATAGCTGTACATTATGCGTCAGGCTTTGCTTATAAACAATCTTTTGTCTCTATGGCAATAGATTTTACAGTGTCCAGGGTAACCCCGGGGGTAAGCAAAATGCAGGATTTTGGATACATAGTGCTGGCTATTTTTATTATTATACGATTACTCATAGCTGCTGGAATACTTTATCTTATCATTGCTGAGGTGCGCAGGTATGGCAGAAGGCAGCGTATGAAAGATGCGGACGAAGGAGATAAAGATGCCGATAGAAAAGGAATTGGAAGACACACTGGTTAATCTTCTAGAAGTCGAAACTGAAGCACGAGTAATTCTCGAAAAAGCGGAAAAAGAAGCAAAAGACCTTCGTGAACAGACACGGAAGGAAATGCAAAATACTATAGAAGATGCAAAGAAGCAAGAGGATATCGAGCTAAGGCGATCTCTTGAAGAATCTCAAAAACAGGGAGAAGCAATACGGGCCGATATAATAAATCGAGCTAAAAAAGAGATCATACACTGGCAAGAAGAATTATATAAAACAAATAGAGAAAAGGCTATGAGTTTTATAATAGATGCAATAAGTTCCATTTAATCATCTAATTTGATACATCCAAAGGTTAAAAATAATGATCGAATATTCAGCAGCAAATGCACGGATGCACGGGTTGAAAGGAAAGCTACTTAGTGCTGATGAGTATGACGCCTTGTTACAGGCTTCTGATATACAGGCGTGTTTATCAGTTTTAAGTCGTTCAGCATATAACGAAAGTATACAGGATTTAACTGATCTAGACCAGATAGAGCATAGTTTGAAGCAGGATTTTGTGTCATCCTGTATAAAAATCATAACGTTTCTGACAGGAAAAGCTCCTTACGGTTTCTTCGGAACCCTAATTAGCAAATTTGACCTTATAAATCTTAAATCTATCATCAGAGCACTCGTAAAAAGGTCCAGCCTTGAAACGGTGTCAAAACCATTTATTATCTCTCTCGGAAGATACCACGTTATACCAATAGAGAAAATCTTGGAGGTTAATTCACTTGATAGTCTTGTGACACTAATGCGAAACACACCATTTGCTCGTGCTTTGGAAATAGGTTACCAACAATACGAAACTGAACAAAAGTCTTTATCTATGGAACTTGCTCTGGATTTTGACTATTATATGAATATGTGGCAGTTTTTGGATAATCTTGATTCTGCTGACAAGCGCAACACTGGAAACCTTCTAGGAACGCAGTGCGATATTTTTAATCTCGTATGGATCATGAGATTTAGAGAGTATTATGGTTTTCCTCCAGAGCAAATTTCACAATACATTATACCTCACGCCCGAAAGATCGACACAAATGTTTTTTGGAAAATAGTAGGCGACAATGATATAACAGGGGCAATTGTAAATCTCGAATTGCATCCTTACGATGAAATCATAAGATCGATTACGCAGGTGGATGGGAACAAAATACTGTCAATTGAATTAGAACTATTACGGTATTTACGTCGAATGAGTTTGAGAGCTATCATAAGGTTTCCACTTCAAGCCGCGTCATTGATGGCTTTCTTTATATTGAAAGAATTGGAGATTAGAGATATAATAGCTATCTTAACCGGTAAGAATCTTGATTTATCTCAGGAACGGATCAAGTCTCATTTGATCACTTTATGAGGGAGAAATACTGAGCGTAGCATTAGATAAATTATTGAAAAATTCTACATTCAGGTTCTCATGATTATATGATTTGGCCCGAAAAAATGAATTTTGTGAATATATCTGTGTTGGATAATTGTCTGACACAGGTGTTATCAGTCTTGGCGAAACTTGGCATAATGCATATTGTGGACAAGCGGGATGTACCATCTATCGCCAGGCATTTGGGCAACCTCGATGTTGAGACAATGAAGGATAGATTTTCTTCATTAAATAATAGAATTGAGCATCTGCTATTGGCATTGGGCATTGAACCCAAATTCTTGTCGGCAACAGAAGGGGTAAATCCAGATGAAATCGAGATTGATCTATTTCAGGCGGCTGATAGGATCGAAAAGGAAGTTCAAGAATTGGAATCTTCTCTATTGCCTGTCATTCATCAACGAGACCAACTCAATTCAGAGATTAAGGAGCTTGAAAGAATATCACGATGGCTTTCTATCATAGAAATTAAGAATATGGCTGTTGAAAACATGAGGCAGACAAGACTACTTTATTTTGCTTTTGGGGATATACCTTCGGAATACTACGACAGACTTGTAAATAGTTTGGCAAATATAACTTGTGTGCTGGTAAGGGGAGAGTTTTCTTCAGGCAGGCAACAAATACTTGTTTTCTCTCTTATGTCGGATAAAGATGTATTATCCAATGCTTTAGGAGCCGCTTTCTTTTCTGAAACAAGTATTCCAGAGAAATATAATGGAGATATTCCTCACGTTCTCGATGAGATTGAAGTTGATATATGGACAAAGCGTGAAGAATCAGCAGAATTTCAAAGGCAGATAAAAATTTTAAGAAGAGACCTACAGAAAAAGCTTTTGGAGTTACGTGCAGCTATAATTGCGAATCTGATTGTAACAGAATCTGCCTCAAGATTTGGTAAGACTGAGAGATTCTATTCACTTTCCGGCTGGGTCCCTTATAATGAAATAAAAAAGCTACGGAAGGAAATTGACAAGATAGCCGATCAAGGAATCTTAATGACAGCTAGCGAGCCGTTTACGTCAGGGGAAGCAGAGCATTATAAACCACAAGTACCCACAAGCCTTTGGCACCCGTTTTTCATGCGTCCATTTTCAGGCTTGATAAGGAATTATGGTATACCGGGGTACTCTGAGATTGATCCCACGCTTTTCACTTCCATTACTTTCCTCGCCATGTTTGGTGTAATGTTTGCAGATGTGGGACATGGTTCAGTATTGTTATTGATAGGATTATTGGGCGCCTTGTATCCGTTGCCGCAACTAAAACCGATGCGCCAGTTGTTCGCAATGCTTGCATGTTGCGGTGGCGCTGCTATAATTGCCGGATTTGCATTTGGCAATATTTTTGGCAAGGAGGGGATCATTGCACCGTTTTGGTTTTCTCTTGAACACATGAAAGCTGAACCCATGAATCGCATATTAAAATTTGGTGTTGCCTTTGGAGTTGCTATGCTCAGCCTCGGTATTATCTTGAACGTGATTCAGTTGCTCAGAAGGCGAAGCTTCAGTGAAGCCTTTTGCGGACAATGGGGGTTATTTAGTTTGATATTTTACTGGACAGCGATCTTTATGCTCCTCACTAGCAATACATTCTCGTGGGATAAAGTATTAATAGTATTCGTTTTCCTAATTCCAATAATATTAAAAGAGCCGATAGCGCATATTTTTGGTCGTAAACACAATGAAGTTGAAACCCAAGCCGAACCATTGGAAGAGGAGGAAGGCGGAGAAGGATTAGTAGGATCACTATTTCACGTCTACGAAATAGTTATGTCCTATCTGGCTAATACCCTGTCTTTCATTCGTATGGCAGCATTCAATCTGGCACATGCTAGTTTAATGATGGCGGCATACGCAATAACACAACAAACGGCGGGTGGAAATGTTTTCTTGTCACTTCCTAGCGATATTGTGACAAACTTGTTTGTTATAATGTTAGAGGGGTTAATAGTGACAATACAGTGTTTAAGGCTACAATATTACGAGTTCTTCTCAAAGTTCTTTGCAGGCAATGGAGTGGAATATAAACCATTAAGAATAGGTTAAGGAGGAAAACCGGTGATGAAAGGTTTTACGTCATTGATAAAATATTTGAGATCAGGTAACATTGCTCTTATTACAGTCGCAATAACAATAGCTATTGCTGGCGGGGTTATGCTTCTCCTGTTTAGTGAATTTTCGTCTGTGCTTGCCCAGGAGCATGGTAGTAGTGCGCAGACGACAGCAACTACTGACAGTGGGAGATCTGGATGGGGAGCAGGACTAGGACTCATAGCTGCCGCACTGTCAACAGGCCTTGCGGCAATAGCGGCAGGTATTGCAGTTGCCGCAGTCGGTTCTGCCGCTATGGGCGCCATAGCTGAGAAACCCGAAATAATGGGACGATCCTTGATATTCGTTGGTCTGGCTGAAGGAATTGCAATCTACGGTCTTATCGTGAGTATAATGATTCTCGGTAAAATATAATACAACGAGTAGATAACATTAGTTTCTGAATGTGCAAAACTCGACAATTGTATAGAATTGTTCTAGTGGTAAACCAGATTAATTTTTCGTCTTACAGAAATATGATTGTAGGTTGGGTCGAAGTATGAGACCCAACTTTGATAATATTATGTTGGGTTTCGTTCCTCAACCCAACCTACTTTTGAGATTCATAAGTTAATGAATTAATTGAGTGAACCATTATATTGCCGAGAGAGCAATTTAGACGAGAAAGCATAAAAATGAAATTCTTCCTCATTGGTGATGAATATACTGTTCTGGGATATAAGCTGGTGGGTATACCTAGCGTTGTAGCAAATAACGCTCAAGAAGCTACTGACGCTCTGAATATGGCAACGAAAGACTCTAACATCGGGATTATACTCATTACACAGCGAATAGCATCAGAAATCAGAAGTCTGGTTGATACTGTGAGATTGGAAATGTCTACGCCAATAGTTCTGGAGATTCCTGATAGACAGGGGCCAATGGAAGACAGAGAATCCGCATTGAGTGTCGTCCAAAGGCTGATCGGAATAAAAGTCTAAATATGGGAAGTGTAAAACATGCTAATGCTTGAAGTTCCAATAGAGGATTGTCCAAATCCAGACGAAGATTTACGGCAAAGATTGTATTGTGCGCAGATTATCTATGAAAATCGTCAGTCTCGTAATAAAGTAAAATCACTTTTAGGGCTTTGTGAAAATGCCGTATACGTATCGTGAGTTAGAACGAATAGCACACGGATTTACACAGATAAGACGGATTCTTACGGATAACAGGGAATTTTTGTGATTTATCAGGATGTAACTGACAAAATCATTAAGGCATTCTACAATGTCTATAATACTTTGGGATATGGATTTCTCGAAAAGGTATATGAGAATGCACTCATATATGAATTAGAGAAACTCGGTTTGAATGCTATTCAACAAAAACCTATTAAAGTGTATTATGATAGAATTTTGGTAGGGGAATATTTTGTTGATATTATAGTGGAAAATAAAGTTGTGATTGAGTTAAAGGCTGTTGAGACTTTTCAAGAAAACCATGCTAACCAATTGATGAATTATTTGAAAGCAACAGATATAGAAGTAGGGTTACTTCTAAACTTTGGTCAAGAACCACGTTTTATTAGAAAAATATTCACCAATGATAAAAAGAAAATCCGTAATAATCCGTAGCATCCGTGTAAATCCGTGTGCTATTAAAAAAGTATTAAAACTAAGATAGAGGATAGAAGAAATGGACAGGGTTGGAAGTTTGGAAACTCTCAGGAATCAGGTTCTTAAACAGGCGAAAGAACAAGCGGCAACTACTGTTGATAGAGAAAAGCGTATATCAGAACATGATCTGGAGTTCGCAAAAGAAGATGCCGAAAAAATTAAAGAACAGCAAAAAGTCAAAATACAATCCATAGTTGAGACAGAAAAAAGAAAGACAATAGCTGCTGCGGAGATGGAAGCTCGCAGAATGCTTCTTGATAAAAAAGAAGAACTCGTCTCTCGCCTTTTCACTGAAACCGAGGCTAAATTGGAAGAAATGCGCGGCTCTGAGTTATATATTAACGTAATCTCTAAGTCAATTGAAAATGCAGTGGCTAATATCGGTGACGATTTGATAGTAGAGTTCGGTGATAAAGACAAGGTTATTTTCGTGGGAGATGCTATATCTTCAATTGAATCAAACGTATCAAATGCTACAGGGAAGAACGTAAAACTTCAGTTCAGGTCTGCTGGTGATAGCATATCAGCGGGAGTGGTCATAAAATCGAAAGATGAAAGAATGATGATAGACAGTTCTTTCACCAGTCTGATCAAAAGGCTTGAAGAAGATATTAGAGGTAAAGTGTCTGAGATTTTGTTACAAGAGTAGGGATATAGGTCAGTAATCTGGTCAAGCATGAACTCATTAACCTATTCTTATTGGAGTAATCATCAATGGCAGAGCGTGAAGGTATTGTATACAGAATAAATGGTCCGGTTATCGAGGCGAAAGAAGTAACTGGGATTTTCATGGGCGACATAGTTGAGGTTGGCGAGGAACGACTTATCGGTGAAACTATAGGTCTGGATGGCGATACCGCCATAATACAAGTATATGAAGATACAGGTGGACTGCGTCCGGGAATAAACATTTATGGAACTGGTCTGCCATTGGCGGCGGAATTGGGTCCCGGATTGATAACAAATACATTCGATGGTATCCAGCGTCCGCTTCAACTTATTCAGGATCAAGTCGGAAACTTTATCACTCGTGGCGTAAGAGTTCCTGCACTTGATAGAGAGAAAAAATGGCATTTTCAGCCAAAGGTTAAAAAGGGTGATAAGGTTAGGGCTTGCTCCATACTGGGAACGGTTCAAGAAACGTATTTGATTGAACATCGTATAGTTGTACCTCCTGACGTTGAAGGTGAAATAACCTATATTACTGAAGAAGGCGATTATACAATTGAACAGACCATTGCAAGAGTAAAGACAGCTACAGGTGAAAGAGAACTACAAATGTTCCACCGTTGGCCTGTGCGACAAAAACGCAGTCAGTTCCCCAGATTAAATCCATCTATTCCGCTTGTCACTGGACAACGTATACTTGACTTCTTATTCCCGATTGCTAAGGGCGGAGTTGCGGCGATTCCTGGTGGATTTGGAACTGGTAAGACCGTTTTGCAGCATTCACTCGCTAAGTGGTGCGATGCAGATATAATTGTCTATATAGGTTGCGGTGAACGTGGAAACGAGATGACGCAAGTTTTGGAAGAATTCCCTGCGTTAATAGACCCCAAATCAGGCAGACCGCTCATGGAACGAACTGTTCTGATCGCAAATACGTCCAACATGCCTGTTACTGCACGTGAGTCTAGTATATATACAGGAATAACAATGGCTGAATACTTCAGGGATATGGGCTATCATGTTGCTGTCATGGCTGATTCTACTTCACGATGGGCAGAGGCTTTGAGAGAAATATCAGGACGACTTGAAGAAATGCCCGCTGAAGAAGGTTTCCCGGCTTATCTTGCGTCCCGTCTGGCGGAATTCTACGAAAGAGCTGGAATGTTCGATATTGGTGATGGGAAACAGACATCTGTTAGTATCATCGGCGCAGTATCTCCTCCCGGCGGAGACTTCTCTGAACCCGTAACCCAGCATACTCGAAGATTTATCAGATGCTTCTGGGGTCTCGATGCTGAACTCGCCGGCGCAAGACACTTCCCCGCCATTAACTGGATTGACAGTTACAGCGAATACATTGAAGATTTGTCCCCATGGTGGGATAAAAATTTCACTATCCCATGGGTTGAGATGCGCACTAAATTTACAGAACTCCTACAGTCCGAACAGAAACTCCAACAGGTTGTCAAACTCGTTGGTCCTGATGCTCTTCCTGATTCTGAACGACTTATACTCGAAATCACAAGGATCATAAAGATCGCTTTCCTGCAGCAGAATGCGCTCTCTGAGGATGACGCCTACTGCGTTTCAGAAAAACAACTGAGGATGGCTCAAGCAATAATGCACTTCTACGATCGGGCAAAAGCAATAATCGAGAAGGGCGCTCCAATCTTCACGATAACCGGATTGAGCGTTGTTCAGGATATTTTGAGGATGAAGTCAAGGATACCAAATGAAAAAATTGTGGAGTTCGATGATTTACTGGCAACAATAAACGAACAGATGGATGAGTTGGAAGCGAGGTATAAGTAAAATGCAAGGGAAGGAATACTTAGGCTTATCGGAGGTTTCAGGACCTATCATAATCGTCAGAGGCGTTAGTAACGTGGGCTTTGACGAAATGGTTGAAGTCATTGACCCGCATGGAGATATAAGAATCGGTAGAGTTCTGGAAGTCAAAGAGGATCTCGTCGCTGTTCAGGTTTTCAGTGGAACGAGAGGATTGTCTATTGCGTCTACCAAAGTCAGATTCGCAGGACGGCCTTTGGAATTAGAAGTCTCAAAGGACATGATAGGCCGTATATTTAATGGACTTGGTGAACCGATAGACGGCGGACCTAAGCCATTCTCGACTCAGAGGATGAACATTAATGGTTCACCTATAAATCCAACAGCAAGAGAGTATCCACATGACTTCATACAGACAGGCATGTCAGTAATAGATGGTCTTAACACACTGGTCAGGGGACAAAAGCTTCCTATATTCTCTGGTAGTGGTTTGCCTCATAATATGCTTGCTCGACAAATTGTCAGGCAGGCAAGACCCGGCGGTGAGGGCGCAGAAAAAGAGGATTTTGTCGTTGTTTTTGCCGCAATGGGTATCAAACACGACGATGCTGAATTTTTCAGACGTAGTTTTGAAGAGACAGGCACACTAAACAACGTCGTTATGTTCCTTAATCTGGCTGATGACCCATCTATTGAAAGGCTTATAACCCCACGCTGCGCTTTGACAGCGGCAGAATATCTGGCTTTCTACGAGAATATCCACGTTTTGGTCGTTCTGACAGATATAACGAACTACGCCGAAGCACTTCGTGAGATAGCTTCTGCAAGAGAGGAAGTTCCTAGCAGAAAAGGTTATCCGGGCTATATGTATAGCGACCTTGCTTCTATATACGAGCGTACTGGACGTATACGGGGTGTGAAGGGAACAATCACGCAGTTACCGATCCTCACAATGCCCAATGACGACATCAACCACCCGATACCCGATCTTACGGGCTACATAACTGAGGGACAGTTAGTTCTAAGCCGTGAATTGCACATGAAGGGCATATATCCGCCGTTTAACGTGCCAAGATCACTGTCGAGATTGATGAAAGACAGTATAGGAAAAGGCAGAACTCGTGCAGATCATCCTAATATCCAAAGTCAGCTTTATGCCGCTTATTCCAATGTTCAGTCTGTCAGATCATTAGCGTCAGTTATAGGTGAAGAAGAGCTTTCAGAGATTGACAGGCAATATCTGGAATATGGAAATGAATTCGAAAGAAGGTTTATAGGGCAAGGTTCTGACGAGAATAGATCAATTGAGGAAACTCTGAATATATCGTGGGAAATAGCTTCTATCCTGCCCAAGACGGAACTCCAACGAGTAAGCGAAGAACAGATAGCACAATATTACGTGGAAGGTGTCACTGCAAGAACGAAGTAGTAGTCAACCAGATTTATGTTAATATTAAATAATAGCACACGGATTTACACAGATGCGACGGATTTTCACAGATTTCCAATTGAAATCTAACATTGAAAGGGCAACCTTAAAGGAGGGCATCCGCAAGGGATTGTCTCTACGATTAAATGCCATATTTGAATTGGCAATTGGTATTAACATGACTTTCTGAGACAATTGCTACTCGAATCACCAAATCTATGAGGTAAGTGTTGCCCCAGTTTTATAATGGTCTTTGCTTATGACTATCTAAAAGGCTTGTCAAAGACTAGGCAAAGTTTATTTAGGAGGAGACGGATGGAAGATTTAACAGATGAAAAGCGAATCCGGGATGTTATTCAAAGCTATAATAAGGCTTATGAAGGTAAGGATATTGGCAAGGTTATGTCCTTCTTTTCTGAAGATACAAAAAGAATAAGGCTTTATAAAGTTGATGAGAAAACAGCTATAGGTAAAGACGCTGTCAGAGCTACTTTTGTCGAAGAATTTGATAGAGTTAATATTGCAGATTCAACATGGGATATTGATGCTCCCATGATTTCTAGTAATGCTGCAAGCGGAGTTTATAAATGGCGCATGGATTTCAACGATTTACAGAACAATGGAGTTAAGGTCGTAGCTACGGGTAAAGGTATTGTAAAACTCAGAAAGGCGGGTGGTATATGGAAAATAACTGAGCTTGAGGAAACCATTGACTCATGGGATCAGCAAGAGTAATAGGATTTGTAGTAGTGCAATTATTGCACTTTACAAAACTTATATAAAACGACGATAAATCACCTTACTACAAGCAAGCATTTTCTGAATAAAACAATTCGCCAACAGTATTATTACTCATTACGAGTTCAAAACTAAAAGTCATGGATTGTTAATCATTATTTTAATCCGTATTGATCCGTTTTATCCGTGTTAATCTGTGTGCTATCTCCTAAATTATTAATCTGGTTAATCAGCAATAAAAAGAGGTTAATAAATGCCTAAACTCAAGGTAGCCCCTACTCGGAGCAATCTTCTAAAAACTAAAGAAACTCTCAGGTTAGCGAAAGATGGGCATGATCTTCTAGAGCAGAAACGAGAAGTCCTGTTCATTGAACTCATGCAGATAATCCACAGATTACGGGAACTGGAAGACGAGATGATTCAAAAATCTGCTCTTGCATTTACCGCACTGGAATCAGCACTCCTATCTATGGGTCGGGAATCAGTAGAATGGGCGGCTTTATCTGCACTCGGTGAAAGGACTATAAGTATTATTTACCGAAGCGTCATGGGCGTTCCAGTAGTGAATTTACAGGAGACAAAAGAGACTTTCTCAGGGCTTCAGGCAAGTATGGACGGAACAAGCTCCGCTTTGGACGAAGCGAGTAAGCGATTTGAAGAGCTTATTGAAGTTATCTGTAAGTGGAGCGAGATAGAGATCTCTGTGTGGAGACTTGCTAACGAGATCAAGAAGACACAGCGTCGTGTTAATGCTCTGGAAAATATATTTATTCCCGATTATCAACAAACAGTAAAGTCTATTGAGGAAGTCCTTGAGGAAAATGATCGTGAAGAGTTCATCAGGAAAAAGAAAGTAAAATCGGTACTTACTAGAAAAAGAACTTTGGAACAGTCATTATGATTGGTGCGACAGATCAGTATCTGCTCTGTCACATAATTTGATTGGAAAAAATATATGTTTGAAAAAATTCTATTGCCGGTGTCAGGGTCTGATGAATCTATAGCGGCTTCAGAATTTGCTGTAAAGCTTGCAACAGTACACAACTCACAAATTATAGCGTTGAATGTTGTTGATACTACGGTTGTCAGGCAGTTGGCGCGTCTTTCTGGCAAAAGCCCGGGCGAAGTCGAAGTCGAAATAGAAGAAAACGGTTGGCGTTATCTATACTATGCCGAGGAAGTAGCTAAAGATAATAAAATAAGGATAGCTGTAATGCTTGAACATGGATTACCACAGGAGAGGATTTTGAGCAAAGCCAGAGAATATAAGACAGACCTTATAATCATTGGACAGTCTGGCAAACGTGGGACCCCCGGAATATCCCTGGATAGATTTTTGCAGTATATTCTGGAACAAGCTCCCTGCCCGGTTCTAATAATAAAGTGAAAGATCGAATTATAGGGGGTGGGAATCTACCCTTTGTACTTTCTTTGTTATCTGAAGTTCTTTTTATGAGATCGCCAACCCCCATTATTATCCCTCCAAAAATGCTCAAAATAGTTATAACAACAAGCCTTATTGCCAGCCTAATATGTATCAATATGATTGCTTTGGCAGAAGAGAAAATCTCAATGCGGATCGTGTCTGAAAGACTTATAGCCAAAGCAAATTATACCCCATGGCTGGCAGAACCACTAAAAACAAGCATTGACGGCAAACGAGTTGCTCAAGTTGGTTACAAGCAATTTCTGATCCTTGATGGAAAAGTTTCTGGTAAAGAATACGATAATATCGGCACTCCCGTGTTCAGCCCTGATGGCAAACGTATAGCTTACGCTGCTGAATTAGCTGGGAAACAGTTTGTCGTTATAGATGGTAAAGAAAGCAAACGCTACGATATTGTGAAGGAAGAAGGGCTTATTTTTAGCCCTGATAACTTGAGAGTGGCTTATGGTGCGGGTGTAGGCAACAGAAGATTTATAGTGGTAGACGGTGGGGAGGATTTATGGTATGACGCCATAGGGATACCCGTATTTAGTCCCAACAGTTTGCAAGTTGCTTATGCGGCTGAACAGGATGGTAGACAATTTGTTGTTGTAAATGGGATCGAAGAAAAACATTATGATGAAGCCGGCACCCCGGTTTTTAGTTCTGACAGCGAACGAACAGCTTATGCCGCAAGAATGGAAAATAAATGGTTCATGGTTGTAAACGGAAAAGAACAGAAACAATACGACGGCGTTGGAACCCCCATCTTTAGCCCTGATAGCAAGAAGCTTGCCTATATAGCCCAGTTGAACGAAAGACAGTTCATGGTTATAGGCGGAAAAGCAGGAGACGAATACGACTCCATTATAAGCAATGCTGTATTTAATCCTGATAGTAGCCGGGTTGCTTACATCGCCCAGAATTTTGATCAACAATTCGTTGTTGTGGATGGAAAAACGGAATACCCTTACGATGCTGTTGATGAGTCCAGCCTGAAATTTAGCCCTGATGGCAGACGATTAGCTTACGTAGCTCAGTTACGGGGAAGATGGAGAGTTGTGGTAGATGGTGTTGGTGGGAAATTCTATGACGTAATCGGAGGAGGGGACCCAATTTTCTGTTCTAATGGCAGTAGAATGGCGTACATGTGTCAGATAAACGATAAGTGGCTTGTTGTATCTGATGGACAAGAAGGTAAGCCTTATGATAGCATTGGAGAAGACAGCATTGTTTTTAGTCCTGACGGCAAATACTTAGCTTACGCCGCAAGCTCAAACGACAAATGGTTCGTAGTCGTGAATAGAAAAGAGGGCAGAAAATATAACGAGATCATAGGCGATGGTAATATTGTATTTGAATCAAACAATATATTTCGCTACGTTGCTGAAAGAGGCGGTTTTATATATATCATTGAAGAAAGGTTGAAATAAATTTTCAGCATAGACATTCAGATAATGTTTTTGTAAATTTGTAGGGGCAATCCCTTGCGGTTGCCCTTAAATAAAGGGTAGGTGCAAGACCTACCCCTACATTTTTTAAAATTCTTTTTCTGAATGTCTATATCTGTAAACTGAAAACTCAAAACTGGTAACTATTTTACAAAAGGAGATGCAACAATGAGTAACTTTCCGACTATAAAGATCGAAAATATTAGTGTTCCAAAGGCTTTGATAGGAATAAACAGTCTGCTTGGATGGTCGCATACCAGTGGAGGACGTGATGAATGGATCAGAAAATACTTCACTGCAAAACGGATAGCTGAAGTCTTTGCGCACTGTATAAAACTTGGTCTATATGGCGTTCTCGGACCTGTATTCCCTAGATTGCACGAAGCAATTAAGATAGCAGAGGATATGACAGGTCAAAAAATGCTATTTGTCAGTACCACGTTTGGCAGTAAGGAAACAACTGATCAACAAGCGAAGCAGGCGAAAGAGGTAGGTTCTCCGATATGCTGTATTCATGGTGGATGGACTGATGGCTGGCAGTTGAAGGATGGTAAACTTGATGATTTCGAGAAATATCTAGCGATAATAAGGGACGCTGGCATTATTCCCGGTGTAGCTTGCCATAATGGCGACAGGCTAAGGACTGTGGATCAGGGTGGGTATGATTGCGCTGTATTTGTTACTCCAGTCAATAAATTTGGATTCTATATGAATCCATCTAAAGAGTCAGCGCTTGATGCTGTTAAAAACTGCTCAAAGCCTGTAATCGCCATAAAGCCTCTTGCGTCTGGAAGATTTGACGAAGGAAGACCCAATGAGTGGCTAAAGTGGGTAGTAGATACGCAGGGCGTATCCTCTATGGTAATTGGATTCATGAGTGAGGAGGAAGCAACAGAAGATATAACAGCACTTAAAGAGATTTTTGGCACAAGCTAATGAGAAAATAAGTTATGAGTTATGAGTATGACATAGTGATTATTTTTACACATTATTCATTACTGATTACTCATCACTTTTTAACGAAAGGAGTATTTTCATGTTTAAGAGTGCATTTCTAGGATGCGGCGGAAGGGCAATGGGTCACGCACAGGCATATAAAAACATCACACGCAGTAAGATGGTTGCTATATGCGATTTGAGCGAACAAAGGTTAAAGCACTTCGGCGATACTTTTGGTATAGAGCATCGCTACACAGACATTCACGAGATGCTCGATAAGGAAAAGCCAGACGTTCTGCATATTGTTACGCAACCGGATTTGAGATTGCAATTAATGACTATTGCATCTGAACACAATGTCCCTGCCGCAATAGTCGAAAAGCCGATTGCCATTGATGGCTTGGACTATAAAGCAATATCTGAGCTTGGAAAGAAATCTAAAACTAAGTTTGTTGTCAATCATCAATTGCGTCACCATCCAAAGCTTCTGGAACTTCTGTCTGATGTAAAGAGCGGTCGTATCGGAGAGATAAAGTTTATCGAAGTTAGCGCGCGTCTGAATATGTCTGGTCAGGGAACGCATATAACCGATCTCTTGTTCGCATTCAACGATTACTCTGAACCGGAGACAGTATTCGGTCAGGCGTCTGGTGCAGAAGGCTTTAAAAGCACCCATCCGACTGCTGATATGTCAGAAGCTTATACAACTTTCAAGAATGGTATGCACAGCCTTCTAGTATGTGGAACGAACGCCTCAAAAGTTGGAGATTATCCAGATCATTATCACAAGCGCGTAGCGGCTTATGGAACTCAAGGATTTGTTCATTGGTGGATGGAAGGCTGGGAGAAAAAAACAAAGGATGGAAGCTACGAAAAAGGTTCAAAAAGCTATGGTGAAGAGGATGTTCTCGGTCAAAAAGGTCTGACGGAAGCGCTATTTGATTGGTTGGAAGATGAAAGTAAACTCCATCCAAACAGGCTTGATATATCATTGATGGAGTTCAGCATGATTCTGGCGATCTTCCAGAGCGTTGTGAAAAAAGCGCCGGTGTACTTCCCATTTGTTCCAGATGATGATGTATTGAAGCAGTTACATAAAACGCTAAGTTAATAAGCATTTAGTGGTATTTTTTCTAATTCGCTTATGATTTAAGGACACGCATCAGCGTGCCACTACATTGTTTTTAATGTAGGGACACGTTGATGCGTGTCAAAAAGAATAAACATAATGGACTTAGAAAAAAATCATTTTTTATACAGAGGTACAGCTATGGAACTACAAAATAAAGTTATCATCGTTACCGGCGCTTCTTCAGGGATAGGTCTAGCGACTGCAAAACTTCTAACCCAAAATGGAGCCAAAGTTGCTCTGGTCGCACGTACAAAGTATAAACTTGAAGAGCTTTCTAAGGAATTACCGAACTCTCTAGCTGTTCCTGCCGATATGACCAAAGAAAATCAGATAAAAGAAATGGTAGCCAAAGTAGTAGACCACTATGGTAAGGTGGATATTCTTATTAACAATGCGGGTATAGGATATGATGCACCAATTGAGAAAATTAACATTAAGAAATTTCGTGAGATTTTCGAGTTAGATGTGATCGGTCCGTTAATCGCTATGCAAGCTGTGATCCCAATAATGAGAAACCAAGGTGGAGGAATGATTGTTAATATGAGTTCAGGTACTGCTCTGATGTGCCTTTCAAATATGGGTGCATACTCTTCTTTAAAGCGAGCTTTATCTGGTATTTCTCTGACAGCTAGAGAAGAACTCAAAAAAGATAATATTATTGTCAGCGTGTTTTATCCATATATAACTCTGACTGACTTTGAAAAGAATACACTAAAAGAAGACTGTATTATGGAATGGCAGGAAGAACATGATCATGAGCTTCGTCCTCCTGATTCAGCAGAATATGTAGCAAAGAAGATCATGGAAGGGATAATAAGCGAAGAAACGGAAGTCTTTTCCCACGATTGGATGAAAAACATTCGTTAATCTTTTCATAGAAATATTCCTAATGATCTGATACGGATCCAAATGTTTGCATCTTGCATCCAGAAATGTTACTATTATCTTACAAAGCATGATTGAGCTAAAAAGGGTACAAAATGACTAAAGAGCAAAAATTCTATGATGCGCTAAACAAAGTCTTTGTTGGGGAAAGAATAGAAGGGGAATCTGGTTATATTAATCTGATTCAGATACACACCTATTAGAAAAAACATCTATGAAAAGGTCTATACAGATGATAAGAAGGAGGAATTCTATGTCAGAAATTGAAAATACTGATTTATTCAAGAAAGTGCTAGGTTGTCTAGCGATAGGTGCGATTGGAGATAATTTAGGACGCCCGGTAGAAGGTTGGCATTATAATGATATCGAGAAAAGATACGGACGCCTTGAAGATCCATGGTCTGGTTTAGGTGGTGGAGATAGTGGTTTTGATGTAGGCACAGACGATACCGCATTGGGACAAATTCTCTGTCATTGCTATATTAAAAATGCACGACCTCTCCTTGTTGAGGATTACGCTGAATATTGGCTTAAAGAAATGAATCCGCTCAAGTTTTTCTTCTGTTTAAGAAACACTTATGAGCTATTAAAAATGGGGTATTCACCTCGTTTAAGCGGAGTGCTAAATATCGTTACAGGTTCAGGTCTGATGGCGATCAATCCTGTGGGAATATTTCATGCAGGAGACCCAGAGCAAGCGTATGTTGAGGGAGTTAATCTTGCCGCAATTGTTCAAAGAGACCTTGATATGTTTATTCCTGGTGTTATCGCCGCCGCTATTGCAGAAGCCTTCCGTCCGGGCGCAACTTGCGACAGTGTCATTGACGTCGCTATTCGAGTTGCACCATCAAAACCTATTGTAACATTTGATGAGCGAAAACCGAATAATCTAAAAGACACCTTAATTCAGGCTGTAGAAGTTGCCAGTAAGTATGACGATGTATTTTCTGCCAGAGAAGGGCTTTACGAAAAATGCCTGCAATATGCCGCAATTGATCCACAGGAAGTTTTCGCACTAACTTTTGGTATTTTCAAAGCTTCTCGTGGAGACACTCGTTTGGCGGTAATTGGCGGGGCAAATACTGGACGTGATGCTGATACACTGGGTAGTCTAAATGGACAACTGTGTGGTGCATTAAACGGTATTGATTCTGCACCTGTTGAATGGGTACAGGGATTAAAACGTGCATCTGGTTGGGATAAATTTTATAATACTGCTGTTGAAATGACAAAGTTGGTAATAAAAAAGCACGAAAAGGATCAGCAACGAGTTAATGGTATTAATCAGCTATTACAATAAAATTGAGAATAACAAGATTAAATTAGACATGGAAATGCACGGAACAACACTGAAAAGGAAAAGAATTCCGTGTAAATTTGTGGCTAATTATGAACATTAAATAGTTAATCGGGTAATCCATGATAAAGCCTTTAAATCCCCCTTTATTCCCCTTTTCCAAAGGGGGAATTGTTCCCCCCTTTAGCTAAAGGGGGGAAGGGGGGATTTGATTCATTTTATTATTACCCGATTATTTTCTTAACCTTCATTATTTATAAGGAGAGAAGCTATGTCAGTTGAATTTCTTGTCAAAGCTGGTGAACACGACAGAGAGATGTGTCCTATATCATTTACCATAGATGCCGATAAGCTCGGAGAAAAATGGAAATTTCAGTTCTGCTCAATAAATTCAGCCGATTCTAATGCGAAATTTCCCGCTCAATGCGAGTTAAGCGAGGATGGAAAATCTGCTACCATCTCGTGGATAATTGACAGCATGAAAGCAGGTTCTCAAAGGAAATACACCTTATCGCCTGAAACTTGTAATACTTCCGTTGTCAAGTTGAACCACAAAGAAGGTAAGATCATTGACATTTTTATACGTGATGAGCATTTCACATCGTATTATTACGATAAAGATTTGCTAAAGCCTTTTCTCAGTCCTGTAATTGGTCCTTTTGGGCATACAGTAACAAGAGGAGATGAGTCACCCGAAGGTCACAGCCACGATCATATACACCATCGTTCTCTGTGGGTATCCTACGGTGAAGTAAATCACGCAGATTTCTGGAGTGAGGATGATAAGGCAGGTCGTCAGCAACATAAGCAGTTTAACAAGATACTCGAAGGTTCAGTTTTCAGCGAAATATTTGCGACAAACGAATGGATAACCCGTGACGGTAAGAAAAAGATGGTTGAAGAAAGCAGAGACATGAAGTTCTACAACCTGCCCCGATCACAGCGAATCATTGACATGACAGTAACATTTACTGCTACGGATGGTGATGTATTCTTCGGAGATACGAAAGAAGCAGGACTTGTATCTGTTCGTGTATATCCAACACTGACGGTAAGCCCTCCCGGTACAGGGAAAATTGAAAATGCCATAGGTGGTATAAATGAGAATGAAACATGGGGTAAGATGGCTCAATGGTGCGATTACTCCGGTTGGATTGATGGCAGCAAAGTCGGTATAGCTGTCTTTGATTATCCAAAGAATTTCAGGTATCCGACTTACTGGCACGTCAGGAATTATGGGCTTATGACAGCTAACATCTTCGGCAGAGGTACTTTTGAAGAAGATATGAGCAAAGATGGAAGCTGGACGCTCAAGGCAGGTGAAAAGCTGGTTCTCCGCTATCGTGTATACGTTCACGTTGGTGATGCGTCAGATGGTCATGTTGCTGAAAAGTATCACGATTTCATAAATCCGCCTGTCGTAAGCCTTATATAAAGAAATATTATCACGAATTACACGAATGTTTTCTATCATATTCGTGTAATTCGTTCCTATTCGTGACATTCGTGATAAAATAAATATTACCTTAATTGTAAACCATATCACATTTTCCATAAATAACAGTGCATTGAATTGACGAATAAACACAAAGACTCAAAGAATATTAAAAAGGAGGATACCACAATGAAAAGTGCTATTTTTGTTACTGTTTGCTTAATGCTTATTGGTGGTTTAATTGGAATAGCACAATCTGCGCAGATGAACCTTGCAGGTGCATGGACTTTTGACGACGGCAGTGGTAAGGTGGTCAGGGACCTTGTTGGCGGCAATAACGGTGAGATCAAGGGCAGTTCTAAATGGGTGCAGGGAAAGTTTGGGGGAGGCTTGGAACTCCCCGGTAAGGGCGACAGCTATGTCAGCATACCTAACAAAGCATATTTTGATGCAGACCCATATACCGTAGCCGCATGGGTAAAGCTGGAACCTAAAAGCTACCAGTATATTTTCTGGAGAGATGGACTTGATTGGCCTGAGAAACACTTAAAGCGACACACCGATATGTGGATAATGGATGGATCAAACGTTGCTGTTTTGATGTGGCACCTTGACGATGGTACGGAAGGCCGTGCTGATGGAAAAACAGCAGTTGCTGACAGTGGATGGCATCATGTAGCTGAATGGCACGATGGTAAGACTATGAGGCTATATGTAGATGGAAAAGTAGATGCGGAAGGAACAGCGGGCAAACTGATAGTAAATGGCGAAGACCCTATGTGGATTGGTGCCAGGCCTGGTGATGTAGCGGCAACTGGTGTATTTGATGAAGTTGGCTTTTTCACTAAAGCTCTATCTGAGGATGAGTTTAAAACCGTTATGGCACAAGGGCTTGCAGTTATAGCCTCCGTAGAAGCAAAAAATAAGCTTTCAACAACATGGGGTACATTAAAGAATAAATAATAGTAAATTTCGACACAGATTCGTGACTCAAATTCCTTCTTTTTCACACTCAAGTCGGAAGAACCAAATATTAAAAGTGACAATAGAATGATAACCCGAATAGGTCATTACGATATTTTTCTGCATGGGGTTTATATAGTCATCAATTCAGATGATCACTAGAACTTTACTTCTGGTGCTTTACTTTCTTCGTCACTATCAAGTTCAAAGTACGTTTCTTTTGCGAAACTATAAAATCCTGCAATTATTTTGGCAGGAAAGACTTCCTGTTTGATATTATAATCTCGTACACAGCCGTTATAATAACGTCTTGCAGATTCGAGTTTATTTTCGGTATCAACCAGTGCCTCCTGCAAGTCTGTAAAATTCTGATCAGCTTTTAATTGTGGATAATTTTCAACCACAGCGAATAGAGATTTCAATGCTTCAGTGACATTTTTCTCGGCATTGGATACTTCTTTACGATCACCGACTTGAATTGCATTAGCACGAGCCAAAGTCACTTTTTCAAAGACGTCATTTTCGTGAGTTGCATAACCTTTTACTACATTCACGAGATTGGGGATTAAGTCATAGCGACGTTTCAGTTGTACATCAATGTCGTACCATGCCTCCAGAGTTCGGTTCTTCAACCTTACCAGATTGTTGTAAGTAAAAATATAGTAAAACCCTAAAATCACAAAAATTCCAAGTAAAATTATAAAAGCAATCATATTTTTTCCTTATTTGGACAGACACAAAGGTCTGTCCCTACATAGTTTGAAAATATTTTTCGTAGGGGCGAACCTATGTGTTCGCCCAATTTATAAACGTATCCATTTGGCAAAAAAACCATTTAATTAAACTTCATAATTGCATTATTACATACCAATTACACCCATTACTGATTAGCCTGCGCTGCTACTACCCCCACCGCCTCCGCCACCAGCAGATCCACCTCCACCGCTTCCTGATGACGACGGAGATGATGGCAAAACAGAGGAGAAACTATTTGTCATATTCGACAAGTTATTAGAAAAGTAAATAAATGAATAAGCGTTTGTATCTGACGAAACATACCAGTCAGGTGATCCCTTGTAAATATCGGAAAAACGTTCAGCCCACTTCGTTGCAACATTAAAGATAATAGCATAAGAAAGGTACTTATCGAAAATCTTAGGGTCAACATTAGATTCAAGACGGAATTTCTCTGCCACCTGTAAGTAATCCTTGAAACCTATTGCGTGCCATTTGGCATCTGCCCCTTTTTGAGTTTTACACGGCATGAATCGCCCAAAGATTATCGTTATAACGCCAGTTACGAGCAAAGCAAAGAATCCTGTGATAGGGATAAAACGGAGAAAAGATATTGGAAATGAAGCCGCTACAATAAAAATACCAAGAACAAGGTATTTCATTATTATAGTATTCGGATTTCTTTTAAAATAGCCGTCCTGAGTGACCTTATTAAATATGGCTTTCTTAATTTCAGGGATGTTAGCATAGAATTTATCTTTTAGGTCTTTAAGATTAATCTCTTCATAAGTTCCAAAAACACCTGCAAGAACAAGTTGCTCATGGGGTTTTAGAATCGTACCATCGAATGTCTTGCTTTGTTTTTGCAAAATATAATCCTTTGGTGATTTTTCGTTTTCAATGATCTTCAAGTATCCCCGACAGGTTAAATCGATCAGAGTAGCAGATATATCTTTGGAGTGTAGTCTTTCATGAACAACGATGCCCATCTCAGCAGGAGACATACCTTCGGGCGGTTCGTATTGAGGTATTATCGTCTCTTTTACTCGGGGATCCCGTCCCCTTGTCCACCACAGCCAGAAAAGAAATGCAAAAGCGGCTAAGGGAATGATAAACCAAAGATAAGGTGATATAACTAACCACCAATCTTTCTGTATAATTCCTTTCGGAAATGCCGCTACTATAGTGAAATTCATATACGGGGCAATGTTTTCACCCCAGTAGTTTAAGGTGTGACCATCAACCATTGTATAATTGAGGGATTCAGCTTTTGTACCAGTCGGACCAATAAAAAGCTTTTGCTTCAATACAGATGGTGAAACGTCTTGCGGAAGATGGACAACCGTTATTACTTTATCAATTGGAACTTCTCTTTTCTCAGATATTGCATTCCAGTAAATCTCATCGAAATCTTTATAAAATCCTAGACCACCAAGAACCTTATATTCAAAAATCCATGTCTTAATCTCATCTTGTGCCAGAAAATTGATTTTAACTAATACCTCGTCACCAGAATGACTTATCTCGATCTGTTCAGGGGGTAAGGGTCTCCAATTACCATCATAAACGTTGATATCGGTTATTTTTTTCAGTTTGCGGATAGCGATCCCTCTTTGCAGAAAACTAAACTGCCCCTCGAACTGAACAGTTTGAGTCTCACGCACCAGAAATGATGAATCACTATTGATAGTAATATCAGTGACCCATTCCACAAAATGCCATGATTTAGCTTGAGCGATGTTGGAAAGAGTAAGCAAGCAAAAAACTATAACGAAAAGCTCTGTCATGCAACACGAAGTGAAGCATCTGAATTTGTGCTTTTTTATGTTTATGTCTTTTATCATCTTTCACCTGATCTATCGCTTTAACGATGACACACCTGTTACAGATGCAAGGACGTTTATGAACTCCAGAATTGATTGAGTTGTCCAATCATTGTCTGAAACGAACCACTCTGGAGGAAACTTTCGTACGCTAATGAAGCACTCAACCCAATCTCTTTCCAGTCCGAAAATAATAGCATAAGGGAGATAATCTATAAAAGTATTTGGTTCTAAATCGGCTTTTGAGCTAAGTTTACATTCATCAATCATATATTTCCTGAAACCAAGTGCCTGCCACTTAGCATCTTTCCCTTTGGTGGTTTCAGATGGTATGCGACGTCCAAATCCCACTATCATTAGTCCCGTTAAAACAAAAGCAATACCAGTAGTAAAAGAGATCGCTATTAAAGCTGAACCGATAACAGAAACCAATGCGCCTCTGATAGTATATATGTTTTTAACGTCTTTTGGATTTTTTGTAATGTATCCACCCCTGATTATTTCGTTCCAAACAACTCTGTTGATTCTTGAGACATTATTGCGAAGACTATCTCTCAATTGCTCAATTGAGACCTTTGCTTCTGATGCAAATATGTGCCTTAAAATAAGGCGTTCGTGTTCTCTAAGACCCAGATTTTCATCATAATCCTCCTGTTTTTGTAAAACATAAGTTTTGTAGGGCAATTCTGAGCCTTTTTTATCTCGTTCGGTGACTTTCAAATAGCCACGATTTGCCATATCAACTAAGGTTGTAAGGATCCCCTTTGATGAATTTTTTCCATAAGTCAGAGCATATAATCCAGCAGGTGATATATTATCAGGTGGCTGATAATGAGGTACTATCCGCTTTTTAATGTCGGGGTCACGACTATTTATCCACCACTTCCAGAAAAGAACCACAAACGTAAACAATGGGATCAGAAACCATAGATATGGTATTGTTCTTTCCTTTTGCTCATCTGTGAAGATCCCTTTTGGCAAGTCAACGACAATGGAAAAATTCTGATATGGTTGGATATTTTCTCCCCAAAACTTTAGAGAAATAGGACTTAGAATAGTGTAATTATCTGATCTGTCTCTTTTCTCCTCTCCAACGAGTAATTTTAGTTTTATCTTGCTCTTGGGAACTTCGATGGGTAAATTTACATAGGCTTCAATCTTATCAATAGAAATCTGTCTTTCAGGGGATACGACATCCCACTTGAGTTCACTATTATCTTTGAGGAAACTGGTCCCGCCATATACCATGTATTCAAATGTCCATGTTTTCTTTTCGTTGCTTATCTGTTTCAAAATCTTGATCCTGATTTTGTCTGTATTATATTGTATGTCCACCTCATCTTCTTTTAGTTCTTTTCCACTTTCATCGTATATTTTAACATTGGATATTTTTTTCAGATTTTGAAGATCAACATTTCTTCTAAGAAAACCAGATGTTCCAGTAAAATCAACAGTCTGGGTTTCACGAACCAAAAACGTAGAATCACTACTAATGGTGATATCTGTTATCCATTCTATGAAATGCCACGATCTTGCATGAGCCAGATCAGTAACAACAAAAAAAGCAATTAATATCGAAATAAGCGTTTTTTTAAACATAACATTAGTTAATCACTACCTCTTAAATCTGAACTTAAAAATCTGATAAATGGCGGAAACCCCATCTTTCCAGCCAATTTTTTTTCCTTCTTCGTGAGCGCGCCCGAAGTATGATATTGGGACCTCAACAAGTTTCACTTTTCTTTTTGCTAGTTTCGCAGTGATTTCAGGTTCTATTCCAAATCGTTCGGACTCAAACTTTATTTCTTTAAGTATAGAGGACTTTATTACTTTGTAGCAGGTTTCCATATCTGTGATATGAAATCCTGTTAGCAAGTTAGACATAATGGTCAGAACTTTGTTTGCCAAATAATTACCAAATGCCATTCCTTCGGGTCGCTTGCTACCAAAGAAGCGAGAACCATAGACTACATCAGCCTTTCCCTCGATTATTGGTTTAATTAGTTTTGGATAATCACTTGGATCATATTCAAGGTCTGCATCTTGAATTATAGTTATGTCCCCCGTTACGTTCTGAAATCCAGTACGCAAAGCCATTCCTTTCCCACCATTTTTGTCATGAAAGATAACTTTAGTATCTGGGAAGCCTTTTTTACTTATCTCTTTAAGAATTTCTCGGGTTCCATCAGTTGAACAATCGTCTACCATAATGATTTCTTTTTCCAGATTGACTTCAACATTTCGCACCCGTTGGAGAATCTCGTTAATAGTATCAATCTCGTTGTAAACGGGCATTATTACCGATAACTTTGAATACGTCAAGATTACATCCTCGCAATGAAAAGTTTATATTGTTATTCAAAACTAATGGTCAACCAGATTAATTATTCAACTTATAAACATCAAAGTAGGTTGGGTTGAGGAACGAAACCCAACATAATATTATCAAAGTTGGGTCTCATACTTCGACCTAACCTACTTTTATAAGTCAAAAAACTAATGTGGTTGACCACTAATATCATTTCTCAGTTCAAATATGACATTTAATTGTAGGGGCAATCCCTTGTAGTTGCCATTTCAATGTTAGATTTCAAATGGAAAAGGGTATTACATTATCAAGATTATACATTAAATAAAATTATAGATCAAGCCTTACAAGCCGATCTGATTAAAATAAAGAAAAAAAGTCTATAAATCCTCGTGTCTATGGTGTTGAAGCTTAAAAACCCATAGACTCATTGACCTATAGACTTTTCATAATATTCGTGCAATTCGTGATTGATTTTATCAGTTTTTAGAGATTCTTTGGCATTTTTCCTACTGTAATATTTATTGTCTGAGTCTGTTTATCACGTATGATAGTGATACTTGCCGTCGAACCTAGCTTTGTAAAGGCTACTGTCCGTGTAAGGTCTATTACACTTTTAATTTTTTTACCATTAAAGCTTATGATTACATCATTCTTCTGTAATCCAGCGGCATCTGCTGGACCGTTATCCATTATGTCAGTTATTATTACGCCATTGTCTGTGTCTAATCCAAGCTTTTTTATAGCTTCGTCTTCGATAGGTTGAATCAATACTCCTAACCATCCTCTTTCGATCTTGCCGTATTCAATCAAGTTATCAACGATCCCTTTGACGAAATTAATGGGTATAGCGAAAGCATCTCCTGATTCCCCGAAGAAACTGCCCTGAAACGGGGTTTGCATTGTTATAACTTCGCCTGTATCATCTTTATATATTTTAACATTATGCACATTAGAAAGTTTTTCTTTTATCTTATCATCAAGTGAAAGAATATCTATTATTTTTGGTTCGGCAGATGTAGCGGCAATGATCCCGACAAGTTTACCGTCCATGTCAAACACCCCGCCTCCGCTATTGCCGGGTCTGATACTGGCATTTATCCGCATGGCATCATAGTAAGAATGACTGTCTGGCATTGGTTCCAATCCATTGACTATTCCAAAAGATATAGTAGGCGCTTTGCCATAGGACTGTCCTAACGTCAGCACCCACGAACCAGAGCAGATGTTGTCAGAATTTCCTATGACTACTAAAGGCAAACTTTCTGAATCAATCTTTATCAATGCTATATCCGTCTCAGGATCAACTCCTGTTAATTTCGCATTAAAATTTCTGCCATCTGCCAGAGTCACTTTTATTTTATCAGAGTCATTTACTACACTATCAGTTGTTATTATGTATCCTCTTTTATCAATAATAACTCCTGACCCAACTTTTTCTCTGAACGAAGATGGATATTTTATATCTCGCTTCATAGCTGATATTTCTACAATTGATGGACTGACGCTATTAACGATCTTTATAAACTCTTTTTCTAACGTCCTTGCTATTGTATCTGCATACAAAAATCGTCCAAAAGATATTAGCATAACAACAAGACTTAAAATGGCTATATCTTTTGATTTCATTTGAATCATACTCCTTTTACATTTTCAACGCCAATATCCTTTATCGTTATTATCTGTAAAACTGACTTTTTCCAATACGTAATCTGTTTCCTGCTCGTTTTGTGATGAATATATGACTTTTGGTAAAACGAAACTTCGTATTTCATCATTTTTTTCTACGTTTTTATTACTAGATACGGGTGTAATGACCTGTATAGTTGGTATATTTGGCATGACGAAATGCTTGATGGTATTATCATTCACATTAACAGACACCATTGGCACAGTCTGTCTATCAACAATGATATGCCTGCTATCAAGATGATGTTCTAAGAAATTATGTACGTATAAGCCTGCAATAGCGATAAATAGACAAATTGCGGTAATAGCAAAAGCAAAATTCCAACGATAATGTGATCCATACCGAATTGCGGACTCATCTTCAGCCAATTTCGCTTGGAGTGTTCTATCGAAATCAAAAGAGGGCAGTATCACAGGAAGATCAGTAGTAAGCGATACAATTTTCTTGAATTTTGCAAGCTCATCTTTACAATGATTGCAATTCTCCAGATGTCTTTTAAACTGTTCTTGATTTTTATCATCTATTTTATCATCTATTTTATTATCTATATATGCGGAAAAGTATTTCTCACAATTCTTACAATTCATTTTTTAGCCTTTCTTTTAGCATCAGTCTTGCCCTGTTTAATCTGGATTTTACCGTACCTTCCGGCATACCAATAACTTTTGCGATCTCATCATAAGACATACCCTCAATATCTCTCAATATAAGAACTAAACGGAATTTTTCTGAAAGATTAGATATAGCCGCTGATAAAGCCTTTTGTAACTCCTTTTCTTCTAACTTAACATCGGAACCAGGGGAAGGATCAAGTATATCTTCTAGTTTTTGATCTTCTTCATTTTTTGAAGTGAAAGAATTTATTAATACTTTTGAATGACGATTTCTGTTTCTAATCTCATTTTTACACAGGTTTGCCGCTATCCTATACATCCATGTTCTAAAACTAGCTTTATCAGGATTATAATTCTTGATATTCCTATAAATTCTGATAAACACTTCTTGAGTCAAATCTTCGGCATTATCACGGTCATTCAGGTATCGGTAAATGAAATTGATAAGAGGAGTCCTATGGCGTTGGACGATAAGATTAAACGCAGACGCATCTCCGTCCTTATAGCGTGCTACCAGTTCATCGTCCGTATCTGACATATTCATCCTTTCCCGTCGGGTTATCTACCAATACATACACGAAGTCGTCAGAAAAGTTCCATAAAAAAGCCATGATGTGCTAGATGCTCATCATGGCTCATTGTATTAGTTTTTTATTAACCATGGATATACAAGGATGAAAATAATTATAAGATTGGAAGATTTCAAGATTAAAACTTCAATGCACAATCTTAGAATCTTAGAATCTTTTAATCTTGAATTTTTTTATTCAATCCGTGTCAATCCGTGGCTAAAATTCCTATTCCTGATTTAGAAGTTATCACATTGATTGAGAAGGATTCTTACTTTTTAATTTCTCCCCATGTTACAGCCATTTTGCCAGCATCAGAAACAGCCGACACTTTCTGAAGTCCATTATCCATTATGCCCGTTATGTCATCAATAGTTAAAGGCACATTGAAAATTCCGACTTCATCAAGCACTCCTATGAAACTCCAACCGGGGTCTTTCCAGCTTGCAAACCATAAAGCACCTGATTTGTTATCTGGTTTTCCCAACTTCTTTTCTTTAACCTTTTCACCATCCACATAAAGCACCAAATTTGTGGCATCAAAAGTTAAAGCTACAAAACTCCACGCATTCATCGTCCAAACTCCGCCCCTAACATTACTATTATCCTGAGCTCCGCCTATCACAATACTTCCATAAAAGTCAGCAGCTCCCATCTGGATAGTAGGATTATGCCAGTCTCTTTCGATGATTCTCGTATTATCATTTGGTGGAGGGGCTGTAGGTTTTACCCATAACAAATATGTAAATCCGTTTAAGATATCATCGGTAGTCTTGCTAGCGGCGATTTCTACGTGACTTTTTCCATCAAATTCCAATCCTTTGCCGAATTTCCCATCTACCCACTTTGCACCGACAACCTTACCATCATTTGCATTTCCAGAAGAATCCTTTGCTACCTCACCGTTTCCTTCGTCGAGAAGCCACATTCCCATGATGCTCTTAGAATCAACTTTGGCGTAACTGATATTTGTGGATATTAACCCAACAATTAACAAACAGAAACACATCAAAGCTAATCTTATAAAAATCCTTTTCATTTTTTTTATCCTCCTCAAAACAAATGGCGCTGTAAAAATTTAAACACGAAGAACATAATTAGCCATAGATAAACACAGATTCACATGTATCATTATAATAGACTATTCTGAATGGGTAAAGATTTATTTATTTATTTTTTGCTATCTATAAGCCATATAATCAACTGTGGGATCCATCTAACAGCGATCGGAGTATTTTTTGACCATTTCGATAATCGCTCTGTCTTATAACTCCAACAGATTATAATAACGATTATAAGACTCAGAAGGCTGACAATCAATCCAACGTAAAAACTGCGTGAGATGTAATGCAAAGTGATATTGTATGTTCCAGCTTCATCTAACTGCAATGCGATTAGACCGTTTTTATCAAAAATCCTACCATGATCTGTATGCCAATCCCTATGATAATTCTGATTAATAATCAGCGTATCGGGTTTCTGCAAACTCACTTGAATAATGATGGAGTTCGGTCGGAAATAGGCTCCCGCTAGGTTCTTAGAGTCACCGAAGTAAGCTTCACCTCGATACTTAGGATTTGGTATAAATGTGCCTTTTACATCCACAAAGTATTTAGGAACAGCATTTTCAGCAATTGGAAAACCGGTGTGCCAGTCAACAGTGCCGATGCCTCGAATCAGATTTGTATAGGTAAGGGAATTTAATGGTTCTTTTCGATTGCGTACTATATCTTTTCCCTGTATATTGTAGAAATCATCCTGCTTAACTAATAATCCCGATGGCATATCAAAAGTGTAAGTCTCTTTTTGTATCTTATCAACTTTAGGATACAGGAACCATACTCCCAAAACAATTAATATTATTGCAAATATATGCTCTAACCATCTTGGACGCATTTTTGCTAGTAACCAAAAAAACTGTCCTGCAACGATAGCAAACGTGAAGGCTATCTGGAAGCTAAAATACTTATACGGACGATATACCGCACTAAATATCGGAAATTTCCATAGAAACCTGAGCAAATCTACTGGTGCATTATAGGCAAGTATCAGCCATCCGAAAAGGAAGAGATTAACACCCCATGGAAATGATCGTCTGCGAAATATGTAGAAAGCGATTAAAGAGAGAAGGACTGGAAGTCCCCCAATTGTTACAAGACCCTGTGCATTTTTCCAACCAATCAATTCCTGCCACAACTGTTGATATGTGTATGCAGGAATACCTTCAGGGGTGTATGTCTTTGGTTGAAAGTAGAGATCAATGTGACCCAAACCGCCTTTTGTGCTTATAAGATCAAAAGCAGGTAGTATGCGTATCATACCGATGAAAAATGTTACTATTAAAGCTAGAATAATCACCTTCAAAGGTTTGATATTAACTCTTTTTGTTTCATTCTGCACACCGAAAGTGTTGAATATCGGTATAATATCAAAAAAGCAAAGGATTCCGAGATATAGAATAGCCATCAGCGCGTTGAGTTTGCCATCAGAGAGCATTGTATAGAAAACAAAAGGCAGGATTAAAAGTGCAACCTTTTTACCACGACATGCTAATCCAATCAGAAGCAGGCATAACGGAAGGAATGCGGAGTAAACCTCGTTCGGATTGCCATCTTGTATCCTAAGTGGGATAAACAGGCTTAACCCAAAAACTAATCCAGAGAATAATGATCCCCATTTTGTGTAGCCAAGAATGTACCTTGCCAGCGCATAACTGCTCAATCCACCGATGAGCATGGCTAAAAACGGGATCACCTTGAGACCCATTACTGACCCGAAGGTTAGTGTAAACAGGGTGAGAGGATTTAGTGTAGGGTCTTCAGGATCACCTAAAGTTGGGTAGCCACCGCCGAACCAGAATGAGCGAGTGGGAAAAGAATGATACTCAAGAATGGCTTTTCTTACAGCTTCATGCCTGCCGGCGTACTGGAAGAAATCATCGTTGAAATCTACTTTACCATCGGATAAAAGCGGGGAGATAGAAGGCAAGATTATAGCAACAGCGATCAGAATAAATGCGATAATATCTAATCGGTGTTTTATTTTACTTAATATAATCTTTATACCATTTTTTGACATAAACTTGTATTTATATTAGGTTTTTTGCAAGATTTTATTTATTGATTCTGATCTTACTTTGGCATCAATGATTCCATTAAATAATATCATTGTTAGAGGTTGTATTAAGTCAGAATCAAGACCCCAAATGGCATCTGCTACTTTTTTCTGTTCACCTGCTAGAAGGTAAGAAAAACCCCTTGCCAGAAGCTGTATTGATTCAGCATCCTGACATACTTTAATTAATGGTCTCAATGCACGATTTTTGTCTAAATACTTGGGATAGTTGTCAGCAATGAAAAAAAGACGGGGTAAAGCTGAACCAGTATGTTCAAAACTTGAACGCCTTAATCCTGTGAATAGTGGTTGTGCATATTGTATGTAATCATCATCGTAAAAACGTTTAACCCAGAAGCCTGATAGATCCATAGGCGGTTGCAGTTGGGCCAAAGCTCTCAAGAATTGAACGTAAACGTCCGCTGTGTGTATTCCCGGACGGTTCCTATCGCCGGTATACAAAACAAATCTATAGATGGCAGGTAAGGCAAATTTTAAGTCTATAACTTCAGCCAAATACACAAGCCGAGAAACGTATTCAAGCGTAGCTATATTTCCCGCATCAAATTTCAGATTACTAAATAGTAAATTCTCTACCACTTTATTAAGCCTATCTTTAAAATCACCTTTTTTATCTTGCTTAAAAGCTTCTTCAAGAAAATCTTCTGGGGTCTCACCTACTCGTGTATCGAATGCTGGTTCTATTGATTTTCCCTGTAAACGTAATTTTACATAATCTATTAATTCCTCGTCTGGTAACCGCCAAATATCTTCTATGTTTTTTATTTGCAGATTATGTCTCGTTTCCATATTTTTTACCTCAACTTCTCATCTAAATAACCATCTGGAATTGGACCATGAGGTATCCGACTATTGCCTCGTATTACAGCACCAATATTTTCTTCTAGTTGTGGAACTGGTATGCCTTTATGTACCCATTCAGGACAACTCTGACTATTATCCCGCAAATCTCTTGTATAACCTGATTTTGCATTAATATCATTTGTAGGTTGAAAAGCTGGAAAATCACGACCTTCAATTATAGTTGGAATAAAACAGTCTACTAAAGAGTTATTATAAACAACTTTTAGTATAAGTGTTCCTTCTTTAGCAATAATTCCAAGACGGCAGCGTAATTCATCTATGCCTAGATTCGGATCAATAAATTCTGCATCGGTAGTCCAGAGAAATCCATGTTTATTGCTAAAAAGAACGTTCGGCAATTGTATGGGGTTTATTGTCTGTCCTGACTCAATCTCATCTTCCGAAGGTATCTGATACTCATCCATAGTTTCAGCACCATCAATTTTTGAAAAACGTCGTATAGAACTATATGTATTTAATCTTCCAAATTTTTCAGGTAGGTTTTCTGTGGCTTGCGGACCTTTAAGCAATAAATGATCTATATTTTCTGGAGTATCTGATTTTGATACAGCATTGTGTATAGCATCTTTGGGGTCTCCAGTCCTATTAAATTGTTCTAATATTTTCCTTACGAAAACTAATAGAATATCTTCAGGAACTCTTTCTTCAGTCTCATAATTCTTATCTATTGCTTGTCCTTCTTTTCCAGATGCTTTTAGTTCTTTTCTCCATTTGTCTAGGTCTTTTTTTTCACTATCACTAAGTTTGTTATAAATTATTTCAGAAATAAAGAGCATAAACCCCACCTATATAAATTGCCAATATCACATTCGATATAGATTCTTTATATCCAATGATATCTGGTACAAATATAAGACATATAAAAAGGGAGATAACGGTTAATATCATATCATAAAAATGATAATATCACTAAGTCAAAAAAATTAAACCTTCTTTGAAAGATCATCCCCAAGATCCTCTGCGTCAAACTTCCCTTTTTCCAGAGATACAGCCATATTCAGCACTTCCAGATAATCCTGACTATTATTATATATTCCATGACAACCGCCAAGCTTATTTGGAAAAGCATCACCGACAGTGGCATCAACAGTTTCATCATCCATCGTCATTTTGCCTTTACCATCAAGTATTATATAACATTCCTCGATAGTCTTGTGACGATGATAACCGATAGATGAATCAGGAGGTAGAAGAATGTGATCAATAAATCCCCAGTTAGTCTTGAAACTCTCATGAGACCATATACGTCGGAAAAGCAGTTTGCCTTTGCCCTGATGCACAGCGCCGATCTCCTCTGTTAATTGGCTTCGATCTATGTAGCGCATGATAATCTTATCAGGAGAACTCGGTATATTTTTTTCAAGGCTTTCATCTAAATCACGGTTGTCATATTTCCTGTCTTTATCACCAACACCGAAATTTATGAACTGTATATCCTTATCAGTATGGTTGTATACGCCGTGTGATTCTCCTGCAAAACACGGGGCTATAGCACCTGCTTTAAATTCTGCAGTATAGCCATTATTTGTAAATAGAGCAGAACCGTTGAATATGACGTACATCTCTTCACAATTGTCATGAAAATGACGTCCTATACCGCTTTTTGGTGGAAGCACCCCTCGATGGATAAACATCCACGGAGTTTCAAACTTGTCCCACAGGGACATTAGCTTTATCGTACCTGCGCCAGAATGACAGTTTTTTGCCTCAAAATACTTTGATGGATCAGTACGTCCGAATTCCATTAATAAATTCCTCCTGAACTAATCAAAAATGTTTCGGTAGGTCTTGGATCTATTTTGCATCCTTAATCTTCCCCCATACAGTAACAAGCTTTTTTTGTAGATTTAAAAATGTAGCCCAGCCTTCAGGTTGACATATTGCCATGCTGGAAGTTTGGGCCACATTTAGGAAAGAGAGATTATTTTTTCTCGAAGGCGGCATCGAAGGCTGTGGCAGATGGGGCAAAATCAATTGCTTTTACAAAATCGCAGGCTTCAACAGCGCCATGCTCACGATCCATTCCAGAATCTTCCCACTCGACACTCAACGGACCCTGGTAATTGACCCTGTTGAGCATACGGATAATTTCCTCAAAGTCAATGTTTCCACGACCTAGAGAACGGAAATCCCAGTAACGATTTATATCACCGAAATTCAGATGACCGCCGAAGACGCCAGACAGTTTTGGAACTGATGACCAGCCAACGTCCTTCATGTGAACGTGATATATACGATCTCCGAACTTATGAATAAACTCAACGTAATCAACACCCTGATAACCAAAATGGCTTGGGTCATAATTAAATCCGAATGCCTTGCGTCCACCAAGTGCATCAACTGCTCTTGCCGCTGAACATGCGTCAAATGCGATCTCTGTTGGATGAGCTTCCAGAGCAAACTTTACACCGACTTTATCAAATACGTCAAGGATTGGATTCCATCTATCTGCAAAATCTTTATAGCCAGCATCAATCATATCCGGGGTAACAGGCGGGAATGAGTAGAGCAGATGCCAGATGCTTGATCCTGTAAAACCACAGACAACAATCTCATGCCCGACTGCATCAGCGAGTTTCGCCGCGGCTTTTGCTGTGTTCTTCATTTCCTCTGTTGCACGCTTCCTGACTCCTTCTGGATCGCCATCTCCCCAAATTTCTGGTGAGAGTATGGATTTGTGGCGAATGTCTATATTATCACAGACTGCCTGACCAACAAGATGGTTGCTTATCGCCCAAACACCTAGACCTTTTTTCTTCAAGAGTTCCCATCTCTCTTTGCAGTAATTAGAATCTTTTAAGGCTTTGCCCACCTCAAAGTGATCACCCCAACATGCCAATTCAAGTCCGTCATAACCGAACCCTTTAGCTTTATCTGTGAGTTCCACCAATGGGAGGTCCGCCCATTGTCCTGTAAAAAGCGTAACTGGTCTTGCCATTTTTATCACTCCTTCAATAGTTTATACTGAGAATAGAATATAGAATAAAAATAGCACACAGATTAACACTGATTTATACGGATTTTTACTGATCAAATCCGCGCAAATCCGTCTAATCCGCGCAAATCTGTGTGCTATTTCTTAGCGATTACATTTCGCTAATCTTGACCCATCTACTTTCTTTGATGGATTTTACGACAGCATCAAGAACTTCCTGACACTTTAAGCCATCCACGAAGCTTGGAGATGGCATTTTGTCGTGTGCGATAGCCTGCATCAGATCGTATACCTGATGTATAAAGGTATGCTCATATCCGATAATATGAGCTGGAGGCCACCAAGCGAACATATATGGATGTGAAGGATCAGTTGCCTGAATTAATCTGAATCCCTGCAAACCTTCAGGATCATCAACGTTGTAATATTCCAGTTCATTCATTCTTTCGAGGTTAAATACAACGCTTCCTTTACTGCCATTGATCTCGAATCTGTTATGATTCTTTCTCCCAGCGGCGAATCTCGTTGCCTCAAAAGTTGCAACAGCGCCGTTTGCAAATCTTGCAAGGAACAGAGTGGCATCGTCAACAGTGACCTTACCCTTGCCACCAGTTGCTTTTGCCGCTAACCCGCCTGTAGTTCCTATTTCGGTTAGTGGACGTTCCTTAATGAAGGTTTCTTCCATACCAACCACGCTATCAAAATCACCAACGAGGTATCTTGCAATATCAATTATATGAGCATTCAGATCACCGTGTGAACCAGAACCGGCAACGCTTTTATCCAGACGCCACACGATAGGAAAGTCAGGACTAATTATCCAGTCTTGTAGATAAACGCCACGAAAATGGTATATCTTACCTAGCACTCCGTCATCAATCATCTTTTTAGCAAGTGCGATTGCCGGCGCTTTACGGTAATTAAAGTTAATCATGTGCTTAATGCCTGCTTTTTCTGCGACTTTGATTATCTCACGGGCGTCAGCAACATTTAGTGCCAGCGGCTTTTCGCAAAATACGTTCTTGCCAGCTTTGGCGGCGCCAATAGCAATTTCTTTATGAGCATTACTTGGTGCAGTTATGTCAACGAGATCAATATCATCTCTTTGAACCAGCTTTTCCCAATCAGTCTCATACTCTTTCCAGCCGAATTTCTTAGCCGCCGCTTTGACGCCTTTTTCATCACGCCCACAGATACATTTCATTACTGGTTCTGCGTCCATATCAAAGAACATCGCTACGTCATGGTAAGCATGACTGTGAGCCTTGCCCATAAATTTGTAACCAACCAAACCTACATTGACCTTTTTCTTAGCCATTTAGCAATTCCTCCTTCGATGTTATTATTAGTAAAGGACAATTGGTGAAAAAATATTGGTATTGTAGTATCAAGTCTTATCAATCTTAAAATTTAAGTGTTACTCATCACTTTGTACAGGATACCAAAAACCTTAGTTTATGTCAATACTTTTTGGTAATCTTAGGACATGAGTTCGGACATTTCCCAAAACAATACCACTAAATCTGATTGAAAATCTATCTCATAGCATTTTTCAGCAAAATCCCAAAGAACCATATTCTTTAATGTTGTATTTTGATATTAGACCATGTAGTAATCAGTTTTTCTGATGAGGAAACAGCACTTGAAAGGGCGATCCCCCTGTTCATAATATTCTTGATGTCGTTTACATCCAGAGCTACGTTGAAAATTATAAGGTCATCCATGATACCGTTAAACTGCCGCTCTATAGTTCTCCACCCAAAGTTGCTAAGACGAAGGTTTTTGGGAGATGGAGTAACTGCGGCTTTAGTAATATCATCTTTAGAACCCGTTTTTTCACCATTCAAATAATGTGTTAATGTATTGGCTTTGCGCACAACCGCAAAGTGCTGCCAGGTATCTGCTTGTAGTTGTGTCAATGGAGCGCCTTTAATTTGCCAGCCTGAATTCCACTTTCCTTCGCTGCCAAAGTCGCAATAGAATTTATTTGCATCAGTACTATTTTGCTCAATACAATATCCAGATTGAGGTGGCTCTCCATGATTGCTGAGAATATCGCAGTGAGCCTTTGCTTGCGTAGCGCCCGGATTCACCCAAAGCATAATCGTAAAATCCGGGTCAGGTAGGTTCACAGAAGTATTTATTTCCACAGTGCCCGTTTGCCCATCAAACTTTAGCGCCTTGCCAAACTTCCCGTTTACCCATTCTACACCATTCCCAAACTTGCCATCGTTACCGTTTCCAGTAGCATCTTTGACCTCATTACCACTGCCTTCGTCAAAAAGCCACATTGCTACGGCAGACTTCGTGCTAACTTGAGCATGGCTTTGTCCTGCTAACATTAAACCTACGAAAATCAAACTGAGACATACCATAATCGCTTTTGCTATTGTGAATTTCATTCTTACTACCTCCGTCAAATTATTTGGCATTGTCAAAAATTTAAACACAAAGGCACAAAAAAATTAAGTGATGTGTGATGAGTTATGAGTATTTACTATCACGTTGTTTCACTCATCACTCATAGAAAAGTATCATCTTCAGCGACCAGCGACTTTTGCGCTGACTTCCTTTGCCATTGCAGACCAGTCCGCCAGACGGTGGAGATTGCCGTTTATCGTCTCAAGCTCCTGAAGCACGATCTGTATACAGCATCCGCTTGCCAGACGCAGACCTTGTTCGAGATGCTCTCGCTCTTTCGTCAGGTCGTCTGCATAAACCACATCTGTCGCCTTTTGCCTCCATTCTATGACATATTGGTTGCCTACTTCGTCAGCGAGCTTGCCGATGTCCGTCCACGGTGAACATACAAACTTACGCAGATTTGGAATCGAGAGGATGAGTGGAATCTTGTTGGTAAGGTCTTCACAGCATCCGTAATAGGTAAGCCCGAATCTCTCAAGAATGGGTTTTTGGTAGCGCAGGAGGAATTCTTCATGGTGAGCAGGCGACACGCCTTGAAATTCCTGACTTTCCCCTCTGCCCCAAAGGTCACACAGACGTACGTGCTTGCCGTCGAAGTCAGACTGCGGAAGGTCATCACATGCCATCGTGCCAGAATTGTTGAGGGTCAGCACACCCATCTCTTCAAACTGATCCATCACGCCGAGAAAGCCTTCCATCAGCGTACGCATAAGACGATGCACCCATTCAGGCCTATCCATAAGGTCTTCGAGCAACTGCTGAACGCCTCTTAACTCAGTTGCCCACCCATGTAACCATGCACCGGGTCCGGGTAGTGAACAGGTCTGTTTTACAGGCAAAATGTCGCCTAACAAGTCGTGCATACGATTAAGGCTTTCCTGTGTAGCGGGTTCATCATAGTGGTAGTGAGGTGGTACGATGCGATCAATGTCAGATTCTTCCTTGATAGGCGGGTCGTAGCGCCATGCGGTGAGCGATACGTCTTCATAACTCACCGACACATATCCTATGGGCAGACCCCAGAAATGTTGACCTTCAAGACGTATCACTGCGGATACTGCCATATAGGGAGAAATGACTGTGTCGTCACCAAGTTCCCATTTGTAAAGAGTCTGGCGAAATTGGTATTCGAGATTAGCCAGATATGGGTCTTTACATACGATAGTTTCACGGGGAAGCGATTCTGCCCAAACGCCCCCGCCGGGATGGCAGATGACGGGCGCTCGCTCAGGTTTACGAAGACTATTCACGTCACGCCACAATTTCTGACGCCATACATTTTCATCGCTATTCGCCAGTTCTGCTATTCGTCGTGCTAACTCACGTACAACATCGCGCTCTCGATAATCGGTTGTAGCCATTGTCATCTCCTTATCAAAAAAAATAAAGTGATTACTTGAACTAACAAAAATTATCAAGTAATCAAGTAAAAAAAGAGTTTTTCTGGAATCCAGTCAAGTTACAATATTATTATGCACAAATTAAGCACCCAGTTCAGCAATATACTTCCCAACTTTGCGGATAATTTCAAGGTCGGCGGCAGGTGGTACTAGATCAGCAGACGCTACCACGACTCGTCGTCCGTTACAATACAAACGATATAAGCCATCTATCATAACTATAAGGTCATTCAGTGTAAATGGATGTACAAACATTGCTCCCGGAAGCCCGCCCCAAAACACAGCATCGTAAGGTTCCATCAATTGAGACATCTCTTCCATTGTTATGTCACCGACAGGCATCGGTGTAAGCGACTCGATACCATCAAGACCGGCGATCATTAGTCGAGGAATTAGGGCTTTAGTTGCGCCATCGAGATGTGAAACACAGTATTTACCTGCGGAGTGAACCTGCGCAACACGGCGCTGATAGTATTCCGCACAGTAGCGATCCCAGTAACCACCGATGGTTTCTGCTGAAAGATTGTCGCAAAAGTGGCAGATTTTGGATTCAACGTTAGATAGCAGTGAGAAGAAGCCGTCATTGGCACGGTCAATAACCTCTAATGTCTTTTCCACCTCGTCCTGTGCGTCAGCCATCATAAAAGCTGTGCCTTCAACCCCGACCCAATCGGCAAAAAGCGCAGGAAGCGGGGATCGAGGCATAGGCGTGATAGGTACACCGTGACCATTCAAAGCTATTGATGGTTCATTTGCCCTGGGATTCGGGCTGTAGTGACGACGTAAAAATATCTCTCGCACAATCGCCAACTGTGAGACTTCAGTTACATAATACTTCGTAGTAGCATAGCAGTAGCTTTCTGGAAGCCATCGCCAATATTTTTCCAGTATATGTCCGTCACATTCAACACTGTCAATACGATAGTCACCCTTTTGCTCTGACGATTCCTTGACTCCTTCTGCTGTGCAGATTGCAGGTGATACTCCCTCGCCATAATAAATACATGCGTCAAGTTCGGTGTGGAGACGGCGCCTTCCTTCAACACCCTGATAATGCGTTTGTAGTCTGCCGCTTATCTCCTCTGCTGTGATCCAGTAACCGAGGTCAGGCACCCAGGGCAGTTGATCTAATAATTGTTTCTCAAATACAGCTATCAATCTTTCTCGATGGTTCATAATTTAATCTCCGCATCTTCAGTGTCCATATACTTAATAATCAATCTGGTTGAACACTGTTGTTTTCAGACATCATTATACTGATAGTAACGCAAGCTTTAATATTACGAGTTTTTCAGTTATTAATAAAAAGAACGGAAGTAGAACATGCTTTAGCTTGTTTCCGTAACTTGATTTCATAGTTTTAACAAGCTAAAGCATGTTCTACAATGCTAACTGAAAAACTCATATCAATATCAGTACTCTAAAAGACATTCACTGTCAGAGCAATACAAAATCACTTTCTAAGCACCATGAGGAAAACTACAGAATGCCCAGGAATAGTGCATGTAATATGGTTTTTGTCTGCCATAATGGGTAATTCGGTGACAGCATCCTCCTTTCGCTCAAGCAATGGCTTGCCATCAGGATCGGGATGAGACAGAGCTGTTCCAGAGGCGCTATTAACTTCAAAGTTTTGGAAGCCTACATTGCAAGGAATTGACTTATCCCATGATCCATTGGCGATAACGAGATAGATCGTCTTTCCGTCCTCGCTTATCGTTGCCAAAGTTGGGGTGATTGGTCCGGATGATATTTCTGACGTGGTGTTGGCATCGGTAGGATAGTTATAAGGTGCAGTACCATCCATGTCAAGCACCCATTCACCTACATGCCTGTTGAAATAATAATAGAGCCAATATATCATGAACCGATTGCCGGGCGCATCTGGTGAGAGGATGCCAAACCCCTGCGATCTGATACGACAGAACATTTCCCATGAACTGGCGCCCCGTAGAATATCCTCACGGGCATAATAGATCAGGCGCACTGCCCGATGAAGAGTTCCGAAGATATTTGCATTGCGGTCTACATAGTCGGCTTCTTCACCATTTGGTCCTACGCCAAACATACCCCATTCGGTGTCATATTGATATACATTCCGGTCCGGGTTATAGGCTCGGATGAGTGCGTTAAGTCTCAATATAGAGTCAAGTTTTTCGTAATTCTCGGCCAAGACTGCGGTTTCCAGACTGCACTTGTTGACATTCTGAACGAAGGCATAATAATGCCCCACTACGAAATCGTAAAAACCCGCAGTCTGTTTTAGAACATAGTTTCCCCATGTCAGACTTTCAGGATTGACAGCAATACCAATCTGCGAATCCGGCTGAACTTTACGAATGGCTTCACTTACAGACTTGAAATGATCAATATATGTATCTGGTGATGGAAACGCTGTTCCCGGTCGCATTAAATAAGGCTCATTAGCAACTTCCCAATGATGAAATTTATAACCCTGACGCTGTGAGTATTGCACACCTCTCGCCCACACTTCCGGTGATAGTTTACTATTAGCCCCCTGAGTCTCTAACTCCAGAACAGTGTGATCCCCCGGCACACCGACCCGTCGGCACATCTCTGCAACTCTGTCTATAGCCCCTTCCAAACCGAAGGGTTCATCACCAACAGCATAGAATCTTGTCATAGGTAGTTGCATTTCTTTTACTGCCTGTTCCAGTTCTGGTGAAAGGGTATATTCTCCGCTTTTATTGTAGGGAACCCCTGTCCATCCCGCAACCCGATGAAACGATACTCCACCAGCATCTTTAGTCACCTTACGAAGCCGTTTTTCCGCATCTAGTGTGAGATCTAACTGTTCCCCCGGCATCAATCGGTGCTTTAGCGGATTGTAATTCAAAGCAGAATCATCAATCATGCGCCCCTCTCTGGAACTCTTGCTTTCATTGACCACAACATCATCAATCCACAAAGTTTTCTCTTCCTGATTGTTTTCTGTCGCCTTGAAACCAAGCATGATGAAACGACTTTTGTGAGCGAAGAAGTCCCATCCCTCATATATCTCAAATGTATATTGTTTCCAATCACTATCAGCATCAATCAGGAATTGGCCGGGAGATGGTGCATCAACGAAAGGTTTGATGCTGGAATAGGCTTCAAAGTAGAAGACGGAAGTGCCCGGTTTATCCGTCCTTGCCCAAAAGGAGAGCGTATACATCATGTCCTTTTTGGATTGTATGGCATATTCGGGTGAAGAAACAATGTATCCTGCTGTTCCAGACGGGTGATGAATGCGAAAACATGCTTTACCGCTGTGTGGGTTGACAGTATCTTTCGTATAGTTGTCAGGGATTTTATATTTATTGGCACCCCACATAGCCCAGCCGGGCGGCGGACTTTCAGGTGAAGGAAGCTCGAAATCTCCATTGTAGATAAGGTTGTTGCCAGAAGTAATAGCAGAAAGGCACGAAAGTATGATAAGCCACGTCATGATTGTAACCTCCGTAGATTAGATCAATAAAATAATAAATCACTATGGATAGTTTAATTCTTTTATTGATAAATTGTCAACAGAGCAAATGCAACCGAATTGCATGAAAAAATAACATTTTTATTGACATAATTGTAAAGTTTCGATAGAATTTCAGTATTGAGGGTTTATAGGATGGAAAACGGAAACTACCAAAATTTTATTGTTGCTTTTTCTTTATGAGACATATCAAATCCTAAAGCTTAAAGGGAGAATGGACTATGAACCAGAGAATTATTGACTTATACGATGAATACATTAAGGGATTACTAGACCGACGTGAATTCCTCAAGAAATTAGCCGTTCTCGCCGGTGGTACTGCGGCGGCAAACGCTCTGCTACCTGAACTAGAAAATAGCTATGCCAAAGCCGAAGCCATTGCAAAGAATGACCCACGCCTTAATACTGAATATATTAAATATACAGGCGAAACAGGCGAAGTCAAAGCATATTTTGCGAAACCAAAAGGAGACACAAAATTACCGGGTGTGATCGTGATCCATGAGAACAGGGGTCTTACTCCTCACATTGAGGATGTTGCCAGACGTGTAGCTTTGGAGGGATTTTTGACTATTGCTCCGGATGCCCTATCACCGTTAGGGGGAACACCAGAAGACAGTAATGAAGCACCAGCCTTGATACAAAAGCTTGACAGGCAGGCGACGATAAAAAATTATCTTGCGGCGGTAAAATATTTGAAAACTAATCCTCAGTCCACAGGAAAAATCGGGTGCATGGGCTTTTGTTGGGGTGGTGGAATGGCTAACCAACTTGCAGTTAATTCTGCGGATTTAACAGCGGCAGTTCCTTTCTACGGTATGCAACCTGCCCCTGAAGATGTCCCTAAAATCAAGGCGTCTTTGCTTATCCATTACGCTGGTCTTGACGAAAGAATTAATGCAGGTATTCCGGCGTATGAATCCGCTCTAAAGAAGGCAGGCATAAACTACAAGATATATATGTACGAGGGAACTCAACATGCGTTTTTTAACGACACAAACGCTGACCGATATAACAAGGAAGTTGCTAAACTTGCCTGGAAGCGAACAATTACATTCTTAAAAGAGAAGCTTAAAACTTAGGACTTGTGATTAAATAGCTTATTGGTTTTATCGCTATATCTAGGTTGTAATCCCGTAGCGGCACCGTGCTTGCGCCTTATGGCACGCTTAGTAGTAGGTTGGGTTAAACGAAGTGAAACCCATAATATTAGAATTGCGGGGTCTCGTTCCTCGACCCGACCTACAAACTTGCCTTGCTACTTTATAAGCCAGTCCACTAAATGAGTCTTAATGCGTTGAAATCTTTCAGTAGATATTTTCCCCGTCGCCCCAAGTAATAATTCTCCTTCAATCACTGCAAGGCGACCAATCCTGATAACGCTGGATGTTTTTAAACCACTACCGACAAAATCAGGATCAGTCTTCTGAACAATTTCATCAAAACACAACCTTCAAATCAGCTTTGCTATATATAGGAGAATCCTCATCTTCCATATCACTCATTGCTGATGCCAGTGATAAAGATGACCATGTTTCCCCTTCTTGCCGAACCGCTTTAGATTTTGCTTTTGCTAAAAGATATTCAACGTAGTCAAGCGCTTCTTCTTGAAGATATGCGGGTAATTCCTTAATATATTGTTGGATTTTTTCAGCGATAGCCATTTTAGCCTCTCATTGTAAAAAGTGGGTAGGTTGGGTTAAACGAAGTGAAACCCAACATAATATTAGAATTATTGGGTCTCGTTCCTTGATCCAGCCTACCAACTTTATATATAATGTCTGAAAGATAATATTTTCGATTCCATATTTTTTCCAGCGGTTAATACCTCTCCAATTGAATCTGCAAATCTCAATGTGACAGGTAAGCCATCTGCATAAATACAAGCATTATAGTTGAGTTTTGTTAAGGCAAGAATATCTTTACAGACTGTTTTAATGTCTCTTTCACCTCTTGTGACTTCAATGCTTAACGGGTTTGGAGTTTCTAAGCCAAGTTGAGTTTGCAGGCGTGGTATATAACCTTTTGTCCATAGATAGGCTAAATTTTCAGATAAAATCAAGGCAGTACCTCTGGGAACACAATAAGAAAAGTCTCTGTATAATTTGAAGGCTGAATCATATCTTATTCGCACTCCTATTATTTTACTCTTACCTTTAGCCGCTTCACTAAAACCGTCCCATTCTTCGTCATTGAAATAGGTTTTTGCATGGATGAATATTTCTTCAGGATAATCACCTATTTCTGACTCTTCACGAAATGATTCTAAAGACGTTATTAATAAATCGTAAGCGTCACTTTTCTTAATGTGAAACTCCTTAGTTTTAGGATTATACCAAGGGCCTAAACTCCCTCTGAAAACCATACCATCGCCAGAATCCAAAAACATCTGAGCTGCACAACAAGCATTATTTTTATTTGGACTTTGTTCAATTAATTTATAGACTAGCCCCAAATAACATACATTTTTCCGTATTTCTCCAAGTTTCCACGGTATGCCACCAGTTTTATAGTAAAGTGTGGTTGATATATTCCACGCTTTCGCAGTATCAAATTGACGCTCATATCCTATTTTAACAGCATCTTCCCACAGGCTATCATATGCAATAGTGCTTTCTCTTATTAATTGGGTTACTATTTTTTCGTTCAGAAGCTTTGCCTTTAGCTGATTGTGAAAATTTATTTCAAATTCGTATGCTTTCTTCAGTTCGTTAAACTTATCAAAGAGGAATGGTTGGTCTAAAGTTCTATCTTTTTTCTTAAGCCCATCTTTGATATTATTATCAGTTCTAGGGATCTGCGATTTGGGTCTCCCGTATTGATAAATTTCGTCAGGTATTGCCACAAACCAGACTGTTACCAACTCATGTTGCTCATTGCAATATTTTTTGAGTTTTTCAGCATATAAATCTGTTAAGTGGTATACTCTTTGGTGCCCATCAGTATATTTCAAATAATCGTCAATTTGGCTTCTTGGTACGTCAATCTCTTGTATGGCAGAGAAGTTAATAAAAATATCAAAGGCAGCTTCTAACCCAGGAAAGTATGGTCTTGCGACATCCTTTTCCAAATTTATCACAGACTGATGAATTTTTTTTAGGTAATCTTTAATATACTCCCTTTGTTCCTTGGGACCGATAATCCCTACATTTACTTGTCCAGCATGTTTATCTCTGGAAAAAGGACCGAATAAAGTAAGACCATCTCTCGGATCTTCCATTTTCTGATTATATCCAAAAGTAAGTTTGGGTTCTGGTATATGTATTAGTTCTGGATCATTCATTGCTTTCCTCTGCTGTTTTTTCTTCTTCTGTTTCTTCTTCTCGCTCATCTAATTCTATTTCATATACGGAAAGTATTCCCTGCCTTGTCTTATCCTTAGGATCATAATAACCAAAGTCTGACCAATAAACCTCTGTGATTAAGGGCATTTCAAGGATAAAATCATTAGATAATGTAATTTCAATCTTGTCATCCTTTTTAAGTCCATTTAGAAAGGCAAGAAGCATATCTCGCCATTCTTCATTGAAAAAACGTTTACCTTTAGTTCTCCTGTGACTATGTATTCTATCTTTATCCACTTCACCATCCTTATTTTTCCAAACATTAAATCCATTATCTGTAAAGGTTAAGTGGCTTTTCAGACTAAAGGCGATAATTGGAGAAAGGATGGGTTTTACTGAAACTGCAAAATGCCATTTCCCTAAGCTTTCATATTTACCAATAAGTTGCTTAGTTTTGTTAGTTTTGAATCTTCGATTTGATCGATATGGATATTCAAATTTTACTTTCAAGAAATGCAGGTTAGCAGGTGTGTAAAAGTAAGCCAAACGTTTATTAGCCATTTCATACCAAAACATCTTTCGGTTTTTCATGATAAGATGAAAAATCCTTTTTAGCAGTTGTTTTAAATGATTCTCTGCATCCTTTTGCGTGGGAAAGTTTTCTGACTCAAAGACGTGGCGCACATCACTGATTTTCACCTCAAAAACATTTTGTGGTCTAAAGGCAAATTCATTTTGCTGTTCTACAAACAGGTTTGGTTCAAAAGAGCTTAAACAATTGGTTATTTTGCTAATGGGGAAAATACTTTCCTGTTCATAAATTGTCTTCGCCTGATCTTCATATTGAAACTGATAAATATAGTAAAATTCAGGGAGTCTGTTTATTGTCCACCAATTGGTATAGTATAACTCCTTTGTTGAGATAATTCCTCTCTGGATAACGTATTGATTCTCATACCAATCCCCAAAGTTAGATTCAATATCTAAGCTATTTTTAGGAATTTCGTCTTTCTTGAGTTTTTTGTCTAACTGTTTTAAACCTTCTGCCCAATTATCAAAGAAAGGAATTTGGTTTAATCTATCTGCCCCGATGAATAAATTATAATCAGCTCTATCAATATTTAGTAGAATTATGAAATCTGATAAATCGTGTTGCTTCGCTATACTTTCCGCAAGGCTGAATTCTTTGGAAATTCCATCTTTCAGCTTTCCAGCTATTGAGTTGCCATATTCATCTTTTTGGCAAATATCTTTAGAATATACTAAAAGAAATTTGGCAGTTTTGTTCCTTATAGTTTGATCTATTTCTTGCCAAAATTTCTCCCCTCCAATCAAACTGTTTTTATCAATCCATATCTCATATCCAAGTAATTGAAGCCTGGAGGCTAACCATATTGTGAAATCATTGTCTTCGGGGGTGGCATGGCTTATAAATAGTGTTTCTCTTTGCATAATTGTTTTTTAATAGTGCTTATGTTGGGTTGGCAAACCAAACATAACATTAGAATTGTTAGGTCTCGTTCCTTGACTCAACCCACCAACTAATAAATGATTATATAGTTTCCGTATAACATTTGATTAGTGTCCCTAAAGAAATATCAACACACTGACATTTTACAAAACTCCATCCATAACGTCAACAAAAAACGCTTTCAATCTACAAGCTCATCTAGCATCTTATAAACATGACTTCGCAGACCTTTGCTGAGATATATTGTATCGTCATTGAATAACTGATCTATACTTACTCGTAATTCTGATTTTGTTAGCCGTCCATACTTAAATGCACGAAATAATATTCCCAAACTCCCAACGACTGTGTACCCTTGAGCTTCTAAACTCCTTCTGAGTTCAAGTTCATCAATTAATACTACTTCTGGTAAAATTCTCTGCGCCAATACTGCTACGCTTAAATCCGATTGGTGAATTTTAAATCCTGACAAAATTCTATTTTGCTCATCAATTTCTTGTCTGCTTACCCTTTCTATAATGATACTGTTGCCCATTACTGCTTTTATCTTGTTGAATATGTTATATTCTTCTAATTCTGATTTGATCTGTTCTGATATGAATATTTTGCTAAAGATAGTAAAGTGGGATTCTTGACCTATTTTGGTAAGATGGAGAATTGGACCTGTATCAGCAACAGCAGATTCATTCATCACTCAATCCCCATTTTACGTCTTTTTCAACAGATTGCAGAGCATAATCAAGTTCATCAATGATTTCATCGCCAAGCTCCATAATAGCTTGTTGACGATTCATATCACCAGATAAATATGCGTCTATAACCTGTTTGCGATATATGCTCGTAAGACCTTCTTCTATTGCTTCCGCAAATATCTCTGTTTCAGAACGTCCGGTTGTGCGAACAAGGTAATCAAGTTTATCTCGTAAGCTGTGCGTTGCTGCCATAATACACCTCTCAAGGTATTGAATTTACCTATACATAATCTATTTATTTCTTAGCAAGTTTTTTCTAAATTCTTACAATTTTCTAAATGTATAGCAAGAAATTTAGTGATATTCTATAAAACTTCATCTATAGAGTCAACAAAAAAACGCTCACGGCATTTTGAAGTTGACATTTTCAACTGAAATATATATACTTTCCAAAAAGATAACCATGAATCAAATAAAATAAGTTTATCAATGGAGTTTTTGTATGATTAAAGCTTTGCTTTTTGGTATGCCCGATAGTACCCCAAGATTCAGCGTGTTTATGTCATTGCCAAGTCTGGGATTAGCCTCTCTTGCGGGTAACGTTGACCCTACTGTGTGTGATGTCAAGATAGCTGACCTTTTTCCTGTCAGGCATAGATGGGAAGAGTACGTCATAAACCTGCTGAAAGAGCAATCCCCTGACATTGTGGGACTAAGCTTTATGAGCTTTCAGTGTAGCAACGCCCTTAAAATAGCAAGGATGATCAAAGACTATGACAGCAAAATATTGGTTGTTATAGGTGGATACCATCCTTCTCTGATGTACGAGGAAATTTCAGAGTCTCCCGATTCTCAGTTCATTGACTTTATCGTGCGCGGCGAAGGTGAAGCTACCTTTAGCCAATTGGTAAATACTATTAATTCTGGAACAGGATATGAGAATATACGAGGGCTATCATATAAGGCAAACGGTACATTTTTCCATAACCAATCCTGCGAGTTGCTGTCACTAGATTCTATTCAGTTGCCCAATCGTGACGCAAGGCTGATAACAAAAGGCTTTAGCATATTCGGTATGTCCTCTGACGGTGTTGAAACCTCACGAGGCTGTACGTATAACTGCAAGTTTTGCTCTATCAACAAAATGTACGGCAGGAGTTTCAGGACTTACGAGATAAGCAGGATTATAGCAGATATTAAGGATGCTCAGAAACACGGAATTAAAGCCCTAGTCATCACGGATGACAACATCACTCTTGATCTGGAAAGGCTTGAAAGGCTTTGTGAGGAGATAATATCCTCTAAACTCAACACTATGCACTACATCGTTCAGGCAACAGTGAAAGGCATTGCCCACAGCGAACGACTCGTTAAAAAAATGGCTGATGCAGGGGTGAGAATGGTATTTCTCGGCATAGAGAGCTTTTCAAGGGCAGAGCTTGATTTTCTGCGGAAGAGATCATCCACAGTTGATGATACTCGAAAGGCAGTCAGGTATCTCAGAGACAATAATATCATCAGTTGGGGTGGCTTCATCGTTGGGAAACCTGATGATGATGAAAAATCTCTGTGGGATACTTATGATTTTGCATGGGAATTAAAGCTGGATATGCCAGCCTTTTCAATCCTCACGCCTTACGTGAAAACGGAGATCCGTGATGAGCTTTTAGAGATGGGATTAGTTACAAACGCTGATAACTACGACAATTACGAGGCACTCACCGCAAACGTCAGGACAAAACATCTAGGTCCTCAAGACATTGAGAATATTCTTAGAAAGATGTACGATGCTTATCTCGTTAATCCAAGATACGTTTTATTTACTCAAATACGAAAGCGATACCCTGGATATTTCTGGAAAACCGCCATCCAGCAGATTCCACCTGTTATCTTGAGTTTGATGGGTAGGCGAATAGAGAACGAAAGGTAATAAATGGATACGGAACCATCAAGTTTTACTAAACGTTTTAGGAGATTAGTTTTTGGCAAGGCACGAAGCCCTGAGGAGCCGGGCGCATTTCATAAGATGTCTTTAATAGCCTTCCTTGCGTGGATCGGTTTAGGTGCTGACGGTATTTCTTCCTCGTGTTACGGACCACAGGAGGCTTTTATTGCCCTTCATGGTCATTACTATCTTGGAATATTTCTGGCAGGAATGACAGCCCTAACGGTATTCATAATCAGTGCCAGTTACATGCAGATCATTGATCAATTCCCGGCTGGCGGTGGAGGTTACGTTGTTGCAAGTAAATTGTTATCGCCGAAACTTGGCATGATCTCCGGCTGCGCACTCGTGGTTGACTACGTTCTTACTATCACAGTGTCAATCGCCAGCGGTGCTGATGCAATCTTTAGCTTTCTCCCTGTAAAATGGCACTCATACAAAATTGCTGTTACTTTATTGGCTATAATAATACTTATAATCATGAACCTTCGAGGTGTACGGGAATCTGTTATGCCTCTCGTGCCTATTTTTCTTGTATTTATAGGCACGCATGCTATAGTAATATTATATTCCATCTTTACTCACCTGCCGAATTTCCCGATAATTATGGAACAGACAACAGAAGGGCTTCGGGTTTCATCTTCACAGATCGGTGTCTCAGGAATTCTATTCATCTTATTGTATGCCTACAGCGTCGGTGGTGGAACCTATACAGGCATTGAAGCTGTTAGCAATGCGCTTCCCATTCTGCGTGAACCACGAGAAAAAACAGGAAAAAGAACAATGGTCTATATGGCGATTAGTCTGGCTGTTATGGCAGGCGGATTGATTCTGGGCTTTCTGTTCTACAAGATCGTACCGCAAGAAGGAAAAACGCTTAATGCAGTTCTATTCCAGCATATATCTCAGACATGGCCAGGGGGGTCAGCATTTGTATTGATAACTCTCTTATCTGAGGCACTCATACTATTTGTCGCCGCACAGACGGGATTTCTTGGTGGACCTCGTGTCCTCGCAAATATGGCGGTAGATGAGTGGATGCCTTCGAGTTTTGGAGTACTCAGTGACCGTCTTGTCACCGAGAACGGCATTTTGTTGATGGGTATCTCGTCAATAGTGCTTTTACTTATATCAAAAGGTTCTGTGAGTTTCCTCGTGGTATTATATAGCATTAACGTTTTTATCACATTTACCCTCGCCCAACTTGGAATGGTCAGGCACTGGTGGCAGGTAAGGAAACATTCTTCAGGCTGTTTGCGCAAGATGATAGTAAACGGTACAGGATTTCTGCTGTCTGCGGTAGTTTTAATTATTGTCTCAATCATGAAATTCCATGATGGTGGTTGGCTCACTTTTGTCGTTACAACCTCATTGGTACTCTTAGCACTGCTCATAAAAAGGCACTATGGACGCACCAAAAAATTGCTTGAGCGGCTTGATACACTGCGCACAGCCGCTGTTGAGGAGATCGCAGAAATTTCTCAACCTGAAACAGTTGATACATCAGACTGGAAAGAACACTCAAAAGATAATACCGCTATCATATTAGTCAGTGGATTTAACGGAATGGGTTTACATGCAACCTTTGCGGCAATGCGGACTTTTCAGAATCATTTTAAGAATTTCGTATTTATTCAGACTGGCATCATTGACGCAAGCAAATTTAAAGGAACTGAGGAGATCGAAAACTTACGTCAGAGCGTTAATCAGGATTTATCTCAATACGTAAAATTGATGCGCATATATGGATATTACTCGGAAAGCGTATATGCACTTGGTACAGACGTTGTAGACGAAATTGAAAAGCTGACACTGGAGACTACTGAACGCTTTCCCAAAAGTATCGTTTTTGCTGGTCAACTTGTATTCCCAAATGAAACGATAATTACACGGATATTGCACAATTATACTTCGTTTTCCATTCAGAGACGTTTATATTACCAGGGTGTACCAGTTTTGGTCTTGCCTGTCCGTGTAACGGTAAATTAAGAAAGAAGGAAATTATGAAGCAATATATAGTCATAGGCGCTGGTAATTTTGGTGCTAATCTGGCAATCACGTTATGTGAGCAGGGAAGTCAGGTGCTGGTTATTGATCAAAACAAAAAGAAAATTGACCAGATCAAAGATAAGGTGACACACGCTGTTATCGCTGATGCCACAGACAAAGACGTTCTTGAGGAATTGGTTAAAGGCTCTGTTGATGCTGTGATCGTCGGTCTTGGAGACAATATGGAAGCCAACATCCTGACTACACTGCACCTTAGAGATATGAAAGTGAAACGGATCATAGCAAAAGCTATAAGTGAGGAGCATGGCAAAATATTGAGGGCAATAGGCGTTACGGATGTTGTCTTTCCAGAGAAGGACGTAGCAATCAGGATGGCTAAGGAACTGATCGATCCAAACCTCATCGAGCATATCCCGCTTGCCCCTGAATACAGCATCGCAACGATAGCGTCGCCAGATAAATTTGTCGGAAAGACGTTAAAAGAGCTTCAACTTCGTAATAAATATAACGTTGAGGTTATAGCCATAAAAGACGTGCTTTCTGATGCTTTTTATATGGTCCCCGGCGCAGATTTTAAGATCCCGCCGGATAGTGCACTATTGGTTATTGGTGAGAAAGTTAGTATAGATAAGCTAAGATTTTAAGCAAGTTTGAGAAATCTCTTTAAACTATCAGAAAAATAGAACGCGGATGACGCAGATCAGGCGGATTTGCGCGGATTGGAAATAAATAAAGAAAAATCCGCGAAAATCCGTTTAATCCGAGTCATCCGCGTTCTATTCCTAATAAAAAAAATTAAAAATCTTATGCTAAACTTGCTTAAACTCGCTTAATTGAGGTTTTGACAGATGAAAATTGAAGTTATCTCTTTAGGAGAATTGCTGGTTGAGATAATGCGAAAGGAACTTGATAAGCCATTATATGCCCCTGCTGATTTCATTGGACCTTTCCCAAGCGGTGCGCCTGCGATATTCATTGATGCGATTGCACGGTTAGGTCATTCAGCAGGCTTTGTTGGGGCAGTAGGCAATGACGATTTCGGAAAGTGTATCCTTGACAGATTCAAAAGGGATGGTGTAGACTCAAAGTACGTGAAGGTTCTGGATAATCAAACAACAGCAGTCGCTTTTGTGATGTATAATTCTGACGGGAGCCGCAAGTTTCTCTATCACATACCTTATGCGGCGGCAGGTCATTTATCACCTGATGATGTGGATTCTGATTATTTCAGATCAGCGAAATTTCTTCACATCATGGGATCATCCCTTTCGGTCAACGAGTCCAGCAGAGAAGCCTGTTACAAAGCGATTCGACTGATAAAAGAAAGCGGGGGTAAAGTCACCTTCGATCCGAATCTCCGCCCTGAACTGTTGGGTATTGAGAAGATAAGAGAGATATGCCAGCCTGTTTTGCAGGCATGTGATGTAGTAATGCCAAGTGGTGATGAAGCTCGTATGCTCGCTGGTATCGAAGGCTCCGCTGATGACGCCTGCAAAGAGTTGCTACAGCGTGGTCCAAATATAGTCGCTTTGAAGCAGGGAGAAAAAGGTTCCGTTATATATACCAGAGATGATAAACTTATAGTTCCATCCTTCAAAGTTCAGGAGATCGATCCGACAGGCGCTGGGGATTGCTTTGGTGCAGGATTTGTCTATGGATTACTCGAAGGCTGGGATATTGAGAAAACAGCGAGGTTTGCTAACGCAGTCGGCGCTATGGCTACAACAAAGAAAGGCCCTATGGAAGGTGCGCCGACCCTTGAGCAAGTATTGGAGTTTATGAAATGATTATGAATTCATCAAAAAATTATACTGTTCGTTCTGCTTATTGTCATCATCGTTCCTCTGATGGAGCGATTTATGATACTTTATGTCGTATTGTTGATCCCTTAGAAATATCTCTTAATAAAATTAAGAAAGCAAAGAAGATCGTCATCAAGGCTAATATGGCGTGGCCTCCTGACCGACTCCAATATTTTGAGGGACGGCGCCGTGAACACGTTGACGATTCAGTATTGCGTGCTGTCCTGAAGTACCTTAGAGCGCATACCAGCGCAGAGATCGTCGCTACAGACATTGACGCCGAGAACCTCCCACAATTAGTTGGTATAAACTATATGCCGATTCTTAATGAGTTTGGTGTGGAGTTCATCAATTCAAATGAGCCGCCATTTAAGGTTTACGACGTACCCGGCGGTGGACTGATGTTTTCAAGATATAAACTCAGTGAATGTTTTGCAGACGCTGATGCAGTGGTCTCAATCGCAAAGCTGAAGAATCATGGTTTCATGGGCATAACCATGTGCCTGAAAAACCTTTTTGGTCTTGCTCCCATGCTTCCACATTACAGACCAAGACAATATTTTCATCACGTCATACGCCTTCCCTACGTACTCCCTGATCTTGGTCTTATAACACAACCATGTCTGAATATTATAGATGCGCTTGTTGGCCAGTCAAAGCGTGAGTGGCATGGCGAAGGTCGTATATGCAATGCACTAATTGCAGGGGATCACGTTGTTGCGACAGATGCCTGCGGTGCATGGCTGATGGGCTATGATCCGGCGTCTGATTGGCCAACAATGCCGTTTAAGCGAGACCGAAATGCTCTGCTCATCGCTGCAAATAATGGCTTCGGAACTGTGAATATGGATGAGATTGATTTCCAGACAGATATTAATCCACCACTAGCGGATTTCAGGACTGATGAACCTGATTCACAAGAAACTGTTGAAAGCTGGCGTAAAACAACCTGTGAACAAGCACTATTTTATCTTGAGCATCAAGAAGAATTAATGGCTCAATACGCTGGTGAATACATATTCCTTCAAGATGACGAAGTAGTGATGAGTGGACCCGATTTCAGAAATCTTGGTAGCAGAAGGGGTTTAAGCAGGGGCAGACCTGATCACGCCCTTTGGCTCAAACTCGTTGACCCGGAAGATATGGAAGGCGAAAAGTTTGATGTTTATAGGGATAACCTGAATAGGCTGATTTAGGGATTAAGTCAAAATGTTCACACATAACGATGGCATTGTAAAAAATAAAATGAAAATAAACACGGAGACACAGAGACACGGAGAATATAGTAATCAGTGATGAGTGATCAGTAACGAGTATAGCAAAAACTGATCACTGATTACTCATTACTCATCACTAATATCTCTCTGTGTTCTCCGTGCCTCAGTGTTTATATATTTTACAGTGTCATAACGATGGAGGAGGGCAGATAATATGGCTGAAAAATCTGTAATTATCATTGGGGCTGGAATCGCCGGTCTATCTGCTGGTTGTTATGCCCAAATGAATGGATTTAAATCAGAGGTATACGAGATGCACAACATCCCGGGGGGACTTTGTACCGCATGGAAACGAAATGGATACGTATTCGACGGCTGTATTCACTGGCTTACTGGAAGCTCTCCAAAGCACCCTTTACATAGACTTTGGGAAGAGATCGGAATGGTGCAGAATAAGCAGTTTATAAATTACGAATACTATACACAATCTATTGATGATCAGGGAAATAGATTTATTGCTTATACAAATCCCGACAAGCTTGAGGAACATCTGCTAAGTATATCCAAAGATGATGAAAAACTGATAAAAGAGATCACAAATACTATCAGAAAGCTTATGGAAAGATATACTCCAGTTGACTTTGGTATTGGTGATTTTATCAAGATGATCCCGTTTATGAGAATATTAAACAAGTATTCTATGCCAATCTCTGAGTTTGTCAAACACTTCAAAAACCCTGTTCTTGCGAATCTTTTCGGCAGCGCTTTTAATTGGCATGATATGCCCGTATTCGTCCCTCTATGGATGTTGTCACTTATGGCAAGCGGTGACGGAGGTTACCCGATTGGTGGTTCAATTCCACTTGCTAAGTCAGTAGAAGAAAGGTATGTCAAACTTGGCGGAAAGGTTTTTTATAGCTCGAAAATTACCAAAATCCTTGTTGAGAACAATAAGGCTGTTGGTGTTAGGCTATCTGATAATTCAGAAAAAAAGGGTGATATTGTAATCTCAGCCGCAGATGGACACTCAACTATATTTGACTGGCTTGATGGTAAGTATATAGATGAGAAAATAAAAGGTTATTATGAGAATCTTAAACCTTTTCCACCTCTTGTCTACGTTTCGTTAGGAATAAATGACGATTTCTCAGATGAACCCCATTCATTAATATTCCCACTTAAAACCCCAATAAAAATTGGGGGCAGGGAATTACAAAAACTCAATATCAACAACTACTGTTTCGATAAGACTTTGGCGCCTCAAGGCAAAAGCGTCCTTATTTCTATGATAGAGGCAGATTATGACTATTGGTCATCATTGAAAAATGACAAAGATCAGTACTTAAAAGAAAAGCAAAATATCGAGAAGACAATTGTTGATGCACTATCTGAGCTATATCCCGACATCAAATCGAAGATTGAAGTAATTGACATTGCGACACCTTTAACATTTGAGCGATACACAGGCAACTGGAAGGGGTCTTATGAAGGTTGGCTTTTCTCCAAAAAAGCTATAATGACTAGAATGGGACAGGCGTTGCCGGGTCTATCTGATTTTTATATGGCAGGGCAATGGGTTTCTCCTGGAGGGGGATTGCCTTCGGGTGTCATCACTGGGCGTAATGCTCTCAAACTCATCTGTAAAAAAGAGAAAAAAGAGTTTGTCACAACAACTGCATAGTATATTAAAGATTATATGAGGAGGATATGTCAGTGAGTAATATTGATTCATTTGAGTTGCGAAAATTGTATAAGTATCTTCGAGTTGTAGACGTTTGTGATGCAATGGATGGTGTCGGTTACTTCGATATCGGGCTTATGTTGCCAGAGATACGACCACTGTGGCCTGGGATGAAGTTCTGGGGGGTGGCATTTACCATTCGCTGTGTACCGGCAAATCGTCCAATGTGGCGTTTGAATACTACGGAAGAGATTGTAAACGCTCATGGAATATGGTTCAAAGAGGTTGGGAACATCAGCACTCATGGTCAGATCAAACCCGGTCACGTCATAGTCACCGATACAGGCGGGTCCCGTGAAGTTGGGTTCTGGGGTTCAGCTAATAGCATGGGTGCTATGGTAGATGGCGCTGTTGGCATCATAACCGATGGATACTGCCGTGATACCGACGAGGTAACGTTACAAAAAACACCCATCTGTGCCAGAAAACGTGGGCGTACAATCATTCCGGGGCGTATTGAGGTAGCAGATATCCAGACAAAAGTGGGTTGCGGAGGTGTGCAGGTTCAGCCTGGTGATATAGTCGGGTGCGACGGCGATGGCGTGGTTGTCGTTCCATTTAGAATTGCAGAGGAGGTTTCTGTACACGCTCGTGCCATTTTGTTAGCGGATATGAGAGCGCGCAGCGGGTTATATAAGAGCCTCGGTATGGAACCCGATTACACGGTTGATTACGAAACGGTGGAGGCGTATTATCGTCAGTTTGAATGATAGCAATGCAGTATTGACAATAAGCTTTTAATGTGGTAAACTTACGGATACTGATTTTTTTTGAAAGTCAATTGTTTACCAAAGTCAGAAATTGTTTATTCAATTGCGTTATTAATTCATTCAAGAGGAATAAAGGAGGGTTTTATCTGAACGGATGGTCAAACCTGCTTAGTTTATAGAGCATCCGAAATTCGAAATTCAGATCATACCGTTAGATAAAAAAAGATGGAACAAGCAAGGTTAAATGTTCAACTCAGAGAAGGTAGAGGTAAAGGATCCGCACGTGCAACCCGAAGATCAGGACTGACCCCCGGTGTGGTTTATGGACATAAACAGGACTCAATAACAATACAGTTTTCAGAACATGGATTGCGTCGTATATTTCTTCATGGCGGAGAAAATATACTTATAAATATGAGTATATCCGAAGGTGGAAGTGAAACTGTTATGATCAAAGAGGTACAGAGAGACCCTATAACAAAAAAACTTCTACATGCAGATTTTATGCGTGTTTCACTGGAAGAGCGCATCACGGCTCATATTCCCATAGTATTATTGGGTACCGCGCCCGGAGTAAAAGAAGGGGGCGTTCTAGAATTCCTTTTGCGTGAAATTCGACTCGAATGTCAGGTAGGTCAAATCCCAGAACACATTGAGGTTGATGTCTCATCTCTTGGTATCGGCGATCAGGTTCGGGTTGAGGACGTGAAAGTACCAGAAGGCATGATAGTTCACGATGATCCTGCAACTACCATTGTTACGGTAGCCGCACCAACGGTCTTGAAAGAAGGCGAAGAAGGCGCTGTACCTGTGGATGAAGAAAAAGAACCCGAAGTCATAAAAGAGAAACGTAAGGAAGAAGAGGAATAACAGTGAAAACCACTGCGGCAGTCATCTCTTTTTTGTTGATCATCGTCGTAGCCATCAACGCTATTGCACAGGAAACGCCTCTAGTAGTTTATAATTCTAATGGCGATGAGCTAGGAACGCTCAATGTTCGGGACAATCAGGGATCAAAATACGTCCTTTTAGAGGAAATATCAAGGCTATTCGGTGGAACCAGACAGAACCAGCCATTGCTTGGTCGAGTTACGCTAATCATGAAGGAGAAACGCATCGTCGTTAATCTAAACCAAAACAAAGTTAAGATCAACGATGATGAGTATACCTTGTCTAAACCGACTATTAATATTTCCGGGAAGGCGGCTGTTTCTGCTGATTTTCTCACGAGGATACTCTCTCGTGTTTTGGAAAAACGGATCGTTCTGGATCAAGAGCAATGGACTTTAGAGATCACGGATAGCCCTTTTGATAAACGGGCAGAACGTGAGGCAGACTTAGGTATTCCGATGAAAACCTATAGCTCTCCTTTCCGTGTGATGATAGACCCGGGACATGGTGGTTTTGATACAGGAGTAAGAAGCAAAGATAACGTTCTGGAAAAGGACCTGACCCTCGAAGTAGCTCAGAAGATAAAAGAATTGCTGGATGGTAAAGAAGGCATCGAGGTATATCTGACCCGTAGTGAAGATAGATATATGACGTCGGATGAAAGGGTGAATTTTGCGAATAACCTCCGAGGAAACGTGTTATTGAGTATCCACTTCAATTGGTCTCCATCACAGAACGCCAAAGGATTCAACGTATTTATCAATAGCGACCGTATACGCATGGCGCCAGAGGCTTCGACTGCCAGCATATCCGGGGCAGATATGTTTACCGGTTATAGTAAAAGGTTTGCGGGTGAGATCAAGAGTCATCTGTCGAGTGTAATTTCAACAGGGGGGAAAGAGAAGGAAGCCCCTTTAGTCATCACGAGTGGCCTTTTTATGCCCTGCATACTGTTGGAAGTATTATATCTTTCTAATCAAAAAGACCTTGAAATGCTATCTAAGCCTGATTTTATTGAAACTCTAGCTACATCGCTCAGTGACTCGATACTATCTTTCAGCCGTGCAGTAGCAACGCAGAAGGCATCGCTTGATAGTGAATGAAAATATTTAGGAATGAATTCTATGAAACTCAAGAGGAATCGTATTTGGAAATCCAGCTTACTTTTGTTATCAGTTTTTATGCTCTTTGCTATGGTTATAGTTATTGATAACATGGTTGCCCAGGATACCAAAAAGAAAGCCAGCCCTTTTTCATTTTTCAAAAAAGATACAGAGAAATCAGAAGAAACTCCGGACGAGAACTCCATTGAGATAAAACTGTATTTTTTAGATCAGGAGGGAAATACTCTCATTCCTGAAAAGCGATTTATTAGTAAGTACGGTGATATTACAGATCAGATGAAACTAACGCTTCTCGAATTGATTCGAGGACCACAGACAGAACTCGTTGCAACTATTCCACAGGGAGTTGATGTGCGTGAGGTGTATCTTGATGAAAAACAATGCGCATACATAGATTTTTCACGCACTATCACACAAAATCACTCTGGCGGAACTACAGGCGAACAGATAACTATTGCATCCATAGTAAACACGCTGACTCAAACCTTCCCCAAGCATATCCGCAAAGTCAGGATACTCATTGACGGCAAAGAAGCTAAAACAATAGCAGGCCACATAGACATATCAAAGCCGATCTTTCCTTTTTAATTTTTTATAAACATTTCACCCCTTTGGGGTTAGGAAATGATATTTTTCAAATCGTCTATGACTGATTCAGCCTTTCGATAGCCTGCTTGGCTTCTGCATATTCCGGGCTGATAGCCAATGCCTCTTCGTACTTGCGTTTGGCATCATCAAACAGCCTTTGAGCTTCCAATTCCTTCGCTTCTTTTAGAGTATCCTGTAGTTTTTGGGCATCTTGAAGACTAACTTGAGCTTTTTGTTCTGTATCTCTTGCATCCTCGTATTTGACCATGCTGATGGTAGTATAAACCGTATCATTTGCCGCTATCGTCTTTTTGTCAGCGGGCGTTACAGTCACTCCAAGATTAGTTTGAAGTCTGTCAGCGACTTCTAGTCCTAACTGCTTTATAAGCTTGAAAAGTTCCTTTTTTGGTCCCGTCACTTCTTCTGCTTTGAGTATGGCGCCAGTTTCAACCACAACTATACGGGCGTCTATTCGCATATCTTCCTCGCCTGTGCCTTTTTTCACAAACGGAATAGAGCAACCGCCAGAGCTAAAGGGTGTATCCAAATACGAACCGAAACATAATGCCTGCGCCCCAAGCAGTTTCCCGAACTTCTGTACCGTCTGTTGATCGAAGCCATCGCCTTTCCACTGCATCTCAATCTCACCGCGAAGAGCATCTACCTTTTCTCTTTCAACGACAGTCAAGCTCCGCACCTTAGATAATTCGGTTATTAGTGCGCCGACTATTCCCATGCGCAGACGGTCGAGTGAATCATGATCCTTGCTCATTATGTTATTATCAAAATACATGATACCAAGTCTCAGCTTTTCGCCGGAACTTGTTGCGCTAGGCATACGAAATGGCGTAACAGCGGAACTCTGTTGCTTTCCACCACAACCCATAAACAAACTTGACGCATATAGAACTGTTACTAAAATAATAGCTAGATAAGATAGCTTTCTAGCAAATTTCATACTCGTACCTCCTATTTAGGAAATAAGTCCGCTTTGGCAGACGATGTTAGAAATAGACTGGCATTAATTTATACCCTCGATTCTTCTTAATATAATTTAATGCCATAATTATGCCATTATATCATTAACGCTTACTTCAAAGCCATTTAGTAGTTTTGACTTGGCAATCTCACCAATACCACTTATGCCAAATATTTTATAAGCACCGTTTTTTTAAGTAAAGACTTCAACTGTTTGCTTATCTGGATCAACTATCCAATATTCCTTTTTTTTCATTATATATTGATAAAATACGGATTTTTACAGATAGTAAAAAAAGATACAAGATAATATACCAATATCTTGTATCTTGCATCCTGAATCTTATATCCTGAATCTTGTATCTTTTCATAATCTTTCAAGTATTATTTTATTAACTATTTCAAGGATTTTTCTTTGTGCCAGCCATGCGCTTCGTGGTGTATAAGTTCGGAGTTTTACGATCATCTCCTCTCTTATAATGCGCGATCTACGCATAGGCATATTTTTAAAAATCATGGCTTTCACTGAAGTTGAAGCGTCTATCAAAGCGGTAGCAATGTCTGTATTGTCTGCTTTGGTAACAGCATCCATGATCACTTTTTCGTCAACCTTGACAAGATCATCAAAATCGAAGACTGGGGTTCTGGAAAACATATATTATTCTTCTGTATAGGCATAAAACTTGCCATCGGATGTACTAGCGTAAATCATAACTGGTTTAGTATTATTCACTGCTAGACTTTTGACTACGGTGCTTGTCAGTCCTGTATTTATTTGCGCCCACGTTTGTCCCGCATCTGCGCTTCTGAATACACCGGCTGGGTTAGCGGCGTAAACAACAGAGTTGTTTGCAGGATTGACAACCACTGACGACGCTACGGGGGTAGCATCAACGTCTGCCCCAGGAGCCGCAAGGTCTTCTGGCGCAGGTTTTGTCATCCAGATGTCTCCACCAACGGCTTCCCATTTTTCGCCTCCATCCACAGTCTTAAAAAGTCCTCCGCCATCTGTACCTGCATAAAGCACCTTCGAGTCCTTTGGGTCCATCGCAAGGCATAAAATGTATCTATTTGTAAATCCATTGGATAGCACTGTCCAGGTATCTCCGCCATCTGTGGTTTTTCCGATAAATCCATCGGTAGCGACATATATTATCTTAGGGTCTTTCGGATCCATTACGATGGCTTTTACATAAGTATTTTTCAGTCCTTTTACGATCTCTGTCCATTCGTTAGTTTGTACATTATAACGATACATACCACCGCCGTCTGTTCCCAGATATAAGGTATCGGTCTTTGCCATAGCTAAAGCCTTTGTGAACGTATCCTCAAGGGTATCGCTTATTGTATTCCAGGTTTTTCCAGCATCTGTAGTTTTGTAAACGCCAAACGCCGCCATGCCAGCATAAATAGTATCAGAGTTGCTAGGGTCTATTGCTAGACACCTTATCTGGTAACCAGATACCGTGCCTTCTTCCACTGTACCGAATCCTTGATTTTTCTGCTCCCAGGATTTACCACCATCAGCACTGATCGCAAATCCTGCACCTTCCGTTGCCGCATAAAGCACGTTTGGTTTGGTGGGATGCACTAATAGTTGGTTGACCCAGCCTAATGTCATTCCCGGCGGGGGGCCTGCTGGCATTCCTTGAGGTTGTCCTGCCGGCGCTCCCTGTGGTTGCCTTCCTGGTACCCTCGGTGCCACATCGTATAACACCTTCCACTCAGCCGCTGTCGCTGATAAGCAAAATAAAGCTATCATCAATATTATCAATAAACAGTTAAATACGGATTTTCGATTTCCATTCATACAATTTTTCTCCTTTCATGCTTATTAACTTAAAAATGCCTCTCTCAATGGAATTATAACACTATTGTTAGGCAAAATCAACAAATTTTAAGAAAACCTCAAATCAGATCAAGTAATGTCTTTTTTCGCTTGCTCAACAACCTTTCGCATCTTTGACAGCTTATCGGTATCAACCTCTGGTTTCGTGTAACTTGCCACAAGCTCACAAACTTTGTTCTGCATCTTCTGCAAAACCGCTTCGTCAGTTTCTATACCGTTCCAGCCTGAGCGATCCATTAGTTGCGGGCACCATAAGTGTTCGTTAAAATGATACAGCGTTTGATCTGTATTGAGATAGCTTTTATCAAAGCCAATGCCTATGTCGAATATATTATCAAGCGATATTGTCTCTTTGGAAACGTCAACATCTCTGCCAAAGAATTGAACGCCTATTCCGAGTTCCCTTTCCAGCAATAACTGAACAGGACATAAGGTCTTTCCATCCTCAAGCATTCCCTGACCAATGGACGGATGGGCGCCAGTAAATGCGGCTATCGTCATCGCTTTATAAGCCTTTTCCATTGCAGCGTAGTAGCCCGGATATTTTGCATCGCAATATTCACCACCGCCGACGTGGATGAACTTGCCTGACCATTTGCGTATGAATTCGGAAAGCGCAAACGAATAAAACATTGCATCAAAACTACTGTAACTGACTTCTCCAGACTTCATATCTATCGAACCGCCCCATATTGATCCGCCAAGAGGAACATCAGGATTCAATGCACGTGCAGACAACCAAGTAGCGAATATTTCCGCTGTTGCCACAGTAATGAATCCTGCGACTGTAACAGGAGTTGTAACACCCGCAACGGGCATGGCAGTGAGTCCAGCAGTATACCCTGATCTCACGATACGAACAAACCTGTCAGCTACATCCCTGTCAAAACGGAACGGGTGAGAAAAGCAGACTGCTCCCCAAGTAAACCAGTTTGAAATACCCAATATCTCCCCCATCTCAACGAGATAATCTGCTTGCCGAACGTTCCACGCAAACGCAGGGGCAGGTATATGAGCATACTCAGCAAGTAGCATGGCGGCTTCTAGCGGCTCAATCATCGGTGGAACGTCAGTAAGTAGCAGGGAGTGACCGACTGATGTTTCTGGATGTAAGGTGTTCCCTATCTTGATTAGCTCAATGAAATCTTTTGTATTACCGCTTCGGCGCTGTTTGTTTCCGTAGTCATAAACGAATTGTGCGACCTGAGTTCCAAGTTCCGCCAGAGATGGCTTCTCAAATTTCCTTGCAACATTGTCAACGGTAGATTGGTTATCCTTTCTGATTTTTTCAAGTAAATCTATGCACATTCGTTTTGGAAAGGTGACGGTTTCGCTTGAGTAGTCAACCTTAGCCCCGGCTTGTTCTAACGCTTCTAATATTTCACGATTCTGGCATAATACGCCGACCTTTTCTAGTACCTTAAAAACACTCTCACCTATTTGTTCTATATCGCTATCACGCAGTATATTGTATTGAAACATTGACACTCCCCCTTTTTAAATCAGGAATTTGAGCCACGGATGAAACACGGATTTTTACGGAAAAGATACAAAATTCAGGATAATGAAATACCCATCTAGCATGATTCATTATTATGATAACACTTTTCAAACCAAATAGAAATGATTTGGGGGTTAGTGTGGGAATGAAAATTGCAGTAATATGGAGTAGCACAGCTTTAGCTTGTGTTTTCGGCGCAAAAGTTTATATTTAATGCAGGCTGAAGCCATGCTACTCCGCTTGAATAAGAGTTCTCATAATCTTTTTATATCCCCTTTGTGATTATGAGCAGAAGGATATCCAACATGAGTGAAGTAAAAAACTCCTTGTGGATAATTTGACCTTGCATTCTTGAATGCTTCAATTATATCTTTTCCCAAGAACCATTCCCCTGTATCGGGATCCATTGCTGCGATTTTCCCTTTTTCGTTTACCAAAGCATTAATCTGAGCTAGTATATCTTCTGAAGGTTTCTTTATTTCTAATGTTTTCATGCTAGTGTTCTCCAAATGTGTTATTTTTTGTGCTGTTTTTAACTCTCACACACCTTATTATCCCTTATCTCTGCAATTTGGGATATCATCCACTAATAGTTGGGTTTCGTTCCTCAACCCAACCTCTCCAATAACCCACGCGCTTGTCTATGTCTTAATACACAGGTAAATGAAGCTCTGGTAAATATGCAGTTTGAGCAACATCCTACTTATAAAAGATGAACCTGAGATAATTTGGATTCTTCATTTTCAATTTGCTTTTGGACTTCAACCGCTATTGGACAGATTTCTTGAACATAATTACTCATAACTTGCATTTGCACAATACTTTCAAAATCAGGATCCAAACGCAAGAGACAAATACTAATATGAAGTAATGAGATAGAAACATTCTGAATAGGGTCTGCAAGACCATAATGACTTGCCCCAGCAAGTAATAATCTATCCTGCAAATTTTCACTTAATCCTAAACGGTAAAATCCTTTTGAACCCCCATGCACTGCATTGCATGAGAGGTTATAAAAAGGGTGTAATCTGTCTAGTTTAACATGTTTCTCCAATTCTCTGAAATTTCTGTTTGGAAGAATTGCTTTAGGAATCCTCCATAATCATCTTGGAACCTGTCACTATAGATTCTACATAGCCTTTCCTTTTCTTTCTTCAATCTATTAAAGGTTTTTCTGTCCAGTGGAGGATAACCTAACTTTTTATAATATTCTTTATAATCCTGTGCTTCTTTGAAGCTTATTACAGTTTCATGCTCTAAATACCTTTTAGAAACCTCATTATCTTTATCCAATAGAAAAAATGAGATTACAGCTAATTCATGTAGACTCCTCCATCTGGCCATTGCTCCATCCGCGTATCCTGATTTTAGGAGGGTAATAATTTCATTAGAGATTTGTAGAGATCTGGCATGAATCTTTATTAGTGCAGTTCTCTTATGGTTGTCTGTTTTATCAGTAGTTTTTCTAAGTTTATGAATATATTCTTCACCAGATTCCAAAGAAATTCTTATAAAGCATTCAAGTAAATCAAGCGGCTTTTTCCATTTTACATAAAGTCTCTTCTCAAATTCTTCTGCATATTCTCTTTGATCTTTGAGCATCTCTTCACTATTTTTTCTGAGATTTTCCACTACGTCTTGAGAAAATCTAGGGAGACAATCTTTCCCCAGAACTTTCATTAATTTGCCAAGCTCCTTACCAAGCGGAAAATGTCCATTTTCTTGGATATATATTTCAAATATTTTTGTAATAAGGAATGTATTTAAATCATTATCTGGTTTACCAGATTTTCTGATCTCCGTTTCTCTTTTATCTAGATAACGCTTTCCTTCTTTGAAATCTATCTCCTTTTCAATTTCAGTGATTATTTTTTCATATCCTGGGAAATCTCTTGCTACCTGCCACCTAAAATCTTCATAGTATATTTCATCTATATTTTTTCTCCCTGAACAAAAAGAAAATGCAGATCTCGCATCCTTTTGTATTTCTCTATATTTTGTCTTTATTTTGCCAATGTTACCCTTTGGGAGTTTAAACTCATTTATGTTATCTCGATTTAAATTTGTGAAGAATTTGATTATCAAAGTTCCATAGAAAAATGATTCATACTCATCCAAAAAGAAACTTTGCAGAATATCAGATTTGCTGTATATACCCAGAAAGCTCTCAACTTCTGAAAACAGTTTATCTAAATCTTGGTAAAACTTGATGTCCATACTTACCTCGCCTTGCTTATTGTCCTATTAAAACCCATACATGCGCTAGACATGGTTCATAATTAAGGTAACAATATAATATAGAAATTTAGTCGCGGAATTCTTTTTTCAGTGTTATTCCGTGTGTTTCTGTGGTTAATCATAATCTATATCCAGAAAATCTGATTGCCTCTGCCGCCCACAATGGCGTCAATTACTATCCATACTCCATTGCAGGTGAATTGTCCAAGTATAAGACCCAAAAATAATGGTCGGAATTGCTGAAAGAGCTTTAATCCGCCGTACCTTAAAATAGCGAACTTGATTAACCATGCGAGGAAAACTGTGAACCATATCTGATCCATTATCCATATAGGACCTATGGCAAACCCGATAGGATGAAATGGCCACCATAGGAATTTTGCCCTCATAAACATCAAGAAAAGCATACCGATAGAACCGCCGGCAGTTATGTACCATCCTGCCAAGTTAGGTCCTGTAGGATTCAGAATCTTGCTGACGAAAAAATCATAAGGCGCCCTTGCACCGCCTATGAAAAACCAGTCGTTGCAGTTTATTCCGCCCCGTGAGTATGCCAAGGTCAGCAACAACCATATAGATGATACCAGAGTTACTATTATTGACAGCATCATCACCCAGAATAATGGTCTTTTGCGTTTAGTTTCACCTTCCATTATTCTGAGGCTGTTTGCCGCAGAAGCCATTACGGAAGTCCTTAAATCCGCTGACCATACATAAGTCAGGCTCATCGCTGTAAGTCCCGTCGGGCCTAATGCACTTGTGCCGATGCCTGATACGACAAACGATGATGATATAGTTGAAGCCACAGCCTCCGCCATCCCGCTTTCGCTGACCACCCTCGTCAACCCGATGAATAGAAGCATCGCACCAAAAACGAAAAGCAACACGGGGATCAATGGTATTCCTGACATATACAACCATACGATCATGATAATCAAACCAATGATTGCGCCAAAAACCGCAATCCTGTATGACAGCATTTCGCCTGAATCGTCAATCTCTGGATCGCCAATAAACGCCTTTTTGAATACGTCTTTTAGATGGCTTTTTCCTATCCATAAACCAGCAATTACAAGAGTTATCATCGCTCCCATTCCAAGATGCGCAAATATAGGTGATGGTGTACCGTATATTCCAAGACCTTCGTGCATGGTGATGTTAAAAGTATTCATCAATCCTCTGACGATAAGGCTTAACAGGTTGAAAAACCACAGGCTGAATGCGGCGTCAAGATGAACGAGATAGAAGAATCCGATCATCGGAAAGCTCAAACGGAAGGAAAGCCATTGTGAGTTACGAAATATGGAAACGCCCTGCGCAAGTTCAAGGCTTGGTACGGATGGAAAATAATGATTCAACCCCTTCATACTGCCAAAGATGAAAGGTATGATAAATCCTATCCACATTATGGGATTCTTGAAAAATGGCTTTAGAATGGAATTACCTTCATCTCTCACCATCTCCAGAGGAAGCTGTGCTAATGGATAAGCCAGTCGTTCTCTATCAATCCACTGCTTTCGGAGTATGACCATTATGCAGATCATCACGAAGTATAGAGATAGCAAAAGAACGCCCCATATCAGCAATGGGCGAATCCATATCCCCCATGGAACACCTCTTTCCCATGCAGGTGAGCCTTCATAGAAGTATTTGATCTGCGTCTGCCCTTGCGGAACTAACCATGGCTTTATGTGAGGATAAAGTATCTCAGCCCAGCTATTTTCAGGTATTGCATAGTAATACGGGGCAGTAATGATGGGTAGGATTTGCGCAGTCAAACCCATCGTTGAGATTGCACACGCCACTGTCATCATTACATATACGGTCTTTAGTTCGGATGCGGTTAGTGCAAGGCTTCTGTGAATTCTGCCCAGAAGCGTATTTATGATGGCAACGATGACGAAGAACATGAAAACAGCGCCCGCTGTGCTGAAGTCAATGGACATGTACGAACCATGGATCACCATCAGCCCGAATTGATCGCCGACACTGATAGCAAGCGTGCCTAAAATTCCGACTATGAATGCTCTGACGGTAAATGGACTTCTACTGCGTTTTTCCCATGGATCAGTCTTCTTCATGTTCCCCTCCATATTGAAGCCATTCTTATTGATCTTGGTTTAACGTTTTTTATTAGCCATACGACTTTTTCAGTTAGTAGAATCAAATCTCCTCTAACTCCCCTTTAGCTAAAGGGGAGAATAATTCCCCCTTTGAAAAAGGGGGATCAAGGGGGATGTAAAAACTTTCTTACTAGATTATCCAGTAAATTTCTTAATCTTCATTAAATTATATCAGTCTGTGGTTAATATCTTTCAGGTCAAAAGCGTCCACGTATTTCATAATCGAGGCTTTGACAGCATCAATCAATACTGTTTCAGGAGAATTCGTAATTTTTTGCTCAATGACATTCCTATATAGCTTTTTTCGTGCTTCCTGAACATCGTCACGATCAAAGACGTAGTGACCGCAAACTGCGGTTATCTCTGCAAGTTTTTCAGGCATATTAATAATATCTTTTTCTGTCAGGTGTGCATCTTCCTTAAACAGCCATTTCTTCCATCTTCCGCACTCAAAGGCGGCTTTCTGGATGGTTTCCTTGAATCCCGAATCCGATATGGTTTCAGCTAGTTTCAGCAATGCCATAGTCTCTTCCAGACCGAATTCAGGGGCGACGTTTGCGCCTGTGATCCCAAGATCAGGGTGCATCTTCAAAATATCCATTGGCAGATAATCAGCGTTATGTTCTTTGAATCCAATGCCGTATTTCCTTGCTATCCGACACAGGTTTTTCGCAGTTTCAGCGTTGAAATTACCAACGTTTTTGTTCATCTTAACTAGAGTTCCTGTCTGACCAACGATGAAAGCAGGATGCGGTAGCAAACGTTTATCAAGTCCATTGAGCAATTTCTCTATAAAAGTCTCAAAGGCAATATCAGAGATTAATCCGCCCGCTGTCTCCTCTGTACCGACCTCGTAAGACACAGGCGACAGGTTCAATTTTTGAATCTGCTCCTCAAGATAACCTATCAGCTCTATGGTTCTTTCTATTACGTTATCCATAGACACTGCTGAAACGTGCGGGTCTTTCGTTGGGTCAATGTGCAGAAGATTGAAACCTGCCTTCAAGTCAGCCAAATATGATGTCTTTGCCTTCTTCATGGCGTCTTCTAGTGGTAGTTTATCTGCTTTTTCATTGTCTCTCTGCCATGGTCCGCCGTGATCTCGGCAGAGATATAATAACCCGTCAAACTTGGCCTGTTCTGCAATGGTATGGATAGACTCAGAGAACGCCATCTGATCCCATCCCATAACATAACCTCCGCCAAGTTCAGTGGAATCCACCTGATTCCTGCTGGCAATAAACATAGCCGGGAATTGCATATCTCTTGCCAGTTCCAGAGTTGCGCGGATCACGATCTCCGACATAGGACCAATACCAAGCAGTGTTGTTTTCAAATCCTTTTGCTGTAAAATAGTGACTATTTCTTTTAGTGACTTAGAATATTTTGACATAAGTTAATTCTCTCCGTAAAACTGTTAAAATATAAGTATGGCCAATAGGTCTATTACTAAAAACTATTATCTCATACCCGTAGGGATTTTTCAATACAACAATGATATATACTAACCACTAAAAAAAGCTTGCTTTGATCAACTTTTTTTGCTATACTTTTACCCCAATAATCTAAAATAATCTAACCTAAAGTAAATGACAAATAAACAATTTGTAATCGCTGAAAAACGCCATCCTGAAAAAAGCTACAACCTGATCGAATCAGCGAGGAAGAAATTTACAAGCGACAATTGATACTTATGGGCGTTACTTACTTTTATTAAATATGTACGCTCAATGGGGGTAAGTCTAAGAAATGGGTGAATATGATTATATATTGGAAAACATTAAAGATATAATAGCCAAGTCAAAACATTCTGCAACAAATGTTACGGAATACATGGGTCCGGCGCTGAGACTTATTTCGGAACTTACCGGGCAAAGAACACGATACAGCGGGTTCAACTGGGATACGAGAGTCAGAAACCGTTCAGAGAAATACACTGCAATAGTCGGAACCGAAGAACAAATGAAAGGCAATCGCATGCCTGAACAACTCGAAGCGTTTCGTGATATTAAGACCAACTTGGCAAGGGTATTTGGTGGAAATCTTGCCGGTAAAGAATTCAAAGGCCATGTCAATAGATTACCCATTGACTACGTTCACAGAGTCATGGGAAGTGGGAAAGACCCCAAATTCACTTTTAATTGTAACCTTCTGGTAACTACCAAGAACCCAATGTATCATCACATCGGTTATATGTGGGGCAAGATGCTGAGGGAAGTTGATCCGGATAAAGATGCGCCGAATCTGTATATCTTGATTGTCCCTGATATAAATACCGAGGCTTTTGGCAGATATTATGCTTTTCCTGACCTTGGCGTGACTATCGGTGTTGGCAGTGACTACATGGGCGAGTGTAAGAAGGGATTCCTTCGCATGGCGATGTACCTTGCAAAACAGAACGATATACTTGGTATCCACGCCGCTTCCAAGATCATAAAGGCACAAGATGTTCAGGATGGCAGAATAAAGACTTATGGAGTCATAATATTCGGTCTATCTGGAACAGGTAAGACTACTAATATCGGGCATACTCACTACCTCGACAGAGAAGGTGAAGCGTCTTTAATCGCTCAAGATGACTTTGTAGGTCTGAGGATGAGCGATGGAAGCGTACTCGGCACAGAGCAGGCATTCTTCTTGAAAACTGATCTGGACGATGATGACCTTCTACTCAAGCCTGCTACACGTTCAGCGGAATTCGTATCTCAGAACCTATACGTAGACAATAGAGGCAATATTGATTATCTGGAAGAGGACATCTGTGCAAATGGTCGAGGTATCCTGCCTTTGTCTGCGCTTCCAAAGAATAGGTTATATGACAGCATAGACTTACCGCCCATTGATGAGCTTGATGGTTTATATATGTTCTTTAACACAAGATCAAATACGATCGTCCCGATAATACAGGAAGTAGAATCTCCTGAACAGATAACAGGCTATTTCATGCTGGGCGAATCCGTTGAGACTGCCGCAGGCGATCCTGCTAAGGCTGGAACATCCGTCAGGGTAGTTGGAACAAATCCGTTCATCGTCGGTGATGAAGGAAAAGAAGGCAATATGTTCTATGAGTTCGTGAAGAAATATCAGCACAAGATCAAGTGCTATATAATGAACACCGGTGGAGTCGGAGAACTTAGGGACAAGGACGGTAAGGTCGTAAGACCGCCTGTCAGGCCATGGAAGAACGGCATCGGATACATGACCAGAGCAATACTGAGAAATACTGCCAGATGGGCTGAATCCCCTCGCTATGGCACAAAGATTCTGGTCAGCGGGGTAACTGACGTTGATGGCAACGGTTATGATATGGATCAGTTTGATCTGACCGCTTTGTACGATGACGGTATGTTAGGTCAAATGGTAAGTCAGCTTAATGAAGAAAGAATCGAGAATCTGGAAGGCTATTCCTCACTTGACCCGAAGATTTTTTCAGCGATGAAGGCGGCACTTAAGATATAGATTAAATGATCTTCTAATCGTCATGGTTCATAAGTCACCATCAAACCTTGTGCCATATCTTTCTGAAATAGTTTGTGCCAGTAGGCGTGCAGTTTCAATTGGGGTTCCCTGCGGACACGGCAATAGAACAATTACCTTTGAGATGTCAACGCCGTCAAGCATACCAGTAATATGTGAGATAATCCTTTCTGGACCACCATAACGTATAGTCTCTGGATCGGGTGTAACCATAGGAACTACCCGTCCATGCCATATTTGCTCTGCTATAGAAAGAGTCATATCTCCAGTCGGCGGTATTGCAAGCCAGTCAATAGCATCTTGTGACGCATACAGGTCTGCAAATCTCCGTATTTTTCCGCAAGTATGGTTTACAAGGATTTTTCCATACTTATGGCTAATATCAGCGTAACGCTTTAGGGCAGGCAGACTATACTTAATAAACATATCACGGGACAGTAAACTCGTTGTAGCATCATCCCAGAATGTAAGTATCTCTGCGGGTGTTGTTCGGCAGATAAGTTCGTGTTGTTCACAATAGCGATCCGCAACAATGTTAAGAAGGTTTTCAACTTTATCAGGAAAATCGGATAAGGTAAACACAAATTCCTGTATTCCAGCCCAACTGCGTACAACGTCCATGATGGCTGAATTTGGTGGATTCACATAGAGAACCCCATCGTCCCCGATTAAATCCAATTGATGCTGGCACAAGGCTATAGCCGATTCGTCTATATCGTAACTATGATGCTCAAAAAGCCATGCCAGAATATCATAATCCTTCGGTTTTTTAAGTAATACTTCTCTTCCACCACAAAGCATCGAAGTTCCACGCAGTGCTGGAGAATCTGAATGAAGAGTACCAATCGGAGTTTCACAGATTCTTCCACCAGATGGATCATCACGCCAAAAACCTCCAGTTGCCGTCTCACGAATTCCAGTCGGCGAAATACGAAACATCACATCAAGTCCAAGTCGTCGTTGAAACTGGATCGAATGTTCAATATCAAATGCACGTCCTACATCAAATACATCTTTCGGTAAAGAACCGGGGAAGTTCATATTATCAATGACAAACGCCGCTGGCATATAGTCATGTGGCTCTTTACGCAAGGTTTTAAGAAAATTCTGCCTTCTTGAAAGCATTAAATACCTCCATCCTGATTTGTTGTCTATTTAGGTTTATATGGTTTCAAGACTATGGTACCACTATTAATAAAACTGATAATATCCCTTGTGTATTCAACAATATAATTGGGTTGTCCTTTGCTAGTAATTGTCTCCAGCGTTTGAGTTCCCTCAAGCGTTGCTATTGTTAAAGCACCTACTTTTAGACCCTCCTCGACATCTTTGGAAGTATCTCCTACTTTCATAACAATAGAATAATCGAAGTCTGGATGAACTTCGCATAAATCTGAATTTGGAATTGCCAACAGTCCTGCATCCCTTAATGCAAAATTAATCATATTTGGTGCAGGTCTTCCTCCGCCTGCCTGCTCTGCGTTCACTATCAGATCAACATAACCTTTATCTAACCAACCTAAATTTGCTATAAGAGAATCAGTTATTTCATTGGGAAAACCCGTAGCAACTGCAACATAAACTCCGCTATCTTTAAGTATTTGGTATAAATGTATGATACCTGCTTTTGTTTGAACTCTCTCTGCTAACTCAATTCCTCTCTGTATGAAATGATCATGAGCCTGTATCGCCATCTGCCATCTTTCATCTAAATCAACGTCTGGTCTATGCTCTGTAATTATATTATATAAGGCGTCTACCTTTTTTGCTCCCCTATGCTTATTTATGTCATTAAAAGAAGCAACTATCCCGATCTTAGCTAATCCATATTGAAAGCCATCAATCATAATTGGGAGCGGTTTTCCGCCAAACTCTTCGGATCGGACCCCAACTTCATCATCTATGGTAGTGCCAGCCATATCAAAGTGTGCTAGTTGAATTGTTGTTGGTATTTCAATATTTGGCATTTTCATTGTGAAAGTTTACATCAGTTTGAGTCCGTCAGATTAACTCGCTCACCTTCCCTGCATGCAATCTCGGTTTTTTTATGATTGGTTCATCAACCATTTAAACATTTCCTCCACACGTTTGACATATACTTTTGCTTCTTCATTTGTAAGTTTAGCCCGTATGGGGTCAGGATAAAGACCTTCTATATTAAAAGAATTTATTTCTGTCAAAATATCACTTTGATGAGGAGTTAAGGTTAGGTTTGCTAATTGAGCTAAATCTATAAGATTGTGAATCTTAGGGGCAAGATCACGGGTTTCTTTGCAGACATGGGCTTTTAGAATCTTCTCTAAAGCTAAGTGAGCAAAATACAGACCATGACGTGATCTGTTATTACTCACTAGCTCTATTGCAACTTCCCAATCTTCTTTGCCACTTTCTTGCCAATATGTGATTTGTTTTTCTATATTAAGCATTTGCTTAGTCTCTACCTATCTAATGTCAGATTAGACTGTTTTGATACTAGACATTGATAGCAACTTATTGATAGCGTTCACGTAGGCTTTCGCGCTGGCTTCGATGATGTCAGTACTTGCACCTCTGCCGGTAATGCTTCGACCGCCATTGACTGCGATCCGCATAATTGCTTCACCCATCGCATCCTTGCCTTTCGTTGCCGCATTCAGAGAATAGCTGACGAGTTCGACTTTGACGCCTGTGATCTTGTCTATCGCATTACATACCGCATCCAAAGGACCATCTCCACAAGCGACTTCTCTGATCACCTCATCGCCCTTCTTTAAACCTACAACTGCAACAGGGGTTGGTGTTCCGCCTATGACCTGCATATATTCTAAAGAATACGTCTGTGGCGCTGCTGGAAGTTCATCTTGCATTATTGCAGCAAGGTCTTCGTCATAAACCTGCTTCTTCTTATCTGCAAGGGCGAGGAAAATCTCGTAGACTTTATTCACTTTATCGTCTGGAATCTCGTACCCAAGTTCTGAAAGCCTGTGCCTGAGCGCATGTCGTCCAGAGCGTGCAGTCAGAACGATCTCGCTTTCACTGAGTCCAACGTCCTGCGGAAGCATGATCTCGAATGTAGAACGCTCTTTTAATACGCCGTCCTGATGGATGCCTGAACTATGCGCAAAAGCGTTAGTTCCGACAATGGGCTTGTTTGGCGGAACGAGGAATCCCGAAAGCCTGCTTACAAGCCTGCTTGTGTTGATTATCTCTTGAGTCTTAACATCAGTGTATGCGTCGAGATAATCGCCACGGGTCTTAATTGCCATGACGACTTCCTCAAGAGCGGTATTGCCTGCACGTTCACCCATTCCGTTTACTGCGCACTCTATCTGTGTTGCACCAGCTTTGACCGCACTGATCGCATTTGCAGAAGCTAGACCAAGATCATCATGGCAATGGATACTGACTCTGACTTTGTTTACGTCAGGAACGTTTGTAAATATATCACGTATGAGTTGACCAAAGTTCTCCGGGATGGCGTATCCAACTGTATCAGGGATATTGATCACCGTTGCGCCTGCTTCAATAGTCGCCTGTATAATTTCGCAAAGATATGCAAAATCAGTGCGTGATGCGTCCATAGCCGAGAATTCAACTTCCTGACAATAGGATTTTGCCAGCTTAACTGCATTTACAGCCATTTCAAACACTTGCTTACGGTCTTTACGAAGCTGTCCTTGAATGTGTATATCTGACGTTCCAATGAAGGTGTGTATCATTGGGTTCTCAGCATATTTTAACGCTTCGCCTGCTCGATTTATGTCTGCTTCAATGGCTCTTGCAAGGGCGCATATAATCGGTCCCTTTATCTCGTTGGCTATAGAACTAACAGATTCAAAGTCCTCCTGTGATGAGATGGGAAATCCAGCCTCTATAACGTCAACGTTGAGTTTTTTCAGTTGGCGTGCTATCTCCAGCTTTTCGTCAGAGTTCAGCGAAGCGCCTGGTGATTGTTCTCCATCTCTCAGTGTTGTGTCGAATATAAAAATTTTTCTTGACATTACATTTTTCTCCTCTTTATTGATTGATGATTCTTCTTTATAATTTGATGATTCATTAAGGTGCGGTAAGTCTGGATCGCTAGGTGAACCCGTTGTAGTATTCAACCCCATCTTCATCACCTCCTTCTTTCTTGATACTTAATGCTAATCTTTTGACTTTATCTGATTTACTTTTTCCAAACCCTCAAGATAACAAAGGATTGCTTCTTTTGCATTTTTTATCGCTTCTTCTTCTGTTTCACCCTGAGTAAAACAACCATCTAAGGCTGGAACTGTTACAGAAAATCCACCATCTTCGTCAGGTTCTAATATTATATTAAACCTCACAATAAACACCTCCTTCAATCATTATATTAAATACTTCTCCCGACGGCTTCAGCTATTTTACGAAGTTCCGTCATCAACTGTGAAAATTGCTCAGGCAATAGGGATTGAGCGCCGTCACTCACAGCAACCTCTGGATTGTTGTGTACCTCGATTATGAGTCCATCTGCACCCGCCGCAATAGAGGCTTTTGATACCGGTGCTACCAGTTCTCGCCTGCCTGTACCATGGCTTGGATCAACTATAACAGGCAGATGTGAAAGTTGCTTTAATACTGGCACTGCATTAATATCAAGTGTATTCCGTGTATACGTCTCAAAAGTCCTGATACCGCGCTCACAGAGCATAACGTTATGGTTGCCTTGAGAGAGTATGTATTCCGCCGCAAGCAGGAATTCTTCTATGGTAGCAGACATTCCACGCTTTAGCAATACGGGTTTCCTGATCTGTCCAACAGCTTTTAACAGCATGAAATTCTGCATATTCCTTGCGCCAATTTGCAGTATATCGGTGTATTCAGCAACAAGCTCAATCCGGTCCGCACTCATAACTTCCGTAACTATTAACAACCCGGTTTTTTCTTTTGCTTTAGCCAGTAATTCTAACCCCCTAGCCTCTAATCCCTGAAAGCTATAAGGACCTGTTCGAGGCTTAAAAGCGCCGCCTCTGAGTATGAGAGCGCCGGCATCCTTTACGGATTCAGCAATCGTCATGATCTGTTCTTCGTTTTCAACTGCGCAAGGTCCAGCCATTATAACGACTCTGTTTCCACCGATTTCGACACCATTAATTTTTATAACTGTATTTTCTGTCTGAAACTCACGGCTGGCTAACTTATACGGAGCCAGAACTGCCATGACCTTTTCTACGCCGGGCATGGCTTCCAGAGGGATAGTGTTCAAAACTCTCTCGTCCCCAATAGCGCCGATGAGGGTTCGTTCGTCACCCCTTGATATATGTTCTCTAAGTTTAAATTCGTGGAGACGGTCAACAACGTGTTGTATTTGTTCATCCGTTGCCCCATGTTTCATTACGATTACCAAAAATCATACCTCCCTGGGTTAGAAGATTGCAGATTAAAGATTGAAAGATTAGGCATTTGAACTATTTTTTACTTTGGCAGGCTTTCTCTTTCAATATTGCTTTAGCTTTATGCCATGTTCCGAAAGAAATTTATCTGCGCCTTTTCTAAAATATTCTATGCGTTCTTCATCTGTTAAATCCTTTATATCTTGATAGACTTTTTCTTTCCATTCCTCAACTTCGACAAGTGATTTATCATATTTCTGCATTATATTTCTTTCTGCCCACGTAAATATATGAATTGATGCTATAAAAATACTGGTCTTTCTCTGCCAATGCTTTTATGTCACTAATAAACTCGTTATATTCTTGCTCAGATATTACGTTTCTATTGACTAATGCCTCAAACGCTGTGATGTTCGGTTCTTCAAAAACTGTGTTAGTAAAAACGTAGGTATGTACATCCCCATCAAATAATCCTGTCTGCTGAAAAGTTTTCCAAAGCCTTCTGCCCATCCACGAGTCGCAATCATCCATCCAGGCTTGCTTCCAATCACCAAATGCGTGTACGATCTTACGTACCAGTTCCTTGTTATTACCGTCAATCACCTGAGTATCCCAATCCCAATGTGCAAAAACTACTGTGCCATTTGGCTTCAAAACACGAGCAACCTCCGTCAAAAATGCCATCTTATTCACAATACATTCAAGAAGATCCTTTGAATACACAACATCGAAATACCCATCATTGAATGGTATTGATGTTGATAGATTATGGCATATAAATTCATACCTTTGGTCATTTCCGGCAGAGTCCTTGGCGATGTTGATCTTGTCCTTTGAGGAGTCAATTCCAATGAATTTTATATCACTTCGTTCTGTTAATTTTCCCATATAATTTAGATCATAACCATCGCCACACCCCAGATCCAAAGCAGTCTTTGATTGACCTAAACCTATGAGAGAGTATAGGTATTTCCTTAGCTTGATATTGTCAGGTGATTCCTTACTCACAACCTTATCTCCCGGCAACGAGAATCAACCTTCTTGCGTTAGTTTTCGCTTCCTCTCTGTCAGTAAACTCGCTAAAGCACTTTATATTCTGAAAACCTGCATCTTTCAAGAATCGCTTCATCTCGTTATAATTGACCATTCTCAGCCTGTGTTGTTCGTGGTAGGTTATTTCTGTACCGTTGTCGTTAATTATTCCAAACTCGTCATGATTCCAGATCGCAGGCACGTTTTCCACCGAATGTTTTATTGCAGTTTCACACACCACACCATCTTTGATCTGCCTCCCCACCACTTCTTCTCTAAATCTATCCAAAAGCGACAGGAAATTCATTATATCAATTATTACTAACCCACCATTGTTTAATGCCCGATTAAAAGCTTTTAACGTTTTAAGAATATCATCATCTGTCAAAAGATATAAAAAAGCTGAGTTCATGCAAATAACGGCATCAAATTGAGCATCAAAGTCAATTTCCCGCATATCTTTTACAACAATACAAGGCTTAATGTTGGCTTTCTCCAGTTTGATTCTGAGTTTACTGAGCATGTTCTCACTTGGATCAAGCCCTGTAACTTCATATCCAGCCTGTGTCAAAGGAACGTAATGCCGACCGGTTCCACAACCAACGTCCAGAATCTTTGTTACCTTTATACCTGCGTAATTTTCAAAGGCAAACTTGAAGAATTCTATTTCCTCGTTTACCTTCAAAAATAAACTCTCAGCTTTCAGGTCATAATAGTCTGTATACGGCTTGGTATATATACTGCTCATTGTTTCGCTCCTTTTCATTGTGCCAAAGATAAATTCAAAGATTAGCTAATCCCTAGGCATTTCTCTCTGCAACCATATCTTTACATCACGATCTGTGATTTTATATTCCTCTCCATTTTTCGCCTTATATGCCAGTATGCCTAACAGTAATCCAAGCACATTCAGCGCATCACCCGGTGAAATTGCGCTTTCTGCTATCATCTTGAGAAATTTATCATCTACAACAACTGCGTCACCTATTCTTAACTCATTCATGGTAACTTTCAGAAGATCGAATAATTGATCATTGCTTAATGGATAATCCTTTTCTATGTCCAATATTCTAAATAGGCTTTTCACTTCTGCAAGTTCCTCATAAGGATTGTGACCACTTCCTATGATAAAGCACTTCGGAATATCAGCCAATTGAGTATAAATTTCATGAGGCATGTCGCATTCCAGAAAAATTACCATTCCTTCACCGTTCACAAGTTCCAAAATATAGGGTATGGTCTCTTTAAGGTTGCTTCTAACATCATCAGAATCAATTTTTGCATAAGGTATATCCTTCTCACTGCAATATCCACGAAGTATATGCTGTGTATGGCTTTTCCCGGCACCAGACTCTCTGCTGAAAAGGTAAACATGCTTCACCTTCTCACCTGAAATGAACTTTTCGATAGAATTTATAAGTTCATCTTCTAGTTTCTCTCTACGGATATTTACTTGGGGTTCATACCCACGCCGTAAACCTGAATAAGCCGGATTTCCACGAATACCTATCCTTTCGTAGTCAGATTCTTCAATTCGATGCAATTCATCAAGCAACATAGGAAAATTCATATTTACCCCCTCTAATCAGACACAGCACTGTCAAATTTAGAAAAAACACAGAGGCACGGAGTCACGGAGAATAAAGGAAGAAAACCAAGAATTTCTTCCCTCCCTCTCCAACTCCGTGTCTCTGTGGCTCTGTGGCTATTTTCATTTTATTTTTGACAATGCCTCAAACACTGACTATTGGCTTAATTCCAATGACAGCCACCTCGCCATTGATTGACCATTCCTTCACATACATGTCCGATTCTTCATCTTCCAGCATTTCTCTCGTCAAGGTCTCGTTCATTATGTAATCACGGTAATTATCCAAAACTTCGTAAATAATCGCATCGGATTTCACGTATAACTTGATGCGGTCAACGACATTGAAGTCCGCCTCTTTGCGCATAAACTGGATTTTGTTGATTATCTCACGGGCAAAACCTTCTTCGATAAGCTCTTTTGTCAGTGTCGTTGACAGAGTAGCAAATATCCCGTTATCCGTCTCCGTCACGTATCCATCTTTGTCCTGACTCCTGATCTCGACTTCCTCTGGCAGTAATTCGATTTTTTCACCATCAATATCGAGTTTAAGCACTTTGTCAGTTTCAAGATCAGTCTTTGCCTTCACTGAGTCAATGGTAGACAAAGCCTGCCCTATCTTTGGCACGAGTTTGCCGAATTTCTTGCCGATTAGATTAAAAACGGGCTTCATGCTGAAAGTGACGAACTGACCCATATCGTCAGTGTATCTTATCTCTTTGACGTTGATCTCGTCAATCATAAGGTCTCTAAGTCTTTCGATGGACTTCTTCTCGTCATCATTTCTCGGATTAACGAGCATTAACGCTAAAGGCTGTCTGGTCTTGTGGTTAGCACGGTTGCGAGCCGCTCGTGCGAGAACGACAACCTTGCGTACGTAATCCATATCCCTTTCGAGTTCCTCATCTACGAGTTCAGCGTTGAATACAGGATAGTCGCATAGATGCACGCTCTCAGGCGCATTCGGATCAACTGACCTGACAAGGTTTTGATATATATCCTCAGCCATAAACGGGACAAAGGGACTGATCAGCTTTGAAATTCCGACAAGCACCTCGTAGAGCGTCTTATATGCGGCGATCTTGTCTTCGGTCGTCTCTGAACCCCAATAGCGATCCCTGCATCGTCTGACGTACCAGTTGCTCAAGTCATCAACAAAATCCGCTATTGCTCTAGTCGCTCTAAATATCTGATAATCATCCATGTTCTCACGTGCTGTTCTAACGAGATTCTCATATTTAGAGATGATCCATCTGTCAATGACTTCACGATCTTTAACAGGAAGTTCATATTCATTCGGGTTCATTTGATCTATGTTCGCATAGAGGACAAAGAAACTGTATACGTTGTGCAGTGTTCCCATGAACTTTTTGACCATTTCCTCAACCGATTCCTTGCTCAATGGTCGTCTCATCCACGGCGGGCTTACCGAAAAATGCCATCTTAGTGCGTCTGCGCCGTAGACATCTAGTATCTCCTCTGGCTCAATACGGTTGCCTTTGCTCTTGCTCATCTTCTTCCCATCGGGTCCGAGAACATGCTCAACTACGAGGCAGTTTTTATACGATGTGCTTCCATACAGGAAAGTAGACGTTGCAAGAAGATTATAAAACCATCCTCTTGTCTGATCTATCGCTTCACATATAAAGTCAGCAGGAAAATTCTTCTCGAATATTTCTTTATTCTCAAACGGATAATGCCACTGTGCGGTGTGCATCGAGCCGGCGTCGAACCAGCAGTCAATAACCTCTGGCACACGGCGCATATCTGCCCCACAAGTATGACAGGTTAATACTATATCATCAACATAAGGCTTATGCAATTCAATATCGTCAGGAACATTATTGCCTAGTTTTTTCAGTTCCTCGATGCTTCCGATAGCCTGCTGTGTGTTGCATTCCAAACAGACCCATATATTCAGCGGAGTTCCCCAATATCTATCACGACCGATCGCCCAGTCAACGTTGTTCTCAAGCCAATTGCCAAAGATGCCTTCTTTAACATGCTCTGGATACCAGTTTATCTTGCGATTCTCCTCAATCATCTTATCTTTGTAGGATGTAGTCTTGATGAACCATGATGATTTTGCGTAATACAGCAACGGCGAATCGCATCGCCAGCAGAATGGATAATCATGGAGATAGAGTTCCTGCTTGAATAACAGACCACGTTTTTCTAAATCTTGTGTTATGTATGGATCAGCATCCTTGACAAACATTCCCGCCCAAAGGGTAATTTCTTTTGTGAATTTTCCATCCAGATCCACAGGCTGGATAACAGGCAGGTCATAAACTTTGCTCATCTCATAGTCATCCTGACCGAAGGCTGGAGCCATGTGGACTATGCCTGTTCCCTCATCAAGAGTTACAAAATCACCATGTACGACGTAATAAGCTTTTTTGTCTGGCTTGATGAAGTCAAATAGAGGTTTGTAGCTCTTGCCAACAAGGTCTGCCCCCTTCATTCTGCTGATGATCTTTGGGGGTTCACTAAAAACCTTATCAACGAGTTTTTCAGCAAGGATCAGCTTCTCGCCTTCATATTCCACAGTAACGTAATCGTAATTATCACGCACAGCAAGGGAGACATTTGACGGTAAAGTCCAGGGTGTTGTCGTCCAGACCAAAAAAGAAGTATTATCTTCGTCAACGAACCTCATCTTTACATAAACTGATGGGTCTTCGATAGCCTTGTACCCCTGTGAGACTTCGTGGCTAGAAAGAGGCGTTCCACATCTGGCGCAATAAGGTACGACCTTGTAAGCCTTATAAAGCAAACCCTCTTCCCAAAATCGCCTTAATGACCACCATACGCTTTCGATGTAATCATTGGTTAATGTTATATAAGGATGATCCAGATCAAGCCAATAACCCATCTTTTCAGTAAGTTCACGCCACTCGTTTACATATTTGAATACGCTTTCCTTGCATTTTTTATTGAACGCTTCGACGCCATATTCCTCAATTTGCTTTTTCCCATTTATGCCGAGTTCCTTTTCGATCTCAATCTCTACGGGCAAACCATGAGTATCCCATCCAGCTTTTCTACTCACATAATGCCCCGTCATCGTTCTATATCTGCAAACCAAATCCTTCATTGTGCGTGCCAGCGCATGTGCAATGGTAGGCATGCCGTTAGCTGTCGGCGGTCCTTCATAGAAGATAAACGCGGGATAGCCTTCACGATTAGACACACTTTTTTGAAATATGTCATTCTTTTTCCAGAAATCAAGAACCTGTTTTTCTCTCTGCACAAAAGCCAATTCAGTAGACACAGGCTTAAACATATCTTTCCTCCTGAAACTAAAAAAGCCCACTATCGAAATATCTTCGATTAGTGGGCTTTACAAAAATCTCAATTTTTATAGTATTTCTATCTGGAAAATCTGTTGCCCACCATCAGATGCAACAAGCGTATGGTGATAATAATGTAAATGAGAGCATACTGAGCCTGTTGTAGTCTAATGGTGAGAAAATTATTTACATCAGTTTTTTCTGCAAAACTCATATAAAAACACCTAGTATTATCTGTGAATTACAATAAAAAAACATCTTTGACAGACATTTTATCATAGAAGTAATCATCTGTCAAGGTAATATTCTGAGCTTCAGACATAAGTTCGGACATTTCCCAAAACAATATCGCTAAACAGCAAATACGCACTGTTGATGACTGCTTTTAGCGTATCATCCAACATGCTGACTTTTCGCTTAAGCAATA
>Ga0315282_10000231_pt1 | contig 112468 bp, 108 predicted proteins | sample YL17G07_20_MG_FD_203693 | JGI IMG/M metagenome (GOLD analysis project Ga0315282, IMG submission 203693) | Sediment microbial communities from Yellowstone Lake, YNP, Wyoming, USA - YL17G07_20 | ecosystem: Environmental > Aquatic > Freshwater > Lake > Sediment | place: USA: Wyoming | collected... | reverse complement strand
TTGGGGCTTCAAAGGAAAGCGAGCTCCGCATTGTCGGCGGGACGCATGTCATGAAATCCCCTGGCTATGATTATTTCGAGCGGGTTTTCCTCCCGGGCATCGCGCGCTTCGGGGCGAAAATCAAGTCTGAGATGGTCCGACCGGGATATTACCCCAGGGGCGGAGGGGTGATGCGCCTCGACATCTCGCCAGGAGCTCTCTCAGGCTGCACCTCCTGGCCCTCTTCAGACGATGCCATCCAGACCATGATCCGGGTCTCAGGCCTCCCTCTGGCCATAGCGATACGGGAAAAGAAGGTGTTTGTCCAAAATGACATCACTAAGGTCTTCATCCGCCAGGATGAAGCTGACTCGCCCGGGAATGCGGTGACTGCCTGGAAAGGTCTGATCGGAGGGTATGTGCCTGGGGAGAGAGGGAAAAGGGCCGAGACAGTGGCCCAGGAAGCTCTCGATGCCGTGAATGCGGAGAAAGGCGACGTGGACCGGCATCTCGCCGACCAGCTCCTGGTATATGCCGCCCTGGCCGATGGCAGGACATCGTATTCCACAGGAGCGGTGACCGAGCACCTGCGTACGAACTCCTATGTGGTCTCCAGGTTCATGGAAAGGAAAATCAGTCTGGATAGTGGCAGGATAGAAGTCGATTAGGATGATCCAGACGAATAGTTCAGCGTGATGATTCCCTGTTCATCCATATACCCGAGGATTTCGATTATTTTCTGTTCCGCAAGCCCGGTTTTGTGCATGATCTCATTCGTTGTTGTGGTTCCATCGACTAGCTTATAGACACATAGACCTGGATCGCCGAATTTAGCGGCTATGATTTTTTCAATCGATCCTGATCTTGTTTTCGCCTTATCATTGTCGGTTTGCTTCATGGTATCTCTCCTGAATTGGAATGCTAGCCCTCTTGCCGTTTTTGATAGTCTTCCCGTGACTTCCTATACGCAGTCAACATCGCACCCTGCAGTACCGGACTATATGTGGAAATATCCGCAGCGTCTCTTCTTCTGCCTCCTATGGACGGCTGGGAGCCTCTTATGTGGCTACTCCATTCCTGATCCCTATGCATTTCGAAAGCATCGAGGAACTGCGGGTCATTGGACAGTTTTCCGGGCGTAATAGCATCGAGTTGGTTTATCTTTTCGATCTCAGGATATAAGTGGGGGTCGATCTCTGCATCCATCTTCAATAGTGCATTTTTCTTGCCTTTCGCCTCTTCTTTGGCGTTTTCGTCATGCGATTCTTCGCGCGTCTTTTCTTCATCTTCCTTTCTTTTCCGTTCAGCATCAGCTGCGAATTTCTCTGTCGATTCCAGCTGCTGGGCGAGTAACTGCTGCTGCATCGCTGTTTCCGCAGCCAAAGCAGTAGCAGGACCTAAGATGCTATTCAAAAACGCCGTTGAAATGCTCAATTGCGTTCCTGCGTTTCGGATTGCTTCACTATTGAAGCCGACCTCCCGAGCGGCGCGAAGCATGTCCTCGCGTTGGACATCGTTATCCAGTTTCTGTCCTACATTAGTAAGGAAAGTACTTTCGTATTGTGCAGCTGATTTTCTCCCGTTGTTTTCCGCTTGCTCCCTTGCATTTCCCTTTCCAAGGCCTAGGTACAGATCTCGCGTTGCATCATCGTGGCGTTTAATAGCTGCTGCAGCCCCATCTGCACACACATCGCGTCTTTCTTCGAGGAAAATGTCCCGAGTGATGGTGTATGCCGTTTCTTTTGGGGGTGCCCGAACAGCAGCACTGGTGCCATAAATCTTGTCAAAACCCGTCTGGTCTTTGTTTTTTGCAGCGTTGAGCATGGCCCTGTGTGCGCTTTCCGAAGCTTGAGGGGGGAGTTTTAATGGGATTGCTTCTGCAACCCTTGAAGTTGCTGAAGCAACTGCTCGGGAGTCGGTATCTACTTTAATTTTTGCTTCTTGAGATTTATAATCTGGCATTCATAAACACCACACAAAGTAGGGAAAGAAAGTTTTTAACGCATTGCCACAGGCCCACGAATAGTTGGTTCAGTGAGAAGAACGAATCCTTCTCCGCCACCTTGTGAACTGCCGTCGTTAAAATAACAATAACTTGCTTTATATCCCAAATACTTACCAGGGCCTCTCTGTGTAGTCCTGTTTCCTTGGGAATCTATGGGCACGATATACGCCTGATAATATTTCGCCACCTTTCCATCTTCTTCCAAACGTGTTACATCAAGTATTATCTGCACACGCTTGAGTTCCTGGCCAGTTGCTTTCACCAGTTCAGCAAAATCAGTGATATTTGCCCCCCTCATCCCTTTGTCATCTTCTGGTCTGGTTGGACTATCTTTCCATTTTGGGAAGAGTACCCCGACAGTATTGTCTCTTTTTCCTCCTTCTCTAAGTGCGTTCAGCGTCACCAGGAAACCAACCTCCCCCGGAATGACAACCTCAACTTGGTAGGCACCGTTTGGATCCGTAGTTTCCGGCCGCACATACGGCTGTGTCTCCCTACCCAGCACTTCCAGTGACCTCGTAAGCTTGACAACCTTGACATTCTGCCCTTCTATCTGCACGTATTCATCCTTTTGCGCATTAGCGGTTTTCGAGAAACTTCCGATTCCAAGATTAGTGGCAGCAAGCAAAGCAAGCCCTGCGCCTGTGGTTTTGAAGAAGCTTCTCCGTGTGAATTCATCTGGGCGAACGGATTTCTTACCATGATCATCGATTCTTGTCATTCCTACCACCCCTGTTTTTATTGCTCAAAAGCAGTATATAAAACTACCTTTTCACATACGACAATCATCGAAACCATGTGATTTTACACATTTACAGTTGTAGAAAACATACCATCCTGTCCAAAACGAGAGCAGGAAGACGGAAAGCCCCCCACGCGACTTTTCTCGCCTAGACCATGATAACGCTTTTAACCCCTCACGCTGAAAATTCCTCATGAGTGACGAGGATAAGAAAGATAACTTAACCCCAGCCGAGAAGATCATATTCGATAAATATGAGGATGTCGGTCTCCGAGTTTATTCTTTAATAGATGGGCAGTGCCCTGCCGAAGAGATAATGCGCAAGACAGGTCTCACCAAATACAAAATAGTCGAGATTCTGGATTTCATGGATGAGCAGGGCATAATCAAGCTCGATTATCTGAAAGGGCAGCCCCCTCCTACTTTCGCAGGTACTCAAACAACTTCAACAACTGCAAAGCCGTTGCCAAACTTAGACAAACTAAGGAAAACATTGCAAGAATATAGAGACTTGATGATGGTTACTGAGGATCAAAAGCGCAAATTTGACACGATTATTCTGAACAGCCCTTTCAGGGTATGGAAAAAGATCGATGATCTGCAAAAAGAATCTGGCATCGGCAAATCTCACGTGATGAGGTATCTGAAAGCCTTTGAAGAAAAAAAAGCCGTTTTGCTTAACAATCATGAAGAATATATGAAAGGGCCCCTCCTGGCTGAACGCCTGGGTGAATTCAATGCCCAGGAAAAAAGATTATACGACAATTTCGGCGTGGATGCAGTCTGCCTTTATCTCCTGCTCGATGACAAAGAAGCAGTCCAGAATCTCCGCAAATCAATCCCCAAAGCGGCGGAGATAATCAGATTCCTGGAGAAAGACGGGATGATCGCCATAGATCCTTACACGAAAGCGCCGGTTCTGATAAAAATCAATTTTACCGGAACTGCGCTGCCACTGATGTACGATAAGGCGAAGAATAAGGCGTTCAGGCGTGCGATGCGATATTACGGGATAAATCTCTTTACAAGGGCTGAAGAAGAATTTACCACACTTATACAACGGAGAAATGATGCAGTTTATCTAGTGAATCGGGGATCGGCCCTATACCGGCAGAAAAAGCTCGCTGAAGCGATAGCCGACTTCACAAGAGCACTCGAGCTGGATAGGGAAAATCATAAGGCATTCTACAACCGCGGCATATCGTATTTCGAAAAAGAGGATTACGAAGCGGCCATAGCTGATCTCACGCATGCTATCCAGATCAAGCCGGATTTTGCATGGGCTTACTACATGCGGGGTTTTGCAATAGAAAGTATCGGGAAAAACATTCCAGATGCAATCGCTGATTTCGAGAAGGCGCTCCAGCTGCAGCCGGATTTTGAGGGAGCGAGCAAGCATCTGGAAGCTGCCAAAGCGAAAAGGAAGCTTACGAAGACAACCGACAATGGTCTGTTCGATGTCGTGGAGAGCATCCCGAAAGCGAGGCTTTCCGATGTCGGAGGGATGGCAAAGCTCAAGGACGGGGCGATCAGCGGGATCCTGTTCATGCTCAAAGAGCCCGAGAAGGCGAAGGAATTCGGCATTGTTTTCGGTGGTGGCGTACTGCTCTACGGCCCTCCTGGATGCGGGAAGAGCTTTGTGACTGAGGCCATAGCTGGTGAAGCGAATGCAAACCGCAAAACGATATTTGTCAGGGCGAGCATTGCCGAAACGATGAACAAGTACGTCGGGAACAGCGAGAAGAATCTCCATAACATATTCGAATATGCAAGGGCCAGGCAGCCTGCGATAATATTCTTTGACGAGATGGAAGCTTTGGGCGGTGCCAGGGAAGACATAGCGGAGCAGTGGGGAAGGGCGTTCGTCAACCAATTCCTCATAGAAATGGACCAGATCGAAAAGAAAAATGAGCAGGTGCTCGTATTCGGTGCGACAAACTCGCCATGGTTTGTCGACTACGCGTTGAGAAGAAGCGGAAGATTCACCGAGAAGATATTCATAGGGCCGCCGGATGAACAGGAAAGGAAGGAGATCCTCAAGGTGCATACGAGGCAGATCGCCAGCCTTCTGGATATCGATCAGGATAAGCTTGCGAAAGCGACCGATGGGTTTTCCGGTGCCGACATCCAAGCGCTGTGCAAGGGTGTTGCCAGGAATGCCTTGGTGGAATTGAGCCGCACGAACATGCCCCGCAAGATGAATACCGATGATTTCGTCCGGGCTATCGAGCAAGGAAGAAAAGAGGGGAAATATAACAGCATAAAGGAATGGTTTGAGATCTCAAAACGGTATGATAAAATGCCCCCTAAAGACTGGAGTAATAGAAAGGAATGGGCTATGTTTGGGTGATAGAGGCCGTAACGAAGAAAATTAAGGGGGGAGCGGATCGGTAGTCTCGGTTCAGGCCTTCTCCATCTGCTTGACCGAAAGAATGGTCCCGTTCCTGTGTATCTCTGCGACGTAGTATATGCTCGAGCCGGCAGCATCCCACCTCACGCTCCACGAGTCCGTGCGCTCGGAGACCGTCGGTGACGCGCCTGTGTTGACATTGATGAACGACTGCACAGCTTCCGTGCCCTTGAGCGTGTGCGAGGCGATTATCGCCTCTTCAGGGAATGCGATGGTGCAGATGGGTTCAGTGCAGACGCGGCAACCCCTTGTTATCACCTCGGGCGGCTGCGGGACGAAATTCTGGACCGGGTAGTTGTAGAACAGATGGGAGCGCTCCGGGCAGGGCGAATCCGGGTTCATCGTCACCCTGGCTTCCACCTCCAGGTAGTGTATCCCCTCCGTGCTCTTAGGCGTTATCGACATTATGCTCGCGTCGGCTCCTGGATATTTGCTGTGGATGTCCTCGAGGACGAACTTGCTCGCGTCCGCAGTCTCTCCGAAATTAGAGTTGTATATCTCGATGAGCTTGACGATGACGCCTATCGCTATGAGCAATAGAAAAATCAGGATTATCTCCCGTCGTATAGCCATGGAACCACTTTCCATAGAACATTTTTATAACTACTGTTCGGAGAGCGACAGTATCGCCTGCGCGATGTCGCCGTCAGCCTTCTCGAGCGCTTGCCTGGCCGCCTCTTCAGAGCAGCCCGCTTTCTCCATGACGAGCTTTATGTCATCGCCGGGTGTCTTCTGCTCAACCCTGACATCGCCCGCTATCTGGAACGATCTCTGGCCCTGCATGGTGATCTGGGTCACCTGGGGGTTCTCTATCACTATGGCGTTGCCCGAGGTCTCGATGGTGACCCTGGTGGCATCTATCTCCTCTGACTTGATGCCCATCTGCTTCATGAGCGCCTGCATCTTCTTGGGATCCATTCCGCTCGGCATCATAAGACCACTCGGGAAAAACAACACACTGCCTGAAAAAGCTGGAAAAAGGAAAAAATCAGTTCTTGAATATCTCGCCGCGCTCGGACTTGCGGACCTCGACACGCCTCATCTTGGTTATCTGCTTCAACCTTCCGAAGATCCTCGAGGACACGCGCCCGTATATCACGTCCTGAAACGCCTCGTCGAACGTCTTCTCCATGATCGCTTTCTTGCATTCCTCGACAAGGGCGTTGCGGAGGTTCCTTCTCGTGTTGGCGCTCACGCGCGCTCCTGTGACGGCGACTATCTTGAGGCGGAAGTCCTCGTTGTCCTTGGTCTTCTCGTCCACGACCTGGTGGATGAGCGACTTGCCTCTCCTCGCGAACGTCTTGATGAAGGACGGGGCGATCTCGTGTCCCAGCACCATGGTGTTGGCATCCGAGCCGTTTATGTCCTTTATCCTGAAGCGCAGCGTCGTGAACATCGCCATCTGGGATGCGCCGCCGGCGAGGCCCAGCTCGAGCAGGCTCGTCCTCACCACGCGGTTGAGCAGCCTCTTCTCATCTGAAGCGACGACCTCGCATATCTCCTTGGCCTCGAACATCGGGGGCGCTTTGACGGAGTACCATTTCTTCAGTTTCCACTTGTCTACTGCCTTCACTTTTTTTGTAGCCAGAGAATCACCATCACTTAACTAACAACGCCGCTTTCTCGCGGTCGTACTTCCAGCCTGCCGGAAGCATGCCTTTGGATGAATAGTATTTGGCGAGCCTGTGGATCTTGGACTCCACATGACCGAGTTTCACGATGTTGTGGGTGTCGTTCTTCGAACCCTTTATGTGCCCTGACATGCGCACCGCCTTCTTTATCAGGCTGAGGATGTCGTCCGGGTATTCAGGAAGCGCCTTCTCCTTGACCAGGAACTGCTTGAGCGTCATCCCGAGCAGCGCCCGCAGGTTCGGCACAGCGTATTGGTCGCGCAGCGTCAGGCCTATCCTGGCCTGCGGGACTCCCTCGCGGGCCATCTTGAGGATGATCTCCTCTGCCTCGCTCTTCTTCATAGAGGTCCATTCCGGTGACGTCCTGTCCTTAGGGCGTTTCGTTCCGGCCTTGCCCTTTTTCTTCGAATGCAATCTTGCCATCTAGACACCATTTGAACAGAATCTCTCCTGAATCCGACTCAGCGCATTGACGCTAGTGATTTTGAGAATTCAAGAAGCGCTTTATATCTATGAGATACGTTGTTTTTTAATTCTTTGTTTTCAGCGAACGTCTGTGGATGGCCTTTGGGCACGAATATCGGGTCATACCCGAAACCACCGCTCCCGCGCGCCTCGCTCGCGATCGAGCCTTCGCACACTCCCCTGAAGACCGACACGCTCCTGCCGGCATTGAACGCTATGCACGCCTCGAATCTCGCGGACCGCTCTTTCGTGCCTGCCATGAGCTTCAGGATCCCTTCATTCCCGATTTTCCGCTGCACCCAGGCTGAGAACGTGCCAGGGAATCCGGGGAACGCGTCTATGAAAAGGCCGCTGTCCTCCACGAAGACCGGTTTCTTGCAGCGCCGGTGCGCTTCCATCACCGCATCCCGCGCGATCTCCTCCAGGCTGTCGGAGCGGAGCTCGCGGTATTCAAAGGGGAATTGGCGTACGGTCGCGCCTGCCTTGCCGAGTATCAGGGCTGCTTCATCTGCCTTGCCCTTGTTGCTCGTGGCGAAAAAAACCTCCATGCGCCTCTTTCGTTGCGGATTGTTTTTATTTATTGGTACGGATATGAGTGGAATGAACGCATGCCACAAGGTGAGCCAGTGAAGAAAAAGAAACAGGCCAATCACAAACAGGCCGATCCGGCCAAGCAGATAGCGAAGGAAGCCGAAGCGCAGGCGAAGCAGGGCGAGATGGCAGCGGTGGTCAAGGAGCTCGAGAGCGCTTTTTTCGCAATGAAGTTCTATCCTGTCGCAGTGAACGAGGACAGCAAGGACGAGGCTGTGAGGAAACTGGAGAAGATGTACCAGGAAGGCAACGACGCCGTGAAGCAGATGCTCCTCTACATGGTCCACGAGAACCTCGCCCAGAGTGCTGAGATGCGCATCATGCATACCACTGATTATTTCAAGGCCAGGAGCCAGTCGCAAGGCCCGGGCCAGTTACGGATTCAGTCTCAAGGCCAGTCCCAATCGCAAGCCCAGACGCAGAGCCAGGACCCGTCGCAGCTGCGGATGAGCGTCTACCGCTCGATGTTCAATTATCAGACGTCTATCGAAGGACAGGTGGAGTTCATACGCTTCCTCGGCAGGCTGCGCGGTTCTGACGACGGGGCCAAGTTGCTGACATACCATTTCTCCCATCTGAGCGGCCAGGAGAGCGAGTCCAACCACATGCTCAAGGCGGCGATAATAGAAGCGCTCGGGAAATCGGAATCACGCTATGCGCTCAAGGCCCTGCTCGAATACGCGAGGTACAACGACCACGAGCGGACGTTCCAGCGCATAGTCACGGCCCTGGCTGACTGGGATGAGAAGATAGACACGCTCAAGGTGTCGGATGAGGAAAGGGGGAGGCTGAGAGCGAAGCTTCAGGAGCTTATGAGCCGGCAGGTCGGCGGGGAGAGCCACTACAGGTGAAACTCAGACGTGGCTGAACTCCAGCTGCGTCTTGCATTGCGCATCTTCCTGGAAATAGCCTGAGATGAACAGCTTGAAGTAGCCGAGGTAGGGTATCCTGCCGATGACCTTGCCCCGCAGGTTCGCCTGCGGGATGGGGCGGTTTCCTGTCCCAGAATTATAATCATAGGCCTGGAGATCCAGTATGGGGTTGTTGTCTCCCCTTGTCAGGTAGTACTTTTTCCCCTCTACATCTATGGCAAAGAACGTCCGGTGCACTATGTCGCCTACGCGTGCGTAGATATCGTCTTTCGCTGGCTGGTAGACCACGATGTCATCCGAGAGGTTCGTGAGATACTGCTTTCCGTGGAATGTCACGGATTTCAGGCACGGCTCGGATTTAACGTCTCCGTTGGAGAACGATATGCTGCAGCGCTCGTATCTGTAGGTGAACGCGCCTTTCCGCTCCACGACGCTCTCAGGCGTTTTTATGAATTCCTGGCACATGGCCTCGGTTATCCCCGCATTCCTGTTCTTTATGCAATAGGGGAATATGGAACCGTCTATCGTGGCGTTCGTGTCCGGGGTGGCTATCTGCGCCTTATCGTTCAAAGATTCCAGCTCTGCCTGGCTCATGCTTATCTCGTACGCGCGCACAGGAGCGCCCTGCACGACAACGAAATCCCCGCGCTGGAGGTTCGGCAGCATGCTGCAGGACACCACGCCGGATACCGGCGAGCCCGTGTTGAGGATGAAGCCTGCGGCGAGCCATATCGCTATTGCAGCGGCCAGCATGATGAGCGTATCCACGATCTCGTGCTTCCAGCCCCACTTCGCGGCGCCCTCCTTCACCTCGAGCATGACGAACGCGCCTATCTCCAGGGCGATCATCAACCCGAAGATGACGGGTATGAAATCGAGCTGCTTGTTGTCCCGCAGGAGCTGGTTCGTTATCAGGAAGAGCACGAGGGTGAAGAATAGTATGCCGAGCTGGACCGGCGTTTTCCTGAGGTCTTCCTTGAGCATCATTTTACCTGGTTTTACCTTGGTTCGCCCTGTTTTACCTTGTTATGTCGAGGAACTGCTTCCTGAAATCTGCGACCTCGGATTTTATCTCGGCGAGCTTCTCGAGCACAAGTTTTGCCGGGTCGCCCTTGACGGTCCGTACGAGTAGCTTGGGCGATGCGACAAGCGGGTGCTCGACCTTGAACGAGGCGAACTCCACGTCCTTGTCGTGGCTGAGCTTCTCAGCGAGCAGCTGCGCCAGCGACTGGTCTGCCCCGACGAATTCCATCTCGAGCGTGTTCTTCTCTTTGGCTAATATCTTGACTTCCATGGAAATGACCTCTCAATCAAGCATTATTAAAATTTCCTGGGCCTGGGGGGCGGTCTTCCTCCCATCGGGCGGTCGCGTCCCATTCCCGGCCTTCCGCCATAGCCGCCTCTACCGCCTTCTCTCGGTCTGAACCCTCCTCTCGGGCGTTCGTCCCGTCCTCTCCATTCTCCCCTCTCCCTCGGTTCCCCGCCGCTTCCCTCGTCGCTGCCAGGCAGTTTCCTCCTTTCTTTCCATCCGCACATGCCGCAGATGAACAATGTCTCGTGGAGGTCCATCCTGCGCCTGCATCTGGGGCAGAACGCAGCGATTACGCCGCACTCGGGCGAAAGCATCGTTATCTCTATGCCGGTCTTCTCTATGCTCCTTATGCGCGCCCTTATGATGTCCCCAATCTTCACCTCGTCGCGGAGGTCGTTGACATATCCGCGCCTTATGGCATTGACAGGCAGAACCGCATCCATCTGGACGCCTCGCGCTCCGCCTTCAGCCTCGCTGATCGGGATGCAGCCGCCTATCGCCTTGTTCGGGCTGGCTTTGATTATCATGCAATAGACCTCCATCCCCGCCTTCGGGAGCTGGAGGTTCCTGCCCTTCGATACCACGGCGGCAACCGTGCTCTGGGTGATGTTCTCGCCCATGGCCGCTGAGAATATCTCGTCCTTCTCCGTGTATGTGTTCTGACCCGGCTCCGCCTCTTCAGCGCTGGAGAGATGGTCGCCAGGAAGAACTAGTCTTTTTGTCATCGTATTCCTCTAAGTAATCGGATTATCGGGAAAGACTTATTCGCAAGGTTTTTTAAATGTCTCAGGTGCATTAATAACAGCTTATGCACACATAATGACCAGGAAAGCCGCGGAAAGCCATGAAAGTGATTGATGATGGAGATACCGACAAAAAGAGTCTGCGTATTCAAATGCGGAAGCACCAGCTTGTCCACTGGCGAGAGGCGGATGCCGATGCCGTGCGAAGCGAAAGGCTGCACGGGTGAGTTCGATAAGCACAAACCCCTTCCAGAAGGATTCAGGGACTGTTTCATAGATAAGGATGAACCCGAAGAATGACAACGAGCAATATAATACTATACTCCGATTCCCTTCCATGGCTTCAGCATACAAGGTCGAGCTGATATCCGTGAAGGAGAAGGAGCTTTTCATGGAGCGCATCCGCTCCGCGAACCTTTACGAGCGCAAGGCGGTTATACACGGCACCTGCGTGAAATTCTTCTCCGACAACCACGACTTCAAGGACATGTGGGAAGACAATTTCGAGATGCTTCCAGACTGGTTCAGGCCGCACGCACGCCTGTTCTGCATTTCTGGTTCCGGGTTGCGCGTGAGGTATGAACCGATATCCAAGACCGTCATCATGGAGGGCTGCGACTACTACGGTTGGGTGAAAAGCATCGCGCTCGCACTCGTCGCGGATTTCCTCGAGGATTTCACGTCCGAGCACAGGCGCTATTCTGTCCACGGCTCGTTCATAGACATGACCGGCCGCGGCATCGCGCTCATCGGCCCTTCGGGAAGCGGGAAGACCACGCTGACATACGGCCTTCTCCTGGACGAGCGCTGCAATTTCCTCACTGACGACTGGTTCTTCGTGCGGCTCGCTGATAGCGGCACGCTCGTGTATTCTTCGGAGAAAAACTCATACATCCGCGGCGACCTCGCGTCATCATGGCCGGAATACGGGAAGAAACTCGAAGGAGCGAGAAAAGATTCGCGCTCTCGTGCGGTCGTGGATGTCAGGCGCCTGGTGGGTTCGGACAGGATAAGGACGGATTCCACACTCGCTGCGACCGTGCTCCTGACCAGGGACAAGAAGCTGCCTCCGTTCTCGAAGCTTTCTCCGAAGGACGCCCTCGCCTTCATGCTCAGCAACGATTTCTGCAATCCGCATCAGCTTGTCCGGAGCAAGGCGAAGAAGGCACAGAGGACGGGATTCTTCCGCGAGCTGTTCTCGCGCGCGCCTGTCTATCTCCTGAACACCATCGAGACGCCCGGGCAGAGCCTCGGAAGGCTAAAAAAGCTGATATGACGAATCATTGACATGGCTTTCACTCATATCCGTGCGCCTTACGCTTTCATGGGCTACCAGTGTCCGCTGGAAGAGAGCAAGGTCGTGGTCATGCAGGTCCCCTATGACGGGACGACGTCTTTCATGGCAGGAGCGAGGTACGGGCCGCACGCCATAATCACGGCGAGCAGGCAGGTCGAGTTCTTCGACCGCGAGCTGGACCGGGACTGCGCAGAGGATCTCGGCATCCACACCCTTCCGGAGATGGAGCCTGACATGGGCTCGGCTGAGAAGACGGTCGCCCGCGTGGAGGAGATGGCAGCGGAAGTGATCTCCCAGGGGAAATTCCCGATCCTTTTCGGAGGCGAGCACTCGGTATCAGTGGGGGTCGTGGCCGCGCTTTCAAAGAAGCTCACCGGTATTTCGGTGCTCCAGATAGATGCGCACGCGGATCTGCGCGACGAGTACGAGGGCACGAAATTCAACCACGCATGCGCCATGCGCAGGATCCGCGAGCGCGTGAAACTCGTGTCCCAGGTCGGAGTCAGGAGCGTGTGCCGCGAGGAGATGGACTACATAAAGAAGGCGAAGCTGGAGGACAAAATCCACTGGGGCGCGGAATTCGACGATGACAAGATAGTATCGCAGCTTTCCGACAAGGTATACGTGAGCATCGATCTCGATGGCTTCGATCCGTCTGAATGCCCTGGCGTCGGGACACCGGAACCTGGCGGGGTTAAGTGGCTGCAGGCCCTGCGACTGCTCAGGAAGGTGTCGAAAAAGAAGAGGATCGTGGGTTTCGATGTCATGGAGCTGCTCCCCATACCAGGCACTGTGCAGTCCGAGTTCTTCGCTGCCAAGCTCGCCTATAAGCTCCTGGGGTATTCGTTCTTCTGAGGTAGGAAAATGCTCGGACTGAAAGACGAATTCTCCCGTCTCGTCACCGTCTACCTGCTCTGGACCGCGAGCTGGATATTTGCGGGCGGGCTTTTCGAGGTTTATTTCTTCAGCCTCGGCATGTCGCTCCAGGATATTTTCCTGGCCGACGCCCTCCTATTCGTGGCGAGCATGTTCACGATCCCGCTTTTCCGCGGCTTCAAGTGCAGGGATTCCATGATGATCGGCATCGCCGTCAGCATCCTATCAGTTCTGCTCCTCTTCCTGTTCCCGTACAAGGAGGCTGCATACGCCTTCCGCCTGATAGGAGGCATCACGCACATCTTCTTCTGGGTGCCTTTCAATACGCTGTATTATGAGTTCAGGAAAGGGAACCACGCGATCCTGGGCGCGCTCTACTATTCGATCTACCCTCTCCTGTCGCTCGTCCTCCCCGCGCTAGCCGGCCTGATCGCCGTTTCGCTGGGCTTCCCGACGCTGTTCATCATCGCGATGGCATGCCTTGCGTTGACCGCCCTGGCGTGCTGGTTTTTTGCCGAGAACCGCTCCTATTCATACGATTTCATCGCAGCGATAAAATCGTTCTCAGGGCTCAGGAGCATCATCTTCATGGAAGGATTCACCGCGGCGGTGATAATCGGGGTGACGCTCGCGATAATGCCTCTCATATACGTGAGCGGGCCGCTCGAGTTCGGCATCCTCATCTCCCTGTCCACGATTTTCGCCGTGCTCGCCACCATCGTCACCGCGAAGATGTCCGATGACATGAAACGCAGGCGCGAGTTCCTCCTTCCTGTCGTGGCATGCTTCGCCATCGCGGTGATATTCACGAGCCGCTCATGGGACCTGCTGAGCTTCTTCATCGGCCTGGGGCTCGTGAATTTCTTCAGCAGGATATTCTTCCCGCTGCCGCTCGCGCTCGCCGTGGACAACACGAGATCAAAGATCGTCGACAGCATGGTCGGCAGGGAGTTCATGCTAAATTCCGGCCGCCTCGCAGGAGCGCTCTTCGGCTACCTGGTCTTCGTCTATAGCGACATCCAGACCGTCCTGCTCCTGGAAGGCATCGTGCTGCTGGCGTACATCCCGGTTTTCGAGAACAGGAAGAGGAAACTGGCGAGACACTGACGCTGCATACAACTCCTGTTCATTAATTCCGATTCTTCATCCTGTCTTTCCCGTTCCGCGTATGCCTCATAATATCTCTTATAATCCTTCCCTCCCTCATCATCACATGCAAGCGCTGATCTTCTCCGAAGGCAATGGCTATGGCCATGCCGCGCGCGACCAGATCATCTCAGAAAAATTCGGCTTCAGGATGATGACATTCGGCAAAGGCGCGGAATACTGCCGCAACCGCCGCGCGGATTTCATCGAGATACCCTCGCCCTACGAGATACTGACCGGAAAAGGCAAGGTCAACCTGGTCTCGGATCCCGCAGACGTCATAAAATTCCTGAATCCGAAAGCGCTCTCGCTCATAAACAGCCATTTCCTGAAGGTGGATCTCGTCATAGTCGACGGCACCCCGCTCGGGCTCGCGCTCGCCGCCCTCGCGAGGAAGAAAGCGGTGTACATCACGAACGACCTCTCGGCCACTGTCGGGATACACGGCGTCATAGAGAAAAGGGTGGCGATATCGCTGCAGGACACGCTGCTCCGCTCCACCTCCGCGATATTGGTCCCTGATTTCCCGCCTCCAATGACCATCACCATGCAGAACCTCCGCGCAACCCCGCCGCGGCCGGAGTTCATCGGCCCGCTGACCACGAGGTCGAAACAGGTGAAGCACAACAAGAAGTACGTCGTCTATGGAAACCTCGAGAGGAAGATACGGCCGATCCTCGGCGATGCGGCGGTATACGCGAACCGCGTCGCGGACATCAAATCCTACTACCGGGACGCCGAGCTCGTCATCTGCCATGGCGGGCACACCACCATGATGGAGGCGCTCAGCTTCGGCAAACCCGTGCTGTGCATCGTGGACCCCAGCTACAGCGAGAGGCGCAACAACGCCATGACCGCGCAGGCGCTCGGCGTGGGCGTGCATCTCGATGAGCGGTTGTTCGATGAGAATAGCCTGAAGGCGTCGATAGCTTTCGCAGGGACGCTGGACAAGGGCAGGCTTGCGCTCTACAAGAAGATGGCTCAGGAGCTCGACCCGATGTCAGTGTTCGAGCGCGTCATCTCGGACATATCATGGCATGTGCGCTCGGAAGTAATCCATCGCATGTAGCTGGAAGTCCTTGTTGTCCTCGTATCCGAATTCCTTGTGGAGCTGGAGCATGTAGGGATGGGGCGAGAGATGCGGGACCGTTATGGCGTATCCTTCGAGGTCCATGGAACTGGATTTCATCTGCGCTCCGCCTGCATATTTGTCGTAGACGTTCTTGAACCTCGCAGTGACTGCCGCCTGCTCCTTTGACACTATGCGACCCTCCACCTTCTGGTGGATGAATGAGAACACCACCCGCTTGCGCTCGGCCTTCCCGCTCACCATGTTGAGCATAGGCTTCTCGACCTTCGCGGTTATCCTCATCTCGCCGCCGGCTTCCTTGAGCCCGTATTCGTCCCTTTCCAGATGGAGCAGCAGGAACGAGGTGAAGTATTCCCTCGCATCCTTGAAATTGCACGCCTTGGAGAGGACCACCAGGCGCTCGCCCACGAAGAACACCGACCTCATGGCTCCGTGCGAGAATGAATTGCCCAGGCGCTCGTCATCTATGAAGATGTTCTGGAAATAGTTGTTCGGGACCGCGTACGCCGCCCGTGCCTCGAACATGGGCTCCACGAACCTCACAGGCCATGCCATGGAGGAATACATGCTTTTGTTGATGACGGATATCTCCTTCGCCATGGTCTTCGAGTATTCGGCCCGGGCGATGTCCTCCTCCGCCATCTTGTCTATGAACGCCTTGTACTCCCCGATGCCTTTGGCCCTGGCGCACAGATCGCACATGACTAGACAAAACCTTGCTCATTTTTAAAGTTTAATCCCCAACTCTTCCCTGCTATCCATCAACCATCAATCTATCAAATCAATTAATCATATGTCGATGTTATCATCTTCATCTGCCCGAGGGCTTGTTCATGAACGAACTCACCAAGAACATCATCCAGATTGTCGTAGTGGTGATCTCACTGTCTTTCCTGACCGAGATATTCTATTTCGGCGGCAGGATACCGTTCTTCGGCACCAGCACGACGTCCGTGGCCAAGAACACGAGCGGCACGACGTCTTTCAACGGCACCATAAGGACATACGACCCCGTGCTCATCCTGCCATCGAACACATCCAAAAGCGTCATAGACGCCTTGCGGAAGAAGGACAATGTCCTCAATGTCAATACCGATCAGGGCGAATACCTCGTCCAGACGGAGACGCGCGATGACGTCTATCCCCTGGCAGCCTATCTGCGTTCCCTGAACGTAACCTCCTACGCGGTGGCCAATGTCGTGATACCCCAGACCATCGTGGTCCTGACGCCGGACGGCGTCGTCAACGCGACAGCGAGCGGGGTGGTGCGCGTGATGAGCGAGCCCTTCCTGGACGTGGACAGCCAGATCCCCATCACCATGAACGTCACGCTGGACAGCACGGGTTATCTTGTGGACTACGCCTCGCCCATGGTGATAAATCAGCCTGTCGAGGCTGTTCTAAGCGCCACCATCCTGCGCCTGGACTACAAGACATACTCTTATGTCATCCCCTGGGAGAACCGCACCATGCCTGGCAACCTGTCCAGGTACGGCATCGTGGAATACAAGCCTGTGGATTCGATGGTTTTCAACCCCCAGCTGACAAGCGCCCAGGTCATGGCCAAGAAAGGATTCGATTATATCCGCTATGTGGATCCTGGCAGCGCGCTGGTGGAACCCGGATTCTCCAACACAACCCAGCTCGCGCTCAATTTCAAGGATGTCAATTACACGCTACCGCCCTCGAAACTCGTGATAAAAGCCAATGCGTCCTTGGCCGGGGAAGGCGAGCCGGATGTTCCATTCAATGCATCTGTCCTCTACAGCTATACGCTCCTTCTCAATGATGGTGGCAGTGCCGGTACCGGGTATGATTTCGGGAGCGCGCCGCTTTCCCTCCAGGCGGACCGCGAATATGCCGACAACCAGAGCGTGAACGTCTCCATCAGCGCGATAGCGCTCGGGAACAAGATAATCCTGGTCAGGAGTGTCTCCATCCCATCCTGACGATGGCCCTCATGCGCTCGATCGCGCCGATGCTGTCCAGGTACCTGTCCACGTTCTTCGGCACGTGCTTCTTCCAGTCCGGGTCGTTCTCGGACATCATCCTCCTTATGACCGTGCCCTCCTTGGGGCCGCGGTCGTAGAATTCGATGGACTTCACCAGGAAGCCGTGCTTGGAGAAAAGCATCTTGACCATGGCGTTGTTCGAGTATACGTCGTCCACCGGCGGTATGTGGGCGAAGACCTGGTCCACCCATACCTGGTTGTCGTTGACATCCGGCACCGGCACTATGATGAGCCTCGCCAGCTCGCTCTTGTTGAAGCAGGAGCGTATCATCTCTATCCTCTCGCCGCACGTGAACGGGTTGTCCGGAGTGTCCTGGTCCTGCGAACTCCCTATCACCACCACGACCTCGCCGTACCTCTTGAGCAGTTTCTTTATGGCATAATGGTGCCCGTGATGAAACGGCTGGAATCTTCCGATAAAAAGAGCTCTTTTCACTTTCATGTTGTTGCCACCTGCTTGAGTTTTATGCCCACGAGCCTGGACACGCTGTCCGTCCTGGCGACGCCTATGACCGTGTCGCTCTGCGACATGACGATGTCATTATGGGTCACGAATATGAATTGGCTGCCTCCGCCCATCTTCTCCACGAGATCAGCCAGGTTCTTGCTGTTCGGCTTGTCGAGGGATGAGTCCACCTCGTCGAGGATATAGAACGGCGCGGGCTTGAAGAGCTGGAGCGCGAACACGAACATGAGCGCGACGAACGTCTTCTCGCCGCCAGAGAGCGCGTCGAGCGAATGCTCCTGGTTGTTCCTGCGCAGCTTTATGAAAAGGCCGCTTTCGAACGGGTTCGCGGGGTCGTTGAGGTAGAGGTGGCCCTGCCCGATGTTTATGTAGCCGAACAGCTTGCTGAAATTGGCGCTGACGGCGGTGAATGCCTCGGAGAACGCATCCTTCTTGTGCTCTTCTATCTCGTCTATCATGGACATTATGGCCTCGCGCTCGCGGTCGAGCTGGTCTATCTTCTCCTGCACGCCCTCTATCTCCGCCTTTTTCTTGCCGTACATGTCTATCGCGGTCATGTTGACGTTGCCGATGTCGCCCAGGGCTGCCTCTGATTCGCGGATGAGGCGGTTGAGCTCCTCCTTGCCTAGGCCGAGCTTCTCGAACTCCTTGTATGATGATAATTCCGCCTTGAGGTCTTCGAGCCTCGTTATCGCGGTCGCCCTTTTCATGCCTGCCTGGCCCATGTCGCGCACCACCTTGTCGATCTCGCTCTTCTTCTCGGCGCGCCTCCTTCCGAGCTCCACGAACTCCTTCTCGACGTCTTTCATGCGCTCGAAAAGCCTCTCGACCTCCTTGCTGGTGGAGCGGATGCCCTCATCGAGTTTCACGAGTTCGGCCTCCTCGCCTTCGATCTGCTTCCTTATCTGGCCCATCTTCTCCACGAGCTCCTTCTCCTCGCGGCCCAGCTTATCGAGCCTTTCCTCTTTCGTCTTGCAGCCAGCCTTCCTGAGCTCGAGCTCGCTCTTCTTCCCTTCTATCGTCGCCTTCAGCGATGATATGGCGGCGCTCAGGTCTGTCCTCGCCTTGTTGGATTCCTCGTAGAGCTTCCTGGATTTCTCCTCTGCTTCCTTGAGGCGCGCCCTGGTGTCCGCGATCGACTTCTCCTTGTCCGCGATGAGCCGCGCGAGCTTGCCATTCTCCTCGGATCTGGCAGCGAGGTTCCCTTCCAGCTCCTTTATCTCGGCCTTGAGCTGCTCTTTCCTGCGGAGCAGCGCGTCGCGCTCCTGGTCCTTCTCCCTGGCCATCTCGCGGCGCATCTCGATCGTCTTGAGCGTTATCTCGATCCTGGCCTTCTCGGAGCGCATCTTGGATTCCTCCTCGCGGATGGAATAGAGCTCCTGCACGCATGATTCCTTGGCGGATTTGAACGCTGCGAGCTCGTTCTCCAGCTTCCTGGCCTGGTTGCCTGCCAGCAGCCCGCTCTGGGAGCGTCCGCCGCTCACGACGCCGGAGCGCTCGAATATCTCGCCGTCCAGGGTCACCATCCTGCTGTTTCCGGTCCCCAGTTTCCTCGCATCCTGTATCGTGTCGACAAGCAGCGTCTCGGCGAACACGTATTCCGCCGCCCTCCTGATATCTTCCTTGAATTCGACCGCATCCAGTATCGATGAATAGCCGTTCGCCTTGGCGACCTGCTGCGGCGCCCGGATGGAATCCAAGGGTATGAACGTCGCCCTGCCTTCCTTGGCCTTCTTGAGCTTGTCTATGACCTGGGCTGCTGTGTCCATGCTGTCGACCACGACGTACACGAGCCTCGCGCCTCCTGCTGCTTCCACGGCACTCGCGTACTTGGGCTCGAACGATATCAGGTCTGCGACCGTCCCGTATATGCCGCTGCCTTTGGTCTTCATCAGGTCGTTGATGAACCTCAGGGCAGGATTCATGAGCTGGGGAGAGCTGCTCACCTTGTATATCGCGGCCTTCTCCCGCAGCTCGAGCATCTGCCTGTCAATATCGGCCATCTTCCTGTTGACCTCTTTGGTCCGTGAGAATGATTCGTCTATCTGCGCTGCGAGTTTCGCTATCTGCTTCCTCAAGCCCTCATCGCTCTCGCCGCCTGCGCCTTCGCTTCCCTCTTCGGATGCGCCTGGCGCGATGCTCGCTTCCTCGGCTTTTTTCGCCTCTATGAGCTCTTTCCTGGATTGCAGCTCGCTGGCGAGCCCTGCGAGCCTCTCCCTGCAGGCGGCCAGCTCCTTGTCCTGGCTTTCCAGCGTTATCCTGATGGCATCCACGCTTTCGTCCTTTATCTCGCCGCCGTGGAGCGCTAGCTTCGCTTCAGATTCCTTGAGGTTCGCGCGCAGCCCTGCGAGCTCCTTCGAGAGCGCCTCCATCCCTGCGCGCTCCCCTTCTATGGCAGCAGCCAGCGTCTTCCTCTCGTCCCGCACATTCCCGAGCGCCGCATCCTTGTCCTCTGTTATCTGCTTCTTCGATGCGCATGATGCCTTCAGCTCCTCGAGCTTGCGTATGAGCGCGTTCGTCTTCTGCTTGGATTGGATCTCGGTGTTTATCCTCGCCCTCGCGTCGTCTGTCTTCTGGACCTCGACCTCGATCTTCGCGGCATCCTCCTCCAGCCTGGATTTCGCCGAAGCGAGCTTGTCTTCCGCGGCCATGGCGTCAGAGAGCTCCTTCTCATGGCGCTCTGCCTCGCTCCCCAGCAATGTCCCCTTGGCGTTGTTGAGGTTCTTCCTCGCATCCAGATACCTGAGCGCGATGTCCTTCTCCCGGCCGAGCTCGTCGAGGAACGACTTCCGCTCCCCGAGCACGAGCGAGGCCTCCTTTATCCGCTCCTTCACGAGATCCAGCTCGCCGAGGGCCTCCTTCTTCTTCTCCTCGAAATCAGCGATGCCAGCGACGCTGTCTATGATGCCGCGCCGCTCCTTGCCGTTCATGTCTATGATGCGCTGGACCTCGCCCTGGGCGATTATGTTCCTGCCGCTGTCGTCGAGGTTGTGCTTCCTGAGCGCGTCCACGATGGCTCCGCGGGTTGTCCGTTTGCCGTTGAGCCTGTAGCGTATCTTCCCGTCGTCCCGTATCGCGCGCTTTATCTCGTACGCCGCCCGTCCAGCGTCGTCGTTGAACGTGATCGTCGCTTCCGCGGTTTTGGCTCCGGTGTGTATGAGGTCCCTGACCTTCTTGGCGCGCAGCGATTTCAGGCTGGTCTCGCCCATGGCGAACCGTATAGCGTCACATAAATTGCTTTTTCCCGATCCGTTTGGTCCTGCGAAGGATATGAACGTCTGCGGGAGTTGTATGTCGGCCGCCTTGAAGGATTTGAAATTCCTCAATTTGAGCCTTGAGATAAAGACCATCGCAAGGTTATCGTACGCGATAATATAAAAGATTCACTGCTCCCCTCAATTCACTACATTTATACTCTTTTCTAACCACATACAATCAACATGCGGATACATTTGCGCGCGCTTGATCAGGGTGAGGTTCCCACCAAGACCATCAGGCTGCCGCCTTTCCGTGCATCGATGATACTGCTCGCCAACCTCGTCGTCTCTCCTGCATGCAAGGATGCCGAAGGCCAGTCCAGGGTGCCATACGTCCAAACCCCGATGGCTGCCCCGAACGCCTCTAACCTTCCTGCCCACGCTCCGGATTCGCAGGTCCAATCCACTCTTCCTTCGGGGTGCCCGCTTATGATGGTCCGTGTCAAAGGCTATTGCATCGACACCTATGAGGCGCATGTCGTCGAATTGGATGACAAAGGCGACGAGCATCCGCACCCTCACTATCTCCAGCTCAATGGAAAGCGCGCGAGGGCCAAGGTTGCGCCGGGCGTGTTCCCCCAGGCGTACCTAAGCCAGACCGAAGCCAGTGGCGCATGCCGCGAGGCAGGCAAGCGTCTCTGCACGTCCGGAGAATGGAAAGCAGCGTGCATGGGGCCGGAAAAACTCGTATTCTCGTATGGCAACAGGGAGGAACCCGGAAGGTGCAATACCCGCAAGGGGCATCTCCTTTCCAGGCTCTTCGGTTCGGATGCGAATAGGTGGACCTACGGCAACTTCAACGACCCGCGTCTCGATACAATGCCTGATTTTCTCGCCAGGACCGGTTCCTACGATCAATGCGTCAGCGGTTTCGGTGTCCATGATATGGTCGGCAATCTCGCGGAATGGGTCGGTGACCTCGTCACATCAGCGACCGAGCCTGTTCCGGCGAGGAAAGGCGCACCTCCGCATCGTCTGGTCATAGGGAACGGGATATTCATGGGCAGTTTCTTCAGCAATTCAAATGAGAACGGCTATGGCTGCAAATACAAGACCATCGTGCATGAGCCGGCCTATCACGATTACTCGACTGGTTTCCGCTGCTGCAAGGATTCGGAGAAATGAGCCTCTATTCACCTTAGGCCAAGTCAGTCCATTCGCTTCGCTCATGGACTTCCGCTTCCCGCTATCGCGGTAAGTCAGTCCATTCGCTTCGCTCATGGACTTCTGCTTCCCGCTATCGCGGTAAGTCAGTCCATTCGCTTCGCTCATGGACTTCTGCTTCCCGCTATCGCGGTAAGTCAGTCCATTCGCTTCGCTCATGGACTTCCGCTTCCCGCTATCGCGGTAAGTCAGTCCATTCGCTTCGCTCATGGACTTCGCGTGACCTCGCCTTGCTCGGTCACGATAGTCCAAATTTCCGAGCAGTTTCTAAGGCTCGAGCTGGGGGTATGGCGAAATTTGGACTTTTGTCTCGCCTTCGGCGAGAGCAGTCCACTTTTTCTTGAACAAAACCCCCAGCCCAAAACACAAGACTTATAGAAAGAGTGGACTTTGCGCGCCCGCTTCGCGTGCGCGGCAGTCCAAATTTCCAACCATAATGGATGGCCTTGGACTGGTGAAATAGAAATGGAAATTTGGACTTGGGGGGACTCGCACCCCCGGCCTCTCCCATGCCAAGGGAGCGCTCTGCTGATGCTCTAGGCCATGCATTTTCGCGAAGCGAAAATTAGCATGGCAAAACTGAGCTACAAGCCCGGATAAAGATAAACGCCCGGCGAGCACGCCGGACCAAAAATCCAAATCAGGATGGCGATATGTATGTTACAGAGTCGCCTCGCAGCAGCACGGTCCCGACGCCTCTTTTCACTTCGCCGTTGACAAGCTGCTCGGCTTTCTCGAGCACGATGTTCATGTGGACGTCATAGGCCACCATGACGCCGCGGAATTCATACCCGCCCTTCATTCCGATTATGACGGTATTGTTCAGCGCACCGTTGAGCACATCGAATGGTCTTCGTTCTGGCATTTGTACACCTCAAAAAAAATCTTTCTAACTCTAAGAGGATAGGTTTTATATACGTTTAGGCCAAGAAAACTGACATTTCAATGGTCGGATGAATCGGCTTTAAAGCCCTGGCCCGGGAAATCCCACGTTTTAAAACGTGGGATGAAAGGGCCACATTACGTCGTAGTGCCTAGGAAATGAACCCTGATAACGCTTATAAGGAACTTTTCGGAAACATTTTCATGAATATAATCAGGGCATATAAATTCCGTCTGTATCCGACTAATGTTCAGTCCAAGGATATGCAGACCCATCTATGGCTTTCCAAGAACCTCTGGAATGATCTGCTGGAACTGACCAAGCAGATGTATGCCGACTATGAGAGATTTCCTTCCATGAACGCATTGAATGAGTTTGCCAAGACAAGTGGTCTCTACTCGCAGGTATCTCAAGACATTTTCAGACGGCTGAACAAAGCCATCGGAAACATGCGCGCTAGAAGGGAGAAGGGGCTGGACGCAGGATTTCCTAGGTTCAAAGGCATGGACAGGATGAAAAGCATGACCTACCCGCAGTCCGGTTTCAAGCTCCTTCCGAAGAAGAGGCTGAGGGTGACACCGTTCGGAGATATAAACCTCAGGCAACACAGGCCAGTGGAAGGCAAAATCAAGACGCTGACCTTGAAAAAAGAAGCCGATACGTGGTATGCCGTCCTGACGACAGAAGCAACGCCACCAGTCCCGAAAGAGAACCATGGCGCGAAAGTAGGCATAGATCTCGGCTTGATGACCTTCGCCATGCTTTCCAACGGAGAAAGCATCAGAAAACCCAAGCACATACAGGGATATGAGACTGCCCTGGCTTTCCATCAGAGGAAACTATCCAAAAAGAAACTCGGGGGTATGAACAGGAGAAAGGCCAGGCTGAAAATCTCAAGGATACATTCCAGAGTTGCGAATACAAGAAAAGATTGGCTGCATAAGACAGCCAACAATCTCCTATCACGATATTCCATGATTGCATTTGAAGATCTTGATGTGCAAGGCATCGCGGAAAAGCACGGTAAAGGCGTTTCAGATGCAGGGTGGAGCATGTTCACGGATATAATTTCCTACAAAGCGGAGGAAGCTGGTTGCGAAGTGATATTCGTGAATCCGAAGAACACTACGAAAGATTGCAGTCGTTGTGGAACCTGCGTTCCGAAGGAAGAACATGAGAGGGTGCATAACTGCCCTTCATGCGGCCTGGGTATAGATAGAGACCTCAATGCTGCGATAAACGTACTCAAAAGAGCTACGGTCGGGATGACCGGAAGTAATGCCTGTGGAGACGTTGCGATAGCAACATCTATGAATCAGGAAGCCGACCAATTCATTGGCCGGTAGTTCACAAATTTGAACTATTCGTTGTTGTTGATGGTTTCGACGTTGCCCGGGCCCTTGAATATCAGGACGACGTCAGCGGTGTTGCGCAGCGCTGCGCTGAATGCGACATCCGTGGCGACTATTATGGTTTTCTTCCCCCTGGCCTTGGCCTTCACAAGCACCGGCCGGTAGTCTGTGTCCCTTGTCATGAGCGCGAGCACGTCTATATCATCGGACAGCACGTATTCCATGCCCTCTATGGCCATGGTGACGTCCACGTCTCCGGTCGTTGTGATAGTCTCGAATCCCTGGTTCACCATGGCCTCGATGAGCTTGTCCGAAGCGTACTGGTCGAGATACATCCTCGCGACCCTGATATTCCCGTACTTGCCGAGCTCCTTCTTCACCGCGACGAGGTCTATGTTGAGCGCCTTGCGCAGGATGTTCGGTCCGTCCACAAGCAGCGCGATGTCTGGTTTGTCCTTCCTCTTTCCGAGCAGTTTTCCCAGACCGAACATGTTCAAAACCCGAAAAATATCCTGGCGTTGTCCGCCGTCGCCTTCTCCACTGCCTGCGGTTCGAGGCCCTTGACCTCGGCGATGTATGCGACCGCATCCCTCGCGGCTTCCGGTGTCCTTCCGACGAATGGAGAGTCGGTCTCCACCATCAGTCTATCGAGAGGAACTGTATTAATAACGTTCCTGCGCTCCTTGGAGCGCATGTGCGTCATGGAGATGTATCCTCCCATGGCGACGGCTTTCTGCGCCTGCCCGGCCGAGCCGGAGAAAAAGTGCATCACGAATCTTTTCCCGCCAAGATACCCGAGCACGTCATCGACCGCATTCTCTGGCACGCCTTCCTTTCCTGATTCAGCCGCTGGCCTGTCGCGGGAGTGTATCACGAGCGGAAGGCCCATCTCGTCAGCGAGCCCTATCATGCGCTTGAACACGAGCAGCTCTTTTTCCACGTCCGCCCCGTCCTTCGCCCACTTGTAGTCGAGTCCTACCTCTCCGATCGCGTTCGGTTTCGCCTCCTTTATGAACGCGATCCAATCGTCCAGTCCCTGCAGGTCCTCGCGGATGGCGGTCTGGGGCGCGATGCCGAGCGCGAAGGGATATCCGCCCTGCCGCGCAGCCTCGACAGTTTTCCTGTTCGAGCCGTGTGAATATCCGACAACCACGGGGATTATGTCCTGCGGCAGCACGTAGCCCTTTTTGATGTCATATACATGCGTATGCGAGTCGACGAGCATAATCCAGGTTTAAAAACCCTAATGTTTTATAAGCTATAGTCTTTTCGAGTGAACGATTTTACTGTCCAGATGTATGGTCAGGTGTATGAATGGTAGAGAAGGTTTTCGCGATCGCAAAGGAGCTCAAGGTGGGGAAGTACGTCCTCATAGAAGACATCCCATGCAAGGTGGTGGAAGTGGAGTCTTCCAAACCCGGCAAGCACGGCGCTGCCAAGATGAGGGTGACAGGCATCGGCGTTTTCGACCAGCAGAAGAAGACGCTCCTGACCCCGGGCGATGCGGATGTCGAGGTTCCGATCATAGAGCGCAGGGAGGTCCTCGTGCTCTCGGTGTCAGGCAAGACGGCGCAGGTCATGGACAAGCAATCCAACGAGACCTATGACATAGACGTGCCCGACGACCTCTTGGCCAATGCGGCATCCGGCAAGGAAGCGGAAGTCATCGAAGCGATGGGCCGCAAGAAGATGGAGAGGATAAAATGAACGTTGAAGTGATAGTCACGAAAGAAAACCCGCTCTTCGGCAGGAAGGAGGTGGAGGCGAAGGTCTCCTTCGATGGCGCGACCCCCAAACGGGCCGAGCTCAAGCAGGCCATCGGCGGCAAGATAGCGGCGAACCCAGATCTCATGGTGCTGCGCAGCGTATCATCGGCTTTCGGCACGAAATCCGTGAAGATCGTGGCCCACGTATATTCCAGCAAAGAGGCTATCATGGGCACCGAGCCGGATTACATCAAGGTGCGCGAGGGTCTCATGCAGAAAGAGGAGAAAAAGAAGAAGGCAGCCGCGCCGGCGAAGAAAAAATGACGAGGACTGATGATCATGGCAGACGACAAGAAGAAAGCAGCCGCCCCGGCGCCGAAAAAGAAGGAGAAGAAGTTCAAATCCTACAAGCCAGGCAAATCATGCCCGAAATGCGGCGTGGGCGTGCGCCTCGCCGAGCACAAGGACAGGCGCTCCTGCGGCAAATGCGGGTATTTCGAGAAAAAATGAAAACCGTTTTCCTGGCGCTCGCGCTTCTCTCGATCATCGCCTTTCTTTCCACCATCGCGTGCACCAATGTCAGGTCCCTTTCCTCGAATGCGTTCTGCCAGTCCGTATCCGCCAATTATGTGCTGATAGGCTCGGCCGCGATACACGCTGGCCTCATCTCGGCCGCGCTCTTCTTCATCTGGCAGAAAAACCTCAAGACCACGCTCAAGAAAATGGGGTTCACGGGCGATGCCAGGTCCAACCTCAAATACACGGCGATCTGCCTCGCGGCGATGTTCGCGATACTCCTCGTGTTGGGGGTGGCGGCATATTTTCTCGGGGTGGATGACCAGCAGAAGGTGACTGACAAGATATCGGCCCTTCCGCTCTATATGCTCGTGTTCGCGGTGCTCATCGCCCCGTTCACCGAAGAGCTTTTCTTCCGCGCATTGCTCGTGCCGAGGCTCGGCATCGTGCTGTCCGCCGTGCTCTTCAGCGTGTCCCATGTAGCCTACGGTTCAGTGGTCGAGATCGCGGGCGTGTTCGTCGTGGGTCTCATCCTCGGCTCGGTCTTCAGGATGTCCAAAAGCATAATCCCCTGCATCCTGGCGCACATAGCATATAATCTTCTCTCGATAATGGTGATGAGGTTGCTGGTATGATCGCGCTGGGCATAGAGTGCACCGCCCATACGCTTTCAATCGGGGTGGCGGAAGGCGGACGCGTGCTCTCGAACGTGATAGACATGCACCATGCCGGAAGCGAGGGCCTGATACCCAGGAAACTCGCAGACCACCACGCGAGCGTTTTTCCCGACGTGCTTTCCAGGAGCCTCGAAGCCGCCTCGCTCGGGATGGAGGATATCGATATCATCGCTTTCTCGCAGGGCCCGGGGATAGGCGCGCCGCTTTCAGTCGGGATCGCGGCTGCGAAATACCTCGCGCTCGTCCACGGCAAGGAGCTTGTAGGGGTGAACCATTGTTACGCGCACATCGTGATAAGCGAGCGCATGTGCGGCATGCGCGACCCGCTCGTGCTCTACCTTTCAGGAGGCAACAGCCAGATACTGCTCGAGAAAGACGGCTACCACCGCGTCCTCGGGGAGACGCTCGATCTGGGGATCGGGAACATGTTCGACAGCTTCGCCCGCGCGATAAAGATGGAGAACGCGCACGGCGGAGCGCTATCGAAGCTCGCTGAAGGCGGCAAGTACATTCCGCTTCCGTACACAGTGAAAGGCATGAATCTCGTGTTCTCAGGGCTCCAGACCGCTGCCGAGGCGGCGGCGAAGCACCACCCTCACCGCGACGTGGCGTTCTCGCTCATGGAGACCGCGTTCGCCATGACGTGCGAGGTCACTGAGCGCGCGCTCTACCTCAGCAAGAAGAAGAAGCTCGTCGTGTGCGGCGGGGTGGCGCAGAACCGCAGGCTCCAGCAGATGCTCAAGACAATGTGCGACGAGGACGGCGCGGAGTTCGGCGTTGCGGCGGACGAATTCAACCGCGACAACGGAGCCATGATAGCATATGCCGGCCTGCTCCTGCATAAGAGATACGGGGCGACGCCGGTGGAAAAATGCGTCCCGATAACGAATTACAGGATAGATAAAATGAAGGAAACCCTCGAATCTAAATGAGGATGTTTGTCTTTATCCTATCCTCGATTCACCCGAACTCTTCCAGCGTCTTGCCCATCGCCTGCGCCTGGTTCCATCCTACCGAGAAGCTCTTGCCGTTCTCCTTGAATATCGAAAGCGGTACGAAGTACCACGGCTCGCGGCTGCGCCTCCATCCTATGTAGCAGTTTATGCCGCTGATGTCCTCCCATCTCCTCAGGTTCTCGAACTGCTCCCTGCCTATGCCCAGGCATGTGGTCTCATGCGCTTTCGCTTCGATGCCGCACTGCACCCCTCGCTTGAAGACGAGTATGTCCGGCGACAGCGAGTTCACGCCCGAGCCTGCGGCCCGTATGACGCAATAACCCTTTCCGGAAAAGTATTCGATCAGTTCGTGCTCGGCGCGCGAGCCTTTGCGGTAACAGAGGACCATATTCACATCTCCGGAGCCTCGCGCATGGCGCGGAGCAGGCTTTTCGCCGCTTCCTCTATATTCAGCTCGCCGCCCTTGAGGATCCACCCCCGTCTCCTGGCTATTATCGCGAGTACATCCTCGCTCGTTTTCGCAGCCTCGAGGCTTATGCCATACCTCTTCTCTATCCATCCCACGAGGCGCCTGCTGCGCAATATCTTCATGGCAGTCTCGTGCGCGTACGCCTGCGCGTCGTTCTGGAAATTCACAGCGCCTTTCCTCACCAGCTCGGAGCGGGATTCTGTTTCAGGATACACCCCGCGGTAGTCAGTCACCATGAGCTCTTCGTTGACCGCAACCCACTGCTCGCTTTTCGTGGTGCCTGCCACAGGTGAGACCTTCGCCGCCCTTCTCCTTGCCAGCATGTTTATGATGGAGCTTTTCCCGACATTGGGATAGCCTATCAGGAGCGCCTTGACCGGACGCTCAGTGGTCTTAGCCATTATCGCACGGAGGAGTTTCCATCTCGCTTCAGGAGCGTGGTTTTTCGCGCTGACGCTGATCGTTCCTGCAGGCAACCGCTTGCCATGCGGAAGCAGGTCTGCCTTGTTCGCCACGACAAGCAAGTGTTCTTTATCCGTCCATCTTTTCGCTGTGAGCACCTGCGTGCCCTCGGGATCCCTCGCGTCCACGACCTCCACGATCACGTTGGCGCGCTGCATGATGTCGTAAAGCTCCTGCCACCTGTTCATGCCGCCGTAGTAGCGCTTCTTGCCTTCGGCCTTGCTGACGCCTTTCGCATGGCCTTTGCTTCCCCACCCGCTTTTCCTCATCAGAGTTCCCTCATGATCCTTCTCGCGAGCGCTATCTCGTCCTCAATATCGTCCTCGTGCGCCACGCCCACGCAGGAGTGGATGTACCTTGTCGGGATGCATATCGCGATGGATGCTATCCCTCCACGTACGTTGTGCACGGACGTGGCGTCTGTCGCGCCTCCCTCGATGACCTCGAGCTGCACGTCTATCTTGGCTTTCCTGGCGCATTCCAACACGCGCTGCGCGAGCTTCTTGTCCGCCACATTCCCCCGTCCTCCTGCCTCCACGAGCGCGATGGACGGGCCTTTGCCTGCGTATATCGGCGCTTCTTCCGGCTTGAGCTCCGGGTGGTCGCCTGCGACGCTGGTGTCTATGGCGATGAATGCCCTGGGCTCGATGCGATAGCTCGCTGTCATGGCGCCCTTGCCCATGGAAGACGTCTCCTCCTGCGAGGTTCCCATGAGCACGACGTTGTCAGGAAGCCCTTTGGCCAGCTGTATCAGCGCGTAGCACCCGAGGCGGTTGTCGAGCGCCTTGCCGCACATCATCTTCTTGCCCATGCGCCTGAACCGAGCGTGGAATCCGATCGGATTTCCTATCTCCACGCCCATCTTGCCAGCTTCCGCAGCGCTCGATGCCCCGATGTCTATGAACATGGTGCGGTGGTCTATGACGGTTTTCCTCTCCTCGTCTCTCATTATGTGCGGAGGCTTGCTGCCGATGACGCCAGGCATCTGCCCTTTCCTGGTCATGACCGTGATCTGCTGGTTCACCAGCGTCCTGTCGTCGATGCCGCCCATCTTGATGAATCGTATGAATCCTTTCTCGTCTATATGCTTGACCATGAGGCCTATCTCGTCCATGTGAGCCGCCAGGACAAGCGGGTTTTTCCCGAGCTTCTTGTAAGCGATGATGTTCCCGAAATTGTCCACCTCGCTCCTGAGCCCCCGCGCCTTGAACTCGCGCTGCATGATAACCGCCACCGCGCTCTCCTGCGAGCTGACGCCGTCGCATTCTGAAAGCTCTTTCATAAGTCCGTAATCCATGCACATACCTCCTTTCACGCTACATGATGTCTTCACTAATCCCTGCTCAGGTTAATAAGAATTGGGTGCGAATCCCGTGCATGCTCGAGCATACGTTCATCCATCTGCCTGATTACGGCCCGCGCAGGGAACGCAGGCTCTGGGCCAAGGGCATACTCACCTGGGACGATTTCCTGGAGCGCTTCGGCAGCTCGCCATTCCATCGCCCGCTCGCATCGCGCATCGCATCCTCCAAGGCCGCGCTCGCCAGATCCGACGCATCTTTCTTCGCGCAGCATGTCCCGAGGGAGGAGATGTGGCGCTGCTTCCCGCATTTCAGATCGATCGCTTACCTGGATATCGAGACCACCGGCCTCTCGCCCAAGACAGACCATCTCACAGTGGTCGGCATCTTCGATGGCAAGGACACGAAATCATACACCCACGGCCAGAACCTGCCCGAGCTCAAGGCAGACCTCGAGGACTACGATGCCATCGTCACGTTCAACGGCTCGATGTTCGACGTCCCGTTCCTGAAAAGCAGGATACCTGGCCTGCGTGTCCCGCCGATTCATATCGACCTGCGCTTCCTGCTGGCGTCCTTGGATGTCCGGGGAGGGCTGAAGAAGATAGAGCAGCAGTTCGGCATCGCGCGCGAAGACGACCTCAAAGGCATGAACGGCTACGGAGCGGTGCTGCTCTGGCAGGCGTATATCAAGCGCGGGGACAGGAAGGCGCTCGACAAGCTCGTGCGATACAACGCCGCGGATATCGTGAACCTCAAGACGCTCATGGAATGGGCGTATGCCGAGAAAAGGAAGCGGACCGGCGTGGACGAGCTGAAGGCCGCGCTCGGGAAAAAATCATAAGAATCACAAGAATCATAAATATTATTAACAGCGTCAGACACTATACACACATGCGAATCCCTGCTATATCGGCCATATTTATCCTGGCATTATTGGTTTTCGGCTGCGCGTCGCAGCCTGCTGCGAACAACACCGCGCAGAACGTATCGAAACCTGGAGAGAACATAACCCCCGCGCCTCCGGTCCGCAATTGCAGCGGCACGGTATGCGGTGTGGATGGCAAGACGTACGACTCCGACTGCATGGCAGCTGATGCCGGCGTGGCGCCGCTCCATGCAGGTGCGTGCGCGGTGTGCGATGACAGCGACGACGGCCTGGAGCAGGGTGCTGGTACCGGTGTCGTGACTTTCGGTTCCCAGAGCTATGCCGACAGGTGCGCTGACAGCAATACGCTCATAGAATATGTCTGCACTGACAACAAACCAATCAACGTCACGATCCCGTGCGGAGCAGGGAAGGAATGCAAGGATGGCGGGTGCGTTCAGATAACCAATGCGACTACGCCTCCCCCGCCACCTCCGGCCGCTGGTTGCACCGGCCCCATCGCTGCGGACATATTCACCCGCCAGTCGGTGAGATTCAACAACACGCTTTACAATGATTCCTGCGTCGATTTCAAGACTGTCAAGGATTATTTCTGCCAGGCTGATACGGTCAAGAGCGAGAACCACGAATGCGATCCTGGTTATGGATGCATGAACGGCCAGTGTGTGAAGCAGGTGCCCATCTGCACTGACAGCGATGGAGGCAATAATACCCTGGTAAAGGGCACGACCGTAGTGATCAAGGGCCTCACCAAGATGTTCGATCAGACCGACAGCTGCGTGGACTCGGGGACTATCACGGAAAGCTACTGCACTCCGGATGGCATGGCAGAAACCCAGGACGTGCTCTGCCCGAGCGGCACCAAATGCGCCAACGGCCAGTGTGTCCAGAGCAGATGCAGCGAAACCGATGGCGGCATAGACATCTACCAGGCAGGTACGGTGACCTCAGGAGAAAATACGGCCACCGACACGTGCATCGACGACCATAATATCGTGGAATACTATTGTTACGGCGATGAGATCCGTGACCAGCATTTGAGCTGCGGCGTAGGATATCTCTGCGACGCGGATAATGACAAGTGCGTCGAAAGCAGCACAAGCCGCACGATCTCTTGAATTTTCATTCTCTTTTCCATGTTTTTCTTTCCAGTTTTTTATATCCGTCATATCGTTTTTTGTCGATATCGACCGGCGACCGGTACAAACATTTATAAATATTCTCTTTGTAGCCCTATCCCCCATGTGGCCGACCCCGGAAATCCGACGGTCGGCTCTAGAATAATCATAGATATAGGTGACCAGAAATGTTCGGATGGATACTGAAAACGGATTGGGATATTCGCCGCGTCATGGCGGCTTACCGCAGGAAAAGCCACAGACATTCCATGAAGGATGTCTGACTTATTTTCATTTTCTGTCCTGCTTCTTTCTACCCATCAAATCGATTTCAACGGCGTCTTGCCCATATCAGCGACAATCAGGGCGTTCTCCCTGAAAACCAGCGCAAATCTCCCGCCAATCATCCAAGGTTCTGTTACTTTCGGAGGCATCAGCCTTGACAGGTCCATACAACCCCCTGCCTCGGCTACCCGGAACCCATCGGGTGTGAAAGATCCGGCATAATATGTCTTAGTCTTATCCAAAGAGGGGTATGCTACGGCATCTGGATCGAAATGCTCATAGTTTGCAACCTGTTCTCGCCTTCCTTGACCAACAACCGTTCCGTCAGGACGCGCAATCGTCGTAGCTGGACCACCTTCTCTCATACCACGTATCCCGATAACATGAATCCTGAATGTTACGGAAGGCCGCTCTGTCATTGCTCTTTGCGATACATCAGTTTCTATAGAAAGAGAAGCACTTGTGATGTGCCCTACCAGTTCCGAAAGAATTCGTTTCTGTTCCTCGCTCAAAGTATCTCTAATGTCGAGTTTTATCACTCCCGTACCCGGTGTGATGACATGGAGTTTTGGAATTTTTGTCAGGCCAAGCTTCTCCATTAAACCGTGAACCTCTACAAGCCCCAAACCATCCAGGCCATTTTCCGAATAAAGGGCTGAGAGCTGTCCGATGGTGGCGGCTATAACCGGCTTCTGCGCTGATAAGCCATGCTTTACAGCCTCAATAGGTCCTTCTGTAAGTTCCGGATTTCCAAGAACGCACTGTTTTCTCCTTGCGGCATCTGCGTGTCGCTGTCTTGCTTGTTCCTTTTCTGCTATGGCTTCCGAAACTATCGCACCAGCTACAGCATCCGCAGTTTCTTTCTTCAGCGCCTTGGCGCATGCATACGCCATGATTCCGGTCCTGACGTCAGTAGTATCGGACCTTATGGATATGACTTCGCCAGCACCTGTCAGTTCCAGGGTATGCTGTTCAATGATATGTGCTATGCCGAATCTTTCCCCAATAGCATCGAGACTGGATAATGGAGTTGAATGTTCTGAAATCAGCCCGCGACCAGAAAACGGAGCCCTCGGAGCTCGTCTGTCTTCAGGCCTTCCACCACCCCTGCTTGAAAATCTAGTCATAATATTATTCTTATTGTAACTATTTAAAATGTTATCGACTTAGGCATCATACGGAAAATGGCCGGCAAATCCCTATCAGCAGATAATTTTCCCGTTTTCGCCATCCACTTCTATGATCATCCCATCCTTTATCAGACTATAAACGTCTTTCCCAGGCGAATCAACCATCGGGATCTTCGAGATGATCGCGCCCACAGCTATTATCGGTTCCGCACTGATGTTGATTATCGCTGCCGGCGCCTTGTTGTTCTTCGCGAGCTGGAGCATGACATAGGAGCCCACGGTCGAGCCTTTGCCCTGCGGGAAGATGAGCACCTTGCCGGAGATGCCTTTTCCTTCGAGCGGGTGGCCTTTTTCGATGACGATGCCTGTTTTCGGGTCCACGCCGCCCAGGAAGCCGATGGCATCCCTGCTGACCAGCGCTTCACCGGACGCCTTGCCCCTTGATATCGGTCTTGCCGCGATTTCCATAAGCATCACTCAGCGATAAAGTATGTCTTCTATGTCCCCGAAAGCTACTTTCTGCTTGCAGAGGTTCGGCAGGTATGCCGCAGCCTTGCCGGAATTCGTTCCTGTGACGATGTGGCCCATCTCTTCCAGCGGACAGACGACCATGCAGGTATCAGCGACAACGAGCCCGCCCGCTTCTTCTATGGTTTTCGTCAGGCCGAGCTTATCAGCTTCATCCTTGATCTTCCTTGCCGTGCACACCCAGAACTCGCACGTGGGTTTTTTCTTTCCCACGATTCGGGCGACATCCTTTATCTCCTGGATGGATGCGTGCGGGCAACCGATGGTGACAAGGTCCGGTTTCAGCCTGCTGTCCATGCCTTCCCGGGTTTTCCTGAGGTCAGCTTCATCGAACACCATTATTTCCGGATTATCAGTCAGGGCGTATTCCGGGGTTATACCGTCAATGAAAAACAGCGGGACAGAACCTGAGGCTGCCATCGAGGCGCCCAGCACCTTGAGCTGCGGTTCTGATGCGCTTCTTATGCCGACGAACGCAGGGTGCTTGTTTTTCGCGAGCTTTCCGATCGCGGTTCCGAGCGCTCCGAAATCAGCGATGGTCTTAAGCGCGCAATTCACCTTCACCACAAGCCCTGCCTTCCTGTTCTCAGGCATATGGAGGCCGTAATACGGCGTGAGGCCGCAAATCGCCGCAGCGAGAGCGCTCGGTCCCCCCTCCCTATTCGTCCTCGCTCCGAGCACTGAATTCGCGAAAGCGACTGCGCTCGATTCAGCCCAGGCCACATGATCGCCTTTTTTCGGGCGGATGCCGATGAAGTACGGAGCGCAGGTGCAGGTCTTCGATATCCCCATCTTCCCGTAGGCATCGAGAACCTTGACCTGCTTCGCGGCGAAATCCCGGGGTATCTTCATCCTCTGCCATTGCTCGGTGTCCATGCCTGCGGGATTCAGGAATGTCGGCACCCTCACCTTCGCTCCTTTGGCAGCGAGGTCCGCAAGATACTCAAGACCCGCATCGCCAATCGTCTTATATGAAACTCCTGAGACCTGCGCGCTCGTTATGGGTACCATCCGCCTGGCTCCGTAGATCCTGCCCAGTGCGACGAGTATCTCCATTGATTCGCGGACTGCCTCGCCGAGCTCGCCGTCGAACATCCTCTGCTCTTCCCTGGTAAGCGTAAGCATCATACTCATACATATTCCTCTACATTGATTTTCTTCCATGCCGCCTTGTCGAAAATCTTGCCGTGCGCTACGAGAGGTTTCGTCGCATCCAGGCCCATCTTCGCGGTGTCATAGGTATGGGGGTCAGCGCTAGGATCAAGCGATGAGCCTTTCTGTTTGGTTTTGACGACCGCGTCCTTGTCTGCCTGCACGCGGGTGGCTATCGCCCACTCGACTTCCGATGGATCATCTACATCGATGTCATCATCCACGATCACGACGTGCTTGAGGGATTTGTGCCCTTTGAACGCTGCCTCTATCGCCTTTTTGCCGTCATCCTCTGCCATCTTCTTTATCGAGACCACGGCATGCAGCCAGGAGCATCCCCCTGGCGTGATGTTCACGCGTCTGCATTCGCAGACCTTGCTGACTTCATTAAAGATGGTCGGTTCCCTGGGCATCCCCATCAGGACCTTGTGCTCAAGTCCGCCTGGCAAGAGGATGTGCCACATCGCATCGTTCCTGTGATACATCTTAGTGAGCTTCATGACCTGCTGTTTCCTCACAACGTCATACGTCTCTGTCAGGTCCACGAACGGTCCTTCATCATGCAGCTCTTTCGTTATCCTGGCCTCGAATGCGAATTCGCAATCAGCAGGGATTTCGATACCATTGCCGAGTCTCACTGTACGGACAGGAGCGAGCGTATTCGCGAAAGCGAGCTCGTCCTGGCCGAGCTCCACTGACATGGCTGCCGAGAGCAGGACATTGATAGGCGCCCCGACCACGACAGCGACATCCAGTTCCCCGCCCGCCCGCTTCAGGTATTCGTCGAGGTGGCGCTTCAGGATGCGGACCACGACCTTGTCCTTGCCTATGACCATCATCCTGTGGAAGGAAAGGTTGCGTCCGAGCTCCTTGTCGTTTGCGACCACGATGGCGGATGATAGGTACGGCCCGCCGTCCTTTTCAGCATGGAATGGTATCGGAAGGCAACTGAGATCCACATTAGCAAGGCTGTTCTCCAGCACCGGTGCTTCCTTCGCGCTGCGCACTGTCTCGGGTCTTGTCGGGTTGTTTATCGCGTTGACCAGCTTCGGCACAAGTTCGTCCTTCGTTATGCCGAGATAGTCGCATACGAGTTCCCGCGTGGAGAAAACATTGCCTACCGCAGGGAATGCGGCTTCCTCCACTTCAGGCACGTACGTCGGGCTGCCATCGAGCGCATGCATGAGGCCAGCAAGATCGAGATGCTTTGAAACCGGTTTCCTGGCAACATGCAACCTGCCATCCTTCCTTAGTCTGGCGACGAAATCGCGGAATGAGTTCATTGTTTCCACCTTCACTGCTTCCACCGTCTACCTATCTTATGCTCCAATCCCAGCTGGTCGAGCACCCTCGCCACGATGAAATCGAGCAGGTCATCGATCTTCTTCGGCTTCCCATAAAACCCCGGCGATGCCGGAAGCACGACCGCGCCTGCGAGGGTCACCTGTTCCATGTTTTTTATCGTGATAAGCGAGTATGGCGTCTCGCGTATGACGAGCACTAGCTTTTTCCGTTCCTTGAGGACGACCTCTGCCGCCCTAGTGATGAGCGAGTCCCCGACGCCGTTCGAGATCTCGCCGAGCGACTTGAGCGAGCATGGCACGACCACCATGGCATCCGGCGGGTTCGAACCCGAGGCGAATGGGCAGGAAAAATCATCCTCGTCATAATCCGCTTTGGGCAGCGTCACTCCCTCTGCCTCGGCCACCGCCCTCGCTCCTGAGCTGATGACGACGCTCGCCTCGACGCCCTTCATCTTCCTGAGGGCGGAGACGAGCCTGGTGCCGTATCCAAGCCCTGTCGCTCCTGTGATGGCTACAAGGATCCGCATGCAGTGTTCTCTCAGGCGAATTTTAATAGGTGATCTGCCCGAAGCGATTTCTCTCTCAATCTGAGCAAGTGCTGGTATTGCCAATCCCGTTCTTTGGCTATGGCAGCAGCGGCATCAGGTGGATTCGCGGCCCTGCAGATAGCTTGTAAGGCGTAATTCGCAGCGCCGATGGAATGGGTGGAGACATGCGCAGTTGCCACCGCTTGACCTGCGGCACGGGCAGCAGAGCGGGCCGCATTTTCCTCTTCTGTTTCACGCGCGGCCGCATGAGCGTCAAGTGCGGCTTTGCGTACGTCCGCCATCTTGAATATCCCGGTGCGTATCCATTCTCGGAGCGCTTCAATGGCTTTTCGAGGCCGGTTGTCCTCTGGATATCTTTCCTCGAAATATGGCAGGACGCGCTCAGTGCAATCAATCGCCCAGACGGCCAGGGTTTTATGGCCTGTCTTCCCCACAAGCTCTACGATTGATACGTCTTTGTGTGTGACCGAGAATTTCGGTACATTGGCTGCCAATGGTTTCTTCATATCAACACTGATAAAGAAATTAATCTTAAAACCCATTTTTCTACCCAGAGCAGTATTCCGAAGCCCCCGAAGCGCAAATTATTATAGCTGGATGGCGTTTTATCCGCGTGACAATGAAATACGCGCTCCTCGCGCTCGTCTTTATCGCAGGCCTGGTCGTGCTGATCAGCCTGGCAGTCCCGAAACCGTTGAATGTGAACGAGGGTAAAAATCTCTATGCAGGCAACCTGCACATGCACACCACCTGTTCTGATGGGAAGAACACCTACGACGAGATGGTTGAAGCGGCTGTGAAACTGAATTTCACATTCATAGCGATCACGGACCATAACGTCTGCCCTGATTACATGGAACGATGCAGGAATGAAACGCGCCTGTTGTGCATACCTTCCATGGAATTCACCACCCCGAACGGCCACATACTCGCCATAGACATAACGAAAGATCCTGCTGAGGAGGAGTGCAGGAAACACAACGATACCGGAGACAGCCATGAGCCGCCCTGTACCGGCGGCCTGTCGTTGTCCGAGTCCATACGAAGGATACATGCGCAGGGCGGGATAGCGATAGCCGCCCATCCCATGACGACATTGCCCAATAACTGGCTGAAAAGAATCAGCGCGGACGACCTGCGCATGTTCGACGCCATGGAGTGCGACGCTCCGGGCTACAGCCCTGCGGAGAGGGTGGGCTCCGAAGCGCTCGTCCAAGAGCTCCACCTGCCATGCGTTTTCGATTCAGACGCCCATGACAAGGCGGACCTGGGGACGATGTACGACATCTGCGAGCTGGAAAACCTGAGCAAGGAAGCGGTGAAGGATGCGATCGTGAAAAACAAGTGCCACTCTTCCAATCAGGTCATCTGAGGATATGGGTGTTTTGCCTTTGGCTGGTTTTTTATTCGCTTCCTTCCCAAAAAGCATCATGAAGATACTCAAGCTCGGGGGCAGCGTCATCACCGATAAGGCAGGATACCGTACGCCCAGGCCAGAGCGGATAAGGGCGCTCGCCAAGGCGGTCGCGGCCATCTGGAAAAAAGGCGCCCGGGACCTGGTCCTCGTGCATGGCGCAGGATCGTTCGGCCACGCGCTCGTGATAAAGCACGGCATAGCCGATGGTGTCGGCAACACCGCGCAGAAGCTCGGCTATGCGGACACGCATGCGGCATGCAGCGAGCTCTCGCTCCTGCTTGTCGAGGAGCTCATAATCCAGGGCGTGCCTGCCGTATCCATCGCGCCAGCGCTCATCATGAGCCTGAAAAACCGCCGCATCTCGAGCTTCAACACCAAGATAGTGAACGAGTACCTCCAGAGCGGCTACCTTCCTGTCCTCTATGGCGACATGGTTCCGGATTCCGAGCGCGGAGGCTCGCCCTGCTCAGGAGACCAGATCGTATCATACCTGGGCAAAGGTGCGGACATGATCATCCTCGCTACCGACGTGGATGGCGTGCTTGACGACAAAGGCCAGGTGATCCCTGAGATAACCTCCTCCAGCTTTCCCGAGGTTTCGAAGCATCTGCGGGACAACGCGGCCGGCGGGAAAGACGTCACAGGAGCGATGGCAGGAAAGATCAAGGAGCTGCTATCCATCAATACTGTCTCATATATAGTCAACGCGGGGAATCCGGAGCGCATCGATGCGATTCTTTCCGGGAAGAACGTCATCTGCACAAAAGTAAAGAAATGAAAACGATTAGCGTAAGACATTAAAAGATGCGCATCATTGCTATCAACGGTGCTACATATGCGCTTTGAGCAGGTATTGATCCTCATCCTGGTGCTGGGTCTGTTGGCGATTGTCGCGATGTTCGCGACCGGTTACCTGAAAACGGGTACTCCCTCTGCTGGCGAGCAATATATCGTGAAATATCTCGACAGGACCACGGGGAACGAGACCACCGCTCTCGCTACGAAACTGCCGAACGGTTCGTATTCATTGCCCACCGGCCGGATACTCGGCGCAGGCGACAAGCTCGAGGTGCTCCAAACCGCTGGAACTACCAGCACCGCTACCCAGTGCGATTGCTGCCCTGAGGAGCGCACGAAACCGTGCGTCGAGCCAGAACCGAAAGAACGATACCTGTGCTCAGACAACCGCGTTGTCAGCAACCGCGGCGAATGCCAGAACGATTGCGATGCGCGCGTGGTATCCAAGATATTCGTATGCAGCGATGGCAAGGAAGTCAAGGATCCCGAGGAATGCGGCGGCGTGGTCCAGATACTGTATTACTGCGCCAACGGCAATATCGCCGAAACGCCGAGCGGATGCGGGTGCAGCGCTACCACCGCTGTCGCGTGCGTGCCAGCAGTGGTCGAGAAAAAATACAAATGCGCAAGCGGCGACGTGGTCACTGACCCGGCTGCATGCGGGAGCACGGATGTCAAAGTCTATTACATCTGCTCGGACCAGAGGAAAGTGGAGAATGAAGCCGACTGCTCGGACACCTGCAACACTCCAGTCTACCCGCTCACCGTGGCGGCCGACATCCCGTCCGGAGCGGTGCGCATAGTATATGAATGCTGGAACGGCGCCGTGGTGAACAAAAAAGGCGACTGTCCGCTCTACTGCGAGAAGGAATGCAACTGCCCGGACTATGAGAAGCCGGTGTGCGGCGAGGATGGCAAGACCTACCGCAACAGGTGCTTCCTCAGCTGCAGTGGGATTAAATTCGCCAGCGACGGACCGTGCGATGTCTACAACTGCATCGAGCAGGGCAATGCATGCAGCCCGCCTGCCATGACAGCGATGTTCGCGAATGCGACCTACTGCTGTCCAGGTCTCCAATGCCAGCGCTCGGCGATTGCCGGAGCGATAACCGCTATGGTTAATACCAATATCTCGGCCAGGTACACCTGCCAGCCTATGAACACGTGCGCTGATGCCAATGGCAAGTGCGGAAGCGACAATGATTGCTGCTCCGGCCTTGTCTGCAACCAGAAGACGGAAACCTGCCAAGAGAGATGCTCCCAGGCAGGCACTGCATGCAAGCTCGATTCGGAATGCTGCACAGGATATTGCAATCCGCAGACGTATAAATGCGACAATGCGCCGACATGCGTTGATGAAGGCATGACCTGCAGGGTCGTCACCGGGAACACTGTGATCAAAAAGGAGTGCTGCTCAGGTCTCACCTGCAATGATTACGGTTTCTGCGAGAAACCGCCATCCTGTACCGCATCCGGAGGGGCGTGCAAACTGGACAGCGAATGCTGCACCCAGTACTGCGATCCGGGGACCTACCAGTGCGGCACCCGCCCAAGATGCACTGATTCCGGTGGAACGTGCAAGCAGGATGGTGAATGCTGCACCCAGTACTGCGATCCAGTGACATACAAGTGCGATTACCGTCCGACCTGCTATGACACGTATTATCCATGCAGCCGGAATTCCGACTGCTGCACAGGTTACTGCAATCCTGTCTCGAAGCAGTGCAGGGACGTGCCGAGCTGTTCGGACAGCTGCAAGGACGGTGTGAGGAAATACGACTGCCAGTTCGATCTGAACAAGAATGTCTGCCAATGCAGCACCGAGAGCTGCGAGAGCCAGAGATGCGATGCGAACGGGAAGAGTTGCGCTCCGACCCAGCCGTCCTGCACCTATGAATACTGCTCGAACGGAGTGTTCTACTCTAGTTGCATGCCGAGCGCGACCTCGGGACAATGCGTCTGCCAGACGCAGGTGGCGTGCCAAAGCAAGAGGTGCAACACTGCAGGGACCTCCTGCTCTTAGGGCCAGGATTCAGGATGATCAGAACAAGTGCGAGTCCGGGTATCGGATACCCTGTCCGACCCGGCAATCCATTATTTTTTCTATCCCGTTTCCTTTCATGCCCGCCAGGATTTTTCGGACCTCGCTTTCGTGTTTTGCTGTAGTATATATATGCGCATTCGGGCCGGCATCGAACGTGTAGGCTGCGACAGGCCTGCCATAAGACTGGTTCAGTTCGACGACCTTGCGCATTATCTCGAGCGACGTTCCGTTGAGGTATGTTATCGGCGGCCAGGAATCGAGCATGGCAGCGTGCATGCTGTCGCTTTCCTGCATTATCGTCTGCGCCATACCCTCGAAATCATGCCCTGCGATGGCTTTCCTGACCACGCGGAGACGCTTTTCCACGGACGCGAGCCTGCATGTGAACATCTCAGACGTTTTCACAGTCCTTGCCATGGCATCAGTGGAACTGATCCTTTTCTCTGTTGAGGATGTGATCGCGATGACGTTCCGGAGGTCCTTCCATCTCTCGGGAGGCGAAAGCTGTACGGCATGGCAATCACTGCCGTCTTTTCTCTTTCCTGCGCGCCATTCCACCGCGCCGCCGTATATCGAGCGCGCAGCCGAGCCGCTTCCAAGGCGCGCGAGCGCTGAAAGCGCTTTCAGGTCCATTCTGATGCCCGTGGCCCTGGCAGATGCAGCTGCAAGCGCAGCGAATCCCGAGGCCGAGGATGCGAGCCCTGCTGCGCGAGGGAAATTGTTTTTCGACACCACCTTGGCATGCGCAGGTCTTTCCATCATATGCCTGACGATGTCCAGGAACCCCGATACCCGCGCGAGCTCTTTCGCAGTGGCTGGCCTGCCATCGAGCACGAGCATGTCCCTTTTCAGCGAGTGGTCGAATTCCACCGTAGTGATGCTCTCGAGCTGGTCGTCCATGGTGAAGGAGATCGAGTCGTTGGTCGGTATCCTGAGCCTATCGTCTCTTCTGCCCCAGTATTTGATGATGGCGATGTTCGCATTGGCTGCGGCAGTGGCTTTCATGGTCTCCATAGCCTTCATGACCTCCATGGCCTTCATGATTTGGATTAAATCCGAACTCTTTTTATCTATCGATGGACACCACCGGCTCCTGGAAAATGAAAAAAGGGTCAAGGGCGGCCAAACACGAACGCTGCGCCTGCCAATAGGAGAAGGGCGGGCGCTGAACAGCATCCGCTGTTCCCTCTGTTCTTCGGAACCGCGGGCTCCACCGTCGTGCAGGTGCTGTTCGCGCACTTGTTCCCCAGGCCGTAATATCCGCATTCATAGTCCGACTTGCAGGTGAACGGGCGCGCAGGTATGGTCGCTGTATAGGTTCCGAACGGGCTGCCGGGCTGTCTCTTCTGGTAGAACTCCTGCGTGGTGGTCGTGAACACGCTCGTCGCCTGCGCATCTGTGCCTCCTTGATATGCAGTCACGGTTATCTGCGCCGGATAGTCCCTCGGAGGCACAGGAAGGGGCACCTTGCCGTCCTTCACCACCACATATCTCGTATGGGAGTACTGCTCGTTGGGCGCCTGGTATCGCACCTCTATCTTCGCCATCACGCCCGTGGTGAGCGCCTTGCCTGCGGAATCCCTGGCATCCAGGTTTATTATTGTCGAAGGGTCGGGCTGGAGATCATATCGCAGCGCCGTACCGCTGCCTGAGTATCCCGCGTCCTCGCCTTCATCCCACTTGCCATTGCCGTTATTGTCCTGATACGCGCCATGCCTGATGAATATCTGGTCCAGGGCTGTTGTCGAACTGCCCTTGATATACGGCCCATTCAGGGCGGCGTTGCCTGCTGTCTCGGCTTTCATCGCGAGATAGAAATCCCTGAGCGTCTTGACGTTCCTCGTCCCTTTGCCGTCTCCGAAATCCCGTTTTGTGGATATCGCTTTCCAGATAGTGCTCATCGGAACCGTCACCATCTCATCATCTATCCTGCTGCCTCCGTAGTATTCGTTCGAATCCCGCAGGTCGAGCATTATGCCTGCGATCGCGAGTTCTTCATCATTGGTGCTGTCCGTGGATTTGACCTTGTAATCCAGTTCCACATCCGCGAATGTGCTGCCGTAATTATATATTCCGGGGTCAGGCATGCCATAATATTTCTTCATCTCAAGGGAGCAGAATTCCGCCCATGCCTCGCCCAGCCCCCATCCGCTGTCGGGATTTGCATATCCTCCATGGTCTTCGCCCGGGCGGTCTATCTTCTCCCATTGCGCCTCTCCCAGGATGTGGTGGCAGTATTCATGGAACTCGCGGTTATCTGGCGCCTGGCTGCTGTAGAAATCCATGTCTTTTGTGTTTATGCGCATGCCGGTTCCCGTTGAATCTTCATCAGAATATACCTCTCCGCTATGCGCTGTGACTTTGTTGCTGTATACAAAAACACGCTCCTTGATGGTTCCGCCCTTGCCGAGATAGTTCTCCTTGAACGCTATTGCTTTTAGCACATTCACATATATCTTTCCCCTCTCACTGAGCCAGTCTCCTGCCTCCGGACCTGCGAGGTCTATCTGCAGGTCGGCCAGAGCCGGGTCATTCGGAGCGAATTCTTTGTAAGTGGCGGTGTCTGTTTTGGTCGGATCGACACTGTCGGCCAGGAAGACCTTGTTGTCCTTGTCTTCGAAGGCCACCTCGACAGACACTTGTTTATTATCCGGGCTGAAGACCTCGCTGTTATCGAAGGAGAAATCGCCGTTCTCATCGGCATATGTGAAGTAGTTGCCGTTTTCCCCATGGAACGTTCCATCCTTGTCCTCATATTCGAAGACCATCTTCACGTTTTTGACAGGCACCCTGGTCGTAGTGCCATCCGCGGAATAATCCGTGTAGTAGATGGAACCCTTGACCTTGGCCGCGCAGTGCGTTTCATCCGCGCAGCCGAACGGGCAGGCGCTCTCGTCATAATTGCACTGGCCCGTATTGGAGTCGCAGGTGCCGTTCTGGTATAGGGTGCTGGCCCGGCAATAGTCATTGCATTCCACATCGTAGCATTTGATGGGCGTGCAGTCGCAGTGGGGGTAGGGTGCTGGTACCTTCCCGGCTGGGCATGTGTTCGAGCATTTTTCCTCCTTGGGAGGGGGGGTGGCCGGTTCAGGCTTGGGCGGCTTAACCGGCGCCGGAGGCTTGGGGGTGCCGGTGTAGGGGCAATAGCACTCGCACGGCTTGCCCTCCGGGCAGGCGCATGCCAGGTTGCTCGTGCAGTCTGTGGTGCATGGTATGCCGTCCTTTCCTCCGCACAGGAAGCAGTGGTCTTCCTCAGGGCAGTATTTCGTTTCCACAGCATGGGCTGCCGGGAGGAAGGATAAAAGAAAAACAGCTGAAACGACGATGCAGAACAGTTTAAGGGCGCTCATAAATCTCATAAGTATATCCCCGTTTGCGCATTCTCAGGCTTCTTTTTAAATTTGCATAGCTGTTCATCTTCATGCGACAGAAACCCAATGTTGCCGCCATCAGACGGATCGGGTGGATAATCGGCCGGATGCGTAGGGAAGCATTGATGCATCATGCGGCCGTGTTCAGGGCTGAGGCCAGCACGGGCATGGCTCCATTCAAGATCCTCGTCTTCACCATGCTTTCCTCAAGGACGAAGGACGACACAACCCTCGGGGCCGTGGAACGGCTCTTCAGGGTCGCTTCAACCCCGGAAAAGATCGCCGCCATGCCTCTGAAGAAGCTCGAGCGGACGCTTTATGGCGTCGGCTTCTACCATGTGAAAGCCAGGCATCTTTCAGCGCTGTGCCGGACAATCTCCAGAAATGGCAGAGGTGGCGGCAAGGTCCCTGATAATCTGGAAGGCCTGCTCGAACTGCCGGGGGTCGGCCGCAAGACCGCGAACATCGTGCTCGCGCGCGCTTTCGGGAAGAATACGCTCGGGGTCGATGTCCATGTCCACAGGATAAGCAACCGGCTCGGCATAGTGAGGACGAAAAAGCCTGAGGAGACGGAGAAAGCGCTCATGAAGGTGGTGCCGCTGAGGCTTGTCAGGAGATTGAACCGTTCATTCGTGGCGTTCGGGCAGACGGTCTGCCTTCCGCGGAACCCGAAATGCCCTGTCTGCCCGATAAACAACGTATGCCAGAAAGTCGGGGTCTATCAAATCATTTCTTCGAAATCTCGGTCTGGAACGAGGTGAACCCCTTCTTGTTGAGCGCGGCCGCAAGGCTGGCGGCATGCGCCTTGTCCCTGGCGAGCGCGATGCAGCATCCTCCCCCTCCGCCTCCGGTCAGTTTCGCGCCGAGCGCGCCCTCCTTCATCGCGATCTCCACTATCGCATCGTTGCGCTCATCCGATACGCCGAGCTCGGAGAGCAGCGCCTGATTCTGGTTCATCAAGTTCCCTATCTCGTCCAGCTTCCCTTTCTCTATGAATTTCCTTCCTTCGGATGCGATGACGAAATACTCCTCCATCAGCTGCGCGAATTCCTCCTCATCCGCTTCCTTGAATCTCCTCACCGATTCGATCATCTTGGGTGTCGAGCCTATCTTGCCGGTCATGGATATGACCATATCCAGCGGATGCGCAGGTTCGAGATGCGTGAACTTGCTTTCAAGCGGGGTCTTGCCCCGCGTGAACTCGATTATGCCGCGGTGTGTGGCGATGTAATTGTCCACCCCGCTGGGATTCCCGTGGAACGCTTTCTCGCCTTCGTAGGCGAACCTGTTCACCTGCTCGGGCTGGAGGTGCATCCTCTTCTCGTCTGCGAGCGCCCTCACAAGCCCGACGCAGAACGCTGCCGAGGACCCGAGGCCGCCCTCGGTCGGCAGGTCCCCGCCCAGGCGGACCTCGTACTTCTCCTTTATATCCATCGCCCTGAGGACGTTCTCGATGGCCGCGATGCTCATCGCTTCGACCACGCGCTGGCTCGTCACTATCCTGTTCCTGTCGGATCTCTTCACCTCGACATTCGAGGTGTTCGAGATGCCCGCCGCGATGGCAGGCGCTCCATGGACGACGAAATGCTCCCCGAATATGATTATCTTGCCGTGGCCTACTCCCTTTCCCATCATATCACCCCTTCGGTTTTCTCCCCCTCACTTTCGGCGGTTTTATGTCAGGATGCGCTTCAGTGAGCATCCCCGGGCTCGCGTATGGTTTGTAGCCCAGTTTCTCGAATATCTTGCAGATGACGTACGCCTGATCAGCGTCACTGGTAACAGCAGTCGATTTGGCTTCCATCTCCCGCAGGCACATGCCGAGGTTGCCATAGGATCTCCGCTTGCCCGATGCGATGGAATCCACGAGCGCGTCGTCTTTCTTGATGCCTGCGAAATCGAACGCCTTGTTGACCAAGGTGTGGTTCACGCTCGATAATATGCCCGACACCTCGTAGTCCTGGACCTTGTCGAGGCCGAGCTTCTTCACCGCGATCCATTGGCCGTATCTCCCGATGAACGCGATGACGTCCTCGGGTTTCTCATCCTCTGCGCGTATCTCAGTCTGCCCGTCCGTTGCCTTGAATCCCACCCCGGCGTTTTTCAGCAGGGTGTTTAGCAGATACGATTCCGCAGCAGGCATCAGCGCGGGATCAGGGACTGCCTTCCTGAGCATGGTCGATAGCTCCCTGGGCGGGTGGTTCTCGAAAAAGCCGTATACAGCGGGGATCCCCTTGCCCGCGGGCGCTGCCATGTCGTCTATCATTTTCGTGTCGATGCCGGAGAACCTGAATGCATATGGCTCTATCCGCGCGCTGATGTGGTCCAGGATCCGTGCGACGTCTTTTCCGCTCTTGCCGGTCACTTCGAACCGCGCGCCGAACCTGAAATCCTTGTACTCGCCAGTGAAGATTATCTCGTCATTCCCGCTCATAGTCCTGTCTCCTGGAAAGCGTTTATGCAGGGAGCATCAATAAAAATCCAATCGGTCAAATCAAAATCCAGTCCCTGTCTTCAGCTTTTGATGACTCAGTTAGAAGCAATAGATATGCCCCTGTAGCGCAGAGCCTTGAACGTGCTTGTTCAGGATTTGCACGCTCAAAGCGTACAACGGTAGCGCGCGTCCTTGGTAGAAACTTTTTTGGGATGCCTAAAAAGTTTCATCAAAAAGTTTCAACAAAAAGGACGAGGCCCCGAGTTCAAATCTCGGCGGGGGCTATCTCACTTCGTTCGATAGCCAGCCCGCCGTTTTGCCTGCGGGCAAAATCTCGCCGCCTTCGGCGACGATCTCGGCGGGGGCGTTTCCTTTCAGTCAAATCCCCCCGTTTTGCGCTGTTGCGCAAAATCCCTCCAGATGCTTCGCATCTGAAGGTCGGCGGGGGCTCTCATTTTCATTCGAGCCCCTGTTTTGCGCTGTCGCGCAAAATCCCTCCAGATGCTTCGCATCTGAAGGTCGGCGGGGGCTCTCATTTTCATTCGAGCCCCTGTTTTGCGCTGTCGCGCAAAATCCCTCCAGATGCTTCGCATCTGAAGGTCGGCGGGGCTTATTTTCGATAGATTTTCCCCTTCGGAGAAAATCCGCATATCTTTCGCCATTGTCGCGCTCTATATATACGCGTGATACACGTCATACGCGTCGCCATATGGGGATTATTTATAAATTTTATCCGGTCATTCTTCCCATGGTAAATTTTCGTAATCCCATCGGATACACTGCATTTTTTTTGATGCTCCTCGTGGTGGGGAGCGCCTCGTTCGCAGCCCAGGATGTCAGCAACTGCGCGGTGATAACCAGCGCAGATACATATACGCTCAACACTAGCGTCAGCGGTGCGCCCAACGGCGCCACCCCGGTGTTTGGAACCACGTGCGTGAAGATAGCCGCCTCCAACGTGATTTTCGACTGCAAGGGCTATAACATAACCAACGACGGCACCGGAGGCACGACATCCGGGATAGAGCTCAACGGCTCCCTCACGAACGTGACGGTCATGAACTGCCCGGACATATCAGGCTACAACTACAGCATATACGTGTACGAGTCCAACAACAGCCTATTCACCAACAACACTGCCTACAATAATTCCGACTATGGGATCTATCTCGTCGCCAGCTCCAACAATAGCCTCATCAGCAACAGCGCCTATAACAATACCCAATACGGCATCTATCTCGACTCCAGCTCCAACAACAACCTAACCAACAACACTGCCTACAACAACCCACCCGGAGGTTTCTACCTCTCTTTCAGTTCCAGCAACAACCTCACCAACAACTCAGCCTACAACAACACCCAATATGGTTTCTATATAACTTTTTCCATGACCAATCGCCTTGCCAGCAACTTTGCTTACAACAACTCTGATACTGGTTTCTACCTCTATGTGAGTGCAAACAACACCAACCTCACCGGCAATATCGCTCACAGCAATGCAAATGGTTTCAAGCTCAGCTTCAACTACTACAACAACCTCACCAACAACTCAGCCTACAACAACACCCAATACGGTTTCTATCTCCCTACCAGCTCCAGCAACAACCTCACCAACAACTCAGCCTACAACAACACCCAGGATGGTTTCCGCATCGAGACCGGTTCCAGCAGCAACAACCTGACCAGCAACACCGCCTACCGTAACTACCGCGGTTTCAGTATCTATTCCAATTCCGACAACAACACCTTCACGAACAACACTGCCTTCAACAATTCGCATGCGGGTTTCTTCCCAAGTACCTGTAACGGCAACAACTTCACCAACGACTCAGCCTACAATAACACGGACGGTTTCGAATCCGATGCCGATTCCACCAACTTCTTCAACAACCTCGCCTACAACAACACCAATTCCGGTTTCAACCTCGGCACCTTCTGTTCCGATGAGGCTATCTCCGGTAACTCGGTCTACAACAACACCCAACATGGTATCTCGCTCAATAGCTGCCTGAGGGTCAACCTCTCCAACAACAGCGCCTATGGTAATGGCGGAAACGGGTTCTTTTTCACTTCCGCTCCTAACAATACCCTCTCCAATAACAGCGCCTATGGTAATGGCGGAAACGGGTTCTTTTTCACTTCCGCTCCTAACAATACCCTCTCCAACAACAGCGCCTATGGTAACCTGCAATACGGCATAGCCATCGGAGATTCCCTACTAGTCCGGCTAACCAACAATATCTTCTATAATAATGCCCATGATTTCTATGTGAATGGTGGCAGCAGCAACTCCTCATTCAACATGACAACCGCTTACTTCCTGAATCCGCAAGGAAGCCGCGTTAGCAATTATACCGTCCTGTCCATCATCGACAGCGTGGACGCAGGCACGGAATATTTCATCAACTGGTCAACAAACTCCTCGACCCTTCCAAGCAACCGCTTCTCTTTCGCACAGAAATACCTGAATATCGGGACCACCGCGGGACTGGTCTCGATAGACGCCATCACCTGGAACTGGCTGGAGTCAGAGCTTGGCACCACATACAACGAATCAAGATTCGAGCTCTGGAAGTACAACACGACCTGGACCTTGCTCAACAGCACCCCCAACACCACCGCAAATTCCCTCAACCTGTCCAATATGAATCCCGCCAGCATCTACGGCATATTGCAGGACAACTCCACACCAAACTGCCCGGTCATCACTTCTCCAGGCACCTACAACATGACCAACAACTACATCGGCGCTCCCAACAATGTCAGCTTTGACATTCCAGGCTTCAATATTTTCGCCTGCGTGAAAATAGCATCATCTGACGTAATATTCGACTGCAAGGGATACAATATCACTGGTGACGGCACTGATCCGTCTGCCACGAATGGATGGTATGGCATATTTATCAATGATTCTCACACAAATGTCACTGTACGGAATTGCCCTTCCATATCCAATTATACCTACGGTATCGGGGTAAGAGCCACAAACAACAGCGTATTCACCAACAACACCATCTACAATAATGCAATAACCGGATTATCTATGTGGCGCAGCAACTACATCAACCTCTCGAACAATATTGCTTACAATAATTATGCAGGTTTCGTTGTTGAAGATGCCAGCAATAGCATCGGCATCAACCTCTCGAACAACTCCGCCTACAACAACTCCCAATACGGATTCTCTCTCACGACTATGCAATATAATAGTATATCGAACAACTCCGCATACAACAACTCTATTGGGTTCTATGTCATTTCTGGCAATAATTACACCAACCTCTCGAACAACTCCGCCTACGACAACACTATGATTGGACTATATATCGGTTCGAACAACACAAATATCCAGATATCCAATCATACCTTCTACAATAATGGTTACGATTTCTATACTGCTAGCGGCTCTTCAACCACCACATTCAACATGACGACATCATACTTCCTGAACCCGCAAGGAAGCCGCGTTAGCAATTATACTGTCCTGTCAATCAACGACAGCGTTGCTCCAAGCACAAGCTATTTCATCAACTGGACAACCAACTCCTCGACCCTTCCGAACAACCGCTTCTCATTCGCACAGAAGTACGTCAACATAACCAACATCTCAGGTGTTGTCTCGATAGACGCCATCACCTGGCACTGGCTGGAGTCAGAGCTTGGCGCCACATACAACGAATCCGGATTCGAGCTCTGGAAGTACAACACCGCCTGGACCTTGCTCAACAACACCCCCAACACCACTACCAACACCCTCAGCCTCACCGACATGAACCCGGCAAGCATCTACGGCATACTGCAGAACAATCTCTCCAACTGCCCGATTATCTCCAGCCCGGGCACCTATAACATGACTAACAACTACGTCGGTGCTCCCAACGACGTCTCAGAGGTGGCATTCAATGATTCCGCCTGTGTCAAGATCGCGGCATCCAACGTGACGTTCGATTGCAATGGCTATGACATAACCGGTGACGGCACTGATGCGGCCTATGAAGTATGGATGGGTATAGTCCTCAACGGTTCTCTCACGAATGTCACTGTAAGAAATTGTCCGGCCATTTCCAACTATACCTACGGCATCTATGTGTCCCAGTCCGATAACAGTGTTTTCACGAACAATACCGCGTTTAACAATTCCTATTATGGCCTTTACTTCGCTGCCAGTTCAAACAACAACCTCACCAATAACCGGGCTTACAACAACCTTCAGGGTGGGTTCTACTTCACCACCGGTTCAAACAACAACCTCACCAATAACTCTGCCTATAACAACACCGGGAATGGTTTCTGGCTCGACTCCAGCTTGACCTATAACATTCTTACCAACAACAGCGCCTACAAAAACGCCCAGAACGGTTTCTACATCAACTCCTTCAGCACCAACAACAACCTCACCAACAACTCCGCCTACAACAACTCTCAGAACGGTTTCTACATCAACTCCTTCAGCACCAACAACAATCTCACCAACAACAGAGCATACAACAATACCCAGAACGGTTTCTTTGTCGTTTCAAGCACAGGCTGCGTGTTCACCGGGAACAACGCCAGCTTCAACAACGCCGGCTTCTTCGCGAGCGTCGCTTCGAACACAGTTTTCACCGCGAACCTGGCATTCTGGAACCCCACAGAAGGATTCGTTCTGGATACGTGCAGCGGCGCGATCATCTCCGGGAACACCATCGTGTCGGACGGACTCGAGCGCGGCTACGGCATCTACCTAGTCTCCACCAGCTCGTCAAATATCACGAACAACACGGTGAACGCCTACGACGACGCCATCCATCTGGATTTCGGTTCAACGGGGAACGTGATTTGGAACAACACCGCTAACGGGAATGTGGGGACAGGGCTCACGCTAGTCGCTGGCTCGGACGGGAACACGCTCGAGAACAACACTGCGAACAACAACCAGAACGGTTTTGCGGTGACGACTAACGGCAACACCATAACGAACAACACCGCTTCTTCGAACCGGCTCGTCGGGTTCTACCTTTACTCCGGCAGCACAGGCAATAACATATCAGGCAACACTGCCTACAACAACACCCAGTATGGTGTCGAACTGTCTGACAGCTCGGATAATGCGATTATCAATGACCATTATTATGGTAATGGTAGGGATTTGATGGCACAAGGTGCATCCACCATCAACCTCTCCCGGGTCATCTTCGATCGGCCTGCCGGAGACTTCATAAGCTACACCAACCTTTCGGCGAACGACTCTCTGGCCGGCGATTCATACTCCATAACATGGGCAAATATCAGTGCCTCGCTGCCTTTACCAGCGCATCGCATCTCGTTCGCCCTGAAATGCATTAATATAACGGCTATCTCCGGAACGGTTTCAATCGATTCCATGGTATGGAACTGGATCGATTCTGAGACGACGTCATACAATGACTCCAGGTTCGGTCTTTGGGAATTCAACGGGACATGGGTGTTTGCGTCAGATACATTGAATGCCACGACCAATACACTCAGCATATCCAACCTAGGGGGGTTCAGCGATTTCGCCATACTTCAAGAGAACCCGCAGCCGCCGCCCCCGCCTCCCTCCGATGTGGTAACGCCCCCCACACCATCCCTTTCTATCACCTCAAGCAGCTCCTGCACAGGGAACACGATCATAGTGCGCAGTGGAAGTTCTGAGATCGCAGGCGCGTCCGTGGTCATTGAGGACCCGACAACCCTCATGACCTACGCTTCGGGTACTACCAACGATGCGGGTCAGATGCGGTTCGATGGCTGCGGCCGTACGCTGAGAGTGAGTGCCGATAAGGGCGGGTACGGGAAGGCCGACGCTACAGTGACGCTTGTCAGCTGCGAACAGTGCGCCGGATGCCTGTCCGATGATAATTGCACGGCCAACGAGAGATGCACCGATCGTCAGTGCGTTCCGGTTGAATGCTCCTGCGGTGAGATCAAGAACCATGCATGCCTGCAATACTCGTGCTGCTCTGATTCTGGATGCAAGCAGGGGGAGGTCTGCAAGAACCATGCATGCACAAGGCCGCAGTACGAGTGCACCTCAGATGCGGACTGCGCTGCCAACAAGCGCTGCGTGATAAAGCCGGGTGAGGCTGGCGGTGTGTGCGAAGAGATAACCGGTTGCGGTACGGCCGAGAACCACACTCTTGTGCCTTACCAATGCGGTCCAGAGTCCGGGTGCCCGTCATGCCCAAAAGGCAGGAGTTGCGTTCAACACAGATGTGTATTGAGCGATCTCAAGGGTCCTGCATCTGCTTTCATAGGTACCAATGCGCTGCTGCAGGCCACTGAGGACGGCAAGGCATGTGTCGCCTGTGAGTTGCAAATCACCGATCCGACTGGCAAAGTCATGACCGGAAGGACTGGTTCGGACGGTATTTTCAGGCTTCCATTGCTCACCCGGGGCATCTACAAAATCGCGTTGCTCAGCAATGGCAGCGTGGTGAAGGCCATAGAAGTGAATGCGTTGCCCAAATCCCCGCCAAGCGAGGAAAATCCACCGACGTTATTCGGGACAGATGTCTTCGGAGCGTTTTCCATCGCGATATTGCTCCTCCTAGCGCTCATCCTGGCGATAATATACTACATGCGCAGGAAAAAGAAAGCCTAATCCGTTCCGAAGAAACAATGCTATTTCCAAGTGGAGCGGTCGCAATAAAAAAGCGATAAGTAAGCGAGTTTGCCCGCCCCCAAACTCCAGATTTGATTGGTCTGGCAACCTGGACTAGGAGGTTATGCCGCAGTACATCCGAGGGGAAGCAACAGCAATACCCCTAGCCATGAACTCCGTCATCTAGATCTGATTGATGTTATTGGGTTGTGTCAGTTGCTCGAGTGGAAATTCCCTTCGCGGTCTCTCGTGAACTGGTGAGTGCTGTCGACTTTGCAGATATACAAACCGTTCTTTTCCGCCATGGGAGACCACAAGCCTTTATATGTGTGGCAATTCGGACATGCTGTCATCGGTTTCACCTTTTTCATTAAACTGGTCGGGTGGAAATTATCCGCTCAGCTTTTAAAACATTTTGGCGGGATTAAAAGAGAGGCGTATTTATGAGGGCTATGATGGTTGTAAGCGTTGTTTTATCCATTTTCATCCTGCTCTTAGCAGGCTGCGCAGGCAAAATCGTGGAGTCGCCAAAAAACACGACCCAGCCAGCGTCTTCCAGCGGCAGTGTACTGGTTACGAAACCATCTGTTCTTACGTGCGGACAGCTCTGCCCTACCATGCCTCATGCCGCATGTGCCGGTACATGGAACATAAGCGGTTCATACCCTGATTGCACATGCAGTTATGCATGCTCTCAGCAACCTGCCTCCAACGTAAGCAACACTGAGCCCGCACCTGCGGTGCAGCCAGAGGCAAAACCGATAAATATCACCGTCTCGCAGATGCTTGATACTGGTTTAGCGAAACTGCAGAATGACTTCTACCGTATCAACACCGGAACCTTCACCGAGACTGCCTACCAATGGATGCGTATTCCCGCCAATACGAATGTCGGCGAGATCACGTTTGACGCCTCCCCCGAAGGGGATGTCCGATTCGATAACAAGACCATAAAGACGATTGTGGCATCGGGGTTTGCGGTGTTCAAGGACAACGAGGATGATAGCGTCCAGATATATGGCTTGGCGGTATTCAAGGACAAGCGGACTATCCTGGATAATTACACCGGACAGGACGTGTTCGCCGTATCCTATCTTCCGCCCACGATTGCCAAGAAGCTGCGGGACTGCCAGGTGTCCTCCAGGGATTATTACATAGCAGAAGGCGGAGATTGGTTCGTCTCCTATTCGTTCAGGTGCTGGAGAATAGATAATTATTACGGCAACTGATTCTTCCCAACCATTCCTATCTATGGAGAGGGTATGGAGAGAGGTCATAGCCAGAAGATTATAGCAAACCACGAAAGTAATGCAAACGGGATATGAAGCGGGTTCTGAGGTGGTTTGCTATGTCGCGGTCGAGTATCGACCGCGAACATGCCCGTGATCGTTGCGACGATCGCGGCAGGACGCAAGACGAAAAAGTTTCGCAAAACTTTTTCGGATTGCTATGGGGCTTTAGAACTGGAAAAAACGAGGATACTGGCCTATCGTACATGCGAATCAAAAATAATCCATTTCATATGGATTTGAGGAAGCCATCGTTGCCTAGCTTGAACTTGTGCGCCGGGTTCGCTGTGCATCTGAATTCCTGGTCCACCTGGGATACGATTGCGTTCATGCCAAAGGCCATGTAGCACTCTGGGCAACCCCTCATAAACTCATTTGTCATGGGTTTCATCTCCACCGATGTGGGGCATCGGCATTATACTGGTCGCTTGTCCTACTGAGATAAACTATTTAAACCTATGCAACAAGCAACGGCGTGGAGATAGCTATTAAAGATAAACGCCCCGACCGCGATTTGAACGCGGACATCAACCTAACTGCCCAGAACCTTTTCATGTTCTCCGGGGTTTAACCGGTTAAAAAGGCTCCCTATTGAAATGCACGGCATTTCAATGGGCCCATTGTTCGGAACGCCGAACAATAGGGCTACCCAAAAACAACAAAGCTCCAAAACGCTTATGCATTTTGTCACTCCTTTTTTGAGCGCGACTTTTTTCGGGAAAACAACAGGGAACTTCGTTCCCTGTGTCCCATTGTCCGGGTCGCCGGACAATAGGGAAGTCGCAATCGCAGGGTTGCGTCATATCCAGGTTAGACAATCGGGGCTGGATGAACAGAACGGGTCAACAAACATATTTAAATATGTAACCTTTTAATTTAACTCCTGGATTTCCTATTCGTGCGGAACCGACATACTATCTTTCGGGCCGCCATTTCCATAGCTTCAGGTGGTATATTGAAACGATGCATAACCTGCGGAAAAAATGCAAAGGACTTCGCGGAATTCTACTGCCCCACATGCAGTGAGAAGATCGTGCGCTGCTACTACTGCAGAGAGAACAGGAACAGGTATGTCTGTCAATGCGGTTTCACCGCTCCTTAAGGTGTATCGATGGAAGAATATAATGTCGCTGCTCAACTGAAAATCTATCTGGATGATGCGTCCCAGATAGGGCGTGTCAAGGCAGACATCGGGAAAATAGCGAAAGTCGACAAGTTCTGGGAGGAAGATGTCGGTTTCGGGATAAAAGTCCTCAAGGTCAACATTCTCATGAACGATTCGCAGGGCGGGATGGACGAGCTTGAAGAGAAGATCAAGAAGATCGGGAACGTCAGCGAAGTCGAAGTCGAGACGGTCACAAGGGTGTAACTGAATGGCAAAAAAAGCAGCTCAAGAAAAAAAGGTCGTGAAAAAGCCCCAGAAGGAGGAGAAGGAGACCTTCAGGGGTATCGTACGTATCGCAGGGAAAGATGTGAAGGGTGAGATAACCCTGCTCCGCTCGCTTGATGCGGTGCGCGGCATCGGACACACAATGGCGGTCGCGGCAGCCAACGTGATACAAAAGGAGCTCTCATTAAGCCCGCAACTCCGTGTCGGCGACCTCACTGAAGAGCAGGTGGAGAAGATCGACAAGATCCTTTACTCGCTCCAGGATTACGAGATCCCGAAGTTCCTTCTTAACCGGCGCTCTGATTTCGTTTCCGGGACGGACAGGCACGTCATCATGAACGACCTCATCTTCGAGAATACGCAGGATGTCGAGCGCGAGAAGAAGATCTACAGCTGGAAAGGTTATCGTCACACTTACGGCCAGAAGGTGCGGGGCCAGAGGACCAGGAACACCGGCAGGACGGGAATGGCGGTCGGTGTGCTCAGGAAGGCCATCATTGCGGCTCAGGGCGGAGCGGCTGCCGGTGCAAAGCCGGGATCCGCAGGAGCGCCAGCAGCCGCGGCGGCTCCGGCCACAGGGGGCAAAGCAGCCCCGGCGGCAGCGACCAAAGCAGCGGCCCCCGCAGCAGCCAAGCCAGCAGCCAAGCCGGCTGAGAAGAAGTGATTTTTATGGGAGACCCGAGAAGACTCAGGAACAAGTACGAGCGCCCGAAGAAACTGTGGGACGCTGACAGGATAACCGAAGAGAAAGCCCTCCGCGTGGGATACGGGCTCAGGAACATGCGCGAGCTGTGGATGGCTACGGCTGTGCTCAAGAAATTCAGGCGCGAGGCGCGGCGTCTCAACTCAATCCCGGAGGAAGAGAGAAGGGAAGATGCGAAGAAGATACTCACGAAGCTGGCGAGGCTCGGCATACTCAAAGAGGGCGCATCGCTCGATGACGTGCTTTCGCTCGAGGTCAAGGAGGTGCTGGAAAGGCGCCTTCAGACCCTGGTGCTGCGCAAGGGGCTTGCAAGGACCATGACGCAGGCAAGGCAGCTTATCACGCACGGTTTCATCGCAGTGAACGGCAGGCGCGTGAGCAGGCCGAATTATATCGTGAGCCTCGAGGACGAACCGACGCTCTCGCACGCAAAGCCCATAGATTTGAACGTGAAAAGCGAGCCTGATAAATCCGAAGGGCCGAAAGAGAAGGTGGAAGAGCCCAAGAAAGAGGAATCTAAGAAAGAGGAAGCGGCTCCAGCAGTATGAGGTGTTAAGGTGTTATGATGGCTGACATTCCAGAAGAGAAGAAACCCGAACCGAAACCAGAACTGAAACCAGAACCCGCTGCTCCGGCTCCGCCGGAAGTGAAGAAGGAGGAATTCAAGAGATTGAAGCGGAGACTCGCCATATTGCATGTGTATTCGTCCAAGAACGACACCATAATCACCGCGACCGACATGAGCGGCGCGGAAACGCTCGCCTGGGCCAGCGGCGGCATGATGGTCAAATCCCATCGTGAAGAAGGCCGTCCCTATGCAGCCATGCAGGCGGCGATCAAGGTCGTCAGCACGCTGAAGGAAAAAGGCATAACGCATGTTCACGTTCGTATACGCGCTCCAGGAGGCGTCGGCATGAAGACCCCTGGTGCAGGCGCACAGGCGGTCGTCAGGACGATTGCGCGTACCGGTGTCCGCATCGGCCGCATCGAGGATGTGACTCCGCTGCCTACTGACTCCATGAAGAGGAAGGGCGGTAGAAGAGGAAGAAGGGTATGAAGCTCGTACTGGATAAAAAACACGGAAACAGGATCGAGTTCGTCGCGAGCGACGTCGCTTATCCGTTCGCCAACATGATACGCAGGTACTCGATGTCCCGCGTCCCCGTCCTGGCAGTGGATACTGTGACATTCTACGACAACACAAGCGCGTTCTGGGACGAATACATCGCCCACAGGATCGGTCTCATACCTGTCATCACCCCGGACAAGATCCCCGAGAGCGCCGAGGTCGTCTTCACCCTGGATGCGCAAGGGCCCAAGACAGTGTACGCTTCTGACATGACGAGTTCGGATAAGGAAATCTCGTTCGCTAAAGGCAACATCGCTGTGGTGACGCTCGGGTCGGAGCAGCGCCTTCGCCTCGAGGGCAAGGCGATCGTCGGCATCGGCCGCAAACACGCCAAGTTCCAAGCAGGGTTGGTCAGCTATGGCGAAGAGAAGAACGGCATGCGGTTCATGGTGGAGAGCTTCTACCAGATGGAACCCTACGAGGTCCTTTCCCGTGGCTGCGATGTGATAGAAAGCGACATCGAGACCATCGAGGCCGCGCTCGGAGCGCCACCGAAGAAAAAAGCGAAAGCCGAGAAAAAGGAGAAGAAAGAGAAGAAAACCAAGAAGAAAGAAGAGAAAGAATGACTTTCCTGGGTGACGGCCTTGCTGCCACCTTGCTTTGTGTTTGCTGCGCGTGTATCTCATGTAGGGGTTAGTCGGTCGTCTGCCGCTTCCCTTGCCCACATACTCCTGCGCAGGGGTGGCGGAGCGGCCAAACGCGCTAGCTTGAGGGGCTAGTGGCTTAACGCGCGACAGCGCCGATATATGGCGATGGAGTGCGGGCTATGTGCCTTCGAGAGTTCGAATCTCTTCCCCTGCATCAAACTTTAAGCCAGTGCGACTCACGTCAAAGTTTGATCAAACATCCTGTCCGCTTTATCCGAACCTGCACTAGAAAAGAAAACCTGCGCTATAAGAAAGAGGCCGTTCCTTGCGATTCCCGCTATTTCTTCCCCTGGGCTTCGAAGAATTTCATTATCTGGGTCGGAAGGAGCCACAGGTGGGTAGGGGAGTCCTCGGCAGATACATTTGTCGCGAGCGTCTGCAACGTCCGCAGGTGCAACGCGCCATGGATGGATGACAGTTTCCTGGCCGCATCCGCGTAGTTGTTGGCAGACTGGAACTCGCCTTCGCTGAGTATTATGGTCGCGCGCTTCTCCCTTTCCGCCTCCGCCTGCTTGGCCATGGCGCGCTTCATATCCTCGGGGAGCTCGATGTCCTGGAGTTTTATCGCGGATACGTCCACGCCCCAGCTCTCGGTTTCCGCATCCACGAGCTTTTCTATCTCGAGCGCGATCTTGTCCCTGTCAGAGAGCACCAAATCGAGCTCGTTGTTGCCTATCACGTCCCGGACCGCTGTCTGCGCGTACTGCGCGATCGCGAAATTATAATCCGAGATGGCCATAGTCACCTTGAGCGGATCCACGATCTTGTAATACACGACCGCTGCGATCTTGACCGGCACGTTGTCCTTGGTCATGGCTTCCTGGGGCTGTATAGGTATGGTCTTGATGCGCATGTCCAGCGTCCGGATGTCATGGAAAAAAGGTATGTTCCAGGCGAAACCCGGATTCAGGACCGAATCGTACCTGCCCCAGATGAACCGTACGCCCTTCTCATATTGATTGATGATTGCAAACACCATGTAAATCACCCTGGTGCCTCCCTGCCTTTCTTCGGTTTCTCATCAGTTTTAGCGGCTTTACCTGGGACCGGGATGCCCTCTATGCCTTCTATGGGCAGGACGAAATTCATTATGTTCGTCTTGTCTGCGGAAACGCTGGATATCATCTGGAGCGTCCTCAGGTGCAATGCGCCTGGCGATTCGCTGAGTATCTGGGCTGCCTTGGCCAGCTTCTCGGCAGCCATGCTCTCTCCTTGCGAGATGATGATGGAAGCCCGTTTCTCCCTCTCGGCCTGGGCCTGCCGTGCCATGGCCTTTTTCATGGTGTCAGGCAATACGATGTCCTGGATCTTGATGCCGGTTATGTCCAACCCCCACTCCTTCGCATCCTTCTCTACTGATTCTGATATCGACTCCGCTATAGCCTTCCTGTCGGTCAGCAACTGATCCAGGGTCCTGCTTCCGACCACGTCCCTTATGGCTGTCTGGCTATGTTGGTACACCGCCATGCTATAATTCTGGACGTTGAAAACAGCAGATTCGGGGTTCACGATCTTGAAATAGACGACCGCGTTGATGAATGCGCTCACATTGTCCTTGGACAGGACCTCCTGTTTCGGGATATCTATGGTCTGTATCCTCAGGTCCACGATCCTCATCTCCTGGTAAAACGGGATGATGAACTGGAGGCCGCTGCCCCGCAGGCCCGAATATTTGCCCAGGGTCAGGACAAGCCCTTTCTGGTAATCGTATATAACCCTGACGAACAATGAGACTACGACAAGCAGAGGCAACCCGAAAAACAGCACGCTTGAGCAGCAACCAAAAAAACCCGCGTCGACCATATTATATCATTATGGTTGTTGGATTTAAATTGTTATGGGACACGTGGCCGTATCCGTGTCATAAGAACGATCCGATCACGAACGATGCGCTATTGCAGATGAAACTGGCCAACACCGCTTGTTTCCACCCCATACGCTCGAACAGCATCATATATATTCCTGCCTCGACGCCGAAAGCGAACAGTTCGGCCATCGCGGTCCAGACCGCCCAGCTGGAACCCAACCAGGGAAAGACAAACCATACGAACGGAAGCGTGAGCGAGCTCGCGATCAGCGAGTTCCGGACTATCAGTCCGGTCCCATACCTATCGCGTAGCAACAGATAGAGGATAATTGTCTCAATCGTGATCGTCAGCGCATAGGCCGAAATGAAATCCAAAGGAAGTCCCTCATCTTTTCCTGCAGGCAATGGCCCCTATGAGTACGAGCGGTATGAACAGCACTGAAGACCAGCAGGCATATGGCAGCGGTTCAGGTGCATCCTTTTTGGTTATCTTGCCTGTCGGAGCGTCGATCGTCATCTCGTATCTTCCGCGTTTCTCAGTGTTGTTGAAGCTGTCGCTCGATATCTCCCGGCCACCGTACGTATATGAGAAGTGTCCGGATGGGAAGTCATAGCATGGATTGAATTTGTAGAACCAGTGATCGTTCGTGCATGTGCCACCAACACAGTCAAAATCGACGAGCCTCTGGCTCACAGCCCCTTCATCGGCGCTCGCACTTCCCATGCAATGATAGGTGATATTCTGGATGCCGGATTCCGCAGTGCCGTTTTTCTCCAGGTGGACGATGACATCCGGGGGCGGGGGTGATGGTCCTACGTCAGCGGATGATAGGGGGACGAATAACAGGAGCGCCAAGGCCAACATGGTGGAGTGTTTCAACATGCTTCCTAAAAGGCACGGAATATTATTATATCCTTAACAATCATTCGGAGGCATCCTTCATTCCCGAACGAAACAATAGCGGCCGTCCACCCATGCTGGCGGTCCGGGTCGAAGCGGTTCCTTCCCGTCATTTTTACCTACTGTTGGAGGCACGCCACGGCCTTCTCTCTTTGTAGGAGGTTCAGAATCGCGGACTGCTTCTGCTCCGAATGCATCGACCATATCGATTTCAAGCGGTTCTCCCAATGTAATCTCGGGATTTGATTCAGGTCGAAGCGACTTCTGCCCGCCATTTCTGCCTACTGTTGGAGGCACGCCAGAGCCACCTTCTCTCCTTGTGGTGGATCCAGAATCCTTACTGACTGGTACTATTCCGAATGCATCGGCAATATCAATTTCAAGCGGTTCTCCCATTGTAATCTCAGGGGGTTGTTCAGGTTCGAGGTCGAGTTGAAGCGGTGTCTGTCCGTCATCTCCACATCTCCAGAGTGCCAGAGGTGCGCCAGAGCCTTCTCCCGTTGTGATGACTTTCCGGCCACTTCCAGAATATTCCGACCCTGCTGTCGATTCTCTGGTTTTTTGTCCTGATGGTCTGCCAACCCTGTCTTCCAGTGCTGGATGTGCAGGAAAGGCCTTGCCATGATCTGTTCCTGCTGCTTTCAGCATGCGTATCCATGAGTTAAACGGTCCCGCTCCCTTCTTTTCTATGCTGTCCACAATATTCGATTCTTCCAAACAGTTTAAATCGCTTTCCTTGCGTTTTGAGCCAGTGTCTTAGCTAGTCTATCAGCACGTGCTTCAGCCGCATGACGTCGCGGTATGGCACCACGCCGAGCAGTTTCTCCCTGTCATCCGTGACCGGGATGGCGCGGAAGTCGTATCTGGCGAAAAGGCCGGACGCTTCTTTCAGGGTGCTGTCAGGCTTGAGGCGGACGAGGTTGGTCACCATGATGTCTTTCAGCAGCGTGCTCTCTTCTGCCTGGAGGAGCTCCTTTATGTCTATCACGCCGAGCAGCCTCTCCTTGTCATCGACGATGTAAAGATACATTATCACGTCCTTTCCCTTCGCGACCCTGGGATACGCCTCCTGCGCCTCGAGCACGGTCGTGTCCGGAGCCAATTTCAGGCAGTTCGTGGTGGTGAAATCCAGGATATTCTCCTCCTGTTTCTCCATTATGGATTTGACCTTGACCGCATTCTCCTTGTTCATGGAGCTCAGGATCGTATTCGCCTCGCCCCATGGCAGGACCGACAGGATGTCCGCGGCCTGGCCAGGAGTCATCTCGTTTATGAGCTGGACCACCCGCTCTTTCTTCAGGGAGGCGATCAAGGCGCGTTGGACCGCAGGATCCGTCTTCTCGAGCGTATCCGACGCGGATTTATTGTCGAGTTGGTTGAATATGGCGATCCGCTGGTCAGGTTCCATCTCTTCAAGGACATCCGCGATATCGACCGGGCGCATCTCCGAGATCTTCTCCTTCAGCACCTTGAGTTTGAGCTCGCCCCTGAAGCTTCCGAGCGTGGGCAACGGCTGGATGTATGCCCAGGATATCATCTCCCCTTCAGCTCCTTTGGAAGATGCGAATAATATGTCTGCGAGGAAACCCAGGTGCATCCTGCGGAGGAGGCCAGACCTGCTGGTATCGACTTCGCTCACGTACAACCGCTCATCTCTCAGCACCAGGCGGATATCATAGACGACCTCGACTTCGCGGTCTTCTGTGTCAAGGACTTTCTTGTCGAGGATGTGGTCCCTCAGCAGGATAGAACCTTCCGGAGGCTCTTTCTCGTAGTCCGACTGTCTCTCGATCGCGATTATGACCTCTTTAGCTGCGATCAGCTTCACCTTATCCCACGGTATCAGGAGGGCCGGTTCTCCGAACGGTCGGTGCACATGGAGGTGGGTCACATCCGGGAGCTTGCTGTTCTCGTTGATCACCACGTCGTCAAGATTGCCTATCGTCCTGCCTTTGAGGGTGACGCGGGAGCCGACCAGCTCGGAAAGGAAGTAGCGCTTCTCCATATTCTTCGGCAGGTCCGTCATATTGGGGTTGGCCACATGATCACTTCACTAAGGTCATGAATTTGTAAAGCATTATCAGCACCAGTACCACCAGGTATATCCTGAGCAGCAGCAGCGAGAACTTCACCATAGGGGTCATCCTGATGCGCGGTTTGGCGTATCTCGCGTTTATCTCGTTGATGTCCTGGACCCAGTTTTCCACGAACCTCTTCAGCTCATAGGCCGGATCCCCGATGAAATCCATGATCACATCACCCTCGAACTCAAACCTTGAACCACTCCGGGAAAAGCACGCTCAACCCGTAAAGTGTGGACAGCACGATTATCCCGAGCACAGTGGCGAAACCGATGACGTTCTCCAGCAGCGAGTTCTTGTACTTTCCCATTATCTCTTCGTTGTTGAGCAGCAGTATCAGGAACACGAGGGCCGCCGGCAGGAGCGTGACCGCGATGACCTGGACGAAAAGCGTTATCAGGACGAGCGGCGCGCCGGGTATGAGGACGACCGCTGCCGCGCTCAGAAGGGCGAAAAGATAACAGGTATAGAACCAGGGAGCCTCCCTGACCTTGTGGTTGAGGGAGTGCGCCCAGCCGAAGACCTCGCCGAAAGCCCAGGAACTCGCCAATGAGATGCAGATCGCTCCGAGCAGGCCCGCATCGAACAATCCGATGGCGAGCAGGGTCCCTGCATACTGGTTCGTCTTCATCAGCTCCACCGCGGCCTGTGCAGCGCTTTCGATGTTCATGCCATGGAGCACCGTGCCGGTCACGATTATGACGAATATCGCGACGACGACCGTGAAGAAAGAGCCGATAAGGGTATCCGCCTTACCGAAGAGGATGTCCTTCTCCTGCATGCCTTTGTCCACTACCGCGCTTTGCTGGAAGAAGACCATCCAGGGGGCGATTGTGGTCCCTATGTTCGCCATAAGGAAGAAGAAAAGCTCGCCGCTGAAACCTCCCGGGAAATGCGGTATTATGCCATGGGCCAGGACGCTAGGTACGGATGGATGCACGAGGAAGGCCGCGGGGATATAGACGAGATTGAAGCCGCAGAAGACGAACGCTATCTTCTCCCACGTCCAATATTTCCCCTGCAGGACCATGAATGACATTATCGCGCAGACGATGATGACTGTGATGATGGGTGCTACGCCGAATATGCTCATGGCCGCCGTCATGCCGATGAATTCCGTGATAAGGGTCAGCCAGTTCACCAGCGTCAGGTCGAGGAAGGAGAACCATCCCCAGAACGGGCCGAAAGCCTCGAATATCGCCTCGGCATGGCCATGCTTCGTGACAGCCCCGAGCCGGACCGTCATCTCCTGGACGAAATACGCTATCGGGCCGAGCAGGACGAGGAACCAGATCAGGTCATAACCGTATTTCGCTCCGGTGGCCGCATAAGTGGTTATCCCGCCCGCGTCGTTGTCCGCGAGCATGACTATGATCCCCGGGCCGGCGAGCAGGAGGTAGAGCTGGATGGCCTTCATTATCCTGCGGTAATTGAAAAAAAGCTCAGAGACGATTTTCATCGAAGACACCGCTCAGGGAGAATCTGGATTTACTGTATCATTGTCATTGCGCCAACAGATACGATGTCTATGTTGATGTCTATGTTAACCAATTCTGGTAATTCCTGGTTGTCAATATTAATATTCGTTTCGGTGGCCTGGTCTCTGGCATTTCCGGGTCTGATATGAAAAATCAAAAAGAGAAATGTTAAGAAAAATCAATACTCTTCGCACAAGAGCATGTAGTAGCTCTTGTCATGGTCGCATGAAGGGCATTTCAACGGAGGCGTGGTGCCTTCGTGGACATAGCCGCATTTCGAGCATACCCACCGGACTTTCTCGGTTCTCTTGAACACCGTGCCAGCTTTGACCAGCTCGAGGAGTTTCGTGTACCGCTCCTCGTGGTGCGCCTCGACCTTCCCTATGGCCCGCAGCCTCGTCGCTACGTCAGCGAACCCTTCCTTCTGCGCGATGTCCGCGAAGCCCGGGTACATCTTCGTGGTCTCATAATGCTCGCCGGCGATGGCGGCTGCGAGGTTCTCGACCGTGGTCTTCATGACATGGGGGACTTCCCACTTGACGTCCGGCTCCGTCTTCCTGCCGGTTTTCTCCATGACCGCATTGAGCATCCTCATGTCCCATTCCGCATGCTCAGTCTCGTTGTCCGCGGTCGTGATGAAGATGTCCGCTATCTGCCGGTAGCCCTCCTTGCGCGCTATCCCCGCGTACATCGTGTAGCGGTTCCTCGCCATGCTCTCCCCTATGAATGCTTTTGCCAGATTGTCTATGGTCTCATATTCCATGCGATGACCTCCCATATCCCATATGTCGATTTTCGTCTCCAGGGTTCGGTTCACAAGTAGCTCCACATCAGCAGCTTGTCGCTGTCGATGATCCATCTCACCCCGATGTCTGTGCGGTAGAACATGTTCGGGATTATGATGTTCTTTATCCTGTTGTATGCGACGCTCCTCGCCTCTTCCATCGTGGTGCCCGAGCCTGTCACTACGAGCGCATAGCCGCTGTTGCCAGCCAGCCTCCAGTCGTTCTCCACGAATTTGACGTCGCCGGGATGGATGCCATCCACGTTCTGCTTCTTGAATATTATCGATGCATCCTCCGAATATCTCCTGAACGATTCGGGGTCATGGAACGGGAACGGGGGCACGGCCACGACCACGCCTATCTGGAAACCGCGCTTCGTGCGCAGCTCGGGTTTCTCGCCTTTGGCGATGCCATGGAGGAACGCGCCCCATTCGCTCAGCACGCCTTCCATCGCGATGCTTATGTGCGGGTAGCCGAATCTGCTCGTGAACTCGAGCGGATATATGCCCCGTGAGTTCGCGATGCAGTTGATGTCCATGTATCCCACGTATCCCGAGGCCGCGAGCTTGTCCTTCATCTTGGCGAGCGTGACGTCGAATATCGGGCTCCTGTTGGTCCAGAACATCGAGGTTCCCATCTCTCCAGTACTAGGCCCGATGTCGCCCGGGAACATCTTCTTGTGCTCGAAATTCACGTTGATGGGGTAGATGAACTCCTTGCCGTTGAAGAACGCGCCCACGGCGACCTCGACACCAGATATGAATTTCTGGATCTGGAACACCTTGATCTGCTTGCCCCAGTTCTTCTTGTAGCGCTCGAGCATCTCGATCAGGTCCTTGCCGTCCTCTTCCTGCCCCACGAAAAGCAATTCCTTCTCGTTCTGGGCGAGCCCGCTCGGCTTTATCACGTAGCGGTCCGGATTCTTATGGATGAAATCGATGCCTTCGTTGAAATTCGTGAAGTTCCATCTCGGGATGATGTTTATGCCGACGCTTTTCATCTCGGCCTGGCCGAATTCCCGGTCCATCTCCAGTTTATCCGTGTACACGCTTCCCCCGACGACGGGTTTGCCCGCCTTTCTGAGGCGGTCCGCATCCTCGCCGAACCCGAAATCATCGAAGACGACGACATCCGCCCAGTCGACATGCGATTCCCAGTCATCCACCTTGTCCAGGAATCCGTCGCAGACGTCTTTCTGCTCCGGGTCCCTGATGTAATATTTCACCTCATGGCCCTCTTTCTTCACAACCCAGGCCAGGTCTCCGATAAGCGCGTCGATGGATACGAAAAGGAACTTGTATTTCGCGCTCGTTCCATTTGAGTTCATGAACGCATATAATCTCTAAACATTTATGTAGTTTTTGCCTGCGAACGCCGCTTGCCGTTCGTTTTGGAGCGGATCCTGGCCGTTTGGCCCGTGCATCGGCTTTTTAACCGCCCTTTCCGATACCTAACCATGCTTTCCGGCCTCAGAGCTATCGCCACCCTTCCTTTCAACGGTGACACCCGCAGGGGTCCGAGGCACAGCTATATCGTTTCGCAGCTTCTCGGATCCGGCTGCCAGCCCATGGTAGATCGCCACGGAAATGTCTGGGTGGAGAAGGGGAGCGGGAAAAAGACGATCCTCGTATCCTCGCACATGGACGTCGACCCGCGGGTGCATCACCTCCATTTCAAGGCATACACGGAAAAGAACCGCCGCATGGTGAGCGGCGTGCTGGACAACGCCGTGGGATGCTACCTGAACCTCCGTCTCGCGGCTTCCACCCCGCGCAACGCGCGGGTGATACACGTATTCACCGCCTCGGAGGAGATCGAAAGGGACAACCCCAGGCGTTTCTGCAGGAGCGCCCGCGAGGTGGTGCGGGAACTCCGCTCATGTGGCTTGGCGCCTGATTTCTGTGCAGTGATAGACGTCACATTCCCGCGCATCCTGGATCCCAAAGGCAGGATAGACTGGAACAAGCGATATGGCGATATCTTCGACCTGTCTGACACGACGCATTGCTATCTCGATGGCTATTCCAGGCGCAAGGAGAAGGAACTCGCCCTTTCCCTGATGAAGCGTTCCAAAGACCCGCGTATCGGCCTGAGGTATCTCCATGGGCATGACGAGGCATACATATATGGGAGATTATGCCATGCCTTCGCCTTCGGACCTGTCGTCTATGGGGATTTCGCAACCCATGACCAGCGGATGCCGCTCGCTCACCTTGAGACCGCCATGAGGTTCCTCAGGAAGTCGCTTGGATACTAGATTAACCAGGTTACGAACATGTTCGACATCCGTCGTATCAGAAAGCCTTAAATACCACAATGTACGTATTATATACAGGATAGACTGGTTCTATTGAACGAACTATCGTATAAGAAAATCGGATTTCTCGACTATTTTGCGGCCGAAGGATTGTATGGTAGCCTTAGGACTGGTTTCTCCGCGTCAAAGCACAAAAGTGCTTGACAAATGAAAAAAAGGTGAAAATAAAATGGCATATGAAGGCGGAAGCGACAGACCGATGTTTGACGCAACCTGTTCAAAGTGTGGCCAGCCCTGCCAGGTTCCTTTCAAACCAACTGAAGGAAGACCTGTTTACTGCAGGAACTGCTACAAACCAAAACCGAGATTCTGAGACGTAGCTAACGCTCCTGGAATTTCTGCTAAATCTTCGATTGTTTTCGATTTTTTTTGAATCGCGCCCATATCGCTTCTTATACGCGCTTTATCCGAAACCATTATTACTCAGGTACGAGCCATCATCCCACATGCTCAAAGCAGTCCTTTTCGATCTCGACAATACGCTCCTTGATTTCATGACATTCAAGATCGAGACTGCCAAGGCCGCGGCAAAGGCCATGGTGGGGCAGGGCCTTCCCATGGACGAGGTGCAGGCCTATGGAAGGATATTCTCGGTCTATGACGAGAAGGGCATAGAATACCAGAAAACCTTCTACGAGGTCATAAAGCCGCTCGGGCTCGGGATGGACGAGGCCGAGAGGATACAGCAGGCCGCGATAATCGCGTACCTGAAGCGGAAATACGAGGTCCTGCGGGCATATCCCATGGTGAAACCGACCCTCGCCCGCTTGCGGGTGATGGGGCTGAAGCTCGCCATCGTGACCGACGCGCCGAGGAACAAGACCTGGCAGCGTCTGGTCCTCACCGGGCTGGAGAAGGAATTCGGTGTCGTGGTGACGCTTGATGACACCCTGCAGAAGAAGCCCCATCCATCGCCGTTCAAGCTCGCCCTGGAACGGCTCTCGCTACCTCCCGCAGAATGCCTTTTCGTGGGCGACAATCCCGAGCGCGACATCGCAGGAGCCAAAGAGGCCGGCATGAAGACCTGCCTGGCAAGCTATGGGACGTGGAACCGCAAGGGCAAGGCTGGCGGTCCAGAGGCTGATTATGAGATAAAGCGCTTCGAGGATCTGGTCGGGGTCGTCGGGCGCATGGCAGGTCAGTGATATCCGTATCTTCTCACGAACCACATCTTCAGCAATTGCACTAGGACCAGGTAGACGAGGACTATGCCTGCCACTGCCAGGAGGTAGAACGGCGTCGGATGCACGAAACCGAACGCATCGGCGAGCGGCGACATGGTTATGAGGAGCCCCACCGTCACTATGAACGCCGAGGTCAGCAGCAGGAGCGAACTCGGCTTGCTCTCGATGAACGGTATCTTGGAGGTCCGGATCATGTGGATGACGAACGTCTGTGTCGCCAGCGATTCGAGGAACCAGATGGTGTTGAACATCTGCACTCCCGCTCCGAAAAGCAGGAGCACGCCGAAGGTCGTGAAGTCGAAGAACGAGCTTATGGGCCCGAAGAATACCATCACTTTCTGTATGTACCCGATATCCCACGGGGTCGGACGCTCTAGGTATTCGGCATCCACGTTGTCCGAGGGCAGCGCGGTCTGGGACATATCATAGAGGAAGTTGTTGAGTAGGATCTGTATCGGCTGCATGGGTAGGAACGGAAGGAAGACGCTCGCCCCCACCACGCTGAACATGTTCCCGAAATTCGAGCTCGCGCCCATCTTCACGTATTTGAGCATGTTGGCGTACGTCCTGCGGCCTTCCGCAACCCCGTCTCCGAGCACTGTCAGGCTTTTCTCGAGCAGGATGATGTCAGCAGACTCCTTCGCGATGTCCACCGCGTTGTTCACCGATATGCCGACATCCGCGTTCTTGAGCGCAGGGGCGTCGTTGATGCCGTCTCCCAGGTAGCCGACCGTGTGGCCGTTCTTCCTCAGGGCCAGGATCACCGTCTCCTTCTGGACAGGGGTCAGCCTCGCGAACACGGCGGTGCGTTCCACGAGTTTTGCGAGTTCCGTCTCTCCAAAGCCATCGAGCATGTCCCCGGTGATCACCGTTCCGGCGTCCAATCCGACGTCAGCGCAGACCTTGGACGTGATCAGCTCGTTGTCGCCTGTGAGAACCTTCGTCGTTATCCCCCGCTCCCTGAGGGTCTCGAGGGCTTTTTTCGCCGAGACTTTGGCCGGGTCGAGGAAGATTATGAATCCCCTGAGTATCAGCCGCTCCTCGTCCTCTTTGGTGTAGGTCCTCTTCGGCTTCTCGAACGGTTTGTACGCTACGGCGAGCACCCGGAAACCCTCGCTCCTGTGCTTGTCCGCGCGGGCGAGGAGGTCATTGGGTATCTTCCAATCCACATCAAATACCTTCCCGTCCATCTCGTATCTGGTGCATCTCTTGACTATCTCTTCGGGCGCGCCCTTGGAGATCAGGATGTGCCGGCCATCGGTTTCGACCACGACAGACATGAGCTTCCTGGAGAAATCGAAAGGTATCTCATCTATTTTCACGAATCTATGTATCGAGGGGTGTTCGTGCTTCAGTATGGCCTTGTCGAGGAGGTTCTTGAGCCCGGTCTGGAAATGGCTGTTGAGGAACGCGTATCGCAGGACCTCCTCGCTTTCCACGCCCCGCAGGTCATAGTGCCGCTCCAGGATGACCTCGCCGAGGGTGAGGGTCCCGGTCTTGTCCGTGCACAGCACGTCCATGGCGCCGAAGTTCTGGATGGAGCTCAGTTTCTTGACGATGACCTTCTTCTCCGACATCTTGATCGCGCCGTTCGAGAGATTGACCGCGATCATCATAGGCAGCATCTCAGGAGTCAGGCCGACGGCGACAGCGAGCGAGAACAGGAACGCCTCGAGCACGTGGCCTTTGAGGAGGGTGTTGATGATGAAGATCGCGACCACCAACACCAGCATGAATTTGATTATCAGCATGACGAAATCCTTGATGCCCTTGTCGAACTTCGTCTCGATCTCCGGCCCTGCCGCCCTGCCCGCTAGCTCGCCGAACTGCGTGGAGTCGCCGTTCGCGATGACGACACCGTGCGCCGTGCCGCTCACCACGTTCGTGCCCATGAACGCTATGTCCGCGAGCTCGGTTATCGTGCTGACTTTCCCGCTCACCGGTTCCCCGCTCTTTTCCACGGGGAATGATTCGCCTGTGAGAGAGGCCTGGTTGATGAAAAGGTCCTTGGCGCTGATGATCCTCAGATCTGCGGGTATGATGTCTCCGGCAGACAGATAGACGATGTCCCCCGGGACGAGCATCCTCAGATGTATCTCATGCTGCTTCCCTCCCCGGACCACTGTGGCAGTGGTGCTCACCATCTCCCGCAGCCGTTTGGCCTCGTTCTTGGCTTTCCTCTCCTGTGCGAATGAGAGCGCGACGCTCGCGAAAGCCATGAATAGCACGAGAAGGGCGCTGACAATCTGCCCGAGCAAGATGGAAACAAAACCTACGACCAGCAACACTATTATCAGCGGGTCCTTGAACTTGAGCAGGAATTCCACTGCAGGGTCAGGCTCCTTGTTCTTCGCCATCTCATTGTATCCGTATGTCTGGCATCGTTTCCTGGCGTCCTGATGGTCCAGTCCTTCGAGCGAGCTGCCGAGCCTTTTCAGCACCTCGTCTCCGGTAGCGCTCGCAGACCACGTGTCGAACTCCTTGCCTTCCTTTATGGCGAGGAGAGTTGAATGGGCTCTTTTCCTGGCGGCGCGGGATTGGGATTTCGGTGCGGACTTGCTTATCGGTGCGGCTGCGCCTGCGTCTGTCGGCGCTATTCCGCGTGCCTTGGCTGTCATATGCCAAACCTATCTCCAAGAAGACTTAAAGATTTACTTGGGCTATGCTAATACAATAATCGTAGGTAATCGTAGGGGCGCACTGATGGTATCTATCACAGGGTATGGCGGCATCGGCGAGATCGGAGGGAACAAATTCCTCATAGAAGACGGGAAGACGAGGGTATTCCTCGACTTCGGCCAGTCATTCGGTCATCTCGACGACTATTTCGTGGACTGGCTCCAGCCCAGGGACAGGTTCGGATTAAGGGACTATTTCGCACTGGACCTCATGCCGAAGATCGAAGGGCTGTACAACCAGAACGTCCTGAAGCCGACCACCCTGAAATTCAGCGAACCGGGATTCGACGCCGTGTTCCTTTCGCATGCGCATTACGACCATGTGGCGCACCTGAGGTACCTGCACGAGGGCATCCCGATCTACATGGGGGAGACATGCAAGACGATCCTGGAATCCCACATGGCGACCTCAGGTTCGTTCTTCTTCACTGAAAAAGAGCTCACAAAGCCGTTCGCCAGGCAGGTCGTTCCGCCTAACACGGTCAAGACGTTCAGGACCGGAGACAGGATCAAGCTCGATTCGATAGAAGTCACGCCCATCCATGTAGATCATTCAGTGCCTGGTGCATATGGGTTCATCATAAACACGAGCGAGGGGGTCATCGTTTACGCCGGAGACATCCGCAGGCACGGGAGCAAATCCGAGCTCACGAAAGATTTCCTGGAGAAGGCCAAGGCCGCGAACCCTGACGTCCTGATCATGGAGGGCACGCGCGTCGCGCCTAATGAGACGAGGAAGAACCATACCGAGCAGTCTGTGCATTCCGAAAGCCTGAAGGTGGCGGGTTCGGACAAGCTGGTCCTCGCGATGCGCTATCCGAAAGACCTGGACAGGCTCAGGACGTTCCATGACATCGCCAAGGAGACAGGCAAGACGCTCGTAATAACAATGAAGACCGCCCACCTGCTCTACGCGCTCCAGGGCGACATCCACTTCGACGCCCCGCATCCGTTCGAGGACCCGCACATAAAGGTCTATGCGAGGGAGATGCTCAAACCCCGGGATTACGAGCAGGAAATCAGGGAGAACTACGCATGCGTGGATTTCAACTGGCTCAAGCAGAACCAGAAGAAGATCATATGGGAGGTCGATTTCTACCAGCTCACCGAGCTTATCGACGTCGAGCCCGAGCGAGGTTCGGTCTGCATCCATTCCATGAGCGAGCCTTTCGAGGAGGACCCGCAATCCCAGCTGCAGGACGAGGTGCTGCACAACTGGATGTCGCGGTTCTCGATGACCCACCATCAGCTCCATGCCTCGGGGCATGCCTCGTGCAAGGAGATATTCGACATGTGCAACGAGATCGCTCCTAAGGCTGTGATCCCCGTCCACACCGCGCACCCTGAGCTTTTCAAGGACCTGGGCGCTGGAGAGAAAATCAAGGTCAGGCTGCCTGTGAAAGGGGAACGGATGCGATTCTAGAGAGTATAACGAGTATAAATCGAGATTATAAATCTACGCTGCGCAAGCATATTGTTGGTAGAGCGCCAGTTACGCCTACGGACGAATCAAATTCTATAAAAGAAGAAGAAAGTGAGCGAATGAAATTCGAAGATTTGAACCTCAATGACAAGACTGTGGCTGCGCTGCATAAGCTCGGCTATCTGGAAGCGACCGAAGTCCAGCAGAAGACCATCCCGGAGATAATCGCGGGCAGCAACGTGCTCGTCCGGAGCCAGACCGGTACTGGCAAGACCGCGGCGTTCGGCATCGCGCTGATAGAGCGCATCGCCGCAGGCAAGTCCAGGAAGGCGCTTGTGCTCGCCCCGACAAGGGAACTCGCTGTCCAGGTATGCACCGAGATCAGGAACATCGGGCATCTGAACGGCACCCGGGTGCATGTGGTGTACGGCGGGCAGAGCATAGAGAACCAGATACGGGAGATCCGGGGCGGCGTGGACATCCTTGTCGCAACCCCGGGCCGGCTGCTAGACCTGGCCAGGCGCGGCGCGGTCCGCATCGGCGAATTCGATATGATCGTCCTCGACGAAGCGGACATGATGCTCGACATGGGTTTCATAGACGAGGTCGGCGAGATACTGGACCAGCTTCCACCGCAGCGCCTTTCGGTCCTGCTTTCAGCGACCCTCGAGCCCGAGATACTCCAGATAGCGCACAAATACGTGAAGCATCCCAAGATAATTGAGATCGGGCAGAAAGAGGTCGCGGAGACCGTAGTGGAGGAGTATGTCGAGGCCACGGACCGGGAGAAATTCAGCCACCTGGTCAATATCCTGCGCTCGCACGCGCACATGAAGATACTCGTATTCAGGGAGACCAAGATGGGTTCCGACCGTCTCCAGCAGCGGCTCTGGGAGCGCGGATTCAAGGCAGGCGTCCTGCAGGGCGACATGAGCCAGGCCAAGCGCAACGCCGTGCTGGCAGCTTTCAAGGAAGGCCAGATAAGCATCCTCGTGGCAACCAACGTCGCCGCCAGGGGCCTGCACATAGCGGACCTGGGTCTCGTGGTGAATTTCGACAAGGCGCAGAGCGAGGAGATACACCTCCACCGCGTCGGCCGCACCGGAAGGATGAGCACCGAGGGCAAGGCCATAACGTTCGTGAGGCGGCCTGAATCCCGGGAGGAGCGCATGAGCGCCGAGCATCCTGATTTCTCGTGGATGAAGCAGGGCGGGCTCCAGGCTTACCGCTCAGGAGAAAGGCGGCCCCCGATGCACCGCAGAGGCCCGCCGCCAAGCCGCGGCCCGAATCCATACGGCAGCGGTTTCAGCGAGCGCAGGGAAGGAGAGCAGGGTTCGCGTTTCCATCCGCGCGGGCATGGCGCTCCGTACGGGCATCCAGCGCATGGAAGACCGGAACATGGAAGAACCGAACATAGAAGGCCGGAGTATGGGAGATCAGAACCCGGAACCTCAGAACACGGAACCTCGCAACATGACCGGTCCCATGGCGAGCGTCATGAAGGCAGGCCCGCAGAGTCCCGTCCCCATGGATATCCTGCCCACAGGAGGAGAAGGCCGCACCAGAGCCAGTAACTTTTTCCCCAAACTATCCCCGCTCTACTCTCTCCCAAACCTTGATTATCTCATCGATCGTCTTCGCCCTTGCGATGGAATCCCTCATCGCGCAGGCATCCGGGATCCCGCTCAGGAAATTCATAGCCTTGAGTTTCAGGTCCGGCAGGCTTACTCCGCCAAAATATTTCCGGCCCAGCTCCATGTACTCATCCAGCAAGGCGCGCCTTTCTTCAATCGTTTCCGGTCTCTTGTCGGAAAAGGCCATGGGGTTGGACATCGCCGCCCGACCTATCATGCATGAGCTGCAGTACCCCTCCCCAACCAGTTTTCTTCCTTCTTCTGCGCTGGATATGTCTCCATTGCCGACTACCGGGATAGACACTGCTTCGTGGACTTTTTTTATCAGATCCCAGTTCGCCTTTCCGCTGTACATCTGCTCGGGTTTTCTTCCATGGAGGATGATGAAATCAGCGCCAGCCCTTTCCATGTCCTTGCATAACCCGATGGTCCCTTTCTCATCATCTTTTATCCTGATTTTCACGCTTACGGGCAGTTTCGTCTTTCCCTTCACCTCTTCGATAGCGTGGATTATCTTCTCAGGCTCTTTGAGCAATGCGCTTCCCCCTCCGCAATCCATCGTCCTTACGGACGGGCAGCCGCAGTTTATATTGAGCCATTTCGCCGGTCTGCATCTTTCCTCCACGATCGCGGCAGCCCTCCCCATCATTTCAGGATCGCTTCCAACAAGCTGTATCCCGACATTTTTTTCATCGCGATGGGCATCTATAATCCTTATCTTCTTCTGCTCCCTGGCGATCGTCTGCGCACCTACAAGCGGCACGCAACCCGCATCAGCGCCGTATCTCTGGCACAGCAGCCTGAAGGGGAGATTGGTGTAGCCATCTATCGGGGCGAGATACATCATGATTTACTCGTTGCGCATCGATTAAAAAATACTAACCCTTGCGTATTTGACCATATGGCCAAGAAAGTCTCAATCGTCATCCCAACCCATGACCGCAAAAACGCGGTTACCCGTCTGATACAATCGATAAAGGAGTCCTCGATGGCCCGGCACGACTATGAGATAATCGTGGTCGATGATGCTTCCAGCGACGGGACCGCAGATGTCATATCCAGCAGGTTTCCGGATGTAACCCTGATCCGTAACGGCGAGGAGAAGCTGGTGGCAGAGTCCAGGAATATCGGGATACGGGCGTCCGGCTCGGAATATATCTTTCTGGTCGATGATGACAACGTGCTGGACAAACGGTGCGTCGAAAACCTATACCGCTGCATGGTCGAAGACCCTTCCATAGGCATGGCGATGCCGATAATACACAATTTCCGCTACCCTGAGCGTATAGGGTGCGCGGGCGTACGGCGCAACATGATCACATCTTTCACAAACGGCATCTATCGGCCGGATAACTGTTCCGATGGTACGTTCAATGAGACCGAGGACTGCCCGAACGCTTTCATGTGCCGCAAGGCTGCGCTCCGGAAGACCGGCATCCTGAACAGCATGGACTATCCCATACATTATGAAGAGGCGGACCTAGGCATCCGCATGAAACGTGCAGGGTTCAGGATTGTATGCCATCCGGGCGCGAGAACATTCCATGACCCAGGAGGCAGGAACAACAAGCTCGCGGGAAGGACGGTGCATGTGCCTATGCGGGCATACTATACAGGCAGGAACAGGATCGTGTTCCACAGCATGTACTCGAAACCATGGGAGTTCGCGCTTTTCACGTTCATCTTCTATCCCATGATTTTCGCCTTCTATTCCTACCTGATAATCAGGTATTCGAAAAGCTGGGCCCAGCGGGCTTCTTTGCTCGGGTCCTACGCCAAAGGCAATATCGACGGCTGGTTGTCGGCGATCTCAAGACCCTTCTCGACATTATTTCCTGTCCGGTCCTGACGCTCTCGGGAGTCCATCTCCTGGAGGATGCCAGAACAGGAGGATCGCCAGGCAGCAAAACCATGAGAAACCGCTGACACCTCTGCTGATATCCGCGAGATCCTCCGGGCCGTACCTGATGACTATCTGATCATAATCTCCGCTTCCGCTCAGGTTGCTCAGATTGAATGCCGTCAGCTTTTCGTATTGTAGCGGTTTTTCCCGCATCACGAGTTGGTTGTTTTTGAAGAGCCGCGCTTCCCAGCCCGGGGCATATGTTTCCGAAAGCACGAGCAGCTTGTCGCCCGGTACCTGTCCGCTGACGACGAACTCCGTCGGGTTGATGAATCGGTAGCTGGTTTTGGTCACATTCTTGCTCTTGCCGTCTATCGAGAATACGCCGCCGGCTACGTCCGGGTTTTCATACATGCGATACCCTGCGGTCGGGTCTTTGAAGGGGCACTCGCTGGCCGCCTTGCCTGAGCCGTGCAACTCTATCTGCCCGGCCACATTATCATCGCCGAAATCCGCCTTCATGATCGTGGTGCAGTTTTTCCCGCATCTTTCGATCACCACACTGTTCAAAAGTATGCTGGCGTTCTGTTCTTTCGTCCATTCGAGTCCTGCTTCGGAAAAATCAGGGCCCGCTTGTTCCATCCGGATCTCATTGCCGTTCAGTTTCACGACTGGTTCGCCGCCCGGGCTGCCCGGGGTTTCGAATGAAAGGTTCTGCCAGTCCAGGTCCCTGATCTTCGGAACCTCGCTCGACCAGTACTGGCTGGTTGCGGAGCCTGTCCCTATCTTCTGCCTGAGGTAGATGCCTTCGCCTTGCTTATATATGACGGTCAGTCCATCCCCAACGACTATCTTGAGGTAAGGCCTGTAGCTGTTGGTGCTTTCCAATCCGCGGAACACGGCTTCTCCATGCAACTCGCTCCCTTCCGATCCACCGCTATTATCATCATGATAATCATGATCGTCATGAGTGGCGATTTTCGGAACTTTATCCAAGATGACGAAAGACCTGGACCTGCAGATATCAAGGTCATCATAGACGACCGTGAGATTATATCTGTCCACAAAAGCGAAGAGATTCATGACCTGGTTCCTTATGTCCGGATTGCCAGGCCAGTTGTTCTGGTTGGTGAGATTGACGTCGCCTCTCAAAACAACATAGCGGTAATTGCCCAGACGCAACAGGTCGTACAGGCGTGCCTGGCTCTTTTCATCAACCGCGAACGTCCCGCTTTCCATGAGGGAGTTTATCTCCTGCTGGATGGTGTTGCCATCCATCGCGTAACCATTATCGCGTCCCGGGCTGTGCGCAAGGTAATCATAGCCCCCGTACCAGCTGGTGTATATCCAAGAGCCTTTCACCGATGGCACGTCGAGTATGAAGAAGTCTGAAGCAGGGGTGCTCACATGCTCGAGCTCGTCCAGGTAAGAAAGCACGGTATCGGAAGGATTCGCCTTCCACCTCGTAGACCCTTTGTCGAAAGCGCCGAGTGCGCTCTGGCCGGAAAGGAGAGGGAATCCGGAAACAAAGACAGCGAGGATGAAGAACATGAGCAGGGTGGTTTTGACCAGCCTCTGCTTCTGGCTGATGGCGAACAGGACGAAATCCAGGGAAAGGGGTATGAGGCTGAACTGCAGGAAGAAATTGAACCTGTCGAAAGCTGACTTCAGGTTCCATAACAGGTTCGGCGACCTTACGAACATCTCATATACGGAGGAGAACAGCCCCTTGGGCATCACGCTCAGGTTATAGGCGAAGAAAAAGACGACGAGGCAGAAGGCGAGGTATCTCAAGCTGCCCTGTTTTTTCACGATGCGGGCGGTCCCGAGATAAATCGTTGCCGCAAAGATCAAGATCACGAACAAAGCCCACAATCCCATGACCATGGTGTTCTGGTAGTATCCTGCGTATGCCGTGAGGCCGTCGTAAAGCCTGACGGGGTAGAAAAACAAAGGATATTGGGGATCTACCAGACCTCCATAATAGTTGAATCCCCAGTCCTCGCGGAACGCATACCCGTAGGGACCGCCTCCATCCCCGGATTTCATGGGGTTTTCCCCGAGCCAGATGTTCCTTGCGAAGTAGCCTATCATCACCCAGGACAGGAAAAGGGTCATCAGCAGCGCTATGGAAAAGAGATGTTTCCAGTTCACTTTCGGGAGGTTGAACAGGATCACGGAAAGCGGGACCAGAACCAGGCCGACATTGACAAGCCCGAAGCCGAAGATGCTCATGAAAAGGCTGCAGAATAGCGCCTTTCCGGCCGCTGCCCTGAAGCTCTTTTCGAAGACCATATCTATCATGAGATAACAGAACAAGGGGAACAGGCCATATGCCATGGACTGGGTGTTGCAATCCCCCCACCGGTATACGACCGCTATGGGAGAGAGCACGAACGCGAGGGAGACGAGGAAACATGCCAGGTTCTTTTGATTTCCCGCCTGCAGGTCGAAGAGGTCGATGATCCTGCCGCAGAGCAGGTAGGCGCCTCCGAAAGCGAAGATGAAGACCAGGAACCAGTAGATGAAGGCGACGGTTCCGATGCCAAGGCCATGGAAAACCGCGAGGAAGACGTAGAATGGCGAATATATGTAATCATAGACGCTCTCCCCGCCATGACCTCCGCTATGCCAGACATATATCTCCTCGCTGGTCGCCTTGTTCCAGTCCATGAGAAAAAACGCGCCGCCATCCTTCCCCATCGTTATACCATTGGAGACATAGAAATTCGCGATATACATCGATAGTAGTACATATATCAGCAGGAACGCGAGGTGGGGCCGCAAGCGCTGCGAGAAGCGCTTTCCACAAGAGCCGATAACGCCTCCTGCATGTGTGCCGTCTGATTGCGCGCCTCTCGGGTGTGGACAGATATGATCACCAGTTCTTCAGCTTGAATCTCGCGAGCGCGATCGCCATGTTGACCGAATCGTCCACGAGCTTGAATCTCGAATCCCCGGATTCGTTCCATACGACGGGTATCTCGGTTATCTCGAGCCCCTCCCGCTGCGCCCTCACGAGGAATTCCGTGTCCCAGAACCACCTCTGATCCTCGGTCTTGTTGACTATCGGAAGCACGATGTCCTTCCTGAATGACTTGAATCCGCACTGGTGGTCGCTCAGCTTCGAGCCGAGCATCGTCCTCACCAGCCAGTTGAACGACCTGCTCGCGAAATCCCTCACCCTGCTGCGCCTTGTCTTCGAGGCGGGGTGGTACCTCGAACCGATCACTATCGCGGCTCCTTTTTCGAGAGGCTCGACAAGCAGGCTGATATTTTTAGGGTCGGATGCGAGGTCGGCGTCCATGAAAATGATGATCGAGCCGCGGGCGTATTCCGCAGCGGTCTTTATCGCAGCGCCTTTGCCAAGCCTTTTATCTTCATGAAGGATCCTGACCCTGTCGCTTTCAAGGCCTTTGGCTATCTCGACCGTATCGTCCGTGCTGCCGTTCTCGCTGATTATGATCTCGAAATCGTCGAGCACGCCCGACAGCTTCCTGATCAGGGTCTGCACATTGCCCTTGAGGACCTTGCCCTCGTTGTACACGGGTAGCACTACGGATACCTTGGTCATCGTATAGTCATTCCCGAATCGGTTTAAAACGCTGCTGGCAAATAGTAATCCGGTGCATGTGCATTATGCGTATCGCTTTCTTCAACTGGCGCGATGTCAGGCATCCCCTGGCTGGCGGGGCCGAGACGCTGCTCCATTGCATCATGGTGCGGCTGGCTGGCAAGGGCCATGCTGTCACGGGGTTCACAGGCAGGTTCGCAGGATGCGCGGGGCGCGAGGTGGTGGATGGCGTGGAATACATCCGCTACGCAGGCCGCTTCCTGATGTACCCGCTTTCCTATCTCTGCTATCGCGATCACGTGGCTGGCCGCTATGATGTCATAATAGAAAGCATCAACGGCGTGCCGTTCTTCACCCCGCTCTTCGCCAAAGAGCCCGTGGTCCCGCTCATCCACCAGCTCACTAGGGAAAACTGGTATTCCGGGCTCGCGCCTCCCCTGGCATTCCTCGGATACCATGCTGAAGACCCGATGCTCGCGCCTTACCGCAGGCTCCATGCGCTCGGCGTTTCGGATTCCACCAAGTCGGATCTGGAGAGGATCGGGTTCAGCGACGTGTCACTGCTCCTTGAATGCGCTGATATCCAGGCACCGGAAGGCGCTGCGAAAGAAGCGGCTCCGACCTTGATATACGTGGGCAGGCTGGTCCGATCCAAGCGCGTGGACCATGCCATCCGCGCCATGAAGCTCGTGCACGATTCGCTTCCCCAGGCACGCCTCTGGATCGTAGGTTCGGGTCCTGAGAATGAGCGGCTCTCCTCTCTGGCGCATGAACTCGGGCTCTCGGCGAGCGTGCGCTTCTTCGGGCATGTGGACGAGAGGCGGAAGGCGGACCTGCTTTCGCGTGCGCACCTCTTCGTCTTCCCTGGGACGCGCGAGGGCTGGGGGCTGACAGTGATAGAAGCCAACCGTTGCGGGACGCCTGTGATCGGTTACGATGTTCCCGGCCTGCGCGACAGCATAAAAGACGGGGTGAACGGGAGGCTCGCGCCTTCCGGGAGCTACGAGCTCATGGCAAAAGGAGCGCTCGCGCTGCTACGGGACAGGAAGGCGCTCCGAAAGCTCTCCATGTCCGCGCGCAGGCATTCAATGGGATTCACGCCGGAAAGATCAGCGGACTCGCTCATCGCGTTCCTCGACGGGGTGGTGCGGGGATGAAGGCAAGCGGGATGAGCGGGATGAAAAAGACAATCAGAATAAGCGTCGTCGTCCCCACCAAGAACTCCGCCAGGACGCTCGAAGCCTGCCTCAGCAGCATAGCTGCCCAGGATTATCGCGATTACGAGCTCATCGTGGTGGATGGCATGAGCACGGATCCCACGCCTGCGATAGCGCGGCGTTTCACGGACAGGGTATATCCATCCGATTGCGGGAGGAGCGAGGCGCGGAACCTCGGTTTCGCCAAGGCCGGAGGCGATGTCTTCCTCTCCATAGATTCAGACATGGTGCTGGGGGCCGGAGTGCTGGCCGGCATCGCGCAGAACATGGGCAGCCACGGTTCGCTCATCATCCCGGAGCGCGGCATCGGGGACGATTTCATCTCCAGATGCAAAGACCTCGAGAAGAGGTGCTACATCGGCGATCCGATCGTGGAATCCGCGCGCGCTTTCTCGAGGGAAGCGTTCGAATCCGTCGGAGGTTACGACACCTCGCTCGTCTTCGGGGAGGATTGGGACATCCACTCGCGTATAAAAGCCAGGCTCACGGTAGGGAGGGTCGATGCGATAGTATTCCACGATACCCGGGACATCTCGCTGCCATCCGATATCGGCAAGGCATTCCTCTATGGCAGGACGCTCCAGCGTTATCTGGTCAAAGGCCACCAGCAGGCCAGGGACTGGCTTGATCCCAGGAATAATTTCTATGCGAGGCACTGGAAGACGCTCTGCCGCGATCCGCTGCATTCCGCAGGTCTCACGGTGATAAAAAGCCTGGAGTATTGCGCCGGCATCGCGGGTTTCATAGCGGGCGTGTTTTCCGGGGAACCGCTGAACAGGGAGCGGTCGGGTGGGGATCGATCGAGCGGGAAGCGATCCACCGAGAGGCGATTGACTGGGGGGCGATCGCGTGGATAAGGCATCGCACGCGGATAAGACCGCGCCACTGGATAAGCCTGCGCGCGCGGACAAGATCGTATCTGCGGCATCATCCATGGTATCGTCCGTGGCACCATCCGTGCTCTCTGTGGCACCGCTCGCGATATACCTCATGATCGCCTTGCTCATCATGCTGCCTCTGCTCGGCCCTGGCTACTACGTGGTGCTCGACCTGCAGTTCGGGCCGAGCACGCTATCGAGGTTCCCCGACCTCTATGGGTTCGATTCCAGCCCGAACGGAGGCCTTCTCCTGGTCCGGCTCGTCCTCGCCGCGTTGTCCATCGTGCTGGCGCCGGATGTCGTGGAAAAGGTTTTGCTGCTGTCCATACTCCTCCTCTGCGGCCTGTCCATGCACCTCTCCCTTCCGCAAAAGCTCGGGAGGTCGCGGTATTTCGCCGGCCTGCTCTACATGCTCAATCCGTTCGTCTACCTGCGTTTCCTCGTCGGGCACTGGTCACTTCTCCTCTCATATGCGCTGTGGCCGCTCGCGCTCAAGGCGTTCGATGATCTCCTGCAAGCGCCGCTTGACTGGAAGACCGGCAAGAAGAGACTGGCCAAGGCAGCCCTGCTTTCCGGCATGATCTTCGTGAGCTCGCACGGAGGCGCGATGTTCGCCCTTGCATGCGCCTTTGTCTTCATCTTCAGGATGTGGACATGGGGCAGGGAATCCAACTGGAAATCCCATCTGGAATCCTGGGTGCCGATGCTCCGCAGCTCCCTCGTCCTCGGCGTCATAGTCCTTGCCATGAACCTCTACTGGCTCATCCCGCTGTTCCTTGATTTTGGCAGCACCTACTCTCCGGCTTCAGCATCCGCCTACCATGAGGATTTCGGCGTGATAGGCGCACCGGGTCTTTCGTCCGAGGCTGCGGTCCTGACGCTGCACGGTTTCTGGAGGGAAGGGTTCACATACACGAAGGATGTATTCGCATTCTGGTATATCCCGTTCTTCATCATCGCCGGGCTCGCGCTTTGCGGCATGTATATCCTGTGGAAAGACGATTGGCAGTTCGCGGCAGCGCTCGCAGCCGTGTTCGCGTGCGCGTTCCTGCTTTCCATGGGATTTTTCGCATGGATGCCGCTTGCGGACAAGATCTCGTTCGCGTTCAGGGACTCCCAGAAATTCGTCGGCCTGCTCGCGCTCGTCTATTCCATAGCAGGAGCTTATGGCGTGCATGCCCTATCGGGGATAAGGAAAGGCGCGCCCGCTGGCGCGATCCTGGCCCTCGTTCTTCTCGCCGTGCCCGTAGCGTACAACTACGGTTTCTTCGGATTCCTGAACCAGGTCGGTCCGACGCAGTATCCAGCAGAATGGTATGATATCGAGAGGATCCTGGCATCCGATCCTGCCGAATCGCGCATGCTCGTCCTTCCCCTCCATCTATACTATGAATATCAGTGGGTGAACGGCACGCAGAAGATCGTCGCCAATCCTGCTGCGCAGTTCTTCTCTAAGTCCGCGATAACAACCGCGAACATCGAAACCGGCCATATCTACAGCGATTTCCAGGACCCTGCAGGCAATTACCTTTTCTATCTGGCGGAGAACCGGCAATTCATAAACGACACCGCCCACGCCCTGCTGCCGCTCGACATACGATACATACTCCTGTACAGACATGACGAACTGAGTATCCATTACGAGTATCTTTTCAGGCGGATATCCGGGATGCCGGACATAGAGCTGGTCTATAAGGGAAAGGACTATTATCTTTTCAGGAACAACCTCGCCACCGGCCCTGTCCTGGCATGCAAGCGCAACAGCGGCACGGGCTTCGCTGCGATCGTGAACGACAGCTCATCATGCTTAGCCATACCCTACGAGCGCATAACCCCTGCCTCGTATGGCATCGCTGCAGCTGATGTCCCTGCCGATACCCCGACCCCGTATACATATATAGTGATATCCGCGACCCCGAAGCCATACCTGATGTTCGGTGGAAGCCCGGTCGGCTCCTGGCATGGCATCGCGAGTTTCTCATCTTCCGAACCACCGCTCAGGTTCGAGAATCCCATATTCCCCCTGGTCCTCGCCCTGCTGTTCGTCTGGTGGGTGCTTTGCATGGCCTGCCTCGCAGATGCACGGTTCGTCGTTCTGGCATCCCCGCTCGCTGCCGCGCTTTTCATCCTCGTCTATTACGGCATGGCCGGCCCCGCGCATCTCGGCTTGTTTTTTATCGTGTCATTTGTCGCTACAAATATCTACTCGGGTAGCACCGTCAGGTTTTTAAAACGACGCTGAGCATGCGTTTCCATGACACCTAAGATTTTCTCAGTCTTGGTTATGATGCTGATAGCTGTTTCGCTGTCTTTTGCAGTTATGCGCGGCTATAGCTATGGTTATCACCCTTCGGACGGCCACACAGGACACACGCCCTTGCTCTCGGTCGACGTTTCGACATCGTGCAATGGGAATACCGTGACTGTCAGTCAGGGCACTACTCCAGTGAGCGGTGCGTGGGTCAGTGTCGCAATCGAAGGTGACGGAAATCTCATTTCCGGCAACACCGCTGATGACGGTACATTCACCTTCAGAGGATGCGGCATGGATGTGAGCATCCACGCGAGCAAGTCCGGCAATCTTCCAGCCACAGTGGTGGTAAGCCTTCCGGACTGCCAGAGCTGCGGTGCTGCTCCGGCGCCCGAGTGCACCACGGATTCGGATTGTGCCTCTGACAAATTATGCTCCAATGGCCAATGCATCCCTGTGCAATGCGACTGTGGTTCTGTCCAGAGCCATGCATGCGTGGCATACAGATGCTGCACTGACACGCAATGCCCGCAGGGCCAGGTCTGCACCAACCATGCATGCGTGGCGCAACCGCAATGCACGCCCCCAGCGTGCTGCACATCCGATGATCAATGTTCAGCGACACAGGCCTGCGCGAAGGTGACAGGCGCTGCGACTGGCACCTGCCAGGAGATAACCGGCTGCGGTACGGTCGAGAGCCACAAGCTCGTGCCTTACCAGTGCGGTACAGAAGCAGGATGCCAACCGTGCCCAAGCGGGCAGACATGCACTGAGCACAAATGCGTGGGTAGCGACCTCAAGGCACCCACATCCGGGTTCGTCGGTGGAACCGCACCGGTAGAAGCAACCGAAGATGGTGCACCGTGCAAGAACTGCGAGCTGCAGATCACAGACCCGACCGGCAAGAAGCTCACGGGTACGACAGACGGCAACGGCAACTTCAACCTACCGCTGAACATTCAGGGAATCTACAGCATCTCGCTGTTCAAGGATGGCCAGGTCATAAAGACCGTCCAGGTGAATGCCCTTCCGAAGGCGGCCCCTGGTGAAGGCACTACTCCGACCGCGGCAGGTGGCGATTTGCTTCCGCTCGGCATCCTGGTGCTGCTGATCCTGATAGTGATTGGGCTCTATGTGGCATCGAGACGCAAGAAGAAGTAAATTTTTTTATTTATTTTATTTTAATTTATCCTGAATTTTCTTGGGTTGTTTTCCAGGTTATTTTTCTACTTGCCGAATCAGATTTCCGATTGGTTTTTCCATGCACCTTGCCATCGTGACAACCGCCCTTGGAAAGGGCGGTTCGGAACGCGTCGTCCTCAAGATAGCGAAGCATTTCGACGCGAAGATCTACTGTCCATTCTACGATCCGGCGGCGACGTTCGAGGGTTTCTCCGGCCTTGACGTGGAGACACCTCGTCTTCCCATGACCATAAGCAATCTCACGTCAGCTGCGTATTTCATGAACCTCAGGATAAAGGACCATGACGTCGTGAATGTCCATTATCCTCCTTCTGAACTGGCGAGGAACAGGAATTCGCCGGTTTTATGGTACTGCTACACCCCCTACCGCCCTGCATTCGATCTCCATGATTGGCACGCAGGCAGGGTAGGGCCTGTAGGCAGGATGCTGTTCAAGGCCAAGATGCACGCCTTCCGTGCGATCAACATGCCGCTGGCGTCGAAGATCGAGTACATATTCGTCAACAGCGCACTTGTCCAGGAAAGAGTGAAGCGATATCTTGGCCGCGATTCAGAGGTTCTCTACGCCGGCATCGATGCCCGGCTCTTCTCATGCCGGGATCACGAGCGGTTCTTCTTCTACCCCTCGCGCCTTTGCCCTGAGAAGGATTTCGGATATGCCATCGAGGCGTTCAAGCTCTTCTCGGCAAGGAACCCTGGATGGAAGCTCGTCATCGCAGGATCGTCGCATGACCGTGCGGACGCCTACATCCGCTCGCTCAAGGCAATGGCTGGCGGGGATTCGATCCTCATCGAGAAGGACATCAGCGACGAGTCGCTCCATGATTTCTATTCCCGCTGCTATGCCACGCTCTACAGCCCGGTGAACGAGGACTTCGGGTATGTGCCCCTTGAGGGCATGGCGTCTTCCAAGCCGTGCATCGCTCGCAATGAAGGCGGACCCCGCGAAACGGTATCAGACGGCAAGGACGGTTTCCTGGTCAACAGCCCGCACGAGATGGCGCACAGGATGGAGGCGCTGGCGCGGGATCCTGAGCTTTGCCAGAGGATGGGCAAGGCAGGACGGAAGAAGGTCGTGGAGAGGTTCGGGTGGGAACTCTTCCTCAAGCGATTCGGCGAGAAGGCCAGGGAGCTTGCGGACAAAAGCTAGGTGCCAGCGATCATCTTCCATAATGCGAGGATGCCGAACATCACGGGCTGGTGCGCCAAGTAGATCGCGAGGGAATTCCTTCCCAGGAATGAGAGGCAGCGCACCAGAGCGGAATCTTGCGTCTTTATCCCTATCGCAAAGTCGGTGAGAGTACCGTGCTCCTCGGGCACGGGTGAATCACCGACCCGACTTTGCGAGTATTTTTCGAATGAGCCGGATACCGCGCGCCAATCGTGTTCTCTAAGAACACGGTGCCCCATTTTCGCCGAAGCGAAAATAGGGTTGCGCGCGGTCCCGAGCATCAGCGATGTGCAAATTGCTGTTGCAATTTGCATCAGTCTTTTTTCGCTTGGAGCGAAAAAACGTGAGGGCGGCTCTTCGAAAAATCTGATCTCAATCTCGCGCCTCTGCTTCCCTCGCGGGAAAAGCGTTTGCCCAGCGTAAATCCCGACGAGCACGAATCCGAACCATGGAAGGAGCGGATAATGGTCGAGCGCGGTGTAGCCGGGGTATGTGATGCCGAGCCAGAAGAGGAGATGAGAATCGGTCTGCATGGTCTGTGCTCCTATCCCTGCGACTATGATGGCAAGGCCGATAAGCACGTTCAGTTTCCCGAAGCGGAAGAAGAACGGGGCGATGAAGCAGGATGCCGCGATCAGGTGTATTATCCCGAATTGTATGAATCCTTCGTGCGGGTATATCCACGTGGCGAGGGTTATCGTGAGCGCGATCCCAGCGAGAAAGATCCCGCGTTTGACGTGATGGGCATAGCCCTCCTTGTTCTTGCTTTCACTGAGCGCCATGGATATGCCGACGATAAGGATGAAAAGCGAGCCTATTAGTCGCGGCAGGAAGAACCAGAACGCGCCTGACATGTCGATATGCCCGATGCCCGGGAGCGAGATGCCCAGGAAATCCAGGTCAAAGAAGAAGTGATACGCGATCATCAGCAGGATCGCCGTGCCTCTTGCGGCATCGAGTCCGGTTATCCTGCTCCTCGCAATCAGCATCAGCATTCCCTTAGCGCGCGTACTCGGCCCGCTCGACCACCTCTTTCGCTTTCGCGAGCGGTATTCCGGTCATGTCCGAGAGTTTCTCCGCGCTTTCAGGGATGTCGAATACAGTGACTATCTTCTTGGCGAGCATCCTTCCCAGGACGTCTCGGCCCATCGGCAGCACGGTTATCGGATAGCATTTGTTCCTGTCGATGAGGGACTCCAGCCCTTCCTTGAGCGGATATCGCCAACCGAGAAGCGGGAAGCCCTTACATTCAGCGTACTTGATGACGTCCTCGGAGAACTTGGTGTTGGTTATCAGCCAGGGGTGCGTGATGCTCCTGCACATGCCGGCCGCTGCCCCTTCCTTGATGTCCAGGAACCGCGCATAGACGTAGAGCGCGGTCTGTATCCTGCATCTCGCGCCGTACTGGTTGTGGAACTTGCATTCGATCATGTATGCTTTATTCCCCTTGGCGGCTATCACGTCCACCTCGTGGCTCACGCATCTCCCATCCACGATCTGCCTCAGCTCGGTCCGATATCCCTCGAGCGAGAGCAGCCTTCCGATGAAATCCTCGAATTCGTATCCTTCCGGGCCTATCTCGAAAAGCGCGCGCTTGAGATTGTACCTGTGCGAGACCTCGGGCCGCATCTCGTCTATGAGCTCGTACAAGATGGCGTAGATTTTCTTGGTGGTGATGGCGTCGTACAGCTTCGGGATGAGCCTTTTGACCGCCTCATCCGTCTCCTTCGGGTTCAGGCCTGCCCGGCGCAGCGCGTTCTCCACCTTAGCCTTGCTGAATGGTTCGGTCCCTCCGCCGTCCTTCACCACATTTATCTGGGCGGTTGTCTGCGCCATGTCATCCAGTCCCCGTTTTCTCGGTTTTGACCGGTCTGGTGAGCAGGTATGCGACTGTCGCAGCAACTGCGGTCACGAGGAGCGCGACTGCGAGCTCGTACGACCACGCGCCGCTGACAGGTATGAACGTCTTTATCGTGTCGTTGATGGCCGTCTGCCAGAACAGCGCTGCCACGAGGGCGAGCGCTGTGGTGATGGTGGTTATGGCCCTGCTAGTTATCTCCCTATGGGCTTCCTTTGCAGCCTCGCGTTTTATCCTCCTGGCCTCTGCCAGTTCTGCGTTTTCAGCTTTATTCATGAGACGTATGGGAAGGCAAGCGTTTTATGGGTTTCCAGATGGCGCGTTTCGAACCGGATTGGACGGAATTTTTTGCAGGAGGATACATAGCTCGTGGGATATTTCTCATGTCGGGAACGACGATTCGTTCCCGAGCATCTCAAGGTCGAAGCGTCCGATTGGTCGTCCGATAAAACGTCGATACGTTTTATGGACCACAAAACGAATTGTCGTTTTGTCGGTCGCAACGACCAATGGACCATAGAACGGTGCGCCGTTCTATCGCTCGACCATGACATCCTCTCGCTCTCGTGCTCCTTCCAGTAGGCCACGCAGTGTTTGAGGAATCTGCTCAATCCGTGCGTGTTAGCTACTTCTTTTGATGACTTCCCAGTGTCCGCCCTTGTCCGGTCCGATGCGTCGGAGTTTTCCACCCTCTTTCAGTTTTGAAAGGTTCCACTCCACACCCCGCCTTGTGAGCCCGGTTTTCTCCATGAGCTCTTTCTGGGTTATCTTGGGATTAGCTTCGATCAGTTCAAGGATTTTCTCCACAGTTTTCTCCACAGTTTTCTCCACAGTTTTCAGGACCGGCCTGGGAAGTACAACCGAAAACCAGCTTTCGCGTATGTCGAATTTCACCTTAAGCCCGTATTCTTCCATCGCCTTCCGTATCCGCCCTATACCAGAACCTACCTTTTCCACCTTGTCAATGCGGAGGAGCAAATCCATTAAGAGGGGATTTCGGGGCATGCTTCGTTTTCCCAAGTCCTTTCTCACAAGCCCGGAAACGAGTCCTCCGGGGTTTGAGATGTCTACCCTGTCAAGGTATATGTCAACCTGAACCTGCGCAGTAGAAAAATAGTCACGGTGAACGATGGCGTTGATGAGCGCCTCGCGCAGGGCGTCCTCGGGCAGTTCCAACTTTTCGGTACGTTCCCTCTTTATTATGAAGTTTGTGTTGAGCTTGGAGTAGATGTAAGTAAGCGCATTTTCATAGTTGGAAATCAGGTCTGCATTGAATTCTTTTTTGTCAAGTATCTGGTGCTTGTCAGTGCCCTGATAAAGCACGCAGACCACAGTAGCACTCATGAAAAACTTGGTTATCCGCTGGGTGAAGAAGAGCACGCCGGCGTTCCTCATGTAACCTCCGTCAAGCAGATTGAGGTTTACGAGCATGTCCCGTTCATCCTGAACCGACGTCAATTTTGCCCTTTCAAGGTAGTCTTTGAATTTCAGCCTGTAAAAATCATGCTCGAAATCAAATTGCATGTTCGGCTTCTCGTCAAAGCGCACAAGCCGCTCCCTCTGGAAAAAGTCGCGTATCTCGTCCCGTTTGAGCTGCTGTGAGGTCGAGCCTATCCGCAGGTAAAATTGCCCGGCTGATGAATGGGGCTTGTTTTCACCTTCGGGTATGTGAATCACTGCGAGGCCGTCCACTCTCTCTACCCGCACCTTGATCGAAGGCTCAAGATTCCTCGCCGTTGAGTTGATTTTTGCCTCATCAGCATTACTTAGCATGTAGCCGGAAGGTGAGCCGTTATCGCGTATCCCCAGGATTATTTTGCCACCTGATCCGTTGGTAAACGCGCAGATGTGCTTGCCTAAATCCGAAGGCAGGCTCTCCTTGAAGTCAAGGCAGTAGCCTTCGCCCGTCTTTATCAAGCCCAGCAGTTCTTCCCGGTCCATGCCCCAAAACCTTCATAACCGTGCCAGTCTCCCAACCCGCAGTATCTCAAGTTTCCCGTCTGCGTATCCGTTCTCCTTCAGTTCTTTTAAATGCTGGTAAAAATTATCCGAAAAATCATGATTTTCCGCGGAATCTGGAGATTTCCGCGACCAATAAATACCTCCCCTGCGATAACGGATAGGTTGTCATGACAGACTATTTCCAGGGCACTGACCGGAATCCAGGCATAATCGTGTCCGAGGATGCGCTTCTGCCTGATTACCTGCCGGACGAGCTTCTCCACCGCGAACGCGAGCTCCAGACGATCGCCGATTCCATCAAGCCGCTCCTCACGCGGCAGCTTCCTGACAATCTTTTCATCCACGGCCCATCTGGCTGCGGCAAGACGACGTGCGTGAGGTATCTCCTCAAGCAGCTCGCCGAGCACTCGTCAGCGGTCCTTCCGGTCTATGTCAACTGCTGGAAGAACTCCACCCAGCTCGCGGTGTACAACCGCATAGTGGAGGAGATGCGCCTGCCCCTTCCGCGCCGCGGTCTCGCGACCGACGAGGTGTTCGACCGCATCGTCCAGTTCGCCAGGAACTACAAGAAACCCATCCTGATGGTGCTCGACGACATGGACGGCCTGAAGCACGAGGAGCTGCTTTACGTGCTCTCGCGCTCGAACGAGAAAGGCGTGATGTTCGGCGTCATCGCCATCGTGAACGACAAATCGCTTCTGGCGTCGCTCGATTCGCGCATCCGCAGCTCGCTTCGGTTCTCCGAGATGGGATTCGCAGGCTACAGCGAGGCGCAGCTTCTCTCCATACTGCGCGTGCGGGCCGAGGCAGCGCTCGCCCCCGGAACCTATGACGAGAGGCTTCTCTCGAAGATCGCCTCATCCGTGGAAGGCGGCTCTGCGAGGATGGCGATCGAGCGGCTGTGGAAGGCGGCGAAGCATGCTGAAAAGGCCGGGAAGGCGAAGATAATGCTCCAGGATTTCGAGGACACGCTCTCCAACGAGCCTGTGTCCAAGCTTCCGGAGCTGAAACTCTCATCGGAAGAACTCATCATAATAGAGATCCTCAAAGGCGGCGAGCTCGAGTCGTCGGCGATATACGACCTGTTCCTGAAGAGGATCCCGAAGACGAAGCGCCAGATAAGGAACTACCTGGAGCTGCTGGAGAAGAAATCCGTGATAGAATCGCGCGATTTGTCGGCTGAGGGCGCAGGTATGCTAAGGCCACGGGCGTTCAAGCTGAAATAGATGGCTGCAAATGCGCGCCTGATACTCTATTAAATAGTTCAATCCACATCATATCCATGCCAGTAATAGGTTTTGAATTCGTCTGGTTTTTTTACGTGATTATCTTATTTTTAGTTGAAGCCTTTTTCATCTTCTTATCAGTCGTTTCTATTCTCTCATCCATCTCCTATATAAAAAAACTGGATCTGAAAATCAAGAAAAATCTGGCAGTATCATTCTTCTTGCTGTTATTATCCTTCCTTTTGATTTTCATACCGCCTCTTCTTGTCTTTTCGCAGGCTATAGAGACTGCATCCACGTTCATAAGGGAGACATGCTTTTTGCGCTACGTTTTCGACGTTCCGTGGGACCTCTACAGGGATTCGGTGGGCGCGTGTTTCCAACATGAGGCAAACGCCAAAGGCGATCTGTCTGGCTGTGCGGTCATCGATGGTAACGAGTACCTCCAATGCGTTTTAGATAATGCCTACGCCGGGGGGAGGGATTGCAGTGGATTCGATGATCATCTTAGAAAGAATTGCCTTAACATCGTCGCAAGCGTGAGCGGGGATATGAGCATATGCAACGATGATGCGTTCTCCTACTATTATGATGAGCCCCGTCCCGAGCGCATATCTAGCAGCGCACCCCGTTTGAACTGCATCCTGGGGGTCTTAGGAACCGGAAAAAATGCTCTGAACCAATGCAGCGAATTGAAAGGCCAGGAGTTCATCGATTTCTGCCACGCATCCGAAATTGCTAGCCAAAACGAATGCAAGTCATATTCGTACAATGGCTATCTCTGCGAGAAGCTAGTCTGCGGGGATGGCCTTGCTCCCTCTCCCCATAATTACATCGTGATGGCGAACCGTCTCAACACCCATGAATTAAAGGAAGCAGCTACCTGCATGGCGATGTATAGCCGATCCATCTCGCTCTGCGGACTCTCAGACAACGAGTCATCATGCGAAGAGAATGTCATCATCAGCATGGGGGATGCCAAGGGATGCGAAAACCAGCATGATTCATACGGATGCATTTTCAGGATGATGCGGAGAAAAGTCAATGAATCCTGTAATCCCGCAACCCTTTCGCAATATACCCTTGAAAGCTCTGCATTCGATAACTACCCGATAGAGTGCGGATTCGTTCATGATAAATCGGATAAAACACCAGATGAAATCTGCGGTTCCATGCAAGATGCGGAAAATCAGGATTTATGCGAGTCGTTCCCCCTAGTGATTACATACAGTTGTTTGAATACGACTTCCGTTGACTGCGGGCTTCTGTGCAGATCCGAATACTGTAACGGCGAATGCCAACTGGAATTCGACTCAACTATCGCCAAAGAAGACTATGGCTTATGCCTTGCCGAAATGAACCCTGAATGATATGTCCGGATTGGAAAATCAGCAATCAGAATCTCACAAGGAAAGTCGTCCGGTACAATGTCTTTCCTTCGTCCCTGCCCACCAGCTTCTTGGTAATGAGCGCCCTCACCCCGAGTTCGCCCATGAGGCCCACCACTGCCTTGGAGTCCCCTACGTATATGTCTATGCCCTCCTCCTTCTCCTCGGTCTTGCTGATGAATGTCTTTTTCACGAGCCTCTTCAATATCATGGCCGCCTGTTTCTCGCATTTCTTCCTGTCCCCGCGGAGCTGGATTATCGCTTCGTAATATCCGCCGCTTATGCGCGAGCATCTCGGGCACGTCGTGATCGTCACGTCCAGGCGCACCGGGCGCTCTATCCCTATCACGTCCCCGTCTTTCTCCAGCACGGCCTTGACCACCTGGCGGGCGAAGTCGTATTCAGCATGGGTGAACTCGCCCTTGCATTTGGACACGATATACGCGCCGATCTTCTTCTCGCTGTAAGGCACCCACTCCCCGCGGAGGTGCATCAGGTCGCAGTTCTTACACCTCTTCAACTCGAGCTTCGCCGGGGCCTCGAACCTGACCGGATAGCAGTATATGCAGAAGGCGCCGATGAACCGGACAGCGCTGCTATCCCGTCCGCACTTGGGGCAGATGATGCCTGACATACGATTTTAAACAATAGAGAATCATTAAAAGGCCATGTCAAAGAACATCAACCGCGCGGTCGGGCTCACCTCGTATTTCATAACCCTACCGCCAGCGCTCCACATCGTCATAGGCATGATCGTTCTCGGCCTTGTTTTCGGCTTATTGATCAACATCGGCAGGGACACGCCTATCCACTACGCTTTCCTCGACGGCCTCATGCTCCTCACCCTCCCCGCGCTGCTCTCATCCCTCATAGTCAAGCTCATGCTCCGCAAGATGCCGTTCAGGAGGATCGTTGCCACGGCTTTCGGTGGCGAGATCGTGTATTCGCTCGCATACGGCGCGAGCCTGCTGCTCGCTGGCGTCAATCCCATCTGGGCGCAGTTCGTCATCCTCATCGGTTCGGCCATCGTGTTCGTGTTCTGGTACATCATCGCGCGCTTCGTCTTCATCCTCAAATACCGCTCCATCCTCTTCGCCATGATACAGCTCATGCTCTACCTGATATTCCTGGTGAGCAACCAGGCGCTCTACACCTCGAGCGAGCCGTTCATAGGCCTGGCCACGAAATTCTTCCTCTCCTCGTTCGTATTGCTGGGCGCGCTCGTGCTCTTCTTCATGATAATAAACGCGCCCATGAAGACCAACCTGGGCCTGAGCAGCACGGATGCGATGTCCTACCTGTTCAGCGCATGGCTATACCACAACAAAGACGTCGAGAAGGCGTTCGAGCAGGTGGGGGAGGATGCCAAGACCATATTGTCCGTCATGGGATTCAAGCGCAAGTCCGATACGGTATTCTTCGTGACTCCCTACGTCCACTTCGGCCCGTTCGGCAACCTGGGCGGAAGCGAGTTCTCCTCGCTGATAGCGCAGGAGATAGACCAGAAGCATGGCTCCAGGACATTCGTGTTCCACGGCACAGTGACGCACGACCTCAATCCTGTCGCGAGTTCGGAACTGTCCAAGCTGATGTCGGCTTTCGAGGCTACGCTCGCGGATGCGGCATACAAGGATGCCAAGGTGTCCATATCGCTCGGGCAAAGCCAGGAGTGCCGGGCGCAGGCCCTCATGCTCGGTGATTCGGCGATGATAGGCCTCAGCCGCGCGCCGCAGACCACCGAGGACATAAATTTCGGCCTCGGGCTCGCGCTCATATCCGAAGCCGAGAAGCGCCTCGAGACCGCCATGGTGGTTGACCAGCACAATGCCGAGACAGGGGACATAACGAGCTTCGAGCCCGGGAGCCTGGCAGGGTTCGGATACATGAACGCCATAAAGGACTGCCTGGGCAAGAACCCGGCGAAAAAAGCGCTGCGCCTGGGCGTGGCGTTCCGTTCTGTCGATTCCGACGTCCTGGGCCGCGCTGGCATCAAGGTCGCGGTCTTCTCATCCTCGCCGGAATATGTCGTGGTGCTGATAGATTCCAACGGCGTGACCCCGAAGTTCCGCGACAGGCTCGAAGCGGAGATAAGAAAGCTAGGCAAGAGCAAGGGCCGCGATTTCGAGATCGGGATCTTCACGACAGACACCCATCAGACGAACATGGTGCGTGGCGTGCTCAATCCGCTCAAGGAAGAAGAGAACATCCTCGCCGCGATCATGAGCGGCTGCTCGGAAGCCATGTCTGACATGCAGGAGGCGAAGTTCTTCGCAGACAAGCGCTGGTTCGACATCCGCGTGATAGGCGCCAGGCAGTCCATAGAAGTCATCTCAACTATAAACTCTATCGTGGCGATTTCCAAGATCACCCTGCCGCTGGTATTCGTGGGCGGGCTCCTGTTGCTCCTCGCCTTAGTGTCGCGCCTGTGATTGATTTCTCGATTGATTTCCAAATTGGGTGTCATACCCCGTAGCTTGCTTCGACCCAATTTGGAAATTGGCGGCCCTAAGCCCGACGAATCGGGCTTGGGGCACCGAGTTCGATGCGTCGAACTCGACGGCAATGTCGTCTTGCGACATTGCGCACCGAATTTGCAAGGCAAATTCGATTGTTGCCGAATGAGCGGATACCCCACTGCTCCCTATTGTTGGCTTTTTCGCCAACAATGGGGCACAGCAAGGTTTGCAGAAAAAAGCAAACCTTGCGTGTCCTGGAACATTGTTCCAGAGACACCATGTTCCGATACGTCGGAACATGACAATCGAATCGGTGATACCGATTCGGTGCACAGAAACCGAATCGTCGGTTTCTGTTGTTGTGCAGTGGGGGCTCTTCGGCCGACTCCATTTCTCTGATGTATGTGACTGCTTTGCAATTGCTTTGTGACTGATTTGTGACTGCGCGATCCTGTCGAAAAACTACCTGTCGTCCATTCCCGTCGTCGCGCTCCGTCCCCGTCAACCTCCTGCGTAGCAAGGAAGTGACAGGGTGAATACCGTGGAGTCCTTGTCGCTTCTGAAGCTCATATCTGCACCGAATGACCTCAATCTCTGGACTGCGTTATACAGCCCGTAGCCATGGTCGCAGCGGGAGGAGAGCGGTTCGCTTAGCAGTTTTCCCCTGATTTGCTCCGGAATCTGCGCCCCGTCGTTCGCTATATCCAAGCATACGAAGGTTCCGGCGCCACGGGCACTGAACGATATGGAGCCGTTCCCTCTCCCTTCAAACCCGTGCCGAGCAGCATTCGAGATTATGTTGAGAATGCACATCTGGACCTCGGAAACTATGATGCTGCAATAGAGGGAGTCAGGCACGCGATTATTGAAATTGACTGTCTTTCCCGATGCGATCTGCCCCTTGAGCATCTGCCTGGATAATGCAATGGAATCTTCGGCGATGTCATGGATATTGGCGACCCGCGTCTCGTGTCTTACGTTTCCCATAGTCAGTATCCTGCGGCACATCGCGCTAAGAAGCGCGGTCAGAGCTGTCATCTGGCGTACTGCATCTTCCACGCCATCTTCCATGCCTGCCTCCTTGCCACCCCGTCTACCCATGAAATAAAGGTTTGCATCCAATCCCGCAATGACGTTGTTGATGTCGTGCGCCACTCCTAGGGATATCTCTCCCAGCAGTAGCGTCTGCGCTGTGGCAGGGTCTGCCTGTGGCGTCTCTACTATAAGTGATGCCGGAATCCCGCCCATGTCCAGCCGTATCGCGGATTCAGACGTTCCAGACGTTCCCGACAGTCTCCTGTCTGCTGTGAAAACCGTCCTGCCTGATTCATCTTCGATGCTGAAACTGGCCCCAGTTCTTCGAGCCAACTCTTCTAGTAATGGGGTCAGGTCTCTGCGAGACCCGACCCTCACCCCCCTACCCGCACGAAAGTCTCTGACGCCGCTCATTGTTCTCGCTGGGCCAGGATATCCGCTAATTGTCGCTCTTTTTGGTGATTGGTCAGTCATTATGTCTGATATTTGTAGAAACCTATAAAAATGTTAGATAAAATGTAATTTTTATATATAAAAAATACATAGTGGAGACATCGGGAATATCCAGGCGGGAAAACCGGTGTCGGACCTTTCATTCGCAAGGAATCAAGAGGGAATCGGGAGCATGCGCCTATCTTGCCCATATCATTCTGTTCAAAATTTTACAAAAACATAAAATTTATATATATCCATTGGGGGCGGGGGTTCAAATGGGAAAAAGAGAGAAAATCACGTCGGCGGTTGACTGGGTCGACCTCAAGAAAGAAGCATTATATCTTCGGGACAAGAACCTGTTGTCTTTGATACATGGCGCGGATTTCGTGGATGCGATATATCATCTATGGTTGCACAAAAGGCCGAGCCAGAAACAGAAGAGGATGCTTAACGCTGTGTTGGTCAGTTTTTGCGGAGGGTGGAATATCACGGTCCCCACCATCATGGCAGCGAGGCTGGCAGCGACGACAAAAGCCCCGATCGCGCAATGTCTCGCAGCTGGTTTTTGCGCCGGCGGTCCTGCGCACACGTCCGCGATCCATGAGATAATGGTCATATACCTCTCCAAGGATCTGGATGAGATCGACGATTATGTCCGCGAGCGGCTCAGGAATGGGGAGAAGGTCCCTGGTTTCGGCCACCCCATCCTCAAAAAGGACCCGCGCCCGCCGGTCCTGCGGAAGCTTTGCGACCGGTTCGGGGTGAGCGGGGAGTACGTGGCGAAATTCGACAGGATCCAGGAGATACTGAATCACGAGAAGGGGATCCATGCGAATATAGACGGTATAAACGGCGCCATCCTGCTGGACCTGGGTTTCAAGGACGCCTCTTTCGGGCCGGCTTTTTTCCTGATGAGTCGTTCCCTGTCGATGACCGCCCACGTCCTCGAAGAATACAAGAACCGTCCTTTCAAGGCCCTTGACATGGTCCACCCTGGCTTCAAGAAGATGGCTTACCAGTACGCGGGGGCGTTGGATGATGACGCGTTCTGACTATCCCTCCGGCTACCCCGAGACCCCCCTTTTGTTCATACGAGATATGCAAGACCGGTTCGTCGCCATCCTGGAGATCGCGATGCCCAACCGCGCGTTCGCTTCATGTATCGCTTTCGTGGCCGGGCTTGTCATGACGGGCAATATCTCCGCGCCGATCGCCTTTTTCGGCATCCTGGCGATACTGACCACCTACTCCTCGCAGGCGGTTTACAATAACATCCGGGATGTGGAGGGTGACAAGATAAACGCGTCCGGGCGGCCGCTTGCCAACGGTACGCTGAGCATAGGTTTCGCATGGAAGCTCATGTTCGCCCTGATATGCTGCGGTTTCGTCTTCGCTTACCTGTCATCCCCGCTCGTCGTCGTGGCCAACGCTGCGTGGGTGTTCCTCGGCATCGCGTATTCCAGATTCACGAAATCCATGGGCATGCTCTCCTACGTCACGCTCGCCACCACGCACCTCGCGCTCCCGTTCGCGTCAGCCTATCTGATCCGCGGCGTTTTCGACTACCGCCTGCTCATGGTGATCGTTTTCATATATGTGACGGAAGTGCTATCCCTTTCGATCAAGGATTACAAGGATGTCGAGGGTGACCGGAAGATGGGGATGCGTACCCTCCCGATCATGCTCGGGTCGCAGAATGCCGCCAGGCTCACGTTTTTGGGCTTCTGCATGCCGCTCGCCCTGGTCTGGCTTCCCTGGGAAATCCTGCATCTCTCGTCGATCTTCCTCGTGATATATCTCTCGGTCGGCATATTCAGATGCTTCCTCGGCATAAAGCTGCTGACCGATCCGACCCCGGGACAGGCAGGGGAAATACTTAAGAAATTTCGGTACGTTCTTATGCTCCAGATGCTCGCCTGGTGCTTGTCATGACATACGATATGTTCGCCAAATTGCTCGCCATCAAGGCCCTTAGGATGGAAAACGGATCCATCTCGATATTCGACAGGAGCATGGTCATAGTGCCGACCGAGGTCCTGCTCAAGCTCCGCGAAACCATCGAGAAGCGCCTGGGAAGCGAGGAAGCGGACAGGCTGATGTTCGAAACCGGCGAGTTCCAGACGTCGAGCGGTTCTGTGAGGTATCTGGCGAAGAAGAAGGACCTGCGCCCGTTTTTCCAGCAGCTTCCCATGACCGGGGATCCTTCGATAGAGATGGGAAGGGAGATCCTCAAGCTGACCGGCATGGGAGATACCACGATATGCGAGATAACCAAGGATTTCAACAAGGTGGTCGTCAGCACCAGGAATTCCCCCCTCGCGCACGAGTATCTGAAGACGAGAGGGAAGAGCAAGCGCCCGGTCTGTCATTATCTCCTGGGCATAGTGAGTGGCGTGCTGGGCGCGACAGGGCAGAAAGGCTATGTCGCCAAAGAGATAAGCTGCGCCGCGACCGGTCTGTCCGATGAGTGCATCTTCGAGTTCAAGAGGCCGAAATGACGCTGCCCGTCATTCAGTAGTTACGATTATCCCATTATCCGTTATCCTGAACTCGTGGACCCCTTCCTTGTAATCGCTGCGCCTCATCTTCACCACGGATATGGTCCTTGTCACGCCGGACGCGCCGAGGACATGGTAATCCAGGAGTATTATCCCGTCGCACGCGAACTCGCTTATCGTGTCGCGGGAGAACCATTTGGAGTTTTTCGAGAGCTCGGATATCAGCAGCGTCGTGCAGCCGAGATGGCGCACCTGCGTCATGATGCTGTAGAGCATCTGCTTCTTGATGGCGTTCCCCATGCTGATCGGGGGCTGGAATTTCGTTTTCTCGAGGAACGCAATCAGGTCTTCCGGAAGGTTGCGGTATGTCCCGCAATACACGTAAAGGATCGAGAGGGAATCGATGACGAGCCTTTTGGCGCCGAGCCTCTTTATGTGCCCCTCCATCTCGTCGAGCAGGACGTATACGTCGCGGGGATCGAGCTGTATGATATCCATCCGGCCCTCGTTGATGAGCTTCTCGACATCTATGCCTGCGCCTTTCATCTGGTTGATGAGGTAGTCGCGTTCGCTGTCGAGAGTGAAGAAAACCCCGTTCTCGCCCTGGGCTATACCTTCGTATATGAAGCGCATCGCGAGTATGCTTTTGCCTGAGCCTGGCGGTCCTGATATCAGTATCTGGTCCCCTTTCGGGATACCACCGTTGAGTATCGGCGTCAGGCAAGGAAAAGGCGCGGTGTCCATATGCATTATTTTAAACAAAAGCAATATAATATGTACATCTCGATAATAAGATATATAGATTTTTCAGTTTTATTGTAATAATTCATAAATAGTCCTGATAAACCTAGAGTATAAACAGATAAATAGAGTATAAACAAAGAGAAGATAAACAGATAATATGCCTGGAGTAGGGGTATGGATGGATGAGATAGACCAGAAAATCGTGGAAATCCTGAAAAAAGACGGTGGTATCCCTCTTTCCAAAGTCGCCGACATGATAGGCATTCCCCGTCCGACCGCCTACCTCCGCTTCAACAAGATGGTCGATGAAGGGATCATAAAAGGATTCAACCTCGTGATGGGCAAGCAGTACCAGGGCCAGCAAAAAGCCGCTGTATTGACGATAAAGAACTATCTTCTCTCGGATATGGGTCCCAGGGCTGTGAAAAAGGTCGGCGAGCGCCTGTCAAAAAGAAGCGAGGTCATCTTCGCGGTAAGGATCTCGAAAAATTCCATATTCGTGTTGTGGGAAGGCGATTCTTTCACTCCCCGGGAATACGATGACGTGGTGGCGATAGAAGAGATCGACCCGGAAGTGTACAAGGATTCCTGATGGTCGATCATCTACAATCGATCCTCTATCATCTCGGTCTATCCGGTTCCGGTCTATCTGGTCCATCCGGGTCCTATCCAGGTACTGCAGGTGCAGCGCACCCCGTCTTCTCGCCTAGCTCCTCGAAGCTGAGCGCACCTGTTTTCCTCGTTCCATCCCCGAATTGCCATGTCGGGTAGGACCTCACGCCTGCAGCGATGCAGGCTTCAGTCTGGCCGCCGTTGGCAGGAAGCGAACACTCGACGTAGTTGATCAGGTGCCAGCTGTCCCCGAACATCTCTTTCTGGTCCATGCAGTGCGGGCACCAGTACGCGCCGTACATCTTGGCACCGCTCGCGCTTATGCACCTGGCGAAATCATCATACTTGCCAGGCGCGTTCGATAATATCAGATAGCCTGCTATGATGACGATAAGCGCTACTCCCGCGGTTACCATATTTTGTGAGATCGCCACTGTATCCTCCTGAGGGGTGTACATTATCCTTATATTATACTGGGATAATCTTTGAAAACGTTATTAAAGTTTCGGCATCTTAGCTTTGGTATGAAAGCGCTGATTATCCTGCATTCCGACTCGTGTTGGCTGGGATGTCCATCATGCAGGCAGTTCTCGCGTCATCCATGCATCTTTGCTGAGCGGGCGATATATGATGGATGAAGTTGAAAAAGAAGATGATCCGGGTGGCCCAGGCGCAAAAATCAGCGGCGCTGACTTGAATAAATTCCATAGCATCAGCGATGTGTTCACGACCATCGGCGGTTCGGTGATTCATGAGGGCTATGAGCATATCCTCCATACCGAGCTGGTGACAACCGCGGCCGATTCACTCTCTGGTGACGTCGCTTCGGTGTACGTGGCATTGCTCAGGGCGGATGCTATTGTCGGAACCGCTGCAAATGCGTTCGATGCCGCAAATAAGGAGATAATCTATCGATTCAGTATGGACCTTGCGGAGGTCATCCATGTCCCCCCGCTCGGTCATTGGGGTATGGAAGGGCTCAAGATCGCCTGCGCCGCCAGTTCCGTTCCCAGTGACGTGCTCTCCACCTCGCTAAAGGACGCGTATCAGGCACCCAAGATGAATCGCATGAGGGTTCTCGCCTATCTCCTTTTCTTCGCGTTCACCTATACCAGCAGTGCCTGGTGCTTCGTCGATCTCCTCGCAGGTGATTCGGATGCGAGCATGAACCTCGAAGGTGGCGAGGATGCGACTTTCACTCCCGGAACCGCTTCCAAGGGTTTTCGCATACTGAGAAAACTACCCAATCCGGGTAATGAGATAATCGAACAGAACCTCGCCCCGACCGACATGGCAAGCATTGCCGGGAAGGCATATCCTGCTCCGGATGCCCCGGATATCAATATCATTGTGACTGGAAGAAGCGCAGGATACTCACAGCCAGCGGTATCATTCACATCGCCTACTCCGGCCAATAACACGAACAACTCCATCTACCCAGTGGTTTTCAACATGACCTCAAGCACGGAGATGGAATCGTGCTACCTAGAAATCGACGGTGCGAACTATACCGGCACGCTCGCCAGCAACAACTTCTCATGCTCATATGCCCTGCCTTTTGCAACCTACAATCACACCTACTCGGGCAAAGGGTATGCAAATATCTCAGGGACATTCTACGCAACGAATGAAACGAGAAGTTTTAGCTATTATGGTTGTGGTTATCTGGATGAAACAGCCGATTTAATCACCGATATCGCAGGCGCACCGATTGATATTGTAATAAGCTCCGGTTCAGAAATGCCAACCAATCCCGCCGCGTGCATTTTCATCAACGCCTCAAATATCGTCTTGGACTGCGCTAACCACGAAATAACCGGAGACGGAACGCCATCTGAGCAAGACAACATAGGTATCGCGCTCAACGATTCGCTCACAAACGTCACGATAAAGAACTGCCGTGTTTCCAACTATACCTACGGCATCTACTCTTATGGGACGAACTACTTCAACATCGCCAATACGACCGCCTACAACATGACGCCTGGTATTTATTCGGCGGCAAGCGACGGCATATTCATCGTGAACGGCATCAATGATTCTTTCTCGAATAATCTTATACAAAATAACCAGCGATATGGGATCTACATCGAAAATGTCAATTATTCGATAATATCCGATACCGTTTCAAGATACAACCTGGGCAGCGGTTCTGCCTCTGGTATCGCTCTAGGTTCCCCGAGCTCCTATAACACAATACGGAATATCACAGCGAATAACAACCACCACGCGTTTTATCTAGATAGTTTCACCGATAACAACCTGATAACCAACTGTTCATCGTATGATAATGATTATGGGTTCTATCTCTATCATACGGCAAATAATGTCATCACAAACAGCACATTCCACAACAATACCGAGTGGCAAATCTCCATGATTCAATCGACAAATTCTACTGCATACAACAACATTATCAACGCGACAGGGACGCAAGGAGTAGCCTCTGACGACTATTCGTTCGACCCTGATTTACCTGATAGGTTACCGAACTTTTGGAACACGACGCTCGATTGCACTACTAAGAATATTATCAGTGGAAACTGCACTGGGGGGAACTGGTATTCTGATTACAATGGCCAAAATACGAACGGAGATGGGATAAGAGATACAGATTTACCTTACAGTATCTACGGAGGTGAAGACAAAGATTACCTTCCCCTGTCAAACAATCTGAGCATTCCCTATCCCATCCCCCCGGCTCCACCCGAGAGCACCACCCTCCAAATCGTACGCGGAGCCTCCAGGTTCGATGCAATGGCGCTACTGACACCGGTTTCGAGACTCGTCTGGATCGCATACGCCGCCTTGGCATTGATACTGCTGGCGCTGGAATCCGACCTTCCGCGCCCGAAAAAATCGCATATGGTTACCAAACACCTGGTGACCAAACACCGGTAGCGGATCGCAAGGCCCCTCACTTCGGTCCGCGCGGTATGGAATGCATCCCTGTGCCGCAACCCGTTGGGATGCCTACGCCTACGATAGAAGCCCACCCAGACCTCAAGTGCACACCCGGTTCGAGAATATGTACGGCAAGAATGGGCCATTATCCAGTATGCCGGATCGACAGGATACCAAGCCATTACATCTCTTTTCTGGATTCATCTCATCCAGTTCCACTCCTTCTTCCTGTAGCGCGATGACGCCAATTCTTCCGCCCTGGCGCGTTCGCTTTCCGTCAGCCCGCTGATCCCGATCTCCCTGCCTTTCGTGAAACTTTCGACAAGGGCTTCATACGTCTCTTCCCAGGATACGTTCCTTTGCTGCCTGATCGAAGTCACCCGCTCTCTTGCATCAGCGATCATCTTGTCCTTTATCTTCTCATCAGGGACGCGGAGTATGGAGAACATCTTCTCCACATCCACGGAATAGAGCACGGTGCCGTGCTGGAGCAGGACGCCACTACGTCGGGTCTGGGCATTGCCGGATATCTTTTTGCCGTTGACAACAATATCGTTTATAGGCTTGAATTCAGCCTGGATGCCCAGCAAGCCGAGCGCATCCACGATGCGACCGCAGATCTCCTTGTACGAGGCGATTATGTCTTTCGGGAAAAGCCGCTCGCTCGCGATGATGCTGTAGGTTATCTCGCCGTCCGGATCGTGGAATACGGCTCCGCCTCCGGTACGTCTCCTTACCGCATCCACGCCGAGTCCGACGCACCTTTCCAGGTCGATTTCCCTCGCGATGCCCTGGAAATATCCGATGGACACAGCGGCAGGGTTCCAGCCATAGAATCTGATGGTGGGCAAGGAGCTTCCGCCCGCGACGGATTCGCTGACAGCCTCGTCTATGGCCATGTTCATGAACGCGTCGTTCTCGGAATAATCTATCAGGCGCCATCTCATCGGACCGCCTCCTTGAACAGGCGCGCCAGGTCTTCGCAGGAGGCGCCTATGAGCTGAGCGTCGCCGAGCGCGCTTTTGATCCTTCCCTCGGCTTCGCTCTGGCTTATGGATGCCGGGGTTCCAACGAGCGATTCCTCCAGTGATGCGATCCTGTCCTCGGGATGGAGGAAGAAATCGCCGGTGATGCTGACAGAGCGCACCTTATCCGCTTCCAGCGCGACCTCGATGCAGACGAGCTTTCCCCCCTTGATCTTCTCACATCGCATGCAATTGGATCCCAGGAAAACTATTTATGCATGTCCCTGATCGTCGCCCTTCCGAATATCACGAAAAGCGCGGTCGAGAGCGCGAGGACGAAGAATAGCGGGGCGAAGCCGAATGCGGCGATCGCGACCCCGCCGAGCGACAGGAAGATGAATTCCGCAGTCTTCAGGGGCGCATACAGGACTCCGATGTCTGTCGAGACGTTCCTGCTCCTGTACACCTGGTCCACCAGTATGTATTCCCCGACGATGGTTCCGCAGCCAGCGCCCATCGCAAGCGGCATCACCATCCATATGCCGCCGTGCCCCATAAGGGGGAATGCCACCAGGGCTATAGCGCTCAGGCCCGTGAGCGTGAGGAGGGTCCTGTTCGAAAGGCCGAGCCTCATAATCAGGATGGCGAAAGCGCCGGTTGCCAGGGAAAGCGCTGCCAGGACGATCCCCACCTCCTGGTATCCCAGTTTGAGCGATGATAGCAGATATAACGGTATCACGAAGGATGTCATCATGTCGTATGGTAGCCAGACCAGGAGCTGGAGCACCGAGGCGTGCCAGAATGTCGGCGGTCTTCTCTTGAAAATACGCTTGAGCGTGTTTCCATCCACGTGTGCGCTTGCGTTCGATGCGGATTTTTCCGTGAGGATCAGCACCAGGAGCGCAGCCGAGAGCGCGAACATGATGATGAACGCGCCTGTGAACGCCAGATACGCCAATAGGAATCCTATGGCCACCCTTCCAAGGCCGTCACCGAGCTGGCGGATGTTGGAGAACCGCGCGAGGACCTCGCCCGGCTTCCCGGAACCTTCTGTGGAAAGCAGCTCGGTCCTCACAATCGCCCAAAAGCCCGACGCCCGGATGCCCTCGGCAAGCGTTCCCATGACGAAGCCTATAGGGGAGGCGACTACCGTGTAGAACGCTATGGCGAGGAGGTTCGAGATGGAATACACGATGGCGATTTTCTTCGTGCCTATATCGTCCGCGATGCTGGCGAACATGATGCGTATCAACATGAACGAAAGCGGCCCTACGGACAGTATGACGCCTATCCAGGCGATGTCGACTTTTTTCTCGAGAAGATATAGGGGGACCATCACTGTCATGGCAGCCACTATGAACGAGTATAGCATCTGAGCCGTAAACTGCCACCGGAGTTCGTCTTCCATGCGATCACTGCGTCCGATTATCTGTCCTGGTCATTCCGATTATACGTTCTGGCATTTAAAGATTTTAGGTGCTTGACTATCCTGTGGAAACCATAGGCATCAACGGCAAGCAATATGCCGTGAACCGCATCCTCACCAGGAACAGGAACGCATGGGCCAGGCTGCGGGACAATGTGCTCACGATCAGCATCCCATCCAGATGGCCCGAACGGGAGAAGAAGCGGATCGGCGATGAACTCCTCAGGAAAGCGGTCTCCTCCATAGAGAAAGGGAAATGGACCGGCGAGGCTGTAAGCAAATTGAGGTTCTCTCATGGCCAGCGCCTGAGTGCACTGGGCCGGGAGTTCGAGCTCGTTTTCGTCCCTTCCTCGCGTTTCAGAACCCGCGTCGTCGGCGACCGCATCGAGGTATCGGTCAATGACGCCCACGGCGAGAAGAACGCGCGCGCTTCCGAAGCTGTGAAGCGCTCCATAATCCGCACGCTGATGCCGAACATCCGTGAGCGCGTCGAGCTCCTCAATGCGCTTCATTTTCGATCCGGGATAAGGAATATCATGATAAGAGACAACACGAGCCGGTGGGGGAGCTGCTCGCGGAACGGGTCGATAAGCCTCAATCTCCGCCTTCTTTTCATGCCCGAAGGGATACTGGATTACGTGATCGTCCATGAGCTCGCCCATACGAAATACCGGAGCCACGGGCCGCGCTTCTGGGCGCTCGTGGAGAGGATAATGCCGGATCACAAGGAAAAAAGGAGATGGCTGAAAGAGAATGGCTGGAGCTATCCGAAATCAGGGGACGTTCAGCAGGAAGCGCAACAGAAAGCGCTTGGCCGGCAGATACTTTTCCAGGCTGAGGAGCCATACTGAGGTGTTGCCATGTATTATCCGGATGATTGCATCGCCATAGGCGCGAAGGGGAAGAAAGAAGCGCGCGTGCTGAGGTCCAAAGGCGCGGATTTCATCGTATATGGCTACGCGGATGCCGAAAGCAAAAAAGCGCTCGGGAAATACTCCATACTGCTTCGGAAAGAGGGCGGGGACATCGAGCATCTGTTCATCGTCCCGTCCGCTGGCGGGAAAGAGCTCGTGGTGAAGCACGAAACCGGGAAAGCGAAAAAACGTGGCATTTACGATGAGAAAAAAAATACGGTGGAATACTTCTAAGCCGCTCACTCCCCGATGATCTTCACCAGGACGCGCTTGTTCCTCTGCCCGTCGAACTCGAAATAGAAGATCTGCTCCCATGCGCCGAGGTCGAGCCTGCCATCCGTGATAGCCAGGACTGCCTGATGCCCGATGAGCTGGCGCCAGATGTGCGCTGCGGCATTGTCCTCGCCGCTATCATTATGCCGATAATCCGCTTTATACGGAGCCAGCATCTCAAGCACCCGCAGATAATCGCTGTGCAGGCCGGATTCGTTGTCATTCACCACCACGGCAGCGGTGATGTGCATGGGATTGACGAGCGCAAGGCCTTCCTTCACCCCGCTTTCCCGTACGGCTTGTTCGATGCGGTCTGTGATGCGCACAATCTCGATCTTCTTTTGTGTCTTGAACGTCAGATATTCGGTTTTCGACTTCATCTGGACCACAGGTGCCATCTCACCCGCAAAACTTATAATCAAATTTCCGTGCGGGCGCTCAGGATATAGACGATTGCGGATGTGTGTTTTTTCCACACGTCTTGTCGAATAAATTGTAGATAACGACACGTTTTCCCAGAGAAGAAATAAATATCTCTTCGACTGTCCAAGAAAGGGGGATGGATTAGCTAAGTCTGGCGGAAACCTGAAAACGGTTCCATGGGTGGGGGAGGGCATGCCAGGCGCCTGATGAGCCCATTTTACGGGTTGGGGGATATGAAAGGGCAACTTTCGGCAGAGATGCTGGTCCTGGTGGTAGTCGTGTTCGCCATCGTGGCTATCGCCGCGATACAGCTTATAGGCACTGCGAAAAGAACGGGCCTCAACATACAGAACCAGACGCAGAAGCTCGGAGACATGACTGCCGAGGCCATCAAATCGCCTGCTGGCGGATACTGCATAACCTCGGATGATTGCCAAAACGGGATAGACTGCAGCGAGAACCGGTGCGGAGGTTCGGATTATTCCCCGTAGATGCGCAAGTGGCCTCCACCTGTCTCGTGTTCCGGGTTGCGTGTTTTGAACCCGTCAAATCCGAAACCCACAAAACCAACTGGACCAGAACCCTGAACGCAAACCTTAACCCAGAATCCGAAAATTCCTAGATACATCCCCGGATACAATTAGAGGATAAAAAATAGCGCCTGAGGCGGCGTCCGCCGCTTATGGGTCTGCTGTGAGCTAGATCAGCTGCCTTTCGCAGCGGCCAATCGATGCCCTTCGGCTCTAAAACCGAACCCATCAGTCATGCCAGCAGCCTACGGGGCGAGCCCTAGTAAGGGAATATGCCCTCAGTCAAGGCGTTATAGCAAGCCAACATTTTCGGTTGTTGCCGTACCCAGAATCCCAGGCGCATCATATACTCCGCTTTTTTTATTTATAAAGGTACCGTCGAAAAATTAGACGGGCGTCTAATGTTAGACGCGTGTCTATTTTCCCATCCGTCGTGTGGTCGAGACTGCGGAGAAGGGCCAAAAAACTGAGGATAGCTTTAAATAACGTCTATACATGGATTGTAACATGGGTCGACCTGAACGCGCCCACTCATCCGACTCGACCAGAAGTCCCAGACCCTCTAAAATCCACGAGCCTGGCAGCGTGATACGGTTGCGTGAGGGCTTGATGGTAGAAGATCGTTATCGGATCATACAGCTTGTCGGTTCCGGAGGGATGAGCGAGGTTTATTCTGCTACTGACACCAGAAGCGGAAATACCGTCGCCCTGAAGTTTCCGTCATCCAATGAAGAGGCAGTACGGCTCCTGAGGAGGGAATTCGAAGCGCTTGCCAGGATCAATCACGAAAATGTGGTCAAGCTCATAGACCTCGGTTTTTTCAATCACGCCGAGTTCCTTGTCATGGAATATCTCGAAGGCGAGAATCTCGGGGATGCCCTTGGTGGCATACCCCGCACATGGGAATCATCAAGGCCTTTGTTGTTACAACTATGCGACGCCATCCAGGCAGCGCATGATGCCGCTGTCGTCCATGCTGATTTGAAACCGAGCAACCTTTTTCTATCCGGAAATAAAGGCGATTCTGTTTTGAAGCTGCTCGATTTCGGCTTCGCGAAATTCACCGACACTCGGGATGGAGATACTGGGCGGGTCCCTCCGGATATCATCGGCGGCACCATCAGGTATCTGTCGCCAGAGCAGATCCGAGTGCAGGGATTCAATCACCTGGCCGACATCCATGCGATCGGTATCGTCATGTACGAGATGCTCGGAGGGGTGAAGCCTTTCGATGATCGTCCCGGGGAGCCCATGGCGTTCATGCAGGTAATGGATAAAATCCCGATCCGGTTGAGCGAATTGGGGATCATGATACTCCCAAGCGTTGAAAAGATAATCATGCGCGCGCTTGAGAAAGATCCAAAAGCTAGATCCCAGTCTGCGGCAGAGATGAAGGCGGCGATAGAATCTGCTTGAATATAAGAAAGCAGGGTAAGGAGGTTACACGGTTACCTTTTCGCTCGCGAGGACATTTTAATCTTATCGTGGAATTCCCATGCAATGATTCTTGAGATATTATTAGCCATCATCGGGCTGTACATCATCCTCAAAGGCTCGGAACTGGTCACGGATGCGGCAATACCGCTGGCGTCCTACCTCAACACCACGTATGTAGCCATCGGCCTTGTGCTGGTTTCAGTCCTGCTGAGCCTGCCCGAACTGCTGATCTCGACCTCCGCAGTGCTGAAAGGGCACGGTGATGTAGGCGTGGGCGTGATAATCGGGTCGATAATAGTGAATCTTGGGCTGATAATCGGCTTGTCAGCCGTCATACGGCCCCTGAGGATTCCACGGCACGTCATCACGCGTGATGCCGTCTTCATGCTCATCGCGACGATAGTGGTTTCACTCATGGTGTTCGAGGACATGCAGGTCACAAGACGCGACGGGATCGTGTTCCTCCTGCTGTTCATCCCTTACATGATAAACATATACGAACAGGAAAAGACGCTGGCGCTCAAGGAGAGGAAAAAGGAATCGGAGATGATATCGAAAACGCTCCAGTTCACGGGAAAGCTGGGCGGAGTGGACGCGGTCATCCACGACCCACGCATCGTATTCCTTGTCGGGATCCTCCTGCTTGTTTTAGGTGCAGAACTATTCGTCGGCACGCTGATTTCCTTTGCCGGTGCCTTGGGCGTCCCGGGGATTCTCGTCGGCCTCACGCTCGGGGCGCTGGGCCCGAGCATCCCCAACCTCGCAGCAGCGCTGCAGGCGGTCAGGAGGGGATATGACGAGCTGGCAGTTTCCGAGACGATAGGCTCGAACATCTTCACACTCCTGATAACCCTCGGGATCTTGGCGATAATCAGCCCGTTCCAGCTCGATACCGCGAGCGCGACAGTCACGGCCCCAGCTCTCCTAGCTGTGACGGCCGCTTTCTTCATCTTCACCCTAAAGGGGACGATCTCGCGGATAGATGGCGCGATGCTGATCGCGCTCTACCTGATAGCGATGGCTGCCGAGCTATACGTGAGGCTGGGAATGTAAGAACTGACAGGGAGAAATAGAAAGAAAGCCGGGTAGAGGAATTGTCCGTTGAACCTTTTGACTTGGTCCGCACTCATGGCAAAAGCTTCACCAAAAGCCTCGAGATAATCCTCAGGGCGTTTTCCAGGGTTTTTGCCGTAAGTATAACGGAGGTCAAAAAGCCTTTGAACCCCTCTACTCCGCTTTATGCTCCATCATAGACTTACGTCTCTGATAACTGCAGGCGGATGCATAGCCGATCTGCCAACCCGGCTTTCTTATAGAAAGATGGGTGCTTTGAACGAATTGTCGTTCAAACCAAACCTGGCTTTCTATTCTTTCTAATAAGATAGAGTATCACGCTTTTTAAAATGCTTTCAGTTATGTTTGGAAAGTATATGGGCCTGTAGCTCAGTTTATTTTTGCCAAAAATTTCGCTGTCGCGAAATTTTGCAAAACTGGGGGCAACTTGGTAGAGCGTCGGACTTTTAATCCGCAGGTCGAGGGTTCAAATCCCTCCAGGCCCGAATCCCATTTGTCTACAGCCGTAGGCCCCTGTTTTGTCCCAGGGGATTCGGGCCGAATCGATCGAAGATCGATTAGAGGCCCGAATTATTTTTGCTAAAATTCTCCTTTCAGGAGAATTTCGCAAGCGTCCCGGTCACCCATAGAGACGGTCAAGGCATCTCACGACCTTCAGGTCGTAGGGGAATTGACCCCGCAGTCTATCTATTTTTAGCTCAGAAGTATCTCCGGTAGCCGGCG
>Ga0315282_10000230_pt1 | contig 112732 bp, 89 predicted proteins | sample YL17G07_20_MG_FD_203693 | JGI IMG/M metagenome (GOLD analysis project Ga0315282, IMG submission 203693) | Sediment microbial communities from Yellowstone Lake, YNP, Wyoming, USA - YL17G07_20 | ecosystem: Environmental > Aquatic > Freshwater > Lake > Sediment | place: USA: Wyoming | collected... | reverse complement strand
TTCCAGCATCGCAAGCCCTCCCCTACGATCGTTGCCTAAGCCACAACTAAATCGTCAGGTGGGCTTGTTTGCCTGTATCTCCTCCCTTATCATTACCCCTGAAAACTGCGAAAGTCGAACTTAGAGCCTATCCTGATAACCATCGTGGCGGCGACGCTTTCGAGTACGAGCAGTGCGCGAAGCGAGGAGGAAGGCGTGTTCGATACACGCCGACGACGAGCGACAAAGCAATGCGAAGTATATCGTTGGCGTCCCTTCGGGTTGCGGCGGCTACGGGCCGCAGCTCTCGTCGCTCCTCCTCGACTTGTCTCCGGATAAGCCATCGAAAGTCGCTCCTTGCATTCGACCCGTGGGCGCTCGCAATCCGCCTCGGCGGACTCACGAGGGTTATCAGGATAGGCTCTTGGTCTGACCGCTGCCTTCAGCGGCAGCATTGCCTGCCGCGCTGCCACGGCCGCCGTTGCCGTACAAAGGAAAGACAGTTTCGAGCAGGAGATATTCCCCAAATAACGCTGCAAGCGCTACAACGTACAGGACCCAACCCCCGAGATAGTGATAAAAGCCCTGTGCCAGCCGTTCGGAGCCGTGGCATAGAAGGATTCCGGTACCCGTCACCCTCACTATGTTCGAGACGACCGCTATGGGCACGGCGGACATCACAAGGGCCGCCTTCCGCGCCGGGCCCCCGCGCGATAGCACCGAAAAGGCCACCGCGGTGGCCGTGATGCTGAAGAGGCTCCGAATTCCGCTGCAAGCGTCCTCGACGCTCATCGGCGCCGCGCCCGGGAGATAGATTATGTTCCCCTCCCTATACGCCGGAACCCTGGCCAGTTGCAGGATTACGGTCGAGGCGGTGCTCGCCGCGAGGCGCAAGTCGGCGGAAACCGCGTCATAGAAGCCGGACGGCAGGGGGCACATGAACACAAGAAAGCCTATTGGCAGCGCTGTGGCCCTCAGGAAGGCCCATCCGCCGGCCAGAAGCGTTACCCCCGCCACCGCGACGATGAAGGCCACCGATTGGATGAAAAGTGTGTTTCCGAGGCGGCCGGCCATGTACAGGAGGATTGCCATGGTCACCACGGCAAGCCCCGCCCATGACGGCTTGATAGGGGTCCTGATGAGCCTGCGGCGCATGTCAATAACGAGAAAGAGTGAGAAAGCGGGCACAAGGATGCCGTGGGAGTAGGTTCCATCTTCCCAATCTGTCCATCGGGAGAAGAGCCCGGAAAGCGTGTGGCGGAACAGGATCACCGTCAGCGCGGCGATAGCGGCCAGGGCTATCGCCGTCTTGGAGCTCAGGACCCTGTCACCCATCTACCCGTTCTCCCCCTGCGCCGCTTGGGAGCGATACCGTAGGTTTTGAGCTTGCGCCAGAGCGTGGTTCTGCCGATGCAGAGGACTGCCGCGGCGTGGTCTTGGTTCCATCCTGTGGATTCCAGGACGCTCAATATGTGCCGCGCCTCGGCGTCTTCCAGGGTCATGGCCGCCCTCTGGGGGGCCTCGCGCCGCTTGCGCACTTGGGGAGGCAGCGCGTCTTCGCCCAGAATCCTGCCCTTCGCGATGGTTACGGCATACTCGACGGCGTTTTCCAGCTCCCTGACGTTGCCGGGCCAGTCATAGGTCGCCAGGCTTTCAAGTGCGCTCTCGTCGAAACCCTCCACTGCCTTTGTTGACGAGCGGGCGAAACGCTTGAGGAAATGCTCGGCCAGAAGCGGCACGTCCTCCATGCGTTCGCGCAGCGCCGGCACGTGGATGGGGATAACATTTATTCTGTAGTAGAGGTCCTGTCGGAACTGGCCGTTCCTGGTTGCGGCCGCGAGGTCGCTGTTGGTCGCCGCGATGAGCCTCACGTCCACGTGGTGTTCCTGGGTCTCGCCCAGGCGGCGGAACTCGCCGGATTGCAGGAACCTCAGAAGCTTGGACTGCATCGCGGGACTGGCAAGGGCGATTTCGTCGAGAAAGAGCGTCCCGCCGTTGGCCTCCTCGATAAGGCCGGACTTATTCTTGAAGGCGCCGGTGAAGGCTCCTTTCGAATAGCCGAACATCTCGGATTCCTGGAGCGTGTCGGGGAGCGCGGCGCAGTTGACGGCGACAAACGCGCGGTCTTTCCTTGGGCTCGACTTGTGGATCGCCTTGGCGACAAGCTCCTTACCCGTGCCGCTCTCGCCGGTGATGAGCACCGCGCCTTCGCTGCCGCTGATGCTCTCGATGAGATCGTGTATCTCCCGGATGGCGGCGCTTGCGCCAATCATCTCGCCGTGGCCGTTCGAGCCGACGAGTATCCCCTCGAGGTCGCGGACCCTGCGGGCAAGGTGCATCCTGTCGAGGGTGCGCTTGATGACCGCGGCGAGCTCGTCGGGCTGGAAGGGCTTGGTGATGTAGTCGCATGCGCCGCGCTTCATCGCTTCGACCGCCGAGTCGACCGACCCGAACGCGGTCATCACGACCATCTCGACGGACGGGCGGATCTTCCTGACTTCCTCCAGAAGCGCCAAGCCGTCCATGCCGGGCATCCTGAGATCCGTAACGACAATGTCCACGTCCTTGGAAGCGAGGATTCTTGCGGCCTGTGCGCCCGTGGACGCCTCCAGCACTTCGTAGCCGTCCCGCTTCAGGGCCACGGAGAGCGAGAACCGGAAATTGTCCTGATCGTCCGCTATCAATATCGATGCCATGGTGCTTCCTCCCTGGAGATGGGAATAGCTACGCTTACCTTGGTGCCATGATTCTGTTCGCTCTCGACGGATATGACGCCGTGATGATCTTCAACGATGCGCTTCACTATCGAAAGTCCCAAACCCGTACCGCCTTGCTTTGTTGTAAAGAACGGCGCGAATATCTTGTCCTTATTCTCGGCCGGAATTCCTGCGCCCGAGTCCTCAACCAGAAGACCCACCGCCGGCGCCGATTCGAGCCGGGCATTGTACGTCCTTATCGTCAGCGTTCCCGAGCCCCCCAGCGCGTCGAGCGCATTGGTTACAAGATTGAAAACGACCTCGTGAAGCTGGTTTCTGTCTATCTGGGCCGGCGGGAGGTCGCGGGCGAGTTCAGTAACCACTTCCACGCCCGACTTCATTCGCTCGTCGCGCATCATGAGGAAGAGCGCGTTCGACACCTGCTCGTTAAGGTCGTTGCGCTCCAGCCGGGCATGCCGGAAGCGCGCGTAGGACAGGAAATCGTTCACGATCTGTGAGAGGTGAGACGCCTCCTCGACCGCGACTTCGAGAAGCCTGGCGTTGTCGCCGGTGAGGCGCAGGTCGCTTTTCAGCAGGCACAAGGAGTTGCAGAGCGCGCCGAGGGGGTTATTGATCTCGTGCGCAAGCGCGGCAAGATCGGCCTGTTCCAGCGCGCCCAGTTGTACCCTGCCTTCACCCACCCGGCTTTCCCCTTATCTCTTCGTTTGCCTCAACCTTTTTCGCGAACGGCCTGTATAGCGGATCCCCGAGAAGCACCATCCTCCAGGAGAGCCATGGAAGCGTCTGGTAGTACGCCGCCCCTATGCATTCCCCCGAGTACACTCTTTCAAGAAAGAGGTCCGGCCTCGGGAACGCTTCAAGGTACGGCTCATTAGTCGGCCCCATCGTCACGGCCGCGCCGTGCTCGATTAAGTGCCTGCACCAGTACGCCCCTTCTCTCAGGCTGTCACACTCGCCGCTGGCGATGTGAACCGCTATCGCCCCCGGCACAAACTTGAAAGAGTCAACGTATTTCGCGAGGCTGTACCAGCCCCAGTAAATCGCCGCATTCGGGCAATCATTCTTCCCGAAAAGTTCCGGCCTGTTGTCGAGGACGGTATTGAATCCGAGCGCTCGCGTCATCTCGGCCGCGCTGCGTATCTGGGCGTCGGCCCTGCTGTAGTCATCCTTGCCCGTTAGTCCGCGAGCGTCGAAGTAAGCGGTGCCCTTGAGGCCGTTCTTTTCCGCCTCAAGGGCGCCGTCTATCATCGAGCGCGCATCCTCGGCCGTAGTCGCGTCTATTCGCGCGACCCAGTAGCAGCCCTTCGGCCAGGGCGTTTCGGTCAGAAAGGGGCTCGCTACCCAGCCAGCCAAACTATGGGGCCGGCCCAGAAGCGCCAGCTCCGAATCCACCGAGGCCGCCTGCTTCGCAATCTCTTTTTCCTGCCCCTCGAGCTCCTTTATCTCTTCCTCCAAATCCGTGCTTTCACCTTGAAACGTTCCCTTCTTTGTACCCTCGAGATTCTGTTTCAGTTTGAAAATCTTCCGGTCCACCGGCTGAGGGTCCCAGATGTTAAGGGGTACACCATAGAAAACCACTATGCAGCGGATTTCATTGCCTGATTTTGCGATCCGCTCCCTTATCGGCGCCTGGATTTCCAGATTGAAACAGTCGCGGTCAACGTCCTCTGTTGTCGGAAGTTTAAGAATGAAAAGGTTTTCCGGCGGGATCGCGCGCTTTCCGGCATAGTACTTGGCGAGCTCTACTGAGCCGGCGTACGCGCTGTTCGCGACAAGTAAAACGTTCTCCGGTCCAACGGAGACCTGCTTTGCAGCCGGCTGCTCTGCCGCCGCAAGTGCTGACGCGTACAGCAGTAACGTGTACGCCAGAGCTGCCACTCCCGCCTTGAGATGCCCCTGCAGTTGCATAAACGCCTCTCCTTCACAGAGTCTTGCCTGAGTGGAACCGGTAATCGAAATCCGACTGTGGGGTATGATTGCCCACCGTCTCTTACAAATCAAGCCAAAAACATCGGCCGCGACCCCCCATATCTTGTGCCTCTCGCTCCTGGCGCGCCGTGAGACTCGTTCACTTCCGGAGACAAAATCCGGATTCTCAGCTTTTTCTTTAAGTCACTGTCTATCCAAAGCCTTACGTCCATATCTCGAAAACAGTCTATTGGACTTACGTCTCCCAAAACACCCCAATACTCGTTCACCCCCATTAGTTATAGAGGGCCTGTTTTCTCGGCAAGTGACGCCTTGGGTGGTGAGGGCGGTTCTCCCTTTCGCACCTTTCCCACATTTCGCACTTTTCGCGCCTTGCGGCCGGAGGCCGCAGCCTCCGGCGCGTGTTCTTTGACAACTGAAGACTTTGCGAAACGGACATCCGCGAGGGTGAGGGCTTAGAGTCTGTCCGCGGATATGGTCGGTCGAGCACTGCAGGTCTCGCCTGCCCCTCCTATCAAAATCCGGCCGAAATCCGATACCATGGCCGGGCGAGACCTGCAGTCCTCGCCTGCCCCTCTTTGCGGGTGGGTCCGGTTCCTGGTTTTCGGTTTTCCCCCGGCCTGCCGCCTCCAGCCTCCGGCCTTCCCTTCGCACTTTTCGCACCTGCGCCTCCCAGCCGCGCCCCTTCTTGACCGCTCGTAACCGCGGGCTATACTTGCAGTGCGGTTGTGGCGCTTTACTGTGAGGGTATTCGCTCCAACACTTCGCGTTTGTATGCGCTGGCAAGACAGGGGAAGTAATGGCGAGGGGCGTCATCGTAAGTTTTGCCGGTTATCCATTCACCCCGAGCAGTCTCATGCCGGATAACGGCCTCGCCGGACTCGCAGGATCGCTTCTGGCAGCAGGCCACAGCGTCAAGATACTCGACTACGGCACGGTGGACACCGTTAAGCGCCTTATGCCCGAGTCCGCTCACAGGCTCCTCAAGGGGCTCTGGCAGCGAGCGGCGAAGGGCAACCTCTCCGCGCTGGGCCTCGTCACTTTGTTCAGGGCGTCGCGCATTCAGGCGAAGGCCCTCAAGACCACAATCCGGGAAGTCGCGGATGAGATATCGCGCGAGATAGAATCATCGGCCGCGGACTTTGTCGGCTTCAAGCTCTGGAACGGCGACGGCTTCTCCTCCTCAGTCGAACTCGCGAAGACTATCCGCAAGCGGCACCCGCGCGTGAAGGTCATAGGCGGCGGGCCGCAGGTGGACTGGTTCGAGGAGTGCATCTTCGACTACACAGACGTGTTCCATTGCCTCGCGAGAGGGGAGGGGGAGGAAACGGTTCCCCTGCTCGCCGAGTGGTCGGAGGGGAGAAGGGACCTCGGCGGCATTGCGAACGTGCTTTTCAAAGACGCTCCCGGAGCGCTCGTGAAGACGCCGCTCAAGACCGTCGACAACCTCGACGCCCTCGCGATGCCTTGCTACGACGCCGCGCACTATCCCACGATTGCCGGAAACCGCCACCTCAAAATGGTAACCATTGACGAGAGCCGCGGCTGCCCGAACAGTTGCTACTTCTGCATCCATCCGCGTAAGAGTGGGAGTATCTGGCGCCTCAAGAGTCCCGAGCGGCTCGTGGCGGAGATGAAAGGCATCATTGCCCAGACCGGCGCGAACGCGTTTATCTACGCCGGCAGCAATACCCCTTCCAAGGCCGCTGTCGCCAATGCGAAGGCGATCATCGACTCCGGCCTCAAGGTGAGTTACGGCTGCTTCGGCCACGCCAAGGGTATCAGAAAAGCGGACTTCGATCTTCTAAAGCAGAGCGGCTGCCGCGCGATATTCTACGGCGTGGAGTCCGGCTGCCAGCGCATCCTCGACGACGCGCTCAATAAGGGCACCAAGGTCGAGGAGATTCGCGACATTTTGAAGCGCACGAAGGAGGCCGGGATTTATACGATCGGCTCGGTCATCTACCCGAGCCCCTTTGAGGACGAAACGAGCCGCAAGGAGACGATGGCGCTTCTCTTGGACACGCGCCCCGACAGCGTGCCCGTGCAGTTCCCCGGTCTCGTGCCTGGCTGCGCGTGGGATGAAGAGGCCTCGCGCTTCGGCTTCGAGATTCCGAAGGGGCGCAAGTACGCGATGCATTACGGCCTGACCTACAAGATCAAGCTCATCTACCCGCCGCGATTCTGGAAGCCGCTGCCGTATCTCTTGAACGGCCGCAACTCACGGCAACTGATGGCTGAGACGGCGCGCTTCGCCAAGGACCTCCAGGACGCTCGTCTAACCACCAACATCGCCCACGACATGGTTCTCATGGCCGACAAGATGTCGATGTCGCCCGACGAATTCCGCAAGCATGCCATGGAAGTGTTTTTCACCGGCGACTACGAACGCATCAGGCAGACGGTCGAGACAATCAACGCCAACTGAAAAGTTCGCATAGTACATGTCGGCCCTTCATGGAAACCATGGAGTCCGCGCCTGCTTCCGTCAGGTGCTGCGGTATGGAGGCTTTGGCCGAGAGAGGTATGTTACCGCGCGAGAGGCTTTTGTTGTTGACGCAACCCAGGCGTACCTGTAAAACACTACTGCCGTTAACATACGGACAGTATCCCGCGATGGCACCCTGCGCTTGAAATCGTCTGTATCCTTGAGCTGTGTAACATGAGCATGCTCGCGAGCTTCTTTGTTGCTGTTTCTGATGACTATGGTGACGGGCTTTGAAGACATACGCCTACGACCGTTTGCCCATCGTACGTCGAGTTCCATCGGGAGGCAGATCAAGAGTCAAGGCAGAGGCTGTCGTCATTGGGAGAGCCGCATGAGGAAACAGCGCAACCCAAGCAGCGTGCGGAGATATCGGGACATCCTCGCTGCCATAGCGAACGGGGCAACTAACGAACGCCTTCCCTTTCTTGCCAAGGCGATAGCGGGGTTCTTGTTGGAACGATCTGAAGCTGAGCACGCCCGCTGGGACTCAAAGACCCGTGAGCCAGCAGCTGAGACCGTTCTGTCTAGCCTCAAGAAACAAGCCAACGATCAAGAGGAGCTTGATGAATCCGCGTCTCGAGCGCTCAGGGACTTGTCAACGATCTCGTACAAGGTACCACATTTGAAGGATACCGACGAGCAGATCTTGGCACTAAGGGAATTGTCCCATGTTGAAATTGCCAGGAGCCGCATCACCGCAAGACAGCCGTGCGACATCCTTTGGGGGGTCCTCCGCCTCTTGTCGGACGAGACCGTCATACGGGTGTTCTTTAGCCGTAGCGCGCATCTGCGCCTTCGCGACGACAAGGACTGGAGATGCTTTCGCAAAGATCAGCTGGTTCCTCTATGGCGTGTCCTGAAGACGACGGCACGCGAGTACGGTGAGGACGCCATCTGGCAGAGTTGCGCAATTGCCTCAAGAGTGTACCGATGTCGCGTAGAACGACTTGATGCTGAGGACGTATACACGCAAGCCCATGCCTTCCATTTCAACTGCGGCGGCGGCAGGTCGGTGATCTTCTCCCTTACGTCGGATGCTGTTAATCCATTGGAGAGAAGAGGTAGCGGGTGGTTTGTGCAGAGATATGGGGTCGATCCCAACGATGAATCGCTCAGGGACCTCATGCTGAAGAATCCCTTCAGACCCGACAACTTTGGGAGAGGAATACTGAACGGCTCGGTCCCGGGGGAAAGACTCTTTACGTGGGAGTTGAACAGCACGGCAAAGGCCCTTCAGACTGCTTACAATGCCGTACCAAGGGAGAAAAGGGACCTGTTCGTCAAGGATGCCGTAGAGAATCTGAAAGAGTGTTTCGAGTTTCCCAAGATACGAATCCTTGAGGTGGAGAAGTTTGAAAACTGGATGAAACGGCTGACAAGAAACGGCCCCGACAGTGTCATGGTTTCTTTTCGCGGCGCAGACAGTCGGCGCATATGCCACGCTGTCAACGTCGATTTCTCCAAGAGCGCCAGGATGCACCAACTCTGGCAGCTTGTTTTTGGCGTAGCATCTGCGTCCAGTATGGCGTGCACCCCGAGCTCCGCGCTGGCGATCCTTTGGGCGTCAGCGATCGGATTTGAGAACGTCATGTATGAAGAACTGAGATCGCAGGTCTTCCAGAAAGGCTTCGATTGGAAGCAAGCGACAGCATTGGGTGTACGTGAGGTAAAACCGTTCGGTAGTATGGGTCTCACAGCAAGACAGTCCCGAGAACTTGCGGAGTGGCATGTGCATAGATTGCTGACATGGAAGTCGGCACGAGGTGGATAGTATGGCAAACTCAGGAGCGCCTTTTGTCGTGCTTGCCAGTCTCTATCCCCCCTCGTCGGCGCTGAAAACCAGGCTTGTGCCACCGTTTGGGCTGATGATGGTGGGAGCCGCCCTCCTTCGATCTGGAATTCGTTGCGCCATCATGCATCGGGAATGGAACGATGAGACAAAGCGCGTTTTGGCGGATGTATGTCGGAAAGCAATCACTGTGGGCTTTTACACCATCACGGGTGAGTCTATTCTTCCCACTCTAGAGGCTAGCAGATTAGTTAAAGAGGCCGGAGTAAAAGTTGTGTGGGGCGGGCCGCACGCGACGCTGCTCCCTGAAGTATGTCTCGGTTCGGAAGACTGTGTCGACATCGTGGTTCGTGGTGAAGGGGAGATATCGCTACCGAAGCTTGTCTGGCTCCTGGACCAAGGCGGCGACGTGGCAGCAGTACCTGGCGTCTGCCTGAGAGGACCGAATCATCAACTGATCATCGGGCCCATACCGCCGCTCATTTCTGGCGAAGATCTTCTACCTCCAGACTGGGACTTGGCAAACGTCGAGGATTATCTGACGGGCAACTACTTTGGATCAGGGCTGAAACAGAACCACCTGAATCGAGTCCTGCCACTCATTACGAGCAAGGGCTGCAAGCATAATTGTGCCTTCTGCTATAACGTTACCGTCAATCGGCGACGCTTTCGAGGGTTCAACACCCCAGGAGTGGTAGACGGCATTGTTGCGGTCAGAGATAGGTACATGATTGATGGTTTCCACATATACGACGACTGTTTCTTCACCGATGAAAGGCGCGCATATACCATCCTTGAGGCGCTGAAGCGGCCGTTCTTTGCGGAGACGCGAATCGATATGATTGATGAGAACACATTGGCAAAGTTAGCCGGTCTGGGTTGTCACACCTTGTATGTAGGCGTCGAAACAGGATCCGACAAGATGCTGAAGCTGATTGGCAAACGGATTTCCTCTAGCGATTGTGTTGCTGCCGCTTCAATGGCGTCAAAGTACGGCATAGCGCTTCAGATGTCGCTAATGGTATGCATGCCGGACGAGACTGTAGAGGATGTGATTCAGACGCACAGATTAGTGCAGCGCCTGAAGCAACTCGATTCGGTGTTCTTGGATGGTCCGAAGTTCTTCGACCCCTACCCCGGCACCCGCTTCTACAGACGAATGATTGCACTCGGATGGTCACCGCCTAGGACAAACGAGGCGTGGGCGCGCATCACGCGTCATACGGACCCGATTGTGTTCGCCCCCGCCATACCGGAAGATGTTCGAAAGGCCGCCATCGAACTCTTCCCCGGCATAACAAGAGGAGCCGCGCCAGCTACCTATGATGGGAGGGACTGAGCCAGTGTCCGACGAAGATAAAGAGACCTTGTACCGTCCTATCCCGGTGGCGCAACTGGGCAGTTACCATGAGTAGAGCGAAGTAACCATTGGCAACATGCGATTTGCTGGCTGACATGAGGCTTAGGCGAGTCGCCTTCATGGCGAATCCTGGGAACCACCTCCTACGGAATGATGCAGGATAGATAAGATTCTGGCTCAAATCGTGCAGCAAAGTTGTTGCAGAAGCGTTGAGATTCGTACATTGTGATCTATTTCAACGTTTTTTTGAACCTCCGTGACGCGACAAATAGCGTCGCCGGCCCCATGATCGCGAGCGGCAGCATCTGCGTCCAGAGTACACCCGGCCCCACGCCTTTGAGGAAGATACCGCGGATGATAATGAGGTATTACCTCAGGGGGTTGAGGTACGTGAGGATCTGTACGGAGCCGAGCATGTTGGAGATCGGGAACATGAATCCGGACAGGAGCATCGCGTCAACTGGGGACAGGTTATTCATTTCCGGGTCTTTGGATAGTCTGTCCCCGCTTGTCCGTGTTGTCCTTGCCCTTACCCTTACGTTGCCCTCCGCTATCAACGGGTACCGGCTTGCCGTTGTGCCATACGCATCTGACCATTGGACCACCAGGCCTCATATTGCGGGGAGCCACGAATGTTGTTGCCCCTTCCCTGATGTCTTCCGGAAGAAACGATCCCAATGCATCAAAGTCGGGGTTGAGTTTCACTTCCGTCCGCTTGTGATGGCTGACAGACTTGGACGTTCCGTCCGGAGCCTTCAATTCCAACCGTGTCTCACATTCCATCGGCACCCATACTCCGTTCATCTCGGCAAAACGGACGTTCTCCAGCACAAAGTGTTGGGTCACGCCTGGCGGCAGAGGCATATTCCGAGCGCCGTAAAGGTCTCCTTCTCCCTGGAATACTTCGGCCTTGGCCACGTTATACCCGTGCGCAGGGTCAACCCACACCACGTATCTCCCATACTTCGTATCCGCCTCCAGTACATGGCAATCCGATTCACCAATTCGCTCGGGTTTGTCGCGCACCTTCAGTGACAGGGCTCCTGCCAACACAGCCTCTACGTTCTCGTCAACGTTTGCATAGAAACCGCGAAGATACATTTCCGTAACGGCACCGCTCATGCCCTTCTCGCCAGGGTACGGTTTGTCATTTATGCTTACCACGTCCTCCTCCGGCGGCTCAGATGGCTGGTACATGATGAGATAGGTCCGTGTCCCATCACATAGGTAGGTAGTGTAGCCCGGGTGGGATTCTGACAGGCCTTTTCTAACGTTACCCCAAACACGCAAGCGTACGGCATAACGTCGGCCGTCATGCCGCACCTCCGTCAGATAGTGCATGTCCTTCTTGCCCGTGTCTGGGCTGTTGCCGTAATCATTGTCCCATTGTGTATACGCCTCGCTCTTGATGATTGAACGCGTGACTGCGCCCTGTGCGGCGCGAAGCTTCTCGACCAGCGCTTTAGCGGTGGGCTTGTCAGCGCCGGGCTTTTTAGAGATGGACGCTTTAGCGCCGGACTCCGCGCACAGCGCTTCGTGAATGCCGAACCCATACCACAGGCATGAGAACAGCAAGGCCGTCCAGATGCAGCGTTTTGCAGAGGTACGCATGTCCTTGCACTCCCTTCTCTCGCGGTCTACTTCGTGTGGTTGCCCTTGCCCTTACGTGGCCCTCCACTGTCAACGGGCACCGGCCTGCCGTTGTGCCATACGTATTCGACTAATGGAGTGCCGCGAGGCGCATTGGCGGCAACCACAAATGCCGTTGCCCCTTCCTTGATATCGTCGGGAAGAAACGACCTCAATGCTTCGAAGTCGGGTTTGAGAGTCAGTTGGGTCCGTGCGTGACGGACGAGGCACTTGGACAGTCCATCCGAACTCTGAGACTCTATACGTATCTCGCATTCCATCGGCGCCCATGTTCCATCTACCTCGGCAAACCGTGCGTTGTCCAGCACGAAGTGCCTGGTCGCGTCTCCCGACGGAGGGGTATCCTCTGTACCCGCAAGATCTCCTTTCCGCCGGGACACTTCGGCCCTGGCAACGTTATACCCATGCGCGGGATCGATCCATAAGACGTACTTCCCATTGACCGTGTTCGCGTCGAGGACGTAGCAGGGCGAGGCGCCGATCTCCTCGAGTTCCGGGCGAGGCCTGATCGAGCGGGCTGCCAGCAGCACCGAGTCAAGGCTCCCGGCCTCGTATCCGTAATAGCCTCGCAGTTGCGCTTCGGCGCCCAAAATCGACATGTCCTTCTCAGAGAACGTGACTCCCTCAGAGATAATCACCTCACCGGGCGGGTTTGACTCGTCGAACGAATAGGAGTACTGGCGCGTTCCTTCCCACAGCCAGCTGCGGTACGAGTCGTGTGCAAGGCCGGGCTTCCACGGCTCCCTTTCCTGTATTCGGACTGCGGCGTTGGTCCAGCGGCGTTCATGCACGGCACAACGCTGGCCGTCAAAACGAACCTCTCCCTCCTCGTCTTCGTCCATTCTCCCTGAGTAATCGCGCCAGGGTCCGGGCGCAAGCCGGGACGTGCTTCTCCGCTTGGAGTTGCGGTAGTCGTTCCACCAGGTGGTGTGGGTCCTGGTCTTGACGATTGAGCGCTTCATGATGCCCTGCGCTTCCGTCAGGCGTTTTATGAGTTCCGGAGCGCTCAAGGGCTTAAGACCTGCTTCGGCAAACGAGACTTTCTTTGCTTTGAACTCCGGCCACTTAGGGGGCAGTTCGGCGAGTGATGGATTCCGAGCGCCGCCCGCCCGGACCTGCGAACCCCCAAAAGCCACGAGGGCGAGGACGACTGCGGCCACGCCGGCAAGACCCGCCAACCCGCCATGGGCATACTCGCCCACCGGGGCAAGGCCGAGCACGTGGCGCACACGGACGAGGAGCGCCTTGTGACCTCGGGCGAATCCGACCGCGAGCCTCGCCTCTCGGGCCGAGACAACTGCACGACCCGCCCACTCGAGCGCCTGTGCATAGACCGCTTGGCGCCCGGTTGCGCGTACTGCCAGCTCGTCGCAGCACAGCTCGCGCTCGTACCGCAGCCGGCCCGAAACCCACCAGACCGCCGGATGGTAGAAAAGCAGCGCCTCGACGACGCGCTGGAACAGGTTCACCCAAAGGTCCCGCCGGACGATGTGGGCCAGCTCGTGGGCAATCACACCCTCAAGTACTTCGGGCGGCATCTGGGATAGAAACGACGCCGGCACGAGTACCATCGGGCGCAGCCAGCCGACGGCAATCGCCTGCACGGCCCGGTTCGAGACAAACACCCACGCACCCCGACCCAGTCCCAACCGGGACGCGAGTGCGGCTACGCACTCGCCCAGCGACTCTGGCAGGGGCACAAGATCGCGCCGCCACCTCCACGAACCGGCAATGCCGAGCGCGAGCCGTGCGCTCAAGACCAGGACGCCCATAAGCCATCCGGCGACGATCCAGGGTAGCGCCATGTCCAACCGGCCGACGATGAGCTCCCGCCAATCAGGCCTCGTGGGCGACTGATCCGCGACCGGAGCCGATGCGGCTGTGACCGCTCCGCTCGAATGCCCGGGCGCCACCTCGGATGCCGAGATAGCCGCGACATAGACGACGGGGCGGGAAGGCTGCCGGACGATGACCGCTTTGGCAGAAACGGCCGGCGCGGGAAGGGCGAAGAAAGTCAGGGCGGGGCACACTGCCATGCCGACCAACGCGGCTAAGTATGCAGCGTACCGCCCCGGTCCATGCCTCAGCCGGAGCAGGCCCACTGCCAGCGATGCCAGGGCCGCCACTGCTGCCCCCTGCCAGACGAAGTGAAGGAGGGTCCAGCCCACCCGTTGCCACGCCGGCCCGGACATGAACTCGATTGCCGTCATCATTTGCGTTCCCCCTGATCCAGAAAACCCGCTACGGTACGGCGGATCTCCTTGAGTTCCTCTTCGTTCGGATTCGCCTGCTCCAGGAGGTGTGCCACCATCAGGTTCGCCGAACCGTCAAATACCCGGTTGAGCATGTCTTTGAGCATGTGCGAGCGCGTATTCCGGCGTGTTACCTTCGCGTCGTAGATGAAGGCACGGCCCTGCGCGTCACGCGATAACAGGCCCTTGTCGACCATAACGTTCATGAGACTCATGACGGAGGTGTATGCCCGCCTGCGCGAGCCCTTGAGGATTTCGAGGACGTCTCTAACCGTACTGGGGCCCCGTTCCCAGAGAACTCGAAGTATCTCCAGTTCCGCCGGCGTAGGGCCATAGTTTCTGGGCCTTGCCATGTCTTTCTCCCTCTGCGAATCGCTGAACCGTCGGCTCGCTCCAAGTGCGTTTCATACTATATTACGGTATAACCAGTAGATTGTTCTACTAAAAAACCCGTAGATGTGAAAAAACCAATCTTTCAGCGGACACGATAGCGGCTCCCCCCTGAGCGGCAAGGCCACGCTCTTCAGGCTGTAACTGCGCCCCTCACTTCAGCGTCTTCTTGAACCTGCGCGAAGCGACGAAGAGTGTCAACGGCCCCATGATTGCGAGCGCCAGCATCTGCGGCCAGAGTACGCCGGGGCCGATGCCTTTGAGGAAGATCCCGCGGATGATGACGAGGTAGTAGCTCAAGGGGTTGAGATACGTCAGGATCTGAATGGAGCCCGGCATGTTGGCTATTGGGAACATGAACCCCGACAGGAGCATCGCGGGGAAGAAGAAGAAAAACGTGGACATCATGGCCTGCTGCTGGGTGCTGCTGAGCGTGGAAATTATAAGGCCGATCCCGAGGGTCGTCAGGAGATAGAAGGCCGTAGATAGGAGCAGCCAGAAGGGGTTGCCGCGAATCGGTACGTCGAACCAGAAGACCCCTATCACCATCACCAGGAATAGATCCAGAAACGCTATCGCCGCGAAGGGCAGCGTCTTGCCGATGATGAATTCCCACGGCGTAATCGGGGTGACCATTATCTGCTCCATCGTGCCGATCTCTTTCTCGCGGACGATGGCCATGCCGGTGAGCATGAGCGTAACAAGGGTGACGAGGTTGGCGATTGTTGCCGGGATGTAGTAGTTGCGGCTTTCGAGATTCTCGTTGAACCACTCACGGGTCTGGAGGTCTACCTGCGGGATAGGCTGGGGCACTCCCGCGAGCCGGTCCAGTCGCTCCATGAGGATATTGGAAGAGTACTCCTGTATTATCTTTGCCGTATACGACAGCACGACGCCCGCGGTATTGGAGTCCGTGCCGTCGAGGATTATTTGGAGCACCGCTGTTCTGCCGGCGCGTATATCCTCGCCGAATCCGGCGTTCATCCGAATCACGGTCGTCACGCGGCCGTGGTCAATGAGGTCCACCGCTTCGGCGTCGGTCTGCACGCGCGCGGTCGCGGAGAAGTAGTCGTTGCTGAGGAAGCGGCTTATGAGCTCGCGGCTCTCGACGCTGTTATCGAGGTCGTAGATCGCGGTCTGTATGTGCTTCACATCGGTGGAAACAGCATAGCCGAAGAGTATGAGCTGAAACACGGGTGCAACGAAAATGACGCCTCTCATCCTCGGATCCCGGAGGATCTGGATGATTTCCTTCCTCAGTATCTCTCTTATGCGCGCGAACATACGGCCCCAATCACTCAAGCTTCTTCTTGAACAGCAGATTGGCCAGCGCAAGCGTCACTATCGCGAAAACGAGCAGGAGCACCGCCTCCGAGGCAAGCACGTCGAGCCCAACGCCTTTGAGGTAGATCCCCTTCAGGAGCGAAACGAAATACCTCGCCGGCACGACATACGTAAGGTACTGAAGCACCGTGGGCATATTGGCAATCGGAAACGAAAAACCCGACAAGAGAAACACGGGCAGGAAGGTGAGCACCATCGCCATCTGGCTGGCCACGAGCTGGCTCTTTGTGACCACGCTCATGAGCATGCCTACTCCGAGGGAGCCGACGAGGAACACCGACGCCATTACAAAGAGCAGTGGCACGCTGCCCCTGAGAGGCACTCCGAAGACGTACTTTCCCATCACGACCGCGACCGTCACGTCAAAGAGGCCGATCACGAAATACGGCACCATTTTCCCGATAATAAGCTCGGGCCCCTTGATGGGCGTCGCGATAAGCTGCTCCATCGTGCCGCGCTCCCACTCCCGCGCGACCGTCAGCGACGTGAGAAGCGCCGCTATGATTGTCATGATAACCGCGATAAGGCCGGGGATTATGTAGTTGCGTGAGGAGAGTTCCGGGTTGAACCATACTCGCGTCCTCACGTCGAGCGGAGGAGTAAGCTTGCGCCCCAGCGTGCGCAGCGCATAGTCAATTGAGATCGATTGCGAATAGCCGGTTGCTACGGCGGTGGCGTAGGACGTGGCGAGCGTCGCGGTGTTCGAATCGCTGGCGTCGGCAATGAACTGCACCGAGACGCTTCGGCCGGACTTCACCCGCTGGGCGAAATCATACGGTATCACAAGCGCCGCGAGCGCTTCGCGCGTGTCGATGGCGCGCTCTAAGGAGGGGTAATCGGATATGGCCTGCTTGTAGCTGAAGTACCGCGAGCCGGAGAAGCGGCTTATGAACTCCCGGCTGGCGTCGGAGCCGCTTCGGTCCCATACGACGAGAGGCACCTTGTCCACGTCGAGCGTGAGCGCGAATCCGAACGCGGACAATAAGAGCATCGGAATCGCTATGGCCATGAGGAGGCTGCGGGGGTCGCGCCGGATCTGGATGAACTCCTTGCGGGCGATTGCCGTGAGGCGAAGCAGGTTCATGTCCTCACCTCCGCCTGAGCCGCCTCGGTCCGGTCGTGCTCCTCGATAAGCGAGACGAACACGTCTTCAAGCGATGGGGTGATCTTCTCGATGCGCCCCACCGTGAACCCATCGTCCTTCAGGCGCTTCCTGATCTCGCGCTCCGCCGCCTCGCAGTCTGCCGTGACGACGTGGAGGCCTCTCCCAAAGAGCGCAGCCTCCTTGACACACTCGATACGCTCGACTATCTCCATTGCGTCCTGCGGCCGGTCGCACGCGACCTCGAGAACGTCTTCCTTCATCCTCCCGGTCTTGAGCTCCGCGGGCGTTCCAAGAGCGATGAGCTCGCCCCTGTAGATGAGCCCAATCCTGTCGCAGTATTCGGCTTCGTCCATGTAGTGCGTCGTGACAAAGGTCGTTACCCCTCGTGAAGAGAGCTCATATATGAGGTCCCAGAAGCGCCTGCGGCTCATGGGGTCCACGCCGGACGTCGGCTCGTCAAGGAATATGATCGGCGGCTCGTGCAGTATGGCGCAGCCGAGAGCGAGGCGCTGCTTCCATCCGCCTGAGAGCGTCGCAGTACGCGAATTGCGGTGCTCCTCGAGCCCGGCCATCCTGATAACCCACTCTTTGCGTTCGGAGCGCTTCTCGTCCGGGATGAGGTAGATGCCGCTATAGAAATCGATATTCTCGCTTACCGTGAGATCCTCGTAGAGCGAGAACTTCTGACTCATGTAACCAATGCTCGCCTTGATCTTCTCGGGCTCGGTCCGTACGTCGAATCCCGCAACGGTGCCGCTGCCGGAAGTCGGCGCGAGTATACCGCAGAGTATCCGTATCGTCGTGGACTTGCCGGCGCCGTTGGGCCCGAGAAAGCCGAATATCTCGCCTCTGGCGACCTCGAAACTCACGCCGTTCACTGCGGTGAAGCTTCCGAACCGCTTCACAAGATCCTTGACCGTAACCGCCTTTTCGCCGCCGACCGTCATTGCCGGTTCCCTCCTTCGCCCGAGAGCACCGACACGAATACGTCCTCCAGTGACGGCTCCACCGGCCGGGTCTCTCCCGTTTCGATACCGTTGGATTTGAGCACTTCCGCGGCTTCGCGAGCGGTCTTCTCCGGCTCAGTCGTCACCAGGTGAACCCGGTCGCCGAAGAGTCCGACAGACAACCCCGCGAATTGCCCGCGCAGAACCTCCACGGCGCGGCGCGGATTGGAGGGGCGCATTTCAAGGATCGTGCCGCGCATGAGCTTCTTCACGTCGTCAGGCGTGCCCACGGCCAGAAGACGCCCTTTGTCCATGAGCGCTATTCGATTGCACCGTTCCGCCTCATCGAGATAAGCGGTCGAGATGAAGATGGTCACCCGCTCTCTCAGGAGCTGATAGAGTATCCGCCAGAAGTCGCGGCGCGACACCGGGTCCACGCCATTTGTCGGCTCGTCGAGAAAGAGCACCTTCGGCGTGTGGACGAGCGCGCAGGCAAGCCCGAGTTTCTGTTTCATGCCGCCGGAAAGGTCGCCGGCAAGGCGCTTCTTGAACGGCGAAAGATTGCTGAACGACAGGAGCCTGTCAAAGCGCTCCTGGCGCTCTCTCTTAGGCACGCTGTAGATGTCCGCGTAGAACGTGAGATTCTCGATCACCGTGAGGTCGGCATAGAGGCCGAAGCGCTGGCTCATGTAGCCGATTGTGTCTTTTACCGCCTCGGCTTCTTTCACCACGTGATGGCCGGCAACCCATGCATCGCCGGATGTCGGATCCATTATCGAGGTGAGAAGCCGCATCGTGGTGGTCTTGCCCGCGCCGTCGGGCCCGACGAGGCCGAAGACCTCACCCTGGGCTACGGCAAGGGTCAGGGCATTCACTGCTGTGTTGCTGCCGAAGGTCTTGGTGAGGCCGTCGGCGCGAATCGCGTCCATCACCGCCTCATTTCGCGGACAGGAGATCAATGTCCGCATCGGCCGGCATTCCGGGCTTGAGCTCCATCGCGGGGTTATCGATGTAAATCTTAATGCGGTAGACGAGCTTCACGCGCTCTCTAAGGGTTTCGATGTTCTTGGGAGTGAACTCCGCCTGTGACGCGATGAATCCTATGCGCCCCTCGTATATCTTTCCCGGATATGTGTCCGTCCTTACGCGCGCGGTCTGGCCCACCTTTACGCGGCCAAGGTCAGTCTCATTGACGTAAGCGCGAAGCCACACCTCGGCGAGGTCGCCGATTGTGACGACCGGCGTGCCGGGGACTACGTACTCGCCCGCCTCGATGTTCTTGGAGAGAATAACGCCGGGGACCGGCGCGGTGATCGTCGTCCAGTCGAGATGGGTCTGGGCTATGGCGAGAGACTGCTGGGCTTGTCCGAGCCTTGCGCGCGCCTGATCGATCTCCTCCGTGCGCGGGCCTTCCTTCACGAGCGAGTACTGGGCGCTTGACTGCACGGCCACGGCGCGCCCCTGTTCTATGTCCTCGATGCGCGGGCCGATATCGACGAGGCGTTTGTTCTCGGCGGCCGCCTTGGCCTTGGCGTCGGCGACGTCGCGCGCGGCCGTGGCGGTCTGGAAATCCTGGTCGGAGATGACGTGCGTCGCGTGCAACTTTTCCGCCCGGGCGAAATCAAGCTGCGCCTTCTGGGCGTCCGCCTCGGCGCTTGCGAGGTTGGCCGCGGCGGCCTCCTTCTCCTCCGGCCTTGAGCCGGTCTCAAGCGCATGAAGCGCGGCCTCTGCCTTGTCGGCCGCCGCCTTTGCCTCCACTATCTCCTGGGGCCGCGAGCCCGTCTCAAGCTCGGTGAGAGCCGCGGTATCCTGCGCAACCGCTTCCTTTGCCTGCGAAACCTCCTTGACCAGCTCCGTGTCGTCGAGCCGCGCTATGAGGTCCCCCGCCTTGACGACGTACCCCTCGTCCACGGGGCGTTCCTTCACCCATCCCGGTATGCGGAAACTCACCTCGACTTCAGTTGCTTCGATGTTGCCTGATACGCGCAGGACGTTGGGGCCGGTGTGCGGGCTGCCCTGTCTATAGAGGATCAGCGCCACCACTGTCGCGATGACCGCGACCACCACGACCGTTGCGACTATCTTCCTCATAGGTAGTTCCCTGGAGTCTCACGACCGTCTGCCTGCGCTGTAGACGCGGTCCAGCCGCCGCGCCCTATTATAAGGGGAGGGGGGGCGTGGATGCCACACTGTCAACGCCCCCACATTGTCGGTCCTGTCGTGCCGCGGGACGCCCGCCTGCCGCGCGTGCCCCTCGGGTGTGTAAACGCGCGGACTATTATGACGAGGATGTAAACGGCTCCTGCGATGACAATCGTCGTCGCGCCCGCGGGAAGATTCGGCTGATAGCTGAACGCAAGTCCCGCGGTCGTGTACACCGCGATGAGCACGGCCGACACGAGCATCATCTGCCACATGCTTCGCGAGAAGTACCCCGCCACCGCGACCGGGAGCGTGAGGAGCGCGATTACAAGCACAATCCCCACGACCGTCACGAGCAGCACCACGGTAAGCGCCGTCAGGCACAAGAGCAGGAGGTAATAGAAATCCACCCGGATGCCGCGCAGCCGGGCGAACTCCTCGTCGAAACATATCGCCATGAACTCCTTATAGAAGAGAAGCCCGACTACGACCACAACCACGTCGAGTCCGCCGATGAGCCACATGTTGCGCCTGGTGACCATGAGGATGTTGCCGAAGAGGTAGCTCATCAGGTCCTCGGCGTACCCGGGCGTTCGCGAGAGGAAAATGATCCCGACTGCCATGCCGATGGCCCACATCGCGCCGATAACCGTGTCCTCGCGCTGCCTGGCCTTGAGGCTCACATAGGACATGATGACTGCGGCCAGGAGAGCCGCGAATAGCGCGCCGTAGAGCGGATCGAGCCACGGCATGTTGTACGCCCGCTGGAAGAAGAACGCCGCGCCGATCCCTCCAAGAACCGCGTGCGATATGCCGCCCGCGATGTAGGTTATCCTGCGCACGACAATGTAGGTGCCCATTATGCCGCAGGCGATGCTCACGAGAAGCCCCGCGATCAGGGCGTTCTGCATGAATGCCTCAGTGCGAACCGCAGCGAAGAACTCAGACACCGTGGGTCTCCTCTTCAAGGCTCTGGTCGTGCATTACGGCGCACACGCCCGTGCCGTAGATGTCGGTGATGTCGTTGCCGGTAAGCGCCGCCGTCGGATGGACGGTTGCCCTGCGCTTGACGCAAACGACGGTCTTGACGTAAGTCGATACGAAACCGAGGTCGTGGCTCACGGTGACGATGGTGAGGTTGTCGTTAAGCTTCTTGAGGAGTTCGTAGAGCTCCTTCTCCATCTGAACGTCGAGATTGGAGGTCGGCTCGTCAAGAAGCAGAAGCTCCGGGCGTGATGCGAGCGCCCGCGCGATAAGCGTCCGTTGCCGCTGCCCGCCGGAGAGCGCCGAGTAGGGGCGGCTCACAAGGTCGGTAAGGCCGACCCTCTCGATACTTTCATACGCCGCCTCCTTGCAGCTGCGGGAGTAGGGGCCGACTGAGCTTGTCTTGCCGAGGCAGCCCATGAGCACCACGTCGAAAACGCTCACAGGAAAGCTTGGGTCGAAGAGTAGATACTGCGGCATGTAGCCGATGCGCGAGCGCACTTCCTGCGGCGGCCTGCCGAAGACCCGCACCGTGCCTGTCGTTGGCTTGTACATCCCGATGATGAGCTTCAGGAGCGTTGTCTTGCCGCCGCCGTTGGGCCCGATGATCGACACGAAGTCTTTCGGGTCTACTATGAGGTCGACGTCCTCCAGAACGAACGAACCGTCGTAGGAGAACGAAACGTGCTCGACCTCGATAACGGGCTTCGCCGGCGCGCCCGGCGGCTCTCCCGCTGCGACCGTAGCTGATTGCGTACTCATCTTTGCTCCGAATCATCCATCGTAGGGGCGACGCATGCTTCGCCCAGCCTGCCGTCTTCAGCTTTGTTCTTTGAGCGCCTTGTCGATCTTCTTCGCAATGTCCTCGAGGTTACCGATGTAGTCATACGCCAGCGCGTCAAGCGGTATCACCGCGCCGTGTATCGCTTCAGCGATCGCCTCGGCGCTCCTCTGCGAATACTGAGGCTGTACGAACACGACCCTGATGTTGTCCTTCCTTGCCCTGTCGATGATCTCGGTCAGCTGCTTTGCGCTGGGCTCCTTGCCCAGTATCTCGATCGGCACCTGCCTGAGGTCGTACGCGCGCGCGAAGTATCCGAACGCCGGATGGAACACGAGAAACTCCCTGTTCTTGAGCGGCGCGAGGGCATTGCGGATCTTCGCGTCTACTGCGTCGAGATCGGCGTCGAGCGCGGCGAGGTTCTTCTCGTAATCGGCCGCGTGCGCGGGGTCCGTTTCCTTGAGCGCGGCCGCGATCGTGCCCGATTGAATCTTCACGAGCTTGGGATCGAGCCAGATGTGAGGGTCGAGACCACCCTCCGCCGCGGCTTCCTCCTCGGGCTCGTCGGCGTCGGGCTCGGTCATCGGCATGAGGGTGATCCCTTTGCGTGTATCGACGACTTTGAGGTTCGGGTACATCGCGGACGCCTTTTCGAGTATCCTCGTCTCGAAGGGCAGGCCCATCTCGAAGTAGAGCTTCGCCGTCCCCAACGCCGACATCTGCTGCGGCGTCGGCTCGTAGGTGTGCTCCGTTCGTCCCGGGGGCAGAAGCACCTCGGTCTCGACGAATCCGTCCCCGATGCGGTCCACAAAGTACTTCTGCGGCAATATCCCGACGAAGACCTTTGTCTTTCCCGCCCCTCCGGTCTCCGCCCGGCCGCAGCCAAATGCTAACACAACTACGAGCGTTGCAAGCAGCACACTCAGGCGTTCCCGCGCCCCATGTTCCTTCAACTGCGTACGGAGCATCTCTTCGCGTCCCGGTTTGCGACCATACCCACGGTCTGTGACTTGCCCTTGTAATCTGCGAAATCTGCGTAATCTGCGGATAATCGATCTCATCTCTTCACTTCAGCTCTTGGACTTCGGTCCCCGTTGCTTCGCGGCGCGTTTATTGAGGCATACCAGCCGTCTCTCGTGGCAATGCCCGCACTCCTCCAGCGAATGCGTGTTCGCGAACGTGTTCCAGTGGTCGCGCTGGTTGGGAGTGAGTATCCCGGTGCCGTTGCACAGGGGGCACGCACTCTCGAGAGCCGAGAGGATCGCTGCGCGGATGAACTCCGAGCGGTTCGGTATGCCTTTCATCGCGCTCCGGAGCGAATCGTCCACCTTGAACGTGATTATGTCGTTTTTCGAGCCTTTCATGAGGGCTTCCTCGCTTGTTTAGCCGCGATTGATTGGCCGCCATTATTACGAAGTAATACGCCAGCGTCAAGGCAAGACAGTTCGCCGGCACCACAGGTTCCGCTGTGGCGACTGCGGCTTCTCCGCGGGCCGGATTTGGACATTTTTCTTGACGCCGCCCCCTGCCCGCGGATACCTATTGCTCTTTGTGCTGCGAAGGTGGTCAAGACTGTCTTGCCTTCAGGAGCGAGTACTATGTCCGACAAGCCCAAACTCGTCAACGTCACCATGGTCCGCGAAAACCTTGAGAACCTGCCCGATTTCCCGCTGCCGCGCCCCTACAGGGTCCGGCTCTTCCAGCCGGGCGATGACAAGGCGTTCAACGACATCTGGATGGCCGCGGACTGCTTCGGCCAGGCGCGCCCGGACCTCTTCGAGCGAGAGTTCGGCTCAAACCTCGCCGCCGTGCCGCCGAGGATGTTTTTCGTGGTCGATGGCGCCGGTAGCCCCATCGGCACCGCGACAGCGTGGTTTAACGACAACTTCGACGGCAAACCCTGGGGCGTCGTCCACTGGGTTGCCATGAAGCCCGAAGCGCAAGGGAAAGGCCTCTCCAAACCCCTCATGGCCGCGGTCCTGAAGCGCATGAAAGAACTCGGCCATGTCCGCTCTTATCTCATCACCCAGACCGTCCGCCTCACCGCCATCAACCTCTACCTCAGCCTCGGCTTCAAGCCGCTCATCAAGACCGACGAGGACAAGGCGAGTTGGAAGGAGATCAACGCGAACCTCGCGAAGATGAAGCGGGAGAAGAAATGAAACGTAGGGGCGGGGCTCCGTACCCGCCCTGGCGTGGATGCAAGGTGACCCGACGTAGACCAGGTTGACTCGCCCGAGAGTCTGGCAGGCGTCCCGCCGCTGATGGGACGTCTGCTTTCACGAACGGTGTTCGATGCCGGGGCAAGCATCCCCGACAGAACCTTACGGTTTTGAATCCGTCGTCTGAATTACGGTGGCCCCCGGTGGCGCACTGAGCGGCGGCCAGATGCGTTGCGTTTTGCCCGTCGAGATGCTTATCTGGAAGACTACATCGTCGATCGTGAACATCACAAGATCATCTGTCAGGAAAAACACAGGTCCAGGCCGGGACGGCCAGTAGGTCCTATAGAGGACGCGTTCGGCCCCTACGCCGGCGCTACGAAGCCTGAGCTCGTAGTTGTTCGGGCGCGCGAACTTGCAGGCCACCTGCATATCACCATGCCCCTGCCAGTCTCTCGGATCGGTCACTGACCTCTTTCTCTCAGCCGTCGCGGGCCATCGGCTCAGCGGCAGTGGCTTCACCGTACATGCCCGTATATCGAGGCTGTAGCAGTCCCGGTGCCATGACGCTCCAATACCTTTGATGTTCCTCAGAACTCTCATGCGGTTCAAAATGGGAACTCCCCGACGAAGGTCGGATATCTCGGCGATGAAGGAGCCGTCCCCTCTCTGCCACACGGCGGAGCAGCCGGACACGGCGCAAAGTAACGCGGGATCGGGCAAGCTCATCAGGTAGAAGGTCCCGCGCGATCCCACGCAGAACGCCGCACGTCCACTGCCATCCGGACGGCCCCATATGACCCAGTAAGTCCCTTTTGCCGGTGGCGTACTGAGCGCTCCGGAAGCCGGCCTGGTTATCCTCAGCCCCGGTGGAGGAAGCGGCGCTGCGCGCTCGTATGCTGCGATGACCACGGCCAATGACGCCATAGCGGTCAAAGCGACGATGATTGTAAGACGCAGCGCCTTCCGTCCAGACAGCATTCGCCATGTCCCCGATTGGCCGATAGTGCGAGGCGTTTCCACCGCTAAAGCTTGCTGCCCCCCAGCGAATGATAGGACTGCGAAATAGGTTTGTCTACGGGCAGACAGGCGGGAAAAGCAGAATCCTCACTCCTGCACAATCATCACCTTGCTTCTGTCCGGCCTGTCCATGACGTCGAAAGCCTTGTGGATTTGCTTGAGCGGGAAGCGATGTGAGATCGCCTCGCGCGGATCGATGACGCTGCGTTCGATCAGAAGCAGCGCGTTCTCCATTGCGTACGGCGTAGTTGAAAACGACACGTCGACGCGCGTCTCGAAATTGTTGAGTGACCCCGCATCGATGGTCAGGCTCGTCGGGGTAGTCGTGCCGAAGACGTTGACTCGCGTGCCCTTGCGCCGCAGCGCGAACATGAGCTTGACCGCGTCGGCAGCGCCCGCGGCCTCAATGACGAGGTCCGGCCCTCCTGGCAGGATCTCGAGAATCTCCTCCCTGATCCCCGGCTCGCCGTCGATCTCCCGCGACGACGCATTCACCGCGTGCGTCGCCCCGAGCCGAAGCGCTGTCTCCAGGGCATAGTCCGACGTGTCAACCGCCACGACCCGCGCCGCGCCCGCCCTCCGTGCAAGCATCACACAGAATATCCCGATCCCGCCCGTGCCGATAACGACGACGTCCTCGCCGATGCGGACGCCCGAGTACTCGACGACCGCCTTCCACGCGCACGACACTGGTTCCGTGAGTGCCGCCGCCTCAAAGGACACCGCCGCCGGCTTTCGGTAGAGGAGCGTCTCCGGGACGGCCATGTACTCCGCGAATCCCCCCGGCAGCACCGTCGGCGCGCCCTCGCCGCCCGTCGTATACCCCTGCTCGCAGAAGTGCACCTTCCCCAACCTGCACCACTTGCACACGCCGCACCCGCCGATAGGGGCAACCACGACCTCGTCGCCGGGGACGAAGTTCTTCACCGCCGGACCGATCGCGTCGACAACGCCAGAGTTCTCATGTCCGAGGATGATGGGGAATGTAACGTTGTGCCGCCTGCCGCGAACGGCTTTGTGATCGGTGCCGCAGATGCCGGTCGCCTTGACCTTGACAACCGCGTCGGTCGGCCCCGGCGTCGGCTTGGGTATGTCCTCCAGAGCGAGGTCGCCAACATCTTTCAAGATCGCGGCAAGCATGCTTAGGGCCTCACAATTGTACGCAGTGCGTAGGGGCGGGGCTCCGTACCCGCCCCGGCCGGAATGCCGACTTGATATCCGTGCTGACGGACACGCTTGGAAGAAACCGTGTTCCTTCCGCCGTTCCTACCTGCGCTTCGCCGGTATCAGGCACCACGCCCCTCCGCCTGCGATGATTATCGCGACGCAGATTGCGATAATCCCCTGCTGGCCGAAGGTCGTCATGAACCCCTGCGCTCGGTGCACCGTCGCGAGCGCCACGACCATGTCGATTGCGATCATGGCCGCGCCGATCCGCGGCAGCACGCCGAAGAAGACGAGAACGCCTCCTCCGAATTCGCCGATGATCACGAGCACCGCCCAGAAGTGCGGCATCGCCGCAAAGGCGGGCCCGAGCTTCGGCATCATGTCAACCACCCCGCCAGGGCCGGGACCGCCGAACCATCCGAAAAGCTTCTGGCTTCCGTGCGCGAAGAACGTCACGCCAAGCCACAGCCGCAGGACCAGAAGCGCGTACATGCACGCGGCGTAGCTGGTTAGACTCCCGAAGAGAAAGTGCGCGGCGTTCGATCTTCCACGGTCTGAGAGACTATTACCTTTCATCGGTCACAAGCTCCTTCCATAAGTCCCCGAATATGCTCAAGCGGTTATGACGCCCGCGCGACCTTACGAGGCTCATGAAGTAGTGCAAGAGAAACGGCGTCAGCCCCTTTGATTCGTGTCCGAGCACGACTCCCGCAGCATGCCCCGGCGCGAGCGGCACAAGATACCCGGGATCAACCGGATCGAATTCCTTGAGGGGGCGCCCCTCGATTGTTCGCTTCACATTCTCTGCCGCGATGCGACCGCTAACAAGCGAGAACTGCACCGCCATCCGCAGCCCCTCTTTGTGGCCGCGCGTCCTTGCGCACGCCACGTCCCCTGCCGCGAAAACGCTCTCAGAGCCCGGGAGCCTCAGGTATTTATCCACCGCGAGCCTGTCGCCGTGCTCTTTCGGCGCGTCCATCGCCGCGACGGCCGGCCCCGGCGCAACCCCCGCGGTCCATAAGACAAGGGGCCTATGGATAACCGTTCCATTGGTGAGCGTCGCATTATCCCCGTCCGCGAATTTCTGCACCGTCGCGTTAGTGACGATCTCGATCCCATAGCTCCTCACAAGCTCCGCGGCCCAACCGCGCGACTTGTCGGAGAGGCTGGAGAGGATTCTGTTCGTCTTCTCGGCAATGATTACCCGTGCAAACCGTTCGGTCTCGCCGTACGGCAGCCCCGTCTTCACTTTGGCAAGATAGGCTAAGTGGCTCGCCGCCTCAATGCCCGTGTAACCGCCCCCGACCACGAGGAAATTCGCCGTCTCGCCGTCCGCCTTAGCCGAGTCGATCATCTTCGTTGCGCGGACGTTGATCGTGACGCCTTCCTCGATCCACTTGAGCCCGACGGAGTGCCTCTTGATATGCTCGTCGCCGAAATAGTTCGTGTCGCAGCCGAGGCAGATGATTATGTAGTCCGCCCGGTGTTCGCCCTCGAATGTCTCTACGCGCCCCTCTTTCGGATGAATCGCCTTGACGTTGCCGTGGATGTACTCGACCCCCATGCGCTTGAGACAAGGCTCAAGGGCGTACGCGATATGCTCGCCACGAACACGCGCTGAAATGAGGTCCGGCAAAAGCGGCGCGAAGACGTTCTCGTGCCTGCGGTCGAGGAGGCGTATACGATACCGCTTCGATCCCCAGCGGCTCGCCAGTTCCTCCGCCGCCGCAAGACCCGCGAACCCGCCGCCCAGTATCAGTATCTCCGCAGGCATCCCATGTCCTCGGCTCCAGCGCAGAAATGCTTTGCAGGGGCGGTCCGTCCCATCCCCGCTCTCGCAATATGCTCCGTCATCCTCTCCTGACAATCGCCGGTTCCTCAAATCTCCGCCGCAGAGGTAATTCACCCTTTGCACCCTATCTGTATAATGCTGCTCGGACGTGTGCCTGATTCTTCGGGTGCCGGGGGAACCATGAACGGACTTCTAAGCTCGACGATACGCGGCGCTGTCGGCTTTCTCTCAGGCGCTCTCGCCATCGCTCTTGCGGCTCTCCCGGAATTCGTCATGAAATGGCCCGAGAAGCAGGGGCCTCCCGCATGGACGTTCGCGGTGCTTATACTGGGTGTGTTCCTTGGCGGCGCAACGGGCGCGGTCGTCCTTACATGGGGCGCGGTGTCGCCCGGCGCGACGATTCGCGCCGCCCTCGGTTTCGGCGTCGGATTTGTCATCGCGGCATTCTGCGCGCTGTTTTCGATGATAAGCCTCCAGGCCGGCAAGCCCGAGCCGTTGTGGGGCATGATTGCGTTCGGCATCGGCTTCGCTATCGGAGGGGCCATAGGGGCGGCGTTTCTCTCCTGGCGGTTCCTCTTCGCCGGCGCGCTTTGCTTCGGTCTTGCCGGCGCGGCGGGCGGTTATCTCTTCTTTCTTAACGCCGCGCACAGCAGCGCCGCTCACGGTCCGTATTCCACCGCAGCGGCAATCGGCGCGCTGCTCATCCCCTTTGTCTTTGGTGGCGCCGCGTTCGGCGCAGCCGCCGCAGTAGGAAGCGAGACGTGAAAGGAGATCAATAGTGGGCGCAATGAAGATCAATGTCGTACTGGCGATCCTTCTGGGGATTTACCTTTCCGGCGGCATTGAGCCCGGCAGAGAGCTCAGGGTCGACAGGATCGTCGATAACGCCGGCTTCAACGGAAGCCTGATCGTCCAGAGCAATGGCAAAGGTTTCGTGCTCCTTCAGGAACGCGCCGGCGAAATGACTCAGGTGGGCACCGTCACGCCTGTAGCCGGCTCTCAGACTGCATTCCAGGTGGGCGACGTCCCCGACGCCGCTCCAATCGACCTCAAGAGTATCATCAAGGACTTTGGCGGCGTGAATTTCAAAGCCGACAATGTGCAGTTCATCTGCAGGGACGACGCCATGGACCAGAAGTTCAATCTCAGGCGCAGCGGCGGCGTCATGTACCTCAGAGGCGCCGGTGACATGGAAACCTTCGCCGTTCACACAGAGCGTACGCCTGCGGAACCGAAGATCGAATCCTCCGGTCGGTAACTGCGGTCTTGCCACGGACGCGTGGAATCCTTCTATTGTAGGGGCGGGGGCTCCGTACCCGCCCTTGCTGGATACGCAACAACGCCGCTGTCGCCACAGACGCCCCGCGTCGCAGCCATACGTGGCGCCTGGTCTCGGTCTCCGGAGTGCCTCATGTTCGAAAAGCTCCCCGAAAGCGCCGGCAACACTATCGGCTTCAAGCTTACCGGCGCGCTCACCGAGGAAGACTACACCAATGTCTTTGTACCCCAGATAGAGCGTCTCATGGCCGAACACGGCCACGTGCGGATGCTTGTCTTAGTCGAGAAATACTCCGGCTGGCGTCTCAGAGACGCCCTCGCGGACTTCCGTCGCGGGATCGAGCACAGCGGACAGATCGACCGGATCGCCGTCGTCAGCGAAAAGCGCGCATTGGCGTGGATCACCCCGCTGATCGCGCACTTCACAAAGGGGGAAATCCGGCACTTCAAGCGCACTGATATGGCCGAGGCATGGAAATGGGTCAGGGAAGGTTAGGCGCGGTCGAATAAGCCGTCCGGCTTTGTCTCGTAGGGGCGCACGGTCGTGCGCCCTTCGTCCGAATGCCAAGCGGCGATCCAAGCCGCCATGGTTCGCTCATCCCGGGCGCACCCGCTTACTGAAGGTATCCCGCTGCCCGCAGGTTCTCCTGCGCCCTTGTCGATAGATCCGACGCCTTAAGAAGCTTCGAGCCCCTACCGCGCAGGATGTCCTGGGCCTGTTTGAGCATGCTCGCCGGCAGTTGGTCGCTCGTGAGTTGCGACAGCTTGCCGGGCGAGGCGAACCGGAATGCCTCCACCGCGCTGGGGTCCGCGCCGACAAACCGCGCATTGACTTTCACATTCCTGAACGTCACCGAAGCGCCGTTAAAGGGCGCCCAACCGCCGAACCCCTCCCAGTTCAGGGCGCTGACAACCGGCGCCAGATTGCGGGAATCGTCGTATTCCGTCAGCGCGTCCGATGCCTCCGCAGCTCCGCCATGGGCAAATGACTCTATTGCTTTGTTCGTGACATCCACGGTTGACACCGGCTGATTGACGAGGCGCCCTCCGCCCGGCAGTTTGGCGTGCCAGACGACAAGCGGACTATGCATCGCAGGCCACGACAGGTTATTGGCATGGCCGATATCGCCTCGCTTCTTCACGTTGCCACCAAAGTCCTCACCGTCGCCGAACTCCTCGCCGTGATCCGAAGTGAAAACGACGAGGGTGTCGTCGAGGAGCCCCGCCGACTCAAGCTCCGCCAGCAGCTTCTTGAGGCAGTTGTCAAGGTAGAGCACCGACGCATCGTAATTGCTGATAAGCCTCCGCACGCCCTCCTGGGGACTTACTCCCTTCTTGACTTCCGTGCCGGCGAGAAAATGACCCCGTACGCGCACAGTCACTATGGCGCTGTCATAGGGTTCCGCGAGCCTGCTCATCTCGAGAGCAGGCGCGGAATACGGCTCATGGGTGTCCATGTAGTGAATATAGAGGAAGAAGCGCTCCTTATCGCGCAGGCCTTTAGCGACCTGCATGACTTTGCCGTTTACCGCTTCGGCATACGTAAAGGGATTCCGATATCGCCAGCTGTCCCTGCCCGGTCTTGCGCACTGCAGGACGAACTCGCGAAATCCTCTTCTCGTGATAGGCGTGTCGACAATGTAATTTGACACTACTGCGGCCGTGTGGTAGCTGAGTCCTTGCATCCTCTCGGCAAGGCTGTAGCCCGAAGCCTTCTCGCCGTTATAGTCTATAGAGAGGGGCGATGCGTTGTAGAATATTGAAGGCACGGAGACCTTTGTGAAACTCGAGGGCGAGACCGCCTGCGCGAATGAAACGCCGTGGCGGGAGAGCGCGTTTAGGCAGGGGGTCAGGCTCCCCTCGCTGCCGTCAACGAGACGCTGGTACTGGGTCCCCGCCCTGTCGCCTCTCATGGCATCGGCCACTATGAGGATCACGTTCCTCTTGGGCCTGTGCCTCAGAGAGGATATGACAAACGGCGCCGACGCAAGCGACACCGCCGCAGCCGCTCCTGCGCCCAGAAGATGTCTTCTCGTTATTCTCATCGCGTTGCCGGCGAGTAGGGACTGTTTGTTAGTCGTCTCGCGCGCAAGTGCGCGCCTTTCTCTACAGACCTTGGACTACATTGCTTCAGGCATAGTTTGTATGACTTTGCTCCAGTCTGCGCTTTCTTCTACCTCCCCGCCATCTCCAGGAATACATCCGCCGGCGGCTGGGCCCACTCCGACGAAAACGCCGGTTTTGCCGGCGGATCGTCAGGCGTGCTCTTAACCGGCGTCAGCCCCTTCATTGCCTTCGACGGCGGCTCGGCGGGTCTTTCCGGCAGTTTGTCCGCCGTGCAGCCGTGGATCTTGCCGTCGTGATCATAGATACAATTGCCGGCAAACCAGCCGATATGCTTGCCGCCATAGGCAAATATGCTGTCGTCTTTAAGATACCCCAGAACGCTGCCGCCCCACGAGCAAACCACCCTGTCGCCTTCTACCTGAGAGATATACGCAATAGCCCTGCCGTCCTTGCTGTATATGTCGGTGTCCACAGGTCCTGACGACGTGTCGTCAAGCGGCCTTACTACTACCGCGCCTTCCTCGTGTGCTCCTTGATATCCTCCAGCCGCCGCAACCAACGCCGATGATGCTGCAAGCACAAGCAAAACCCCGCCTGCCAGACTGCGCATTGTCTTCCCCCTTCGATTTGACCGTGAGCAAACGCTCCTGATCCCCACGCATGAGTTTACTCCCCGTGCATTCCGGCAGTCAAGTGCCGAGATGCGCTCGCGATGGAGGACAAGGTCCTGTAACAGCGTGCAGATAGAGGCTCCAGCTACTCTTACACCAGCCGTGTCTTGACGTATTGCCATGCGGGTACTGCACTTACGCTTTACCGCTTGGAGGAGAAGCGCTTACCGCATATTCGCCCGGATTCCGCGAATGCATCGGCGGACCCCGTTGTTCTTATTGTTGGCGGCATCGCCGGCGGGGCGGTCCCGCCGATTTGTAACTTGAAAGCACTTGATGAAGGGCTGTCTTGACGATGTGCGACAACGCTTGGAGAAAAGCGCTTTCCATGCCGCCACTCAATGACTATCATATTCCGATGAGTAACAGGGGGTGCATGAAAGGAGCACCTATGTCAGGTTCAGTAATTCGACGATTGGGCGTGACTATCGCCGCGCTGATTGCCGTTGTTGCCTTTGTGAGCTACGCGACCTGTGCGGAAAACGGGAGTTCCACCGGCAGCAACACGACGCAGACCGGCGAGTGGCTTACGTCCTATAACACCGCGGTCGAACAGGCGAAGTCTCAGGGGAAATATGTTCTCGCCGCCTTTACCGGCAGCGACTGGTGCCACTGGTGCCAGCAGTTGAAGAAAGATGTTTTCGATACCCAGGCTTTCAAGGATTGGGCGGCCAAGAACGTCGTGCTTCTGAGCGTTGACTTCCCGCGCGCCAAGGAACAGCCCGAGGAACTCAAGAGTCAGAACTCCTCGCTTGCGCAGAAGTATGCGGTCACAGGCTACCCCACAGTGCTCTTCCTTAGTCCGAGCGGCAAGATAGTCGGAAGCATAGAAGGCTGCAGAACGCAGGCCATGTGGCTTGAGGAGGCCAACAAGATCCTCGCTTCCGCGCCGAAGCTCAAAGCCGCCGGCACAACTGCTACTGCCGCCGCCCCCGAAGAGGGCGGCGGCAAACTCATCGAGGGCCTGAAGACCGCCAGGGACAGCAACCTCCCCATCCTGATCGTCATGTCCAAGACAGGCGACGAAGCCGCCAAGTCTCTTGCCGATGCGCTATTGGCCAATAGCGACATCGCCGCCATGGCCGGCAGGGAAGTGGTCGTCGTGCAACTCGATACGCCTGTGCGCCTGGCCAGCGGCGAGCAGGAAGCCAACGCCTACCAGCGGCTCGCCGACCAGTTCGGTATCAAGAGCAAAGTGGACTACCAGTGTGTCGTGCTTGATTCGAAGGCTACCAAGTCCTTCCTCAAGTCCGAAGGCAAGTGCGAACCCGGCTGGGTCATCTCCGCCGTCAAACGCGCCGCCAAAACCACTCAGCCCCCGGGCGCCGCGACGACGTCGACAGCGTCGGCCGATCAGGCCTCAACCGAAACCAACACCGACACGAGCTCTCAATAGGTTTGGTTCAGGGCGGGTCTGTTTCTTCCTGCTTCGGCCTTCAGCCTTCAGCCGTGCCTCGTTTTATGGCTTCGGTCTTCGGACTTCAGACTTCGGACTGCCTTCACTTCCCCCACCTCTCGTACACGGCCGCTTTTTCCTCTTCCCAGAAGCGCATCTCGGCCTCGGGGGTCCGCATCTTGAGTTTGCCGAAGTGGTGGGCCAATTCGAAGAAACCTGCGACAGGGGCATTCTTGGAGCTCATCACTATCGCCGACAGCATCGGCCGCCCCTGGTAGTGCTCGCTCTGGGATATCTCCGCGAGCATATGCGCGACCTCTCGCTTGAGGTCCGCAGCGGTCATCGCAATCCCCATGATTTTAGCGACGTCGAGATAGAAGACGACTTCTCCCTCTCTGGCCGCCTCAAGGAGTCTCTTATAGACCCTCGTATAATCAGGCGTGTCGACGTACTTGTCCGGCACAACAATCATGTCAAGCTCCCCAGAGCGCTTTACATAATTATGTGTCGGATAAGGGACTTAGGCAAGGGTGGGCTTCAACCGCTATATGCCAACACCTGCCTCAAACGACGCATCAGTAGAAGTGTGTCTTGTACGGAACTGCAGAAAACGTTTGCAGGCGGCACGAGGACCAAGCGAGACAAGGCCGCAGGGAGGAGCCACCCGCAGGCGTGGCCCTTGCCACGTCGAGGACTGGCGACGCGCCGTGCGCAGTATCGCGCCGGTCATCGTGACGCCCCAAAAGGAAGAGGGGGCAGGCGTATAAGCCGGGTTCTGTAATCCGCCTTTCGGCGGACGGCGGCCATTTATCTTGGGCGCATGTTGCCGTGCGTCTCAAACGGCCGACCCGGTCCTTGTAGCGGCGCGGACCACGCCTCGGACCCTATTTGGCCTTTCTCCCGGCGGGGTTTACCGTGCGAGGCCTGTCACCAGGCCCCCGGTGCGCTCTTACCGCACCTTTTCACCCTTACCCAGGCAATAGTAGCGGAGTTACGCTCCGCGCGTGCATCCGAAGATGCGAGTCTGCCGTCCCGAAGGATCGGCGACTAAAGGGGTCTTTGCCCCTACGGCCTCATGGCTCCGAAGAGCCCGGACCAAATGCCTGGGCGGTGTGTTTTCTGTGGCACTTTCCCTAAGGTTGCCCTTGGTGGGCGTTACCCACCGCCGTGTCCTGTGGAGCCCGGACTTTCCTCCATCCGCCTCGCGGCGGACAGCGGCCGCCTGCCTGCCCCAAAACTATTATAGCGCTTCATGCACGTATGTATTTGCCTGTTCGTATATTATAGTGAGTTTGTGAGTTGCCTGCCACGCCGGCATACGCCCCTTTGGGCGACCGTGCAGCAGTGTCGGGACTTGGTAAACAACGTACCCGAATGTGACTGTTCTTGGCAGGAAGCTCGGCGCTTTTTGGACAAAAACTTCAGCGTTTGCGGAAAATCGTAACCCATTATCATACAAGGCTTTGGGAACTTCTCCGTGAAGATTTCTGCCATATTTATGGCGGAATTTTCGCTCCCGCGATTTGACAAGCCCTACTTCATGTTATAAATTGAAATGTTCGGCTTCGTTATGGGCGCGGGGTCCCTTGTGACCTGAGAGCCTGTCTCAGGCTAAGAGGGTGCAGTGGCCAGGATTTCTCCGGAAACGATCGCTGCCGTCGAGCAGGCCACTGACATAGTCTCTTTGATATCAGAATACGTTCCTCTAAAGAGAGCGGGCAAGGACTTCAAAGGTCTGTGCCCCTTTCATAACGAGAAAACGCCGTCCTTCTTTGTCGTGCCGGCCAAGCAGATCTACCACTGCTTCGGCTGCGGTGAAGGCGGCAATGCATTTGGCTTTGTGATGGCGATGGAAAAGGTGAGTTTCCCCGAAGCCATCAGGATGCTCGCCGAGAGGGCGGGCATCAGGGTCGAAACCGGCGATGAGCCTCAGGCAGGGGGGATCGACAAGGAGAAGCTGTACCGGGCCAACGAGTGGGCCGCCAAAGAGTACGAAAAGTACCTTTGGGACGATCCGCGAGGGGCGCCGGCGAGGGAATACCTTTCGGGGCGAGGGCTCGGAGTCGAGGTAGCCAAGAGATTCCGGCTCGGGTACGCTCCGCCGTCCCGCGACACGCTGCTGCGTGCCCTGGGGCGCCGAAGCAACCAGGCCATAGCTGTTCTGGAGCAGGCGGGACTCGTCACGGGAAGAGACCGTGGGGAGTTCTACGATCGGTTCCGCGGGCGTCTGATGTTCCCGATAATGGACGTGCGCGGGAGGGTCATCGCCTTTGGCGGCAGAACGCTTGGCGACGATACCCCGAAATATCTTAACTCGCCGGAAACGCCTGTCTTTTCCAAGGGTATAAGTCTCTACGCAGTGTCCCTCGCAAAACAGGCAGCACTCAAAAGCCGGGAAATCTTCGTGATGGAAGGCTACACCGACGTTCTCGCGGCCTTCCAGTGCGGCGTGGAAGCCGTCGTGGCAACGCTTGGCACGGCGCTCACAGCGCAGCACGTCCGGAACCTCAGGCGATATGCTGACAGGGTCTACCTTGTCTACGACGGCGATTTCGCCGGCGAAAAGGCAAGCGACCGGGGCTTGGACATTTTTCTCGAAGAGGAGATGGACGCGGCGATAGTGAGCCTGCCGGCCGGCGAGGACCCGTGCGATTTTCTCCTCAAACGCGGCGGCGAAGCCTTCAGGGCGCTGGAAAGTACCGCGCAGGAGATATTTGATTTCAAGGTGGCGATTGTGTCGAAAAGGCATGACCTGACAACGGTCGCCGGCCAGTCGCGCGCCCTTGATGAAATTCTGAGCACGGTTGCAAAAGTGCCTACCGCGATGCGGCAGGAGCTGTACCTGGCGAGAAATACCGTGCTTCGCGACCTCGCCGAGAAGATGAATATTCAGGAGAGCGTGCTCAGAGAGAGACTTAGACGAATGCGCAGCGGACGGGCGCAGGAAGTCGTGAACAAAGACGTGAAGTATCCGTCCGAGGAAAAGTGGCTTCTGGAGTCGATACTGGCCGAGCCGAAACTCGTGGAATCGGCCGCCGCGCGGGTCAGCCCTGACGATGTCAGGCACGAAGACCTACAAAAAATCATGCGGGCGGTTCTTACGGTTTTCCAGAGGGACGGCGAAGCGCGCCTGTCTTCGGTCGTGACCGAAGCGGGCGAGTTGGGCGGCCTCGTGGTGGCTCTCGCCGAGAACGGCGCAAAGCAGTCGAACCACGAGAAGCGCCTTTCGGACTGCGTCGACAGGATCCTCGACCGCAAGAAAAAAGAGACGCGCACGCGCTTAAAGCGCGAGCTGGCGCAAAAGGCGGATTCAGGGGATCGCGAGGCCACCGAACGGTTGCTTAGAGCGTTGCAGGAAGAGATGTAACAATGGGTGGGCGAACGACGTTCGCCCCGAAACAGACGCGAAAGCGAATCCGGTTTTTCGCGTCTGTTCGTGCCGTTGTTGCATGGGACGGGCTGTTTCGCGCGTCTGTCCCAAAGGACGCGCGCGTATGCGCGTTCTCCCCGCGGGCGCTGTTGACGCGCCGCGGGAGGCAAGACCGGAATTTGGAGGTTGTGCCCCTATGACGGACGATAGGGTTGACAAGGAAATAGAGAAGTTAATAGAGAAGGGCAAGAAGCGCGGCTACATCACCTATGACGAAGTAAACGACCTTCTGCCTGATGAGAGCGTGTCGCCCGACAAGATCGACGAGATCCTGTCGAAGGTGGACGACATGGGGATCGACCTCATGGACGATGCCGATCTCGAGGAGCAGGAAAACGAGAAGAACAAGGAGCCCGAGCCCGTGGACGAGGAGATCGCCCCCGAGGTGGTGGACTCCGGCTCGGATAAGACGATCGACGATCCCGTGAGGATGTATCTCCAGCAGATGGGCGAGATCCCTCTTCTTACGAGGGACCAGGAGATCAAGCTCGCGTCGCGCATCGAGACCACGCGCAAGCATTTCCGCAAGCGCATACTCCAGAACGAGTACGTGCTGGACAAGGTGGTCGAGATTCTCGACGAAGTGCGCAGCGGCGAGCTTCCCTTTGACCGTACGATGCGCATGTCGGACGCGCTGGACCTCTCCAAGGAAGAGATCATCAAGCGCCTGCCGGCCAACGTCGACACGGTCATAAAGATCGTCGAGCGTAACAGGGCGCTTTTCCAGGAGACGTTCCACACGCGGATGAGCAAGGAGCGCATGCGGCAGACGCGCCTGCGCATCAAGGAAGGCCGCGACCGCGCCGTGGCGCTTGTCGAGGAGCTCTCGATCAAGACCCAGCGCCTGCAGCCCCTCACCGACGAGCTCAAGAACATCCTTCTGAGGATGGACGAACTTGCCGAGGAGATCAGGGAGCTCGAGAGCGAGGACGACCAGGACGAGATGGTCCATATGCTTAAGCTCCATCTCGAGGAGCTCCAGACGAAGGTCTGCGAAACGCCCGCGGGGCTCGAGCGGCGCATCGAGCGCGTCGAAGAGGCTTACCGCCACTACGAGCGCGCCAAGCGCGACCTCTCCGGCGGCAACCTGCGCCTCGTCGTATCGATTGCCAAGAAATACCGCAACCGCGGCCTGAACTTCCTCGATCTCATCCAGGAAGGCAACACCGGTCTCATGCGCGCGGTGGATAAGTACGAGTTCCGCCGCGGCTACAAGTTCTCGACGTACGCGACGTGGTGGATCAGGCAGGCGATCACAAGGGCCATAGCGGATCAGGCCCGCACGATTCGTATCCCGGTCCACATGATCGAGACAATGTCGAAGATTCGCAACGTCACGCGCAGGCTCGTGCAGGAACTCGGCCGTGAGCCAACTATCGAGGAAATAGCCGAGGAAGCGCAGCTTTCCGTGAGCGAGACGCGGCGGGTTCTGAAGATTTCGCGGCCGCCGATTTCCATAGATCGGCCGGTCGGCGAGAGCGAGGATTCGATGTTCGGCGACTTCATCGAGGACGAAAAGGCCGAATCGCCTATCGTCGCCGCTACGCAGGAAATGCTCAAGGAGAAGATCGACCAGGTACTTGAGACCTTGACGTACCGGGAGCGGGAGATTATAAAGCTACGGTACGGAATCGGCGACGGCTACACCTATACGCTTGAGGAGGTTGGCCGTATATTCAAGGTCACGCGCGAGCGCGTTCGCCAGATCGAGGCGAAGGCCATCCGCAAGCTGCAGCACCCGATAAGGGCGCGCAAGCTTGAGGGTTTCCGCGAGCACGCGACGAAGTAACCTGCGGGCGCGATTATAGAAGGGCGTTAGAGAGCACTTGATGAGTCGAGCGACACATAAGAAGTGTAGTACAGCAGGCGCCGGATCCCAGCGCACGGGACGCCGGTGCGCGAACTGTTGACCCCAAGGCCGGGATTTTCTCCCGGCCTTTTTCTTTTACCGAGGGAAACTGGAATGGCGAAAGTGGATGCTGTGGCAGTCCTGGAAGTTCTCAAGAAACTCCAGGCGGTAGACAGGCAACTCTTGAACCTGACGAGGATGAAGGAATACGAGCCTCGAAGGCAGCGCGAAGCCGAAGGAACGCTCGCCTCCCAAGAGATGAGGCTCAAAGACCTCAACGACCGCCACACGAAATATCAGAAAGATATCACCCGCAAAGAGCTCGATGTCAAGAGCCGCCAGGAGAAGATAAACAAGCTCAAGAGCCAGCTCCTGACCGCCGCCACCAACCGCGAATATCAGGGCTTTACGAAGGAAATAGCCCTCGAAGAAACGGAGAAAGGCAAGCTCGAGGAAGAGCTTCTGGAGATGATGATCGGTATCGAGAGCTTCACCGCCGAAGAGGCCAAGATCAAGACCGAGATGGTCGAGGAAAGGAAGAAGGTCGACGGTGTCCGCGCCGAAGTCAAGGCCGCGCTTGAAGACATAAAGAAGAAAGAAGTTGGGCTCTTTGCCGAGCGGGCCGAAGTGGCGTCGAAGCTTGATGCCGAGACGCTGAGGCGTTACGAGGGGCTTTTCAAGTCCCGCGGCGGCGAGGCTGTGGTCCTCGCCCAGTACGAGTCCGGCATAGGCGGCGAAGAGGGGCAGTACCAGTGCAAGGGCTGCTTCATGCCGCTCACGCACCAGATGGTTAACCTTCTCCTTATAGGCCAGGAGATCGTCACCTGCAAGTCCTGCGGCAGGATTCTGTACATCGAAGACACCAAAGCTAAGAGCTGAGGGGCCGGTGACTCAGGGCAGTTTCTTCGCAGCATCCGCGAAGCGTGTGTTTGTCGCGAACATCGACGGCGCAAGCCGAGGCAACCCCGGCCCGGCAGCGGCTGCGTGGGTGATTCGCGACGCAGCCGACGGCCAGGTCGTCATCGAGGAGGGACTCTGCCTGGGTGAGGAGACCAATAACCGAGCCGAGTATTTCGCGCTCCTCTTCGCCCTCGAGGACGCGCATCTTCTCAAGGCCGAGTCCCTCACGGTCCGCTCCGACAGCGAGCTTCTCGTCAAGCAGATGAAGGGCATGTACCGCGTCAAGAACACCAACCTCAAGAGCCTGTTTGCCCGCGCAAAAAGGCTTGCATCCGCCCTCAAGTCATTCCACATCGAGCACGTCCCCCGCGAAGAGAACAAAGACGCCGACCGCGCCGCCAACGCCGCACTCGACGCGTGCAATATGGCGTAATTGCCGAACGAAGAAGCCCTCCTCTTTGTCGTAAGAATAGAGCCATATCGGCACACACCGGTATTGTTACCTGCAAAGGAGGGCATATGGGGACTCTGCAGAGGCAGAAGTGCGACCCTCCGACGGTCCTGATCTTCGTGGTCTGTTTTGGCGCGGCGGCCATACTTGTGGCAGCGAGGCTCGTGCTTTCCATCTGAAGCTCCTCCTGTGCAGAGACCCTCTCATCCTGCGGTCACCAGTTGGGGGCTGAGGCCCATCCTGCATGCGTTCCGAAAATTCGTCTTTGGACTTGACTGCGCTCGCGGGACGCGCGTAGAATGACGGGGTTCCTGAAATCATGGGAGGGGGACAAATGGATCTGTTCCGTTTGGGATTGCGCAACATCACCGGAATAACACTGCCGGGGGCCGTACTTGTTCTGGTAATCGTTTACGCATTCTGGGTTGTCAGCCAAACGTTCAACCCGACACCTGCCAATGGGGTCGTCAGCCACACACTCAACCCGTCACCTGCCACAGGATCTGCCGCTCAGACGCCCAGCGGGCCACCCGCCGAGAAACCGTGGATAGTGGACCCATGGCTCCTGCTACCGGCGTGGTTCCTCATCAGTTATCTTCTTGGTAACGTGATGAGGCTGTACTCCGCCGATAGAGTTGACCAGAGTTCCGGTGAGTTCAACTACCGTTATGCTCTCTGGGAGCAAAAAAAGGGCAACAAGGGGCGGAGATACGCAACGCTGCTATATAAGGTGTGGCTATTCCTGATCGCCAAGACACGGGGGTTCTGCACGGACCAGTGCCAGTCGGACCAGGATGCGCTGGGAGACGAACAACGACTCGGGGGCACGAGGGAGTACTGCGAATTGGACGGCTGGAAAGAATCGTTTCCCTACACCGACTGGGAGCTCGAGAAACTCGGGTCATGCTATCCGAAAGAGATGCTGCGTTTCTTCGACAGCTATTCCCGCTGCGTCTTGTCCGGTGTCGGTGTAGAGCGCAAGGGGTTCTTCAATTACTGCAAAATGGTGATATGTCACGCGGCTTCGCAAGGAGAACAAGCGTTACTCGAAGAGGTCCAATCGGCGGAGGCTAACACACGCTTCTTCGCGGGGGCGTACTCAGCTCTGTCCATATCGCTGTATATTGTGGCAGGTTTGGGCCTTGTTGAGATACTCGCGCCCATGGGACTCCCCAAGCACGCGCATTTCCTCCCAGGCCTGTTGGCCGCCACTACTGCGATTGCTCTTGGCATGTGTGCGATGCAACTTGTTATTCTCGAACGATTTCGTCGGCTTCGCTACAAGGAAGTCGACACGGTATACGAAGCTTTCTACCTGGTCCACCGTCACGCTGACAGTTGCCCCGTTTGTTCCAAACACCGCCCCCCCTCTGTGACGGAAGAATACGTGGCTAGAGAGCAGTTGCTGAAAGAAGCATTCGCCAACAGCGCCCAAGGCGGGGACGAGCCGATCGCTGTCTCGCTCAATACTCTCGTGTCGCTGATGAGGACAAGACGCACGACAAAGGGGCCGTTGTCGTCACTATACTTCGCAGGCGCTGAAGGAGACCATCCCTATTTCCTGCGCAATGACAAAGTTGCCATCGGCATCTCGGTCCTGCCGGAGGATTCCTGGAAGACGCGCCTTAGCAAACGTCATCCCAATCAGCGAGAAATTGTTATTGTTCTGGAGGGCGAGATAGAACTGCATACTGATGAAGATCATTCCAAGACTATGGGAAAGGGAGAAATTCAGATAATAGAGACGGATCAGTGCCACAGCATATTGCCCGTTCCAGGGAGAAAGGCTGTCTTTCTATTCATCAAGACCAATCCGGATCAAGAGCCGCGTAGCAAGGATTGCTGCCCGTGACTCGTCCTATCATCCGGCTGTAGTACTTGTGCCTCCTCGTGCCGAACTGCTATTTGCGATTCCCCATTCACCTTGTTACTATTGACCCTTACGTATCCAAACGTGGGCATTCGTCAGGGAGTTCAAAATGCGCGAGATTCGCACCGACGACAAGGTGTTTTCCCAAGTCACAAGGGGCGTCGCCTGGGCAGCGGCCGATCTGCCGAAGGGAAGGGTCGAGAACGGCCGTGTGATTTCGGCACGCGGTCCGGTGCGACTGCTTCTCGACAAGACGCTCGCCGGCGGTACGGGGTACGAGCTTAGTGACAACGCCGGCGCGCTCTCCGTCGCGGCAGGCCAACCTCTCGGATTTCTTTCGGGGCTTCTGAATCTCGCCGCGAAACTCCGCGCGGGCGAACCTGTCGCCGAAAGGATCGTTCCCCGCTTTACTTCGCGGTTCTATAAGCACGAGTCCAACCTGTACGGGCCGTCGAAGGGGCGCGGGCATGCATGGGTCGGCGAGCTCGATGAGGAGTTCTGGGTCGGCTACATGAAGGCGCTCGTGCGCATGCACTTTACGGGACTTGTCTTCTACCCGGGATACCATCCTTTCGAGTGCTTTCTCGATTACGACAGATTTCCCGAAGCGCCGTCCATACCGGCGCGCACGCGCGCGGCGACACTGGCGGGCCTGAAACGCGCGTTCGGCGTCGCGCGGTCATTCGGTCTCGTCACATTCATGCAGCACTATCTTACTCACTTTCCCGAGGGGCTCGCCAAGGCCAATAATCTCATTCTCCGAGGGACTGCCGGCGGCAGCCGCCTGTCTGCCCTGGACCACCCGGTTGTGGACGAATACAGCAGGTACGTCTACAGGCGGACGTTCGAGATACTGCCGGAGCTGACCGGCTTCTACTGCAACTTCGAAAGCGCGGCGAACTCGGGGGCGTTTGTGAAGCGCTGCCTCTTCCCCGAAGCGGTTCGCGCGAAGAGCGTGCCCCAATTCGTCTTCCGCCTGTGGGACTTTAACTCTCCCAAGGCGATGGCCGATCTCCTGCGTTCTTACGACGGCAAGATCCGCCTCGGCCACAAGATACAGGACCGCGCCGACTACTACTATTTCCCCAAGGCCGATCCGCGGGTCATAGAGTGGAAGGGGTTCTTCCCGGACACGGAATTCATGTTCATCAGCGGCCCCTGTCACAACTCCGCCACGATCCAGTCGCGCAAGCTGTGGTGCGATGCTGATTTCGTGCACGCGCTTCTCGCCGACGCGAGAGAAAAGGGCGCGGACTCGCTTGCGTTCCATACGGTTTACGAGCTCCTTACACCGGACATCGACGCGAAGAAGATCGCAGGCGAGTACGAACGACACATGGCGATTCTGAACCGCGGCCACCTCGACGCAACGGTCGACTACTTCCGCGGCGAGCATCCGGGCGAGGCGGTCCTCGCAAGGCGCTTCGCACGCCGCGCCAGGATTGACATAAGCCGTGCAAATGCCGCCGTCCGCTCCATCAAGGAAACCAGCAACATCACGCTCACGATGTATCAGCAGTTCCTTCACACGTCGAGCGAAGAGGGGTATCTCTATACGGCGCTGCGGTCGTACTACCAGGACCCGTTCCTTCACCTGCCGACGCGGTTCGTCAACGATGAGCCGACAAACGCGATGACGCTTACGACCGCGTGGCTCAACCGCAACTACAGGCTGCGCAACGTCTCCGATGCGACGCTGCCGGTGATCGACTTCGCAAATCCCGCGAAAGCAAAGGCCGCGCTGACGCCGCCCGCGATCGCGCGCAAACTTACCGCGCACATGGAGCGCGCTAAGGCGCTCGCGGCGAAGGCCGCGGGGCCGCGCCCCCCGGGAGTCATGAAGACGTTCCTCAACGAGACCACGCGCATGCGCAACTGGGGCACGCGCGATCGGCAGGAACTCCTGACGGCGGCCAGTCTGTACCGCATCTATTTCGCGAAGTCGAGGGCCGCTGCGGTGAAGGCGATTGCCGATGCGATACAGGCGCTCAAAGGCATGCGCGGCGCGACGAGGCCCGATGATCCGCTCGCTGTCCGCAAGCACGTCTTCTGGCAGGAGACGCGCTTCGAGGACGATCTCAAGCGTCTCGCGCTTCTCGCGCGCAAACTCTCATCGCGCGATTTCCCCTTCGAGGCGTTCGCCGCGTACGCGCGGAGCCTGGAGCGGTACAATGAGATCCGCCGCCACGTGCGACCGAACAAGATCGTGCGACCCAAGGAGATGCGGATCATCCGCCGTCAGCTCCGAGGGAGCATCGCCGCCGCGCGCGAAGCGGTTGGGTTTCTCTCCGACAGGCGTCACGCGCGGCTTCGCGCCAATGTCGTCGCTTGGCTCGCGTACGTCGAATGCGAGCTTGCCGATACGACCCCGCCGACGATGGATGTGCTTCCCGCGGCGCAGGCCGGGCCGGATGAAGGTTTCGTGGGATTCGTCCACGACCAGTGCTTCCGCTTCGGCGAGGACTGCATTGAGGACCTTCTCGGCTTCTTCCGGCCGCGAGACTGGAAGCGCTCGAAGGATACCGCATTCCGGATGACGCACGGCAAAGAGGGGCTCACGGTGACCCTCGTCGAGCGCGGCATCAACCCCTCCGAGCGGCGCAAGCTCTGGAAGCGCTTTCGCTATACGCGAAGCGAAACGTTCTTCTGGCGACTGTGGATCGACCGGGAGAATACCGGCTCTCACATGGACGTCTGGAGCATAATGACCGGCGGATGGGCGCTCTTCAAAGGCGGTTACACGATCATCGACCGGCAGAACGCGATCCTCAAGACGGGGCAACCGGTCGAGGGGGGCAAGGGACGGATGACCCAGGGCCGCGACTGGTGGCGGATCGATTACCTCCTGCCGTGGCGGCTTCTCGGTGGCCCCGTGAAGTCTGGCGATACATGGCGCTTCAACGTCACAACTGTCACCACCGGCGGCAGCGCGATTCTTCCCAACGAGCCAACCAGCGAGAGAAATAACCAGTATGCATGGTGCCAGGGGTACGAGATGACCGCCGCTAATGATTTCACGGGCGGGAAACCCGAACGCATGGGGACGGTGACATTCAGATGACGACGGAAAACAAGCCCGTTGTGAGAAGCGAAATCGCGTTAGTGGAGGACGCGCCGCCAATTGACGCAGCCACTACGGCGCAACCACCGCGCAAGCGTCCATCGTGGTTTCTCATCGTCTTGCCCCTGATTGTCACGCCGCCGTGGGTAGTACTGATGTCGCTCTACAAGTTTGTCGAGGATGTGTTTTCCATCCCTGCGGCGCTAACCGCGGCGTTTCTCCTGTCGGCGGTGCTTCTTGCAATCCGCCGCAAGAATCTCCCTCTCAAGTGGGCGCTTCTGCCGCTCTTATGCTGGATCTACGAATGCACTCCCTTTTCGCTCCCCGGCCCGTTCGACGAACTCCTCGCCGTCGGCGGGTCGGGCATGGACGTCTTCTGGGCGTGGCTCAAGAAACCCGAAAAGAACAAGCCCCCAAGAGGCTCCGCATGAAGCTCAGACCCCTCGCCGCACCCAAGACCAAAGGCTTTGTCACGCTGCCCACTGAAGAGGGGCACGAGGAGACGGTGCGGCTTTTGTTCGACAAGTGGGGCGCTGACGCGATTCGCGACAGCGACGGCACGACACTTTCGCCGGCGCTCGAGGCGATGGGCCACCCGATCTATTCGACGATATGTCTCGTCCGCGCGGATCAGGAATGCGCGCGCAGGCATTCGGACCAGTTGCCGATGAAGTTTCTCGTGTCGGAACCGGTTGCCGCGGAGTCGATTACCGTGGCAATCGACCCGCTCAAGGGATTTCACCGCGAGAAGTATGCCCTCGCTACGAACGAGGAGGCGCTCTCGTATTGGGAGGTCATCGACCGAACCACGGGCGAACTCGTTGACGTCTCCCGGTGGCGCCTCGACAAGGCCACTGGCATGGTCGTCGTCGTGCACGCGGCGCCGTTTCACCTCTACACCGTGAGCGCGCTCGTGTGGGTCATCTGGGACACGACCTCGATGTACAACCACATCGTCAACAACTGGAAAAAGCCCCACGTTATGAGCGTGGACCCCTACCACAAGGAGGCGTGGGACGAGCTCATGGCGTTCTACGACAAGTGGCTATGCAGCCGGCCGCGCACGAGCGTCGTGCGCCTGACGACGCTTGCTTACCATTTCAACCTCGACGTGAACGAGGACGCGTCGGATAAGTTCCGCGACTGGGTCGGCTATCAGGAGACAGTGAGCCTGCCGGCCTTGCGCGATTTCGAGAAGGAATACGGCTACCGCCTCCGCGCAGAGGATTTCGTCGATGAGGGCTTCTACAACGCGACCGCGCGGGTACCGTCGAAGCGCTACCTCGACTGGATGGCGTTTATCCATCGATTCGTTGTGCGCTTCGGAAGGGCACTGACCGACAGGGCGCACGCGGCGGGTAAGCGAACCGCGATGTTCTGGGGCGATCACTGGGTCGGCACGGAGCCGTATAGCCCGGCATTTCGGGAGGCCGGGATCGACATTCACGTCGGCGCGTGCGAGGACGGCGTCGCGCTTCGCCGCGTCGCGGACGCGCCGGGGCCGCAGGTGAAGGAAATCCGCCTGTACCCCTACCTCTTCCCCGACGTTTTCCGCGAGGGCGGCGATCCCGTGGGCGAATCCGTCAGCAACTGGGTCAAGATTCGCCGCGCGCTCATGCGAAAGCAGGTCGACCGCATCGGCTACGGCGGATACTTGAGCCTGGTGGAGAAGTTTCCGGCGTTCGTGGAGCAGGTGACGCGCCTCTGCGATGAATTCCGCGAGTTCAGGACGATGTCGAGGGGCGACGAGTCGTACAAGGCCCCTGTGCGTGTGGGCGTACTCAACGCGTGGGGCAAGTGGCGCTCGTGGATCAACAGCTTCGGCGCGCCGCAGAAGTTTCTCGTCAAGCGGCCGGACGTGACGCTCGTCGCGGGGACGAATCTTCTCGAATGCCTTGCGGGGCTTCCCGTGGAAGTGGAGTTCATCAACTTCGACGACATCCGCAGCGGCGTGCCGGGGCGGTTCAATGTGCTCGTGAACGACGGCGACGCGGAGACCGCGTGGAGCGGCGGGCGGCATTGGGCCGATCCTGCGGTCACGGCGGCAGTGCGCGCGTTTGTCCATCGCGGCGGCGGTTTCATCGGCTGCCGCGGGCCGACGGCGTTTGCGCAGCAGGGGCGCTATTTCCAGCTCTCGGACGTCATGGGCGTCGAGAAGGAAACGGGGCGGGGGGTGCAGACTTCTTCTCTCAAGCCCGCCGAAACACTGCGCCATTTCATCACTGAGGACCTTAAGACGCGCGACTTCGGCTGCCCGGAGAGCTTCGTCTACGTCGCGAACGCGTCCGCGACGCTTCTTGCCGAACACAACTCGCACGTGATGCTCGCGGCAAACGAATTCGGCTCCGGCCGGTCGGTCTTCTTCGCCGGCCTTCCCTACAGCCTCGAAAACGCGCGACTCCTGTACAGGGCGATCCTCTGGTCGTGCAGCAAGGAGAACGAGCTCGCGAAGTGGTTCTGCGCCAATCCGCAAATGGATTGCGCGGCGTATCCGGCGGCGGGCGTATTCGTTGTCGTAAACAACGCCGACTCCGCGCAGACGACCGCGCTCTACGACGGCGCGGGTGAATCCGTGGAGGTCACGCTCCCGCCACTCGCGAGCAGGTGGTACGCGATAGAGGTGTAGTCCAACCGTGCCCGCGCGTCGCGGTCGCCTGCCACAAAGTCTTCAGTTGTCAAAGAGCGCAAACCAGACTGGCGACTGTAGACCGGAGACTGGAGCAAAATCACAAAACCAAGAACCATGCCACCAGGCAGGAGGGGCAGCAATCAACAGGGCAAGTCTCGACCGACCATGGTATCGAATTTCGGCCGGATTTTGATGGGAGGGGCAGTCGAGACTTGCACATCTCGACTGCCCCTGTCTGAGGGCAGACTCTGAGCCCTCACCCTCACGGGTGTCCGTTTCACAAAGTCTTCAGTTGTCAAAGAGCAAATCAGTCTGAAGACCGAAGTCCGAAGACTGAAGCAAACCGAAACACAGTCCCTCCGTATTTAGGACGGATACAAATAACCGAGGCGTTTTGGAGGGCGAGAATCGCAAAGGTGATGCCACGGATATGAACGTAACTCTCTTGTGCGCTGTGACTTAAGAAAAAAGCTAAACCCACGGATTTTCCTCAAAAGGGCTACAAATGCCGTAGTGTGTTCCGGAAGAGCGAGGCACAAGATATAGGGGTTGCGCCTGCGGCGCGGGAACAGGAGAGCAGGGGATCAGGAGAGCAGGTGAGTGAGGCGAAGGTGGGACCCGGCTTCGCCTGCGGCTACGCCGTGGCAAGAGGGTGGTTGCATAGCGCCAATTCAGTTAGCGATGCCCGCCGACGAGCGCGCCTATGGCGCGACGCGGCGAGATGGGGCTTGATTTTCGCGGGGGGAGAGGGTAAGAAGGGGCACACATCGCGCGATGCATCTCGAAAGCACGTTCTGATTTCCAACGACCAATGGGAAATGAGGAGGACTGGGGGAATATGGCAAGCGAATTCCTTTACGATGTTTTCGTGAGCTACAGCCACGAAGACGCGGCGACCGTGCGCGATCTGTCCGAGCGGTTGAGGAAAGATGGCCTGCGGGTTTGGTTTGACGAACGCTCGATTCCTCCCGGCGCGATGATCGCAAGCGAAACTGCCGAGGCGTTGGAACGCTCGCGCGTGTCGCTGCTTTGTATGTCCGCAAGCGCCTTCGCGTCAAAGTGGGTCAAATTCGAGTGGGACACGGTGATTTTCCGAGACCCCTCGAATGCAGAGAGACGATTTGTGCCCATTAAGCTGGACGATGCGGAAATCCCAGATGCCTTGAGGCAGTACGCACATATGGATTGGCGTAACAAAGAGAGCGACGAATATAGGCGTATGGTTGAAGTATGCCGTCCTCTTGTTGGCGGGAGAGCGAGCCGAGCAGCCTCTGACGACCAACCTGCGTCGAAGCTTCTTTCCCTAGGCCACACTGAGAGAGTGCTGAGCGTGTCGCTGAGCGCGGACGGATGTCGTGCAGTTTCGGGATCCGCCGACAGGACAATACGAGTATGGGACGTGCAAACGGGGCTATGCCTGAGGGTAATCGAGGGTGCAGGCGAGAGAGTGTTGAGCGTATCGCTGAGCGGTGATGGATGCCGTGTGGCCTCGGGATCTGATGATAGAAAGGTTAGGGTGTGGGACGTTGAAACTGGGCGATGCCTGAGGACACTTGAGGCCCACACCGACAGGGTCTTAGGCGTGTCGTTGAGCGATGACGGGCATGTGGCGGTTTCCGGATCCGACGACGGCACGGTGCGCGTGTGGGACGTGGAAGGCGGTCATTGCATAAGGACAATTAGCGGTGTCGGCGAGAGGGTGCTAAGCGTATCGATCAGCAGTGACGGGCGCCGTGTGGCCTCGGGATCCGACGACAGGAAGGTGCGGGTGTGGGATGTAAGGGAGAATCGGTGTCTGTGTACGGTCGAAGGTCACGTTGCGAGCGTTTGGAGTGTGTCACTAAGTGGCGACGGGCGCCGAGTGGTCTCCAGTTCCGCCGACAGGACCGTGCGGGTGTGGGACGCGGAGAACGGCGATTGTTTGAGGACTATCCAAGGCACGACTGAGAGGGTGGTGAGTGTGTCCCTGAGTCGTGACGGGGGCCGAGTGCTTTCGGGCTCTGCCGACAGTGCGGTACACGTATGGGATGTAGAGAGTGGGCACTGCTGGATGCTACTCCAAGGGCACACAGAGACAGTGTTAAGCGTATCGCTGAGCGCTGACGGACGTCGGGCGGCTTCAGGGGCTGTTGACAGGACTGTGCGGGTATGGGATATGGAAAGCGGTAAATGCCTCGCAACGCTTGGGGGCCACATAGGAAGGGTGTGGAGTGCCTCCTTGAGCCGCGATGGTTGTCGGGCGGTCTCAGGCTCGGCGGACAAGACGGTTCGTATATGGGACATGAAGAACGGTCGGTGCTTGACGACGCTTCATGGCCATGGCGATAGAGTGTTGAGCGTATCGCTGAGTGCCAACGGGCGTCGAGCTGTTTCGGGATCTGCCGACATGACAGTGCGTTCGTGGGATGTGGGAGAAGGCCGCTGCCTATGGACGCTCAGGGGCCACAGCGGCAAGGTGTTAAGCGTATCGTTAAGCAGTGATGGGTCTCGCGCGGTTTCTGGTTCTGCCGACGGGACAGCGTGTGTATGGGACTTGACAGCAGGCCAATGCATAGCCACGCTCGAGGGCCACAGCAGTAGAGTGCTGAGCGTATCTCTAAGCGGTGATGGACGTCGGGTGGCCTCGGGATCTGACGACGAAACGGTGCGTATTTGGGACGTGAAAGACAATCGATGTCTGAGTACATTGCAGGGGCACGTCGCGGGCGTATGGAGCGTATCGCTGAGCAGTGACGGGCATCGAGCCGTATCCGGCTCTGCCGATAGAACAGTACGGGTATGGGACGCAGAAAGCGGCCGATGCATGAGTACGCTTGAGGGCCATACCGACAGAGTATGGAGCGTATCGCTGAGTGGTGATGGGCGTCGAGCGGCTTCTGGTTCTGCGGACAGAACGGTACGGGTATGGGACGTGGAAAGCGGCAGGTGTTTATGGACGCTCCCAGGCCATACTGACAGTGTATGGAGTGTATGGCTCAGCGATAATGGAAGTCAGGTCTTCTCGGCGGCGATTAACGGGGTTGGGAGATCCTGGCGCATCGATGGGAGGGCGAAGGCGACTCCGACCAGAGATCGTGAGGGAACGCGATACACTAATGCTAAAGTGCTTCTTGTGGGCGACACCGGCGTAGGCAAGACCGGTCTGGCAATGCGGTTGTGTAACAACACTTTCGAAGCAACTGTCTCAACGGATGCTTACTGGGCAACGCAGCTGTCTCTTCCGCACAGCGCGGAGGGTGATAAAGACGAGCGCGAAATATGGCTCTGGGATTTTGCCGGCCAGTCAGACTATAGGCTTATTCATCAACTCTTCATGGATGAAGCCGCACTTGCGGTACTCGTTTTTAACCCGCAGAGCGAGAATCCGTTTGAAGGGTTGGGCCAGTGGGACAGCGACATCAAGCGGGCGGCACGCCGCCGGTACAAGAAACTGCTTGTCGCGGGAAGATGCGACCGTGGCGGCGTGGTCGTGAGTCGGGACAGTATTGAGAAATTCCGACAAGAGCGGGGCTTTAGCGAATACCTCGAAACAAGCGCGCTCACCGGTGAGGGACGAAAAGAGCTCTGTGATGCGATCGTTCGCAATGTTCCTTGGGATGACCTCCCGAGGGTGGGTTCACCGCGCATTTTCCAACTCCTCAAGGATGAAATTGTGAAGATCCGGGACGAAGGCAAGGCTCTCCTGCGGATGGGGGAACTCAGGCAGCAGCTTGAGATGCGCCTGCCGCGAGAAGAGTTCACGCGTGGTGAACTTGGAACAGTCATAGGGCTTCTTGCCGGACCGGGACTCGTGTGGCAGCTCGAGTTCGGGGACTTCGTGCTTCTCCAGCCCGAGCGCATCAACTCTTACGCTGCCGCTGTTGTCCGTTCTGTGCGCACGCACACAGAAGAAATGGGCTGCATCGCCGAGGAAGATGTACTTGCAGGGAATCTTGACTACAAAGATATCAAACGACTACCACACCCTGAGGAAGAGGTTGTGCTTCGTGCCATGCATCAGACGTTCGTAGACCACGGTCTTTGTCTGCGGGAACGCACCGAGAGAGGTACACTGCTCATTTTTCCATCCTATTTCAAGCGGGAGAGGCCTGAGATCGAGGGTCACCCAGCGAGTCTTGTCACGTACCAGTTCTGCGGGGCACTCGACGAAATATATGCGACGCTTGTGGTCAGGCTCTTTCACACGCGGGCATTCGAGAAAGACATTCTCTGGCGGTTCGCTGCCGATCTCAAGACCTTGGACGGTAAGCGCGTCGGGTTCAAGATGGCAAAGAAGGGGGAAGGGGCGGCGGAGTTGACAGTGTACTGTGATCCCGATGTTCACGACGAGACAAAGGTCCTCTTTATCCGCTACATTCATGAACACTTGACTGCGAAGGCTGAAGGCGTGGCTAGGCAGCGTCACTATATCTGCCCCCACTGCAAGACGCCGGTTGAGAGCATGAAGGCGGTAAGAGAACGCCTAGAGCGCGGGCAGAAGGATATTCTGTGCGCCAACTGCGAAGAGCGTGTGCCGCTGTGGGACCTCATCGAGGAGAAGTTTGCGTCGCCGGAGTTCAAGGCGCGGGTACATGAACTCGAAGAGCGCGCCAAGGCGCGGATCAGCAATGAGAGCAAAGAACTCATACTCGTCGGGCACGCATATGCAATCGCAGGCGAGGCGGGGCAGGTATTCAGGCAAACCAGCAACAGCGATTGGGGGATCGACGGGGAGATTGAGTTCATGGATTATGATGGCAAGGCGTCAGGAGAACGGCTGTACCTCCAGCTCAAGTCCGGCGACTCCTATCTATACAAGCGCGAGCGCGACGATGTGGAGATCTTTGCGATCAAGAATGAGAGACACGCGCAGTACTGGCAGCAACACAGGTATCCGGTGATGCTCGTCATTCGCACGTCAGATGGGAAGATTCGATGGATGGATGTGAGCGAATACCTCGGGCGCGAGAGCGAAGGCGGGAAGATGGTTGTTAAGCAGATTGTGTTTGAGGGGGAGGCGCTGACAGCGGCGAGTTTGTTGAGGATGAGGGAGAAGATCCTTGGCCCGCCGAAATGAGACTGGAGACCGGAGACTGGAGCAAAGGCATGAATTGATAATCGGCGCAAGAGACGGCGCCGCAAGGGCGACAGGTCCGCCGGCGGCGGATCGTACTGACGGGCGACTCACCGAGTCGCCCCTACAAAGCGGCGCACAAGGCAGCGCCGTAAGGTGGTCCGCCTGCGGCGGATCCGCCCCACCAGACGCGCCGGAGGCGCGAGAGCAGGTGAACAGGGGAGCAGGTGAGCGCCGATACGTGACGGCTGTGGACGAACGAGAACCCACTGGTAGTGATGACGCAAGGCGGCACGGCCTTCACCCTGCCCTCTCCGGGAGGTAGAGGGGATTTGATCGGCGCGGAAGGCAGCGCCGTAGGGTCGACAGGCAAGAATGCCTGTCGTACTACCCAAACAAGACCAATGAAGAGGGGCGGCCGAGTGGCCGCCCCGATAGTTTTCATGCCGCCGTCAGACGATGCCTACACGTCCTTCCTCCACCTCGTATTCGCGGCCTTCGACAGCGCCACGGGCAGCGAGCCGTCCTTGTTGGTCGGCTGCTCGCAGGCCCACTTCACGCCGCGGCTGATGCCTTTGACTTCGATCTCGGCGCGGAGCGTGAGACCCTCGTAGTCCATGCCGTCGGGCAGGAGGAACGAGGCGTGGCGGAGCTTGCCGGCGTAGGGGTGGCCGGGGTCGAGGCTGCCGGACATGCAGAACTTGCCCGACTTACCTTCGAGGAAGAGACGCAGGATTCCCGGCACGCCGGCGACGCCGTCGTTTTTAACGACGACGATGAGCTCGATGCGGCCGTAGCGCTTGCGGCGGAGTATCCACGAGGGGCGCACGCGGTAGCCGACGCGCTCCATGACGGTGTTCATGCAGCGCGGCCATCTCTCGTGGAACGCGGCGAGGTTGTCGGCCATCTGCCAGAGGCACCAGTGCGTAGCACCGGCGTCGAGCGCGTGAAGCGCCGCCTGCTCGCGGTTGGTCACGCCGTATTCGACGGACGCCACGGCCTCGTCCATGACATAACGCCGCATACCGCCGTCCTCGACGATGAGCGCGAGGTAAGGCGGGCGGTTGGAGAGCATCTCGATCTGCTGGCTCTCCTCGATGGTGAGGATGCTGTCGGTCCTGAGCCACGACGCGCCGCGCACAGCGAGGTCGATAATCGTATTGTTGCCCGTGCGCGAGATGTCCGGCTGGGTGTTGACCGCAAGGGGCGTGTGCTTCCACGTCTGGAGCTGGAGGCGCGTCATCGCGATCCAGGTTTCAAGCGCGGTTGCGAAGTCCGGGAACGAGTTGCGCGGCATTCCGCCCGTGTGCCCCTCGCCCCAGAAGCCGTACTGCATAAGGTCGATCCACTCGATGCGCGGATCGTCGTCGAACTCCTCCGCGAGGAGCTCGTTAAGCTCCCTGAACGCCTTCTGGAACACGGGACTGTGGTAGGCCGGCTCCTTGAAGTGGCCTTTCACTTTTTTGCCGCGGCGCATCATCGGCCCGATGTCAACAAACGGGATCTTCTTCGCGAGGAAGTCCGGGATGGAGAGCGTCGGAAACAGGTTCGGCGTCGACATCTGCACGCGGATGCCGAGGGCGATGCCGTGCTTCCTGCAAAGCTCCAGCGCGATGGGGAACACGGGGTTCAAGTCGAGCCGCCCGGGGCGCTTCTGCACGTCGCGCCAGTCGCAGCGGATGTAAAGCTTGTCGCAGAAGGGGAGCTCGGCGAGCTTGCGCACGGAGACTTCGAGCGGCTGGCCCGTCGGGGGCGCGCCGTTTTCCTCCCACGCATAGCCGACGATGCCCATGCCGAAGTTTCTCACCTGCCCGCGCGCGGGCGTGGTGACCGTCAGCGTGTGCCAGCCCTCATCCTGCTCGGTCCCGAACGGCCCCTGGTTGAGGCGGTCCGGCGCCGGCATCATCGCGTGAAAGTCAAAACCGTCCCAGTTGTGAAACGGCGTGTAGTGACCGTTGACGGGGGGATCGTAGCGTTCTGGCACAGTCAGCTCCTTAAAGCGAAGACGTGGAAGGACGTTTACGGAAATCAAAGGTGACATTTTACAGAAACACCGCGGGAATGTGGCAATCATTTTCACATTTGCGGGCCTGGGTTGTTGATGCCTGCGGAAGCAAAGAAGCGCAAGGTGATCCACCAATGGTGGATCATGACGGTTGTCACTGGTGGGCAAGCCACCCCGCCGCAGGCGGGCCACACAATGCGCTGTATCAGCGGCGCAGGGGTCAGTGGGTTGACTCGACCGACACCGCTGTCGACTCCACGCGCGCGGCGGGAGGCGTTGCCGTCGACTCGACAGCCGGCGCAGGTGCCTTGCCTGCGTTACGAACGGGCTCCGGACGCCACGCTGGGCTCAAGTCGCGCGCACTCGACGACTCTGTGAATTGCGACAGTTTCATCGTTGCGACGTCGAGAACGAAGATGGCGGACGGGCGGGGCCGCTCGCCCTCATGGTCGTATGCGACAGCGATGTGCTTGCCGTCGCTCGACCAACTGAAGGACGACACATCCGCGTACGGCTTTGCGGCGTCCACGTGCGAGAGTTTCTTCGCGCTGATCTCGTAGAGGTACAGCTTCCACGGACCGTCAGTCCGGCCTATGAACGCCAGCACATTGTCGTCCGTCGGCCGCCATGCCGGGTAGACCTGCGCGAGGTCGGTGCTCTCAATGAGCTCTTTCGCCTCGCTGCCATTCGTGCCGAACACCCGAATCGTCCTCATTCCGGAGTCCCTGAGGAGGGACAGCGCACAGAGCGAGCCGTCCGGCGAGGCAGCAAGGTCGATCGCTACGCTCGGCTTATCCGGTCGGAATATAAGGCGCGAATCGGTGGAATAGGAACGGCTCTCGGCCTGCGCGCGTATCACTGCGCCCGTGGGAGCGCCGATGATAATGGCGTCGATTACGTTGGCCCAGCGCATCGTTGCCGCGTCCCTCAGGTCCATGAACTTCACAGGTGCGCTTCCCGCAGGGTCCGCGAGAAACACCGCGTTCGGATGGGACGCGCCGCCTTCTTCGATCCTCGCGCCGTAGAGCGCTATCATGTCCGATTGCGGCGACCATGCGAACATGTCGGCGAGAAAATCGCTTCTCTTGACGAGGGCCCTCTTCGAGCCTTTGGCGAATATCTCGAGGCCGCTCGTGGACAGCCAGGCAAGGGTCGATCCATCCGGCGACCATTGGGGCGACCGCGGCCGCGAGGAGGGGTTGTTCGTGACGTTGATAAGCGCCTTGCCGTCATAGTTGGCGATGAAGAGATCGCTTCCGGACGCCACGCGCTCCGCGGCGCCTGGCGCGGCCTCGGCCGCGGCGACTCTGGTGGACACAAAGGCGATGCAGGGTTTGCCTGCCTGTTGACCGGCGGCTGTCTCTTCTGCCGCTGCCAGGTGCACAATCGCCACGACGAGCACGCCCGCAATGGCGACTCGCGTCATTAGTGCCAAACTGCGATGCATAGTTGCCTGCTCCGTGGAAACCATGTCAACTTCCCTCGCCTGCCAATATTCTACCAATATCGGCGCGAAAGTCAGTCCCTGTAGCTACATCGCGTCACCGGGACGAATTGGTAATTGGTGACAGGGCCGATTGCCCAGGAACAATGCGAATCTGATTTCCCGGCAAGGGCGGGTACGGAGCCCCGCCCCTACGAAAACACAAGCTGCGCCAGACTCTTGCGAGAACTGGAAAGGCATAGCAACTGCCAGCGCGCATTTGACATCTCTCGGCCGCGCGCACACAATATCCGCTTGCGGAATTCCCCGTTTTTCCTGTGGAGGCACAGATGACCGCTGAAATCGTTGACGCCGCGAGGGCATTTGGCCGCGCCCAGTGGATATGGCCCAATGTCCAGGGCTTCGACGTAGTCAATTACCTCATGCAGGCGCGCCGGGCGTTCTCGCTCGATGCCGTGCCGCGCAAGTGCGTCGTTCAGGTAACGGCCGACTCGCGCTACAAACTCTTCGTCAACGGCAGGTTTATCGCAAGCGGCCCTGCGCGCGGCTTCCAGTCGCACTGGCCTTACGACGAGGTCGACATCGCGCCGATGCTGGTCAAGGGGCGTAACGTCATAGCGGCCATGGTTCTTTGTTTCGGCCGCGGCACGTACCAATACGTTTCGGCGGATTCCGGCGGCCTTCTTCTTCGCGGCAAGCTGGGCAGGGTCGATATCTCCACGGATGCCCAGTGGCGCGTTCGCCGTGCCCCTGGCTACAGGCGCCATATCACTTCTGCATCGCTTCAGACGGGGTACGAAGAGTTCTTTGATGCGCGTCTCGACGACGGCTCGTGGCTTCTGCCGTCGTACGTGGAACGCGACAGACGGCTGTCCGACAACGCCGAAGCGCCGCTCGACAGCGTCTGGAAGACCCCCGACTGCCGCGTCGCCGGGTGCATGCCTTGGCACAGCTTTGAGCAACGCGGCATCCCCATGTTGCGCGAGGAGGTCATTGCCCCGAAAGCGCTCATCGCTGAATGCGACGGCCGCTCTGCAGCCGGCTGGCTCCAAGCGGACAACCTTACAGCCGCGTACTTGCGCGACCCCCACGATTGGCGCGAAGCGTCGAGCATTCTAAAGCGCGCGAAAGGCTCGGCTGAACTCAAGGTGCGTCCTTCCGGGCGCGGGCGTTTCCGTTCGTATGTCCTCGATTTCGGCCGGGAAGTGGTAGGCTCCGTGCGTCTGGAAGCCTCCGGTGCCGCCGGCGGCGAGATCATCGACGCCCAGGTCTTTGAGACCCTCACCGGCCTCGAGCCCGATATCGTTTCGCCCTATATCGGCTGCAAGGTCGCATTCGCCAACCGCCTGACTCTGAGAAAGGGCGCCACCTCGCACGAACAATTCGACCATTGGGGATTCAGATACGCTCTTCTCACCGTGCGCGAGAATGCTCGGCCGCTTACTGTGAGAGTTGGCCTGCGAACCGCCCTCTATTCTCTCGACATCAAAGCGGCCTTTCGCTCATCTGACCGCCGCCTGAACGATATCTACCGGATTTCCGTCCGCGCCCAGGAATGCTGCATGATCGACTCCTATGTCGACTGCCCCTGGCGCGAGCAGGCGCAGTGGTGGGGGGACGCGCGCGTCCAGGCGGCCAATACGCACCATCTCTCCGCCGACTCGCGCATGCTCAAGCGCGGCATCCGGCAGATCGCCGCGCAGGAGACGCCCAACGGTCTCACCTACGGCATGACGCCGACGATGTCGCACCACTGCATCCTGCCGGACTACACGCTGACGTGGGTGATGACGATCTGGGACTACTACTATCAGACCGGCGACAAATCGCTCATCGCCGAGCAGGCTGATCGCATGCGCCGCGCGCTCGCCTATTTTGAGGACATCACTGCTTCCAACGGCCTCCTTCCGTACGACGAGAGGTACTGGCTTTTCCTCGACTGGGCGGAGATCTTCAAGGAGGGGTATCCGACCGTCTACAATATGTTCTACTTCATGGCGCTCGAAACGGCCGCAGCGCTCTTCGGCCTCATCGGCGAGACGAGGGACGCTGCCCACTATCGAGGGCGCGCGAAAGCCGTGCGAGAAGCAATCATGTGCCGGCTCTTCGATGCCAAGCGCGGCGCGTTCTACGGCGGCTTCGACTGGAAAGGGAGGCCGGTAAAGCACGACACGCCTCACACGTACGCGCTTGCCGTCGTGGCCGGGATTTGCCCCGAGAGGGACAAAGAATTTGTGACGGAGAGGCTTCTGCCGGTCGTGCGGGGAGAGTTCCCTCTGGCAGGCTCGCCCACCCAGTCAAATCCCGTCTTTCCCGCGGGCACGACCCCGTCGCCGTTCTTCATGTACTACGTCTTCGAGGCGCTCAAGCGCCAAGGCCGAAAGTCGGAAGTCATCGACTGCATACGCCGGTGGTGGGGCGAGTTTCTCGATTGGGGCGTTTCGACTACTCCCGAAGTATGGAAGCGCCCTGCCGGCAGCGCGTCCGCGTGCCACGCCTGGAGCGCCCATCCGATAGTTCACTTTCATGCCGTCCTGCTTGGCGTTACCCAGGCCGCAGTTGGGTGGAAAAGGATCGATTTCGCGCCGGTGCTTATGATCGATAGCGCGTCAGGCAAGGTCGCTACGCCCCTCGGCGAGGTGATCGTTGATTGGAAGCGCATGGATGACACGGCCAACGTAAGCCTTGCCGTCCCGAAGGGCATGACGGCGCGCGTGAAACTTCCCGGCGCGAGGCGAACTGTCAGGAGCGGACGCTATCACTGGAAGGTCAATCTGAAGTAGGCTACGCAGATCCTCCTGTAACAGGGTCTGCGGACATATGGCTCCTTCATCGTGGAGACGAAGATGAATGCAGGTATCGTTGACGCGCGGCAGGTTTTCGGCAAGGCCCAGTGGATCTGGCCCACTCTCTGGGGCTACGATATCGTCAACTACTTCATGCAGGCCCGGCGGGCGTTCAGTCTCACCGCGGTGCCGCACCGCTGCGTAGTGAAGGTAACCGCCGATACGCGCTACAAGCTCCTTGTGAACGGCGTTCACGTCTGCAGCGGCCCGGCACGGGGCTTTCCGCTGCATATACCCTATGACGAAGTCGATATCGCGCCATACCTGAAGCGCGGCGCCAACTGCATTGCCATGACCGTCCAGTGCTACGGCAAGGGGACATTCTCCTATATCTCCGCCGACGCGGGAGGGGCAATTCTTCTCGGCAAGGCCGGCAGCGTCGATATTTCCACCGGTCCGGAGTGGCTCGTGCGACGCGGGCCGGGATATAAGCGACACACCACCCAGATCTCGACGCAGCTTGGCTTCGAGGAATTCTTTGACGCCCGCATGGACGACGGCTCATGGATACTGCCGACCTATAAGGTGCGCGGCAAGCGCGTTACCGATGCCGACCTCGTACCGTTCGACTCCGCCTGGAGCAAGCCCCACTGCCGCGCCGCCGGCGTCATGCCGTGGCACTTCGTCGAGCCGCGGATGATTCCGATGCTTAGCGAAGAAGTGATTGCTCCCAAGACGATTGTCTCCGGATGCGAAGGTAAGAGCGCTTCCGGCTGGCGCGACGCTGCCAATCTCACCGAGCTTTTCCTCAGGGACAAGCGCGCGTGGCATGAGCCATCGGCGAAGCTCGCCGCGACGCGTTCCTTCGCGCAGTTGGCTGTCGCAAGCGGCACCACTGCCGGCTTCCGCTCGTATATCCTCGACTTCGGCCGGGAGATCGTCGGCTCGATTATCATCGAAGCATCAGGCGCCGCTGGCGGCGAGGTCGTGGACATGCAGACCTTTGAGACAATTGCCGGTCTCGCCCCGGAAGTCGTCTCCCCTTACGTCGACTGCCAGATGGCGATGTCCAACCGTCTCACGCTTCGCAAAGGCACGACCCGCCACGAGCAGTTCGACCACTGGGGTTTCCGATATGTCGCGGTTACCGTAAGGGGCAACGCCCGTCCTCTCAAGCTCAGGGTGTCGCTGCGGACCGCGCTCTATCCTCTCGAAATCAAGGCCGCCTTCCGCTCGTCGGACAGGCGCCTCAACGATATCTACCGCATCTGTGTTCGCACGCAGGAATGCTGCATGATTGACTCCTACGTCGATTGCCCCTGGCGCGAGCAGGCTCAGTGGTGGGGCGACGCCCGCGTACAGGCTGCCAATACCCACCATCTCTCGGCCGATTCGCGCCTCTTCAAGCGCGGCATCCGCTTGATCGCGGGCCAGGAGGTTCCCAACGGCCTCACCTACGGAATGACCCCCTCCAGAGCGCATCAGTGCATCCTTCCCGACTACACGCTCACGTGGGTCATGACGGTTTGGGATTACTACTTTCAGACCGGCGATAAGTCGCTCATCGCCGAGCAGGCCGACCGGATACGCCGCGCGCTTTCGTACTTCGAGGACATTACCGCCGCCAACGGGCTTCTGCCATACGACAACAGGTATTGGCTCTTCCTCGACTGGGCGGACATCTTCAAGCAGGGGTACCCGACCGTCTATAACATTTTCTACTTCTGGGCGCTCAAGACCGCCGCGAAGCTCTTCGACCTTATCGGCGAACACGAGGAAGCCGCCCGCTACCGTGCGCTGGGCAGGGCCGTCCGCGCGGCCATCATGACGCATCTCTTTGACGCCAGGACGGCAACCTTCTACGGCGGACTTGACTTCAGGGGTAAGCGCGTCCCCCAGGATTCGCCTCACGCATACGCGCTCGCAGTCGTATCAGGCCTCTGCCGCGACTACTCGGAGAGATTCGTCGCCGAGCATCTGCTATCGGCCGTTCGCGGCGAATACCCCGGCATCGCCATGGACGTGAATCTCGCCTACCTGCAGAGAACGACCCCGTCGTCGTTCTTCATGCACTACGTCTTCGAAGCGCTCAAGGCCCACGGTCATCAGGCCGAAGTCATCGATTGCATCCGCCGCTGGTGGGGCGTCTTCCTCGACTGGGGCCTCTCGACAGTTCCCGAGAACTGGGACCCTCCCGCCGGCATGCTTTCCGCCTGCCACGCTTGGAGCGCACACCCGATCGTGCACCTCCACAACATTATTCTCGGCGTCACCCAGAAGGCCTTCGCATGGAAGCTCATCACCTTCGCTCCCACATTCATTGGCACAAGCGCCTCGGGCAAGGTTTCCACGCCTCTGGGCGAGATCGAGGTCAGTTGGAAGCGTAGCGGCGACACCGCCGATGTGCGCCTTGTGATTCCGAAGGGCATGGCCGCCCGCGTGAAGCTCCCCGGCGTGGTAAAGACGGCTTATCGCGGCAGGTATCATTGGACTGTGAAACTGGGTTCGTAGGGGCGGGCGCCCCCTTGTCCTCCGTAGCCTTGGCGAAGGAGGATGCCTGCCCTTGCTGGAAGGCAGACTTCCGCGCTCCATCGCCGTCTATTCGGCCGTTCCCGGCTGTGCCGGCTGCGATATCCATATCTGGAAGCCGTCGTCATCCCTGCCGGCTTTATCGTCCGCCTCATCGTGCGGCAAGCCATAAAGCCCTCTGCCGCCGTCGTCCTTATGGTTCTCTCCGATGGAGTATATCACGACGCCTTCCTTATTCATGGCGTACTTCATAGGGCCGGAGCCCATGGGATCGTCAGGTACCTTGCCCATGTACTTCGGAACCAGCGCGTCGAGAGTCGCGGGCCATCCGCCGGTGTCGTTTCTGAACCGCAGCGCCGCAAGAGCGGCGACTGCAGTCCGCGCCTTCGCCCGCACCCGCTCAACCTGCTCCATGAAACTCGGCGTCGTGCGCGTCTCCATCGGGGCCAGAACGTAATGCTGTGACGCCATCTCCGTGGCGAAAGGTCCCGGCACCGCACCCTTTGTCCATACCTGAGCGATAAACGCCTTGTCGGGAGGGTCGCTTTTCTCGAGGGCGTACATGAGATATCTCAACGTCAATGCTGTGTCCGCCTTGTAGTAGCCCATGGTTATCCACGAGGGCACGCACCGATTGGCGAGATTCTCGACTCTGGTATCGCTGAGCCCCAGATATGCGGCGGCGGGCACCGACAGCGGGGCTTTTCCTGTGCGTATGAAATCGAAGTTGGCGAACGTCAATGCAATCTGAGCTTCGAGTGGCAGTCGCGCGGATAGATGCTCCGCGAAGCTTTCGATATCCGCCTGGAGCGCCGAAAGGTCCTCGTTCGACGGCGTCGAGCGCGCGATCACGCGCATGAAATGCTCGTGGAGCATCGAATAGCACGCCATCTCTACCAGGCAGCCAAGGACAGTGGGCTGCCCCTCCAGCGACCGCGCCATAGCAAGACCGTCGCGCATCTTTGCAACAGCATCTTTCGACTGTCCATTCTCGGCGTCGACTGCCATGTCAAGGCTCAAAAGGCGCGCTGTCGCACGCATGTTGCCCAGCAGTGTCATGATAGGCTTGTCGGGACCGCTACGCAGAACCTGGTACCTCGCGCACGGCAGGCTTCCACCGTCATGAATAAGGTTGAGGAAGTCCTGCCGTCGCGAAAGGTAGTCTTTCGCATCCTTGAGGATGTATTCGGGTATCGGTGTGCGAGGATCGGCGTCCATGGCCTTTGCATCGACGATTGCCTGCTTAAGCGCAGGGTCGCTGACCTTTGTCGCGGGCAACACAAGGTACCTGCTTACAACGGGGACAATCTTGCTGTCTTCTTTGTATGCCTCATAGCCAAAAGACATGGAGAATGCCTTTTCATAGACCTTCGCCGCGTTCAGGTCATCCGGCACGTCGCCGCGCCTCTTCATGAACTCCTGCATCGACGTAGCGAAGCCCTTCGCGCGCGCCTCAGCGCGAACCGCTTCAAGGCTGAAGTCCTTGCCCCTGGGCAAAGCGAAGAACAGCGTTACGCCGAGCGCGGTCAGTATCACTGCGCCGACAATCGCTGCGGCTATGCGCACGCGCCGCGTTGACACCGGCGATGCAGTATCCGCCGATCGCTCTGTGCGCTGCTCTTGCTCGCCCTGTCTGTCAGCCATTTCATCTTCTTCTTGGCGGCGATTCATCATGCCCGCCAAACGCCCACCTTTCCGCATAGCAGTCTACCCAGAAAGCTCCTGGCAGGGAAGGGAATAGATACGCGCAAGGACGAGTTGCGTGGTTGCAGGCCCTTCGATACCTCCAATTGACACGCCCCCCTCGCCGCATATCGTTTTTCGCTCATCCATGTGCTTTTCATCGCGTATGCGGCCTTCCGTCTTTCCGGTAAACAGTTTCCTTTCGTCCGCCTCTTTAATAGAATGGCCATTCTACCAGTTGGCGTAGTGAGGACCTGGGATGCCTGATAAGGCAGATCGCAAAGCCGCTTTCAGCGAGATCGTGAGCGCCAATGCCGAAAGGGTGCTTTCTCTTGCCCTGCGGATTACCGGCGACGCCACTCTCGCGCAGGACATATCACAGGATGTTTTCGCATCCGCGTGGCATGCGCTTGGCAACCGAGAATCTGTAGCAGCCTGGCCTGCTTACCTGCGGACCGCAACAGTGCGCCAAGCTCTCAGATATCTCAGGAACAGGAAACCCTCTTCCAGCGAGCAGTTGGAAGCCGTCGTTGACCCGCGTCCCTCTCCGGAACGTACGGCCGAGTTCCGAGAACTGGAATCACGCGTCCGCGGCTGCCTGGCGAGCCTTCCGGAAAAACAGGCTCTCGCCTTTGCGCTCGTCAAGCTCGACGGCCTTTCGTACCGCGAGTGTGCCGAGGCGCTCTCCTGCGCGGAGGCCACCGCGCGCGTTCACGCGCATCGAGCGATGATTGCACTTGCCCGGATGCTCCGTGGCGACAAACCGCCGGCGCGGAGTGGGACAAACAAACCCTCCATTACGAGGGAGGAAGTGTGATATGAAAGACTGTGAGAGATTCTCTGCGATGCTTCCCACCCGTGCGGAGGGAAGCCTTGGTACCGAAGACACTCTCGCCCTCGACGAGCACCTTGCCTCGTGCCCCTCATGTGCCGCGTTGCTCGAAGACCTGCGGCAGCTTGAGGCCGTCTGCGCCGGCATCCGCAGCACCGCTGCCGGCGATTCCGAGATCACAAGACTTAAGGAGGCCGTCATGACGACTCTGCCTGTAGCGACGCCCGCGCGCCGCCACAATTTCATGCTTCGCATGTTTCTCAAGCGCCGCTGGCTAACAACCGGCGCTATTGCCGCTGCCGCAGCGGTTATCCTCGTGTTCTTCATCTGGCCCGGTATGCGCGGATCCTCCAGCATTACGTGGGCCGACGTTATGAAGTCCGTCGAGAGCGCTCCCTGGGTCCACTACGTGACCAGGGATGCGAGTGGCGACGTGGTCTATGAGGAATGGGGGACGCCTGATAACCGTGAGGCCTACGTCAAGGTCGACAAGGGCAGGTTTCGACACGGCAGGTTCACTGACTATATGCGCGGGAAGCAGTGGTCTATGGACGGCACCTTGACGGATGATCCAGACGCCCGCCGCACGATTTCTCCCGGCAGAATCGAAGGTTCGTCAACCGTCTTCGACGTCACCTACGCTTACAAGGATCGTGGCATCCTGACATGGGGTGGGCAGGCGCGTACGGAGCGCGTCTACGTCGACAACGCGACGGCGCGTCCTACGCGTATTGAGTCGGAGTGCTACTTCAACCTCAACGGCGAGAACGAGACGACCCATGTCGTGACCACGATAGAATATCCCGCCGCCGGTCCATCGGAGCTTGTCGCTGTCGGCGTGCCTCACGGCTCGCTCGCGCAGCAACCCGCCCAGCCGCCGGCCGATGCGCAGGCCGTCATTGCCGAGTATCAGCGCCACCGAGACGCATTCGCGGCGGCATGCACGGAGTACACAGCCCTCTACTACGGTGACACCGGCTACAGTTACCTTCTCAGAGACAGAGGCAACGCCTGGCGAGTCGAGGGGTACCTTGTGGCTCATCCGTCAAAGGATGCCATACCCGCCGGCGGCGCCCCCGCCGACAGCGTAGAGATATGCGACGGCAGTCAATCGCGCAGATGGGAGTCTGACGGTCAAAGCGAGGTCATACGCGGCAATCTTCGTGAATTGCGCATGAGCAACGGCCTGTTTGAGTGTGGTGCTGTCAACTTCTCCTGGCCGACTATCAGCCGCACGCAACTCATACATAGCGACGCCCCCGCTCTCGCCGGCCTGATCGGCCTTGAATACAGGAGTACAAGCGGTGAGATCACACGCCAGCGCTTCTGGATAAACCCGCAGCGTGACTATATCCTCGCGCGTTGGGATTCGGACGACTTCAAAGGCGGCAAGTGGGTTCCGTCTCACCGTAACGAAGTCGTCGACTATGCCCGGCTCTCGACGGGCCAGTACTATGCGAGTGCAAAACGTATCTACGGAGAGATGTATGCCTTTGAGGTCACGTATGCGATCACCGAGCACCCCTCCTTCGACAAGGATGCGTTTGATCCCGACATCTACCCATGGGCGACTGCCGAAATCACTGTCACGAATGCTCAGGGCGCATCCGCCAACGACTTGGGGGTTTGCCGGCTTGCAGCCGGCTGGTACCCCAAGGTTCGAAAGAATGGAACGACCATCACGGTCACCAATCTGCCGCATACCGGGCCAACAAGCATGCTTGTTTTCGACAAGAAGCATGGCCTCGTCAAGGTCGTGACCGTTACGCCGACCGATGGGAGGGCCAAGCTCGACGTCGCCCTCGATCCGGGCATAGAGTTTTCAGGCGTCGTCAAAGACGATTCCGGCGCACCCGTCGCGGACGTGAACGTGATTCCCTGCATCCTTGGCGACATTGAAGGAGTTCGCCGCAGTATCACGAGCATCGAGTTCGTACGCACGGATGCCTCCGGCCGCTATGCCCTCCGCCTCATTGCCCCGGGCGTTCAGTTCGGTATCCAGACGCAGTTGTCCGATTTCCAGCGCGGCCAGGCGTTGGTTGAGATCGATCCTGCGACCCGGACAGCGAAAGTTCCGGACATCGTGATAGCCAAGGCGCTACACATAGGTGGCTGCGTCACAGACGCCTCCACCGGCCTTCCCATCGAAGGACTGACAGTGCGCGTTGGCATCAATCATTCAGCCTCCTACGCTGGCAGCCACACATGGGATGCCTATGGAGTCACCAGCAACGACTGGGAGATAAAGACCGACAAGGATGGTCGGTGGTCGTGCGGGGCCGATTCAGGCTACGTTTACAAAGCGCGTATCTTCGACATGCGCTACAAGCCCGCCGCGCTTGACAATATCCAGCCCGGCACGATGAACGTTGACTTCCAACCGGTCCCTGACCCCGTCGTTCCCGATTCGCCGAAATAGTCTCGTCTGATTTGCCGCGGGCCGGCTGCAGGCATTGACAGCTTGCCCGGCCCGCGGCTTCTCCTGCCACTCCAATTGACATGCCTCCCTCGCCGCATATTATTCTTCACTCATTGAGGCACATTTCACACGAGGAGGCAAAATGGCTAAGCTTCGGGGTAAGGCTCTTGTTGCGCAATCCGGCGGTCCCACGACCGTAATCAATTCGTCCCTCTGCGGCGTCGTCCAGGAATGCATCCGCTCGGAGGAGATCGACGCCGTCTACGGCGCCAATAACGGCATCCTCGGCGTGCTTCTCGAGGATCTCTTCGACATAACGAAGGAAAGCCCCGAGACGATAGCGGGTCTCAAGCGTACCCCTTCCGCCGCCGCCGGCTCCTGCCGCTACAAGCTTAAGTCCCTCAAGGACAGCGCCCGCGACTACGAGCGCATCGTCGACGTCTTCCAGGCGCACGGCATCCGCTATTTCTTCTACATCGGCGGCAATGACTCGATGGACACCGCCGATAAGCTCGCGCAGCTTGCCGCCCAGAAGGGGTACGATCTCAGGATCATGGGCGTCCCCAAGACCATCGATAACGACCTCGCCGAGACCGACCACACGCCCGGCTACGGCAGCGAAGTGAAGTACCTCGCGACAACGACTCTCGAGTCCGGGCGCGACACCGAAGCGCTCTACACCTTCGACACCGCGACCGTCGTCGAGGCCATGGGCCGTAACGCCGGCTGGATCGCCGCCGGCGCGGGCGTCGGCCACCGCACTGAGGAAGACGCGCCGCATCTCGTCTACGTCCCGGAAATACCGTTCACCATCGAGCAGTTCGTGAAAGACGTTAACGAGACCAAGAAACGCCTCGGCCGCGTCGTTGTCCTCGCCAGCGAAGGCCTTCAGAACGAAAAGGGCGAATACCTGACCTCCCAGACCGGCGCCTTCGCCAAGGACTCCTTCGGTCACGTGCAGTTGGGCGGCGTCGCTGAAATGCTTAAAGCCATCATCGAGAAGGAGTGCGGCATCAAGTGCCGTTACAATAAGCCTGGCACCGCCCAGCGAAACGCCATGCATTTCGCCAGCCTCACCGACGTTAACGAGGCGTGGCTTGTGGGCTCCGAGGCGGTCAAGGCGGCCCTCGCCGGCAAGTCCGGCTTCATGGTCACCCTCATCCGCGAATCCGACAGCCCCTATAAGGTCACGACCGGCTTTGCACCGCTCGAAAAGGTGGCTAATGGCGAGAAATTCCTCCCCCGTGACTTCATGAATGCCGAAGGTAATCATATCACGGAAAAATGCCGAAAATACGTACTACCGCTCATTAAGGGCGAAGCGCCGATAAAGATCGGCGCGGACGGCTTGCCGGACTACGTTCGCTTCAAGCGCTACGCCGTCGCCAGGAAAACGCCGGCATTCAAGCCGTAGGAAACCCGTCCGAACTGTCGTTCCCTCTCCCTCTGGGAGAGGGGCAAGGGGTGAGGGCCGTTCGGCCTGTAGATCCCCGAACCGGCCTGCACCAAGGAGCACCTGTGGAGAAGTTCCTCATCGAAGGCGGCACGCCCCTGAGGGGCACCGTACGCGTCAGCGGTTCCAAGAACTCAACGTTACCCATTATGGCCGCGGCGATTATGGCCGACGAGCCTGTCACATTGAAGGAAGTCCCGCGCCTGCGCGACGTTGCGACGCTTGCGAGCATTATGGGCGAACTCGGCGTCCGGGTTGAGCGGATCACCGACCTCATCCGCATCGAAACGCTTAACCCCAGCATGATCGACGCCCCCTATGACATGGTACGCAAGATGCGCGGCAGCATCTGCGTCCTCGGGCCGCTCCTCGCCAAGCGCGGCCAGGCCAAAGTGGCCCTCCCCGGCGGATGCGTCATCGGCACCCGCCCGGTCGACCTCCATATCAAGGGCCTGCGCGCACTGGGAGCGGACATCGACGTGCGCCACGGCGACATAATTGCGACCGCCAAGCGCCTCAAAGGCGCCGAAATGTACCTCGGCGGCGCATTTGGCTCGACCGTGCTTGGTACGGCCAATGTCATGTCCGCGGCGGTCCTCGCCGAGGGACATACGGTCATAGAAGGGGCCGCCTGCGAGCCGGAAGTCGAAGATTTGGGCAATTTCCTCAACGCAATGGGCGCCCAGGTCAAGGGGCACGGCTCCCAGCGCATCGAAATCGACGGCGTTGACCGCCTCCACGGATGCGAGTACTCGATCATTTCCGACCGCATCGAGGCCGGCACGCTTATGATCGCCGCGGCGGCTGCGGGCGGCAGCGTCAGGATAGAGAACGCCCGCCTCGACCACCTGCGAGCGGTTACGGACAAGCTCACCGAAATAGGCGTGGAAATTACCAACGGCGGCGGCGCCGTCCACGTGACGGGGAATGGCCGCGTTAAGGCGACCGATATCGTCACATTGCCGTATCCCGGTATCCCGACTGACCTTCAGGCTCAGTTCATGACGCTTCTGGCCCTCGCCAACGGCATTTCGATAGTCACCGAAAAGATCTTCCCCGACCGCTTCATGCACGTGTCCGAGCTCGACCGCATGGGCGCCCATATCCGCAAAGAAGGCCCCAACGCCATCGTCATCGGCGTGAACGAACTCTCGGGCGCCCCTGTCATGGCCAGCGATCTGCGCGCGTCGGCCGCACTCGTCATAGCCGGCATTGCCGCGCAGGGGATGACGGAGCTTAACCGCGTCTACCACATCGACCGCGGCTACGAGCGCATCGAGGAGAAACTCAACTCCCTCGGCGCTTCCATCCAGAGGGTCGACGTGTAAGATTCCAACCCTTGGATTGCACTCAGCTTACGGCTTGTCTTCTCAGCACAGCCCCTGAGGACCAGTTGCACAAGGAGGTTGCGCCGTGCCGCGGCTCATACTGTCAGTCGTGTATCGCACCAATCCACCATGGACGTTGCCCGAGGAGTATATCGAGGACATCCGCCGGGCCGCTGGAGACGCTTTCGAGGTGTATCAGGCAGCTTCGGACGAGGAAGTCGCGGCGCGGCTTGGCGAGACGCAAATCATGTACGGCTGGCACCTTACGCCGCAGGACGTTGCCCGCGCCCCCAAGCTCAGATGGGCGCAGGCCACGTCCGCCGGCGTCGACGGCATGCTGTTCCCTGAGCTCGTGGACCGCGGCATCATCCTCACCAGCGCCGTCGGCATACACGCCATAGAGATATCCGAGCAGGCGATGGGGACGATGGTGGCCCTGACGCGCCAGTTTCCGAAGTTCATGCGCCAGCAGATTGAAGGCGTCTGGCTACGCAGCGTCACATCTGAAGAAATGGGCGAGCTTTACGAAAAGACGCTCGCGATTATCGGCCTCGGACACATCGGCGAAGCCCTTGCTGTCCGCGCGAAAGCCTTCGGTATGCGAGTACTCGGCATCCGCCGCACACCGGCAGGCTATCGCGGGGTAGCCGATGAGGTAGCCGCTGCTAATCGCATGGGCGACGTGGTTTCCCGCGCTGACTACGTGGTGGCGCTACTCCCTCAGACGCCGGAGACCGACAAAGCGATTTCAGCCGAGGTGATCGCCCGGATGAAGCCTACCGCGTATTTCCTCAATTTCGGCCGAGGCAGCGCGGTGGACCAGATGGCTCTGGAAATGGCGCTCTCGACCGGTAAAATCGCGGGCGCGGGACTTGACGTCTTCGCGGAAGAACCGCTTCCGATAGATTCGCCGCTCTGGAGGATGGAAAACGTCATAATCACCCCGCACGTCTCCGGCATGACCCCTCGTTACTGGGAGCGTGCGACGGAGCTATTCTGCGAGAATCTTCGCCGCTACATGCGCGGCGAGAAACTGCTTAACGTCGTTACCAGGGAAACCGGTTACTAAGGAGCATCGTCCCATGCCTGAATGGACCGCGCTTAAGGAAGCAGGGCTCTTCAATAGTCTCTCCGAAAAGGGCAAAGCCGCGTTTCTGCCGCCGGGCATCTTCTACTGGCTCGGACGCGCGAAGAAAGAGGCCGAGATCAACGCGACCATCGGCTCCGCGTTCGGCCCGCTTTCGGAGATCGGCGTGGAGGGCAAGGGGCAGACGGTTTTCTATCTGCCGGGGCTGGAGGAGTACTTCCAGAACCTCACGCCGGCGGAGATATTCACCTATGCGCCCATCCAGGGCGTGCCGGACTTTCGCGCGGCGTGGCGCACGTGGATCCTGGAAAAGCTCAAGGCTTCAGGCAAGAACCTCGATGGGCTTCTGACCGTGCCCGCCGTCGCACCAGGCGTCACCGGCGCGATGGCCATTGTGGGCGAGCTATTCCTCTCGCCGGGCGAAGCGGTCGTGCTGCCGGACAGGTACTGGGAGAACTACGAAAACGTCTTCTGCGCCAATATCGGCGCGCGCATCGTCACGTACCCCTTCTACGAGGGGAGCAATTTCAACGTCGCGGCGATGAAGGCCGCCGTTGAGGAGAGCCTGCGCTCGCAGGGCAAGGCCGTAGTCGTGCTCAACTTTCCGAATAACCCGACGGGCTTTACGCCATCTGTCGCCATGGCCAAGAAGATCTCCGCCGCGCTTGAAGAGGCTGCCACGAAATCGAAAAAGTGGGTCATCGCGCTTTGCGACGACGCGTACGAGGGGTTTATCTACGACGACAACTGCCTCAAGTATTCGATATTCGCGGAGCTGGCGGGCCGCCGCAACGTCCTCGCGGTGAAGCTCGACGGCATCTCGAAGGAGTTCCTCTGGTACGGCGGCCGCGTCGCGTGCATCACGTTCGGCGTGCCGGAGACGCTCGCCGCAAAAAAGGACCTCATCGCGAAGGAGCTCGACGAGAAAGTCGGCTCCGTCATTCGCGCATCCATATCCAACTGCAACCATCCCACGCAGGAGATCATCCGCCGCGCGCTTCAGGGCAAGATGGGCGGGCTTCTGGCCCAGCGCCAGCGCGTCATGGACGTCCTGGGGCGCCGCTGGGAAGCCTACAACAAGGAGATGGCAAAGGCCGACCCCAAGTATCTTACGCCGCTACCGGCGAACTCGGGCTTCTTCTCCTCAGTCGACCTCGTGAGCGCCCGCGCGACCGAAGTCGCCGACCTTCTCATGAAGGAGTACAAAGTCGGCGTCGTCCCGAGCGAATCCGCCGGGCAGAATTCGCTCCGCATCGCTTTCTGCAGCGTCGTGGAGAAGGACATGGCGCGACTGGTGCAGGCGGTGTTCGAGGCGACGAAGAGGATGAGCAAGTAGCTGTCATGCGATGGTATCCGTTGCGTAGGGGCGGGGCTCTGTACCCGCCCTTGTCTCGACTTCCGAACAGACTTACGCTGCTGGGAACGGTGCTCGGGGACGTCCAATGCCTCCCTACGATCCCGCAATCCAACACCGGCGCTCCATCCGTCTCAAAGACTACGACTACTCCCAGCCCGGCGCCTACTTCATCACCATGTGCACCAGGGGCGGTGCGCTTATTTTCGGTGACATGGACGGTGAAGAGGTGCGTCTCAATGAGGTTGGCAAAATGCTGTACTCCCTGTGGGCAGATATCCCTTCCGCATATCCGCCGGCCGATATCGACGTATTCATTGTCATGCCGAACCACCTTCACGGCATCATCGTTCTTCCTGACACTACTGAGGTTAGGCGAGGCGAAGCCGGCATGGGCACGAAGGTGCCTGTCAGCGAAACGCCGTCCACAGATGAAGACGCTATGTCTATCGACTACTTGGTAGGCCGCGTCAAGTCCCTCGCAATCAACCGATATTGGGACGTTCTTCGCTCCAAAGGCAGGTCGTCGGCCCATGTCAAGCTATGGCATCGAGACTACTATGAGCATGTCATTCGGAACGAAGACGAATTGGCACGGATTCGTGAGTACATAACCAATAATCCGTTGCAGTGGTCGCTGGACAGGGAGAATCCGAATAGGAAAGGGACGAATCCTACCGAAGACTGGCTTTTCGGGGATGGCGAGTAGTTTCTTGGCGGCGAGGCAAGGGCAGGCACGGGGGCCTGCCCCTACGATAGCAAGCGCGATGTACCGATGATATGGAGAAGCCGACCATAGCATCGCCAACCGCGGGCGCCGTCGCTTGCCGTCTTGATAAACCCTCCGCCACGTGGTATCGTACTGGCCTGACGATCCCATACCTCTACCCAAGGAGGTGCTGTCGTGCGCTGGCTTTCGAGCTCGATGATGTTGTGGGCGTTTGTCGTTGTTGTGGCGTTTGCTTTCGGACCGAGGGTGGGTGTAATCATCGGAACTATCATAGGCTGTGGGCTCCTCTTCGGCATATTCAACGCCGTGCAGGAGATACTCCTGGCCAAGGGTTACGTTGCCCGGCGCGTCGGCACGCCGTTCGACGCTCTCCTTGCGCTCGCAGTGATCGTGCTCGTGATCAAGCACGTTGTGCTGCTAATCGACAGACACCCCGACGCGTGGTCGACAGGATGGGATTACTGGCTTCTTGTGATGCTCGTGGGGCTCTTGCTGTTGGGGAGAGTGCTGGGGCTGCTGAGAAACGTGCAGAAGCAGTTGGCTGAGAAGTCTGTGTGATCGTTGCCGAGCCGCGCAGAGGTCCCTGCCATCTGCCAAGGCAGGAACGCCCCAAGTTGCCCGTGCGAGAGGCATGAAGCAAGCGTCCGGAGGTTCGCAGATGCCTTCATCCACCCTTCGTTACGACCTCTTCGGTTGGGACTATGAATCGATTAACCCCCTGACCGATGCGGAAGTCGCGTGGCACTTGACGTGGGCGCAGCGGACAAAGGGACCTGTCCTCGCGCTTGCGTGCGGGACGGGAAGGCTCGTTTGCAGACTGACGCGCGAGGGGCACGAGGTCGTAGGGCTCGATCTGTCGAAGGCGATGCTCGATCTCGCGCGGCGGAACGTCGCGAAGCTGCCTGCGAAGGCGCGAAAGCGCGTGACGCTCGTGAGAGGCGACATGTCGGCCTTCGACCTTGGCCGTCGGTTCGGCCTCATCTTCATCGCGGACAACTCGTTTCGCGAGCTGGAGACGCGCCGCAAACTGCTCTCCGCGCTTCGATGCATCCGGCGCCACCTCGCACCCGGCGGGCGCGTTCTCATCACCGAGCGCCGCCTCGAACCTTCGGTATTCTCCGGCGGAAAGCGTTCCTTCGATTGGACCCCGCCTGTGCGGCACCCGGATACCGGTAACCTCATCTCCCGCCGCGGCGAGATAACCCTCTCGCGCGACCGCAAGCGTTTCACGGGCAGACTTGTCTACAATACCATCGCCAGCAACGGTTGCGAGACCATGCAGGAATTCTCCGTTCGCGCACCAGCGCTGTGCAAGGAGGACTATGCCGCGCTCTTCTTGCGCGCAGGCTTTGCAGTGTGTGCGTACCCTGGCTATCGAGAGGAGCCAGATGACGGGAAGGACCCGCTCTTGTGCTTCGCGCTTGGCAGACATGAGACGCGAATGTAGAATCAGCTTTGGGTACGGCGACGAGCGCTGATAGCGAGTTGCCGAGAGCGTTCTATAGTGAGCGCGATTCCATAGCCTTCAGCAGCGCCGAGAACGGACTTGACGTGTTCTGTGGACGCATGCGAGTACGCATAGCGAGAGTGAAAGAAGGCTGTACTTGGAGGTCGCATGGCTCCAAGATGACACAGGAGACACTGTGGTGTTAAGATTTGACCCGCCCGAACTGCTCGATCAGCTGAAGAAAGCACACGCTGTGCTCTCTCGTCACCTCGAGCATGACTGGGAAGCCCTCTTCCGCGATGACTTTGACCCGGCGGAATATGACAACCAAGTTATCACAGCAGCGTCAAGGCTGGAGTGCTACGCGGCATCGAGCCATCATGATTCCTTCGCACTAAGCGTTGCCGAGTATCTGGAGTGGGCAACTATTATCCAAGAGGCAAAATTGGTTGGCGGGTGTGAATTGCATTCGTCCGACGTGAGTCTCTTTTATGTGTCCCCGGCGCACGATAGGACCGAACTCTACATCTTCAAAGGTCTGATAAAGAGCGACACGGCGTCTCAGGTAGTCAAGCTCGACGGGGAGGAATACCGCGTTCGTCTCGTGTCTGGACCAACACCTTTCGCCGTCTTGATCGATCGGGAAGGCGATTACGATGAAGATCTGTGTCCGGCTCTGGATTCGGGCGACGTGTTCGTGGAGGTTTGCCATCCCGAGGGCGCAGACGTTGCGACCGTGCGGAATATTGCGGACTCGTTTCTATTCGAGCTGAGCGCTTCCCGTTCGCTCGATTTCGTGCGGTCACCTTTCAGGGAAATATGGCGCGAAATGCTCGACGATGCCGAAAGGCCGTGCTCTAGCGGCGAAGCGCTTCGCATAAGGCAGCCGGACGCTTCTGCAGGAATGTGCGAAGTCTACAAACTATTTCTCAAGGGCGTAGGCGCTACCGATGTTGAGCATAAGATAATAGGCTTCGTTAAGGTGATAGAGTTTGTATCTGCAACAGTTGTTCGTCTTAACGCTCACGAAGCGATAAGAATGCGCCTGCTCGATGCTCGCTCATTGGCGCCGGATGCCAAGTTCCTGGACGATCTGATACTTTTGGTGGATGAGAACCGGGTGTTCCGGAAGGATTCGGAAGCCCTGAAACTTACTGTAGCGAAGTGCTGCGATGCATCACAGTTAGCGCAGCATGCGCCTCCATCTGTCGGAGAACTGCGAATGTTGCGGGAGGCAGACGACAGCAGAAAGAAGAGGGAGGCACTGGACGCCCTCAGCGAGTGTTTGTCGGCAACCCGTAACGCGCTGGTGCATGCCAAGGCCAACTATACGGCCACCGGTGCTGAGTGTCCTGATAGCGAACTGCCGCAGCTTGCTGAGTGCGCACGTGCTGTGGCAATGCAAGCCATAAGGTGGTTCAGTACGCTACCTGCCGACGCACGCGTGGTGCCCTAAAGGATGTATGCGGAGTCACCCTGCTATGTATCGAATCTCTCGCAGTGCACTTGAGAATGCGACTGCTACGTGCGCGCTCAACCCTTCCCTCATCTCCAGCACTTCCGGCTCGACTGCCACGATGTAGATGTCCGCGAGTGTCTCCCCGAGCGTCTTCCCGAGTTCGATCACCCCCAGCACGTCCGTGTGGTGCAGCGATAGAGGATGGCCGGGCTTGAGCGAGCGGACCTCATCGGGCCTGAAGACTCTTACTGTCCCCGGGGCGAGACCCATCTCGGCCGCATCGATGATGATCACTGTTCGGTAGTCCTTGAGGAACTCAAGCAGGTCAACTCCAAGCGTGCCGCCGTCGATGAGGTCGACGCCGGGAGGGAGCGTTTCCTTGCGGAGCGCCTCGATCGCGGCGATGCCGAACCCGTCGTCACCGTAGAGAGGGTTGCCGACGCCGATGACGGCAACTGGTTTTCGTGTGTCTGAGTTCATGCGCTACAAGTCTACCGTGAACCGTAGATCAGGCAAAAGGAAAAGGTGAAAGTGGTAGGATGTAGAGAAAGCGATATCGGAATTCCAACAAGGGCGGGCACGGGGTCCCGCCCCTACAAATGGTGTGACTACGTGCGCCAAACGAAAAGGGCGGGCGCGAGGCCCGCCCTATGCGACAGGCATTGGCGCCTGTCGGCAGTTGTAAGGGATTGACAGACGCCGCTGTCTGTCGATATTCATCCTATAGGACAGACATCGCCGCCTGCAGATATCCTGAAGCAGCGCTATTCCCTAAACCCACTCAACTTTCAGTATATGACACGAGCACGAGATGCAGGGGTCGTAGGACCTGATGAGCATCTCCATGAGAAGCTCGGCTTCCTTGGGCCCCTTGCCGAACGCCTTCGGCGCGAGCGCGCGCAGGTCGGCGTCCATGTTGCCGAGGTTCATGCCCGTCGGGATGATGAGGTTGGCGTTCTTGATGAGGCCGTTCTCATAGGTGTAGTCGTGGATGAGAAGCCCGCGCGGCACCTCGCAGGCGCCGACGCCGCGGCCGCTCATGCGAGTCGGCTGCGCCGGCTGCTGGCTCGGATCGTAATCACCTTCGATGAGCCTGTCGAGCCCCGCAATCGTCTCCTCAAAGCAGTGCACCGTCTCGACTACCTGCGCGTGCGTGACCATGAAGGTGTTGTAGCACCCGGGCTTTATGCCGATCGCCTCGGCGGCCCGTTTCGCGCGCGGATGCAGGAGGTCGTAGTTGTTGTTGAACCGCGCAAGCGCGCCGACCATGTACGAATCGCGGTTTGCCCGGCAGTGCTTCGACGTCGACGTCGGAATGCACTCTTCCTTGATGAGGCTAAGATAATCGATCTGCGGAATCGCCTTCTTTGAAACGCTCGAGTAGATGTCGCCTTCGTAGAAGGCGTATTCCTTGGGATTCCTGAGCGACACGAACTCGGTCTCGCGCCAGTACTCGGGCGCCTTGAGCGTGGTGAACAGCTTCACCGTCTCATCGACGTCGGCGCTGAAGCCGAGGACGTACTCCTTGAGAGCCTTGAGTTCTTTCACTGTCGGATAGCGCGAGAAACCGCCCGGTACCATCCCAATTGGGTGCACGTGCCGTCCCGCGATGACCTCGCAGATGTAATTGGCCATCTTCTTCATGCGAAGCGCGCGCTTGACCACGTCCGGCGCCGCGGACGCGAGCGGTATCACGCTCGGCGCGCCGACGTAGTCCGGCGCCGCGAGGAAGTAGGCGTGCAGGATATGGCTCTGCAGTTGCTCGCCGTAGAATATGATCTTGCGCAGCGTGTGCGCCTGCTCGCTGATTTTGATCCCGAGCGCCATCTCCGTGCCCATTAGCGACGTCGACGTGTGGCCGACCGCGCAGATGCCGCATATCCTGCTCGTGATGTAGTGGACCTCCGGCCAGCGCCGGCCAAGAAGCATCGCCTCGAAAAACCTCGGGCTCTCCACTATGTCGAAACGCGCGTCGATGACTTCGCCGTTCTTCGAGTTGACGACGATGTTCCCGTGCCCCTCGACCCGCGTAAGGTGCTCCACTCTGACATTGAGGTCGGTCATTTCTTGCTCACCTCCGAAAGGCCGTCGAACATCCGGAATTCCTTGAGTATGTCGTCAACCGTAAGCCCCTTCTCCGCGAGGAGGTCTTTCTGGGCGTTCGTGTTCGGGTCGCTGATAAGCCCGCGGCAGCCGATGCACTTGTTGCCGTAAGAGGGGCACAGGGCGCCGCAGCCTGCGCGCGTCACCGGCCCCATGCAGACCAACCCCTTGTCGTACACGCAGACGTTCTCCGCCATCTTGCACTCGACGCAGACGGGGTAGTCCGGTATGAGTGGCTCCTTGCCCTGGAGGAGCGCCGTCACGACCGCGAGGATTTCCTTCTTCGACACCGGGCAGCCGTGGATGTAGTAGTCCACCTTTACGACCTGGTTAACCGCCATCGTCGGCACGGTGTCGTACGTCTGCCACTTGTCGCCATAGACGTACTTGCGCACGTCGTCGAGCGGCTGGAAGTTCTTTATCGCGTTGATCCCGCCGATGGTCGCGCATGCGCCGAACGCGATGAGAATCTTCGTGTGCTCGCGGATGTGCTTGACCTCTTCTATGTCCGCGTGCGTCGTGATGGACCCTTCCACGAATGCGACGTCGTAATCCTCTGAGAGCACTTCCTTCATCGCCTCGCGGAATCTCACTATGTCCACCTTGCCGAGGAGGTCCAGGAGCTCATCCTCGAGATTGAGGAACATGAGCTGGCACCCCTCGCAGCTCGAAAAACTGAAGAAAGCAACCTTGGGCTTCGCCATGCTATATCCCCTCCCTGAGGCGCTTGATCTGGGCGTAGCTGAATACCGGCCCCTCTTTGCAGACATACACGTTGCCGATCTGACAGTGCCCGCATCTGCCTACGCCGCACTTCATCCTGCGCTCCAGGCTGCAGAGAATGCGGTTTTCCGGCACGCCGGCCGAGAGCGCCTCCAGGATTGCGTACTTGTACATGACCGGCGGACCGATGATGACCGTGTGGGTATTGGAGGGGTTGATCTTGACGAGCTTGAAGAGCGTCGTGATGACGCCGCGATTGCCTTTCCATGTATCGTCCGGGCGGTCGACCGTGACGTGGAACTCGCAGTCCGGCCGCGCGGCCCATTCGGCGAGGTCGTCGGTGAAGAGAAGCTCCTTGGGGTTTTTCGCCCCGTAGAGGATCGTCACCTTGCCGAAGTCGTTTCTCCTGTCGAGACAATACTTGATGACGCCGCGCGCGGGGGCCATGCCGAGACCGCCCGCGACGAAGAGCATGTCGCTGCCCTTCATCGCGTCCATGTCGAAGCCGTTCCCGTACGGCCCGCGGAGCCCGAGCGTCGCGCCCGCTTCCAGGCGGTGCATCGCATTGGTCACCGAGCCCACAGCGCGCACGCACATCTCGAACGAATCCACCTGGGTAGGGGAGGAGCATATCGAGATGGGCGCTTCGCCGATCCCGAAGAGACTTACCTCCACGAACTGCCCCGGCTTGTGGCCCAGGGGCTTTCCGTCGCCGAGGACGACGCGGAAGAACTTCTCCTTCTCGGTCAGCATCTTCGCCGCGACTATCCTTCCCATCCTCGGAAGGAAAATCGATGGCGCAACGGCGCTTTCTTCTTCTTTGATTGTCATTTCCTGCGATCTCCCGCGAGCTGGGTGTATACTTCGACGGAATTTATCTTGGCCAGGCAACTGCGGTCGCACCGGCCGCAGCCGACGCATCCGAGCTTGCCGTAGCGCTCCATGATCCACTTACCCTTCCTGAAGAACCGGTGGCGCAGCCTCGCCGAGCGGTCCTTACGGAAGTTCTCCCCGCCGGCGACGGCCGCGAAGTCCTTGAGCTGGCACGAGTCCCAGCAGCGCTTGCGCGCGCCTTCCATGAGGTTTGCCGTGACTTCGTCCTTGATGTTGAAGCAGTAGCAGGTGGGGCAGGTGAGGTTGCACGCGCCGCACGAGAAACACTTGCGCCCGATGGCCTCCCACACGAGCGAATCGTGCGATGCTTCGAGAATTTCGGGGAGGAACTTCGTGTCGTAGGGTATGCGCTTGACGAAGCGGGTTTCCTTCTCGTCGTTAAACTTCTGAAGCGCCTTGAGATCGTCGGCGTCCGCGTCCTCGAAGTCCCCCGCCGAGAGAAGCGCCTCGCCTTCCGGCGAGCCGATCTCGACAAAGTACCTGTCGCCGAGGTCAGTCAGCATCAGGTCAAAGCCGCTCTCCGCCTTGTGCGTTCCCATGTCCTTGCAGAATGCGTACTGGTCGCAGGGCTGACCGCAGTTGTAGCCTATGAGGATCGCGCGCTTACGCTTCTCCAGATAGTTGGGGTCCGCCGGGTTCTGGCTGAACACGACGTCGAGAAGCCACGTGGCCGCGATGTCGCAGGGGTGAATTCCGAGGATGACGCGCGGCTTTGCCTCTACAACGCTTTCAGCTTTCGGCTCGCCCTCGCCCATCTTGAACTTGACGAGCGTCTCCTCCTGCGGGAAGAAGTACTTGCGCGGAGAGAGGATCGTCGTGTCGTAAGTGAGCGCTATCTCGTCGAAGGACTCTACCTCGCTGAACGCGTACTTGCCGTCCTTCTTCACCGGCGCGACGACGTTGTTCTCGGCGAGGAGCGCCTCGACGAAGCCTTTGAAGTTCTTCTTGCTGATGATCTTAGGAAGCATTATTCTTCCTTTCCGTAACCGGCTTACTTTTTGGTTGAGCCCTTTTTCGCGAGGAGATCCGCGACCGCCGCCAGGAGCTTCTTCGGCTCAAGCGGCTTTTCCATGTATGCGTCCACCGGGAGATAGTCCTCGTCCGTCTGCGGAGAGAACTTGAAACCGCTCTTCTTCCCGACCGCGGTGAGGATGATGACCGGGATTTCCTTCGTCTCGTCGCTGGACTTCATCTCGTACGAGACGTGGAACCCCTCAGTCTCCTTGTCCATCATTATGTCCAGGATGACGAGGTCGGGCTTTTTGGACCTGGCCTTGGCAAGCGCCTCTGTGCCGTTTGCGGCCGTTTCGACTTTGTACCCGGCGGTTTCGAGGATGGTCTTACTGGTCTCCACGATATCCGGATCGTCGTCCACTACGAGAATCGTCTTTCCTGCCGCCATCGCTTGCTCCTCGCGCTATGTTTCGGTTGACCATCTGCCGCAGGCCATAACGTAACTACAGAAAGCAGCCTATGTTAGGCTGTTACGCGTTTCACACCACCGACGGCACATAACTTCTGTCGTGCCAATGGGATATGACTGAATACTCTGATTGTCCTCGAATGGCGACAAAAAGTCAATAGGGCATAGTGACGTATGTCACAGCACCTTATTTCTGAAGAAGGGGCTGCTTTGTTGATTCGGGCACGGCAGGGTGCGCGGCAAGGTGCGGCCGGGAATTGCCCCTCTCAGGCGCGCCCATTTTCCTCTGAAAACCGGCTCTGTCAACAAATTCTCGGCGCTTCTTCACCATACGGCGCTTCGAGAATCCTCCGGCCTCCGCCCGTCGTCACAAGCGACACGCCTCGCCCCTCTTTCGCGCGGCCGATCACCGCGGGATGCGCGCCTTGGGCCGCCAAGACAGAAACGGCCTCTTTCGCGGTTCCCTCTGCGACGAAGGCCACGAGCTTTCCCTCGTTTGCGAGCGTGAACACGTCGAGGCCGAGCATCTCCGCGGCGAACGCGACCGCGGAATCGACCGGCACCGCCGTTTCGTCTATCTCGACGGCAACGTTACTCGCGCAGGAGATCGTATTAAGCGACATGGCCAGGCCGCTGCGAGTAGGGTCGTTCATGACGTGGAGGTTAGCCCCTAATCTCGCCACGAGCGCCCCCGCCTGACGGTTGAGCGGCGCCGCATCGCTCTTCACGACAGTCTCGAACGCGAGCCCCTCGCGCTGCGCGAGAACGGCGATGGCGTGATTGCCGATGGGGCCGGATATGATGACCTCATCGCCGGGACGCGCATTGCCGAGAGACACTTCCACGCCGTCAGGCACGATGCCCACGCCCGCGGTGTTGACAAAGAGCCCATCGGCCGAGCCGCGCTCGACGACCTTGGTGTCGCCCGTCGCGATGGTTACGCCGGCCTCGTGGGCGGCTTCCGCGACCGATTCGACCACGCGCCGCAGGACGCTTACCTCAAGCCCCTCTTCGATAATAAACGCAAGCGACAGCGCTATCGGCCGCGCCCCTCGCATCGACAGATCATTCACCGTCCCGCAAACCGCGAGTCTCCCCACGTCACCGCCGGGGAAGAAGAGGGGCTTCACCACGAAGCTGTCCGTCGTGAAGGCGATCCTCTGCGCCGTGGCTTTGGTAGGCGCTGTTCTTCCTTTCGCACCGGATCCGGGCGCGGCCGCCAGCTCCAGCACAACGGAATCATCAAGGCTTCCGACGCACGCGTCTCCCAGCCCCTTGAGTATCACCTCCTCAACGAGCCGCGCCGTCATCTCCCCTCCGCCGCCATGCGCCAGTAATATCCTGTCCGTATCCTTCATTTCATCACCGTGCCCCTATGTCTTTCGTAGGGGCGGACGTCCCTGTCCGCCCTTGCCCGACTCCCAGATGACTCCCCAAACCTCAAGAGGGCATGGGTTTGCTCAAGCCTCAAGTCCCAGGCCTCAAGCCTTCTTCTTTCACCCCTCACTTGCCTTTGCTGCCTGCCTCCTGTATTTGTAGTGCGCGCTGCACGACCCCTCCCTTGAAACCATACAGGGGCCGACCGGATGGACCGGGTTACACGCCGACGCGAAGAGCCTGCACTCTTCGGGATCGATTGCGCCTCGAACGACCTCTCCGCAACGGCAGCCCCTTGGCTCAGGCACTTCGTGAACCTCAATACCGTGGGCCGCGCGCGCGTCAAACCGCGCGTACTTTTTCGCGGGCGTGAACCCCGACTCCGGGATCACGCCGATCCCGCGCCAGTTCTCGTCGCTGATCTGGAAGACCTGCGCAAAGAGTTTCTGCGCTTCGGTGTTTCCGCCGGGCTTGACCGCGCGGACGTATTCGTTTTCGACGCGCGACTCGCCTGCGGCTATCTGCGCGAGGATCATCCTCACCGCGCGCGCGACGTCGGCCGCCTCGAAGCCCGAAACGACGCACGGCCGTCCCGATGCCGCGACAGGCGCGTAACTCTCCGGGCCGATGATCACGGAAACGTGGCCGGGGCATATGAACGCATCAATGGAGAGATCCGGCGCGGCAAGAAGCGCCATCATCGCCGGGATGATCCGCTTGTGCGAGAAGAGCGCCGAAAAGTTCTCGATGCGCTCCTCGTTGGCCATCTTGACGGCGAGCGCCGTTGCCGGCGCGCTCGTCTCGAAGCCCACCGCGACGAAGACGACTTTTCGATCGGGGTGTTCCGCGGCGTACCTCACCGCGTCGAGCGCGCTATAGACGATTAGGACGCCGCCGCCCTCGGCGCGCGCTTCAGCAAGAGAACCTCTCGTTCCGGGTACGCGAAGCATGTCGCCATACGTCGCAACAGTGACCTCCGGCCGCGACGCAAGCTCAATACACGCATCGATGTACCCCTGGGTCGATACGCACACGGGGCAGCCGGGGCCGCTGACGAGGCGTATCTCGGGCGGGAGGATTTCGCGCAGGCCGCTTTTGCATATCGCGACCGTGTGCGTCCCGCAGACCTCCATGAGCGTGACTTTGCGGCCGATCTTCGCGCCGAGTTTGCGCGCCTCTTCTATGTCCTCGCGAAAGCGATCATTCGTCTCCGACGGCATATTTCTCCCTCATGAGGCCCAGCGTCTCCTGCGCCTCTTCCTCGGTCATCAGCGTCACCGCCAGCCCCGCGTGCACGAGGACCCAGTCCCCGACAGCCGCCTCCGGCACCAGGGACACCATCGCCTTTATCCGGTTGCCCTCGATATCCACGACCGCGACCTTCTCTTCTATGGACTCAATTCTTCCTGGTACTGCCAGACACATTTTCGTCTCCTGCTCCACTCTCTGCATCTGTGTGCCGCTGACGGCCTTCCCGCCCGCGATTTCCCCTCTCCCTCAGGGAGAGGGGTAGGGGTGAGGGTCCCTTCGCACTCTTCACACCCTTCACACTCTTCTCACATGCGGCTGCCAGCCGCAGCCGCCGCGATGGCCGCCTGTCCCAGCGCTATCCCTCCATCGTTCGTCGGCACCTGCCGATGCACAAGGACCTCGAACTTTTCCTTGCGCAGCGCCTTCACAAGCCGCTTCAGAAGATAATCATTCTGGAACACGCCTCCGCCGAGCGCCACAGTTTTGTGCCCCGTCATTTCCCTGGCGCGTTTGGCCGATTCGACGAGGAATGCCGCGACCGTGTTATGGAACCGCGCCGAGATGATAGACACGTCCACCCCGGCGGCCGCTTCCTCAGCCAGCGCGCGGATAAGCGGCCGCGCATCGATGAGGAACGATTCCCTGCACTCTTCGATTCCAAAGGGGTACGCGTCATCAATGCGCCGGGCCGCGATCGCTTCGAATTCGATAGCAGGCTGCCCCTCGTAGACGGCGGTATGCGCGACGTTGGCAATTGCCGACGCAGCGTCGAAAAGCCTTCCGAGGCTCGACGTGAGCGGCGAATTGACCGCCTTCCTGATCATCTCACGGATGAGCCGCTGCTTTTCGGCGTCAAGCCGCTCAAGGACGGCCACCTTGGGGATCGCAGTATCGCTCTCGAACGCTTCGAGAAGATGCGAATACGCCGAGCGGTCGGCGTCCTTCGCCGCAGCGTCGCCGCCGGGCAGCGGCACATAGCGTAGATGTCCGAGACGCGCATAGCCGTCGAACCCTGCATCAAGTATCTCGCAGCCCCATACCGCCTTGTCCTCGCCGTAGCCGGTTCCGTCGCAGGCAAGGCCGATGACGTGGTCGGAGCGGCCGTTGTCCGCCATCACCGACGCAATGTGCGCGTGGTGGTGCTGCACCTCCAGCACGGGTAGACCAAGCGTCTTCGCGTAGCGCGTCGAGAGGTACAGAGGATGCATATCCGTAGCGACGATCTGAGGTTTCACCTCCAGGAGCCGCTGCAGCGCGTCCACGCTGTCGGTGAAATTGTCGTATGCGAGCGCGTTCTTGAGATCGCCTATGTGCTGGCTGACAAACGCGCGGTTGCCCTTCACGAGCGCTATCGTATTCTTGAGCTCGCCGCCGACCGCGAGGATCTCCACCGGCGACGGCTCGGCAAGGATAACAGGGAAGGGGGCCCAGCCGCGGCTCCGCCGCATGGGGTAGACGCGCTTCTCGAATACGCGCACTACCGAATCCTCGACCCTTACGCGGACGTCGCGGTTGTGAAGAAGGAAGAAATCCGCTATTGTCCTGAGCCGGCTGATCGCCTCCTCGTTGTCCTTCGCAATCGGCTCGTCGGAGACGTTTCCCGACGTCATCACGAGCGCCTCGAACGGCCCGTCCATGAGTAAGTGATGCAGCGGCGTGTACGGCAGCATCACGCCGTAGTACTTCGACCGCGGCGCGACAGACGGGGCGATGCGTGGGCGCGCGCACTTCTCGAGAAGCACTATAGGACGTTGCGGGCTTGTCAGCACCACCTCGGCCTCGCGAGAGACCTTCGCGATCCGCTTCGCGGCGTTGAGATCCTTCACCATGACGGCAAGCGCCTTCTGCTCGCGATGCTTTCGCGAGCGAAGGCGCACGACCGCCTCCTCATTGGTCGCGTCGACCGCAAGATGGAAACCGCCGAGTCCCTTGATCGCCACGATCTTTCCGTTCGCGAGCTCGTCGATCACGAACTGCACGACGTCGAGCACCTCGACCTCTTTGTCGAGAGAGTCACGAAGCTCGAGCTCCGGGCCGCACACGCCGCACGCGTTGGGCTGCGCGTGGAAGCGCCGCGACGCGGGGTTGTCGTACTCCGCCTGGCATTCCGGGCACATCTTGAATGCCTTCATCGTCGTCTTGGGCCGGTCGTAAGGGATATCCTCGATGATGGTGTAGCGCGGGCCGCAGTTGGTGCAATTGATGAAGGGGTACAGGTGGCGGCGGTCGTGAGGGTCGCGCATTTCGCGGAGGCAGTCCTCGCACGTGGCGCTGTCCGGCGTGACCACCGCCGAGCGGGACTCCAGAACGCGGCTTTCCTCTATCCGGAATGCCTCCTCGCCAAGGGCCTCCATTTCTTCACGGGCGAGCGTCAGTATCGACGCAAGCGGCGGCAGTTCGTCCGAGAGCGCCTGCTCGAATCGCCCGATCGCGTCGCCGTCCCCCTCGACCTCTATCGTGACCCCTCGCGAGTCGTTCCACACAAACCCGCCAAGCCCCTCGCGCACCGCGACCCTGTATACAAACGGCCGGAATCCCACCCCCTGCACCGTGCCGGTGACTACGAATCGCGCTCGTCTTCTATCTGTATTCATGTGGCTTCCAAACACTGTCAAAGCACGGCGAAAATACTGCCAACCACTGACACAACCCACTGTCTGGGAATTCCCCAACCGGGCACCCGCCATGCCGGAGCATAAGCAGGATACGAATTCCTACCTGCGCACTCGGCATTCCAACCAAGCATAGCCAAGTGGCGCGCATAAGTCAAATCCCGTGTCTGGCATGGATTTCCGCGAAATTCGCGCCCCGTTCGGGGAAATTGTACTGCAAAGTGGCAAAATCGATGCACAAATACCGTTCGTAGCGGCATCGTTTTGTTTTTCGGGCTGTGCGGGCCAAGTTCCTTGCCAAGCGTACGCGAGAAGTGATATACTTCAGATAGAATCTGGCCAGCGGAAAAGGGATACCGTCGTCGAGGAGGGCGCGGGTGTCCGCGCTACGATTCTATGAAGGCATGGCCTGACAGTTGGTTCGCGGCAAATCGCCGTTACCGCTCACAGCGCAGCCCTGCCCACGATCTCCGAAATGGAGGCCCACTATGAAGTCCTGCCCGCGTTTGGCTTCGGTTCTTTCGCATGTTTGCATCTGCGCTCTTGCCATGGCGCTCCTGGCGCCAGTGGTCTGCGCCTCCGGCCCGACGGGCATTGTCGACTTCTGGGGAGGCGCGGGCGAGAATATCGCTCTTCGATCCGACGGTACGGTCTGGACGTGGGGCTGGGCGTCGGCAGGCGTGCTCGGCAACGGCCACGGCGTGGCGATGCTTGACCCCGACATGCAGTACAACGAGCTGGTTCCCTTCGAGGTCCTCGGACCGGGCGGTGTCGGCCATCTGACCGGGATAGTTGCTATCGCAGGCGGCGAACGGCACAATGTCGCCTTGGACTCCGCTGGCGAGGTATGGGCGTGGGGTTGGAATGGATTCGGACAATTGGGCAACGGGTTCACGGTCGATCTTGACGTGAACGCCACGGATTCCATGTGCACGACGCCAATGAAGATACCGAGCTTCACGTCCGTCAGGGCCATTGCCACCAGGGGTTACCATACACTGGCTCTCAAGAATGACGGTACGGTGTGGGCATGGGGTTACAACGCATCAGGTCGTTTGGGAGACGGCACCACTACAGACCGCCACAGCCCGACGCAGGTGGTAGGGTTGACCGGGCACGGAGGGGTTGTATCCATCAGCGGCGGAGGCAAGGTGAACGCGGCCCTCATGGCGGACCACACCCTGATGACATGGGGATTCAACGGTTACGGCGCTATAGGAAATGGCACTACGAGCTCGGGTGGGCAATTGACGCCGACGAGCGTCAGCCAGTCCACCGGGCTGACCGACGTTCGGGCTATCTCCGTCGGCTGGACCCACATGGTGGCGCTGGATTCGGCCGGCACGGTATGGACATGGGGGCAAGGCAGCTGGGGCGAACTGGGCAACGGCGCATATGGCAACAGCAGCTTGCCGTTTCACGTCCCCGGCCTGACCAACATTGTCGGCGTTTCGGCTGGAGACAGCTCCACCGTGGCGCTTGATTCGGACGGCACGGTCTGGGTCTGGGGCGCTATCCGGCATGGGGATGGCACGAGCTATTCCTATGGCCCGACGCCGGTTCAGGTCGCCGGAATAGACCATGTGACTCTCCTTCGCGACAGGAACTACCAGATCCTTGCCCTCAAGGAGGATGGCACGGTCTGGTGCTGGGGATCCAATCAGTACGGAGAGTGTGGCAACGGCTCCATGGGGGGCAATACCGACGCGCCGGGGCTGGTGCTCTTCCCTGATCTCCCGGCCTCGCAACTTACCGTCATCACGTCTACACTCTATGGCGGTCAGACGGGCGCGTACTACTCCCAGGCAGTCTACACCGAAGGCGGCGTGCCCCCGTACGCGTGGTCCGTGTCGGGCGGAGCTCTGCCGGCAGGCCTGAGCATCGATTCGAGTTCCGGCGTGATTACCGGCACGCCTGCAGCGGCGGGCACGGCGACCTTCACGGTGCAGGTGACGGACAATGAATCGCCGGCCCAGACCGCCACAAAGGCCCTGAGCATCGCCGTCACGAGCGTTTCCGGCCCGACCTACCAGTACGCGGCCAGCGACTCCGAAACGTCAACGACGAGCACGAACTACGTCGGCAAGGCGGCGGTTTCGTTCACCCCTCCGCTGGCCGATGACTGGATCATCTTCGGTTTCTGCGAGTTCAAATGTCCGAACCCGGCATACGCTACGTTTGTGCAGCTCTTTGTCGATGGGACAGGGGAGGGGCAGAATACGAGAAAGCCCGTTGACCCGACGGACTATCTGCCGTTCATAACAGTGAAGGTGAAGAACCTGACCGCCGGACCTCATAGCATTCAACTCAAGTACCGCGCGGGGAACGCCTCCGCCGCGGCATACGTCCGCAACGCGCGAATCTGCGCCGTGAAAAAGGCTGCGCTCGAGTTCTACAACGTGGCGTATGACGGCGCGAAAGCCCTTACCGTGAACAGCACGGACGTTGCGGTACTCACTTGGACTCCCGGGACGACAGGCAACTATCTCGTGATCTCGACGGGCGAGATCAACGCTTCGACGACGGTTTCTACAGACCTCCAGACGCTCTATAACGGTGTCCTAAACGACGAGGGAATCATGAGGGCGGCGGATAACGGCGACTATACTACCTTCATGAGCTTCAACTACTGCGCCAATGCTCCGGCGGGTGTGCCCATAACTCACAAGATCACCGGCCGGAAGATGGCGACGGATCCGATCAACCACTACATCCGCCGCGCGAGGATCCTCGCGCTCCGACTCTCGAACGGGCGGTTTAATAACACCGCCGCCGGCTATGCCACCGAGCAGAACACGACGCAGACGACATGGCAGCAGTGCCTGGCTACGACCTGGACCTACGGTGTGAGCGGCAACTGGCTCTTCCTCAACAGCGCCCGCGTCAATAACTCCTCCACGAGCTATCAGACCGAGGTCCGCGCGCAGTTCAACAACACCGCCACCTGCGGCCAGCAATTGATGCGGCCCAAGGACGCGAGCGACCTCCTCAACTACAGCTCGATAGATATCCGTAGTCTCACGACGCCTCGCACCGTCGACATGGACTGGCGCACCACCAACGCCATCGGCAACGCGAAAGTGAAGCGGCTGCGATTCTACGGCCTGCCGCTGGACGCCCAGTAAGGTTGTATGCCTTTGCGAAAAGATTCCTGGGCTTAGCGATTGTGGAAGGCCGCAGACCGGCTGTGCACTGTTCGGCTAACGCAGGGTGCGTGTTGGCGATACTGGCCGCCGGGCTACTTTATCCCCAGCTGGCCGATGGTCCTCTCCCCGACGTTGCCTCCCGATCCGTACCAGCCGGCCACAATCCTGCCGTCGCGGTCGATTATGTATTCCAGAGGCGCGCCCTCTTCGCCCGGCGCCTGATACTCGTCCCTTATGATACTGCGCGCTTCATTCGACGTGTCGAGGATGTTCGGGAACGTCACGTGGTAGTTCCGGAGGAAGGCAAGTCCGGTTGCCTTCGGATCGTAGCAGTTGAGGCCCAGCATCACGAGCCCCTTGTCCTTGTACTGCGTGTGAAGCTGTTGGAGATGACCAATCATCCCCTTGCAGGCCGGTCAACCCGCGAACCAGATGTGGAGCCAGACGACCTTGCCTTTGTAGTCGGAGAGGCTGATCTCTTTGCCGTCGGCTCCCATGAGAGTGAACTCCGGCGCGGGTGTGCCGGGTCTCAAGAGGCCGTCCTTGCCCCTTGTCGAGGCGATCTTTCCCCAGTCGCTTCCAACGGTCCATTTGAACTTGCCGGCGACCGCCTCGCCGTTAAGTTTCAGATTCGTCCACGACTCGGTTATCGTGGCCAGCCCTTTCCGGATAACCTGCTTGGCCTTTCGCGGCAGGTGATCGCTCTGCGACAGCCATAGTGTGGTCTCTATCTGCGCCTTTGTCGAGCTGAGAACCAGGACGTCGCATTTCTCGCCCGCCACCGTCTCGACGCCCTCGATGCGCCCGGAATCGATGCTGCTTTGCATGGGGTCGTGCGCGCCGCTGAATATACTCGGATCGGCAATGGGCCTCAAACCTATGCCGAAAAATGCCGTGTCCGCGGCAATCGAGTGGTCTGCCGCCGGTGCGGCGTATGTGAAGTAGGACACGGCCGGCTGGGCCGCGGAGGCATTCGCTTTCTCAGGAGCGGCGCCTGCCTGCTCAAAGGTCTCGTAGACAAATCCTTTCGGCGGCTCGCCTGGCCAGTAGACGCAGAAATCGTTTCCGTCGCCGACGAGCGTGCCCTTGAGGGCGGTCCCCTGGTACGCCTCCAGCCGCACGTAGTTGGGCTTCTTCAGCCAGACCTTATATGAGCATCGAATGTCCTTGCCGGATTCGGAGAGGCGGTAATCGCTTTCATAGGAGATCGCATCGGCCTTGCGCCACGCATCGACCATCTGGTCATAGAGCGCTTCCGCGGTCCGTGCTCCGGCCGCAGCGCCCTTTGCTGTGCCCTTCGCAGCGGCTTTTCCCTTCGCGGACGAGGCTGTCTGGGCGCTTGCCAGTGTGCATGCAAGGCCGAACAAAACGCATGAAAGCAGCAAGAGTGTTCTTTTCATATCGCACCCCCGGGTTCTGGGAGACTCCGATACTGTACTACACCGCTAATGTCTTGGCAAGAATATTCAAGGCTCTCCCTTTCCGCGCGATTCTTGACAGTCCAGACAGGAGCCCATAGAATCGGCCACAGAGGGAAACTCGAGCAGGAATTCAGACCAAAGGGGGCACGAACATGCTTGTAGGAACCGCTCGCAGGGTCATTAATCCGGAGATCGGCCATCATCTGTGCGGCTATGGCTCCGACTATCCAAACGCCGGCGTCCACGACGATATCTCCGTCACCGCGCTTTACCTTGGCGATGGCGCGCATGAAGCGCTCCTGCTGTCATTCGACCTCATCGGCTTTACAGTTACGACTCAAAGGGCGCTACGCGCCGCCATCACAAGCGCATCGGGGGTCAAGGACGTCTTCCTCGCCTGCACTCATGTCCATTCAGCTCCGGACGTGATCGATGCGTGGCTCGGAGGCGGCCCCTCGCCGACGTTCCGCAAGGATTACATGGAGCGCCTGACCAACTGGGCGGTTGAGGCGGCCGTCGAGGCAAAGCGGAACATCGACGAGTGCCAGCTTCGATACAACTACGCCTACGTCGAAGAGAACATGAACCGGCGCTACAACTTCCCCGACCGCCGGTTTCTCTACATCCCGGATAATAAGCAGCTTCTCGGCCTCTCGAAGGAGTACGTCGATCGCGAGCTCGGGATCATCGCGTTCAGGAAGAAGGGCACGCCGAACCTCTACAAGGCGGTCATCACGAACTACACGTCTCACCCGCTCAACGTCGGCAACTCATCCAACCTCGTGACGGCGGATTTCCAAGGGGTGCTGCGGCGGCGCGTTGAGGAGACCTTTGGCGGATGCACCTGCGTGACGACTACGGGTGCCGCCGGCGACAACCACCCGCTCATGCCCGAGTCGGGCTTTGCCAGCGCGGAGGAGATGGGGACGCGCCTGGCGCGCCAGGCGATACTGAGGTGCTACGATTCGGTCGCGGCCGACTATGACGAGCGGCTGCGCTTTGCGTATCCGGAGGTGGCCCTCACGATTAAGGACGCCGCGACGCGCGAGATGCTCCCGGAGCGCGAGGCCCGCACGCACAAGTTGCCAGCGGTGGCGGGGCCGTACAAGACGCACGTGAGCCTCCTGGGGATAGGGCCGGTGCTACTGGCTGGGTTCCCCGGCGAGCCGGTCAGTGAGCTCGGTGCGATGCTCAAGTGGTCGAGCCCCTTCCTCAAGAGCTATGCTGTCTTTACCGCGACCGACTGCACGGGGTACTTCCCCACGGCCAACCAGTTCTACTGGGGCGGCTACGAGCCCGACACGACCGCGTTCGCGAGGGGTACCGGCGAGATGCTCGTGGCCAGGATCATCGAGACCGCGCACGAGCTCTTGAGGGAGCAGCCGCTTAAGCTTCCCGCGATAGACGCCAAGGCAACTGACGGTCTGGCCACATAGCCGCCTGGGCCAATACGTGCTTTCGCAGATGTAGGGGCGACGCATGCGTCGCCCGCAGAGGTTCGGAATCGCTCAGCAGGCGTGTGGCACTGGTGGCTCGCCCACCAGTGATTGTAGTGGGGCAGACATTCCTGTCTGCCACCTTGCAGCGCTGCCTTATGCGCCGGTATCTATCGTGTAGGGGCGACTCGGCGAGTCGCCCATTAGTAGAACAGGCATTCTTGCCTGTTCACCTTGCCTGCGCGCATGGCGCGCAGGAATCCCTCTCCCTCCGGGAGAGGGCAGGGTGAGGGCCGCGAGCGCCCTGCGCTTGGTATTGCAGACGCGCCATCTGCTGCGCCCTTGGCTGAGGAGAAAAGATCAATGTCGGACATGCTCGTGAAGCTCTACAACATCCCGACGGACTTCTCGTTTCTCGCCGACATGGAAAAGATCGGCGTAATCGTGCGAAAGCCTATCGGCCCCGAAAAGCACGCAATCGTCGACTGGGTGCGCGAGCACTTCTCCGATCCCTGGGCCAGCGAGATGGACATAAGCATGTCCGGCTTTCCGCCGACATCATGGATCGCGACTTACAAGAAGGAGCTAATCGGCTTCAGTTGCTTCGACTCCACCTGCCTCGGCCTCTTCGGCCCGATGGGCGTCCATCCCGACCACCGCAAGAAAGGGATAGGTAAGGCTCTTCTCATGGCCTGCCTCGTTGAGATGAAGCTCAAAGGCTACGCCTACTGCATCATCGGTTCCGTCGGTCCGACGGACTTCTACGTGAAGACCTGCGGTGCCACGATCATCGAAGACAGCGAGCCGTCTGTGTGGTACGACATGTTAAGACGCAAGAAGAGGAATTAGATTCTGCATCCCGCGAGTTGGATCTCGTTTTCGCTGTTTGCAGCAACTTAGCAACAACATAATGCGTCTGAGCGAAGGAGGGGTATCATGAAGTTAGCATTGGCTAGCGTTGCGGCCATGCTGCTGTTTTCGTTCCAGCCAGCTTCCACGGCGGCAGAGGAACTCAAGCGAACGGCTGCAGCGATTGAGTCTACGCAATCTGCAGCGGAGTCCGGCAACTGGGTTGAGGTGTCGGACGACGGTGGTAAAACATACCAAAGGATAGCGGTGCCTAGAACTGTCCGGTATGCGCCGACAGTACCATCATCGCCTACAGCCGGTACGCGCCCGCAATCAAATGCTGTTGTAATAGAGAGCTGGAAGGAATGGGAGAATCAGCAAGCTCAGATAGACGAAGAACACCGACCATACGAACTCAAGGGGGACAGGCTTGGTATGACGCTGCAGATGTTCAAGGCCAAGTACTACCGTGAGATGGGGCAAGGAGAGAATCCGGCACCGTTTTGCTCTGATAGAACGCCACACATCGATATTTGTACCCTACTCTATAAGGCAGAATATGCGAAGGCTGGCATTGTTCATGCCAGCACAACATTTCCCTATGAGGCGTCGGGCCTCCGGCCTAACAAACCGACAATCGCTGGCGTTCCCGCGGAGCTATTTGTGTATCAGTTTGTCGACGGCAAGCTCTACGAAATCACCATATTCTTTGACCAAGCGGATTTCGACCAAGTCATGGAAGCCTTGAAGGCCAAGTATGGCGAGCCAACGCGGAAAAACCGCCAGACCTATGAGAATGCCTTTGGCGCCAAGTTTGATGGCGACGTTGTCGTCTGGGCCAATGCAGTTTCGGAGATAATGATCTACGAGCGAGCGGGAAGAACGGACCAGTCTTTGCTGATCTTCACACACAAGAAGCTTTCAGAGACTGCTGCCGACCACATGAAGACAGCAATAAAGCCTCGCGCGGACGATTTGTGAACCCAGACGGCGTGCGGGGTTTCAGGAGGCGTACGACCTGATTGTTGTAGAGGGCTCGGCCATCAATAGACGAACGGGATAAGCCTGCGCACGCATTTCTGATAGGCCGGATATTCTGCAAACTTCTCCGCCAGCCACTTCTCTTCGCGCCGTGACTTCACGTCCGCGAACGCGAACAGGATAGCGGCGTACAGGAGCGTGAGCCAGCTCTGGACATACAGTGCCCACCCAAGGCTGAGAACGATTCCGCCGCTGTACATCGGATGGCGCACGAGGACGAAGGCGCCCGTCTGGACGAGCTCGGCCCCTTCTCTGGGATACGGCAGCGGTGTCAATCCGCGTCGCAAGCTCACCAATCCGGCAATCATGAGAACGGCTCCAGCGGCCATCAGCACGATGCCCACTATCGGGCATGCGTGCGGGACGGGGAATCGCCACGTCGGCCAGCCTAACACCGTACGCGGGCCGAAGAATACCAAGAGCATCAAGGCGATCTGTGCGACGACAAACCATTCACCGCGGGCTCCTCGCCACCACGGCTTGCGACTTGCTTCTTGCATTTCTGACGGCATGGCTTAACGCTCCCTGCGCTACCTACTGTTCTTCGGACACGTATGGGTGAACTACCGGGACCAACCCAAGAGTAGCAGAGACCGATGTCGGCGTCTCGTTCTTCTCTCCGAGTGCTTCTATGATTCCCGTCGGAGCCAGCGCGGAAATCCACTGCTCTTGAAGCCCCTCGTCAGTTCTGCGCGAGGAAATGACAAGGACGTCCGGCCGCGGCGGGATGCGCTTGCCCGCGGCGGCCAGGCACCCGTCCGTCACGTCGAGAAGAATTACCGCCCGTTTTCCGCGGATTGTCACGTCCGCAATCATGCCCTTGAAATACGGCTGGTTTGGATCGGAATAATCCTGCGGCTCGCCGCAATGAATAGCTATCCGCATGTCCCCCGGGCCCTCGATTGTGTCTCCCGGGCCGACCTCCAGGACACCGTGGGCCGAACTGTCCGGCTCGCCGTCGGGCGAGGGTTTCCAGCGGCGCTGACGGACGATCTTGCCAATCCGCAGCCTCTCGGACAGCACGTCGCGTATGCGCACGTCGGCGCTTGCGGTTTCCAGAAGCGCGTCGACGTGGGTGACGCCGCGTTCAAGAAGGTAGGGGCATATGGTGCGCGTTGCGAAGGCTGAGTCGCCGCGACCGCAGATAAAGAGCCCCGTGCGCCCCCGCCCGTCAAACGCCGCCACAGCCACGCCGCGGCCATCGGTGAGGCTCACGATCTCCGGCGGTGCTGTACGATGTGGCATAAGTAACGGCGCGATAAGGAGATTCGACGCGACAAGCCCCGTTATCACAATCGGCGCCGTCCGAGCCCCTGCCGCCGCCCTCAGCGCCCCCAAAGCGATCAGCCCGTAGGCCGCGCAGATGATCCATCCCGGGGGCGCGGGCAGATACGTGTATGCCGCGGGTGTCCGCGCGAAGATCCTCGCTGTCTCGATAAGCGCGAACTCGGTCCCCGAAGCGCTCAGCGCGAAGAAGTGCGCTATGGGCATACAGACGTAAGACGTTCCCGCCGCAAGCATTCCGCTCACAAGCATCGCCCAGGTGATCGGTATATGAACGAGATTGGATAGCGGCGAAATGAAGCTCACGATATTGAAGTGGTACAGCGTCAGCGGTGCAACGGCGATTCCGGCGCCGATGGAATAGCCTGTTACTTCCGCAAGCCGCGCGAGGATGCCTCTCAGCGGCACTTTCAATTCGCGCGCCCGCGCTGCCCACGCAAGTCCAAGAGGCGAACCGAGATAAATGATTCCGAGCACTCCGACAAGTGACAATTGGAAGCCCATGTCGTAGATGTCCAGCGGCTTTACAAGGAGCATCACAAACACCGCCGTGGATACGATAGACAGCGCGTAGGTCCTGCGGTCTATGACCATTCCGAGGCAAAAAAGGCCAAACATGAGTGCCGACCTCACCACCGGCGGGCCGGCCCCAACAAGCACCGTGTACGCCCCTGCAACAACAATAGCGGCGTAGCTCGCCGGCCTCACGCCGATGCCGATGAGGCGCAGGAGCGCGAGAAAAAGTCCGGCGACTATCGCGACGTGCAGGCCGCTGATCGACAGTAAGTGCATGGTGCCGCTGCGGATAAACGCATCCCTCGTCTCCTGCGTCAGTGCCGAGGTCTCCCCGATCACAATCGCCGGCACGACCCCGCTTTCCGTGAGGTGCAACTGCTCCAGGCGGTCAATCAGGCTCCGCCTCATGTAGTCAAATGCGCGGCCGTCAGCATATCCGCCGGCTGTTTCGCCGACCTTGATAAGGCCGTCCTCGGGGGCACGAGCGAGGCAGGAGATGCCGCTATGGCGCAGATAAGCCGCATAATCGAACTGCCCCGGCGTTCCCGGCGGTGCCGGCAGCCGGAAGACGGCCGTACCCTGAATGAAACGGCCATAGGGGACATCGCGTCGGGCGGCATCGAGCAATGCATAGCCTTCTACAGGGACATCGCCGGATCGTGTGCGGATAGCGCGGAGCTCGATGCGATAGCGGCTCAAACCCCCAAGGCGGAAGCGGCCATCGAGCTGGCGCTCCAGTATGACGGCGCGGAAATGGCAAATTGGCTGCGGGTCAGGGCTTGCGGCGATAACGCGCGCAATGCAATTGGCCGGCTGAGCCGCATCAAGCGCCGCGCGATATGCTCCCAGCGCCGCCACGGCGGCAAGCGCGGCCACAACCGCTCCGCGCCGCCTACCCCATATGGCAAGCGACAGTCCCGCGATGAGGCATGCGATTACCCCTGCGAGGGCATACAAGGGGCGTATGGAGGCAGCGCTTCCCCCCGCAATCCCCGCCGCCAAGGCTGCGGCGATGTAAAACGCGCCCTGACGGTACTTTATGGACGGCTGCTTGTCCAAGAAGAGCCGCTCTCCGGGTTTCCCGACTTTTCGTTCGTTACTCCACCGTTACCGTGTCCATCGATGACAGGCCGGTCTCCAGGTCGCGCACGAGGACGGTCCAGTCGCCTAATGAAACGTTCTCCGGCAGGGCAAGCAAACCGGTGTACGCTCCGTCCGGCGCGGTTACGAGGCGGTCAAACTGCGGCACGCGCGCGCCGGAAGGGTCATAGAACTCGATCTGGATCGTGCGGCTGCCGGGCGGGCCGTCAGCCGTAGCGCGGGCGGTGACGTAGATGGTATTGTCGCCGAAGTCGAGCGTCAGCTCGATGTCGCTAAGCGGCATGCTCGTGCGCGAGATGATTATCGGGCCCGAATCGGGCATCACCACGTTGACGCTCGTGCCGCTGCCCAGAAGCTCGCCTTCCGGCGACTCGGATCGCAGATTGTAGTAACTGCTTTCTTCGCCGAAGCGCACCTCCAGAATCGCGCCGGGGGCGGGCTTGTCCTTTCCGAGGGGCTGGATCACGAACTCTTCAGACTGGCCGTAGACGTAGGAATTGAGCCGGATCGCTATGGCATGGCGGCCCTGGTAGACCAGGAGTTTGGGCGCAATGCCCGCAAACTTAAGCACGTCAAGCATATCCGTCAGCAGCGCATGCCTGTCGTCGTCGGAGGCGGAGGGGAAGCTGCCGACGAACCTGTTGAGGTAGGCGGTTCCGCCCTCCTCGGTTCTGTATGTGACCATGGTAGCCGCGCCTTCAACCGGCACGGAGCCGGCGCCGCGAAGCGCAACGAGGCTCGAATCGGCGGTCGCGCCGAGCTCTTTTGTGCGCGAGCTTCCGGGCGAAAGGAGGGAGGCACGTTTACCGGTAAGCGATAGCCTGCGTACGCCAAAGAGCGCGTCGAGCGGCGACGGCCTGTAGGCGGCGTAACCGTCGTCGAGCATTCCGGCGGCGTTGTCCGCGACAAGGAGACCGCCCTGGCTTACATACTGGGTGAGGGCGTCAGCGGCCTCGGGGGAAACGCACCAAGCCTCGGGCAGCACGGCCATGGGGAACTCGCCGTTCACGAGGGCGCCATTGACGACATTGTCCATGGATATCCAGTGGCAATCGAGTCCCAATTCCGCGAGTATCTCAGGCCACGCCGCAAGGGCCTCGGTGCCGGCTTCAGGGGGGGCGAAATCGCTTCCCTCCATGCCGAGATAATCCATCATCCATCCAGCGCGCACGCTCTTGGGGCTGTAGATGATCGCGGCCATCGCCGCGCGCGAGCCGTGAGCGGCTATTTCGGCGGCGCCTCTTATATCGCCAAGGGTCTTCGGCATCGACGCGGCGGCCCCGGCGGCCTGGGCGGTGCTCTCGATGCTGACGCGCGGGCGAAGACCTCGCACGGGCGCCGCGGTTGACTCGACGGTCGCGAGGCCGAAGGGCGAGACCTCATCGAGCACTACGCCTGCCATGCCGTCGGCGACGGCTTCCCAGACGCCGTCAACGGCGTCAGTGGAGTTGACGCTCACGCGTGCGAGGGCAGTGCCGTTCGGGAGCATATCGCGCACGAGCGGCCAGGACCATTTTGGCGCATCATTCGCCATTATCACGAAGTCGCTCGCGAGCGGCAGCATCGTCCAATCGTAGCCGCCGTAGGCGGATGGCGCGAGGGCGCCCGAGAAGCCCGTCAGGACGTTGTACATGCTCCAATTCATGTTGTCTTCGCCCGGGGCACTTGCGGCAGTTTTGGCCGCGCGCGAGACCGCGAGAAGCGAGCCCGCGAGCCGCCCATCCATATACTCCCTGTGGAGCGCCCACGGGGCCAGGGCAACAGGGGCGTCGGGGTCCCCAGCGATCTGCTCCTTCATTTCCAGCGCGGTGAGAGGCTTGAAAGCACTGCGCGCGCGAGGAGCGGCCTCCTCGGCCGCCGGCAGGCGCATTGCCGCGTATGATGCGAGCGAGTCGAGATCCTCCTGCGCGAACGATAGGTCGAGCACCTCGTTACGATACCCTGTACTCGGGCCGTCGGTGATGACAAGCCCGGCGGGCGCGATGGTGCGGACGAGGGACGCCTGCTTACTTATTTCGTCGCAAAGGCGATCGATCTCGTTCTGGTCCGCGAGACTCGGAGTTCTCTCGAGAGCCGCCTCGGAGTGATCCTTTTCATATGCTTCAACGGCCGAGTCGAATGTGTTTTTCGGCAGCGAGAGAACGCCTTCGGATACGAGTCCCGTCACGAGCGATCGCAAGCCGTTGCCGCCGGCGGAGAGCCCTTCCTGGTAACCTGCGGCCAGAGCGGCGTTCGCGCCGAAGCGTCTTACGGCTATGGCGGTGGCGGGTCTGACCGGGAGGGGCTTGTCTATCGCGACCACGAAGCCGCTCCAGAACGTATCCTGCGCGGGCAGCACAGTGAAGATGGCGGTGTCCTCGCCCGTCGCGGTTACGGCGTTGACGTAATTGACGGGGACAAAGGCGTTGGTTGCGTCGAACGAGAAGGACACCGGCTCGCCGGACTCGCTCGCGAGCGCGCCCGAACGGATGATCGCGCCAAACGGGTCCATCCATTCGAAGCGGACGTCGGCGCCGACGGCGACGTTTGAAACCGTGCCCGTGACGGTTTGTCCCTCCAGAACAACAGGCGTGTCGAGGGTTATCTGCATGCTCTGGAGCTGGCCGTAGAGCGCGACAGAAAGGGCGCAGCAGAACGCAGACGCACAGAAAGCAACCAATGCACGGCGCATTGAAATCCTCCTATCAGCGCTCATCTGGAGCAGTTTCATCGGCTGCCTCGCAGGCGATGGTCATGGCAAAGGCATGATGCGGGCGCGCAAACCGCGCCTGTGAAGTCAACAGGCGAGGATGCCAGTCGTACTAATGGGCGACTCACCGAGTCGCCCCTACGGTTGCGGGCAACGCATGCGTCGCCCCTACAAACGGACACAACCGCATTTCTCATGGCAGTCACACTCGATTGATGGCGCCAAGAATGTCCGAGACGGCCTCCATGGGGAGGCCGACGACGTTGGAGAAGCTGCCTTCGACGCGTTTGACGAATCGATCGCCGGTTTCCTGTATCGCATATGCGCCGGCCTTGCCCATGGCTTCGCCGGACGAGACGTACTCTTCGATCTGGGCATCGGTCATATGGCCGAATACTACTTTGGTCACGGCCGCGCGGCCGATAGACGCGCCGGTATCGCAATCGAGGACGTAGACCCCGGTGATGACCCTGTGGGTGCTATCGCTCAAGGCCCGCAGCATCCGCTTCGCGTCGGCCTCGTCCGCGGGCTTGCCGACGACCTCACCGGAAGGCGTGACCACTATGGTATCGGCGGCGAGGATTATCGCGTTGTTGACGTTGGCGGCGACAGCGACGGCTTTGCGCCTCGCGACCTCGACTGCGGCCGCCTCGGGAGAGAACCCCTGGGGGAGGGACTCGTCGACCTCCGCCGGCACGACGTCGAAAGTGTACCCGGCCTCAGCCATGAGTGCGCGCCTGCGAGGCGAACCGGATGCAAGGACAAGGCGTTTAGTGAGCTTCGTCATTGGGTTTCTCCGTCTTCACAGCAAATATCATCGTGCGGCCCGGGCCGATCTCTATTGCTGCCAGATTCACTGCGCGCCATGGGTCCCGCAGGTCGACGGCGTCTGAGAATCCCGCTGGGAGCGCCGCGGATACGGTCAGCGGTTTATCCGCGCGGTTGGTCATGTAGAAAAGAATGCCGCCCGGCACATCGACCGCGCGCGCTTCTATCCTCCAGTCGCGCTTGCCGGCAACCGTGAACCTCGCAGGGCGCGAGACGCCCGCGCGTGACGCCACCGCGTCCAGAAACGCGTTCATGCTCTCCGGCGCAAGCGGCGTCGCAAGATAGTAGACCATTCCGCGGCCGTAGGGGATTTCAAGAATCGCCTTCGCGCCATCGGCGGTTTTCGCGACAACGGTGGCGCCGTCCGTTGACTCTATCGACTGAAACACGCCGCGGCCTGAAAGGCGCGTGCCTTCGGGAAGCGGCGCGTTCGCGTTGCAGACAACCGCCTCCGCGGGGAGGTCTTTGGCGACCGTCTCGCGAATCATGCCTTGGAGGAACGCATCGCGCTTCACGTCGCTTGTGCCGAACGAGCCGGAACGCACCGACTTGACGCTTACGCCGAGACGGGCGAGGTAGTCTTTCGGCCGGGCGTACTGGTCGAACATGAGAGAGTTCGGCGTGATAACGACCCTGCCGCCGTCCGCGGCGAATTTGAGGATGCCTTCGGCTTCCGAGTCAAGGACGTAAGTCGCGGCGGGGACGACAAGGAGCTTGTAACCGGCGAGCTTGCCTTCCTCGACCTGCATGCTCGATATGAAGCGCACGGGCGCGTCGAGGCCGAGCATGGCGGAGTAGACGCTCTTGAGCTCCATCGTGTACGGCGTTTCGCTGCCGGACAGGAATTCCGGCGGAACCTGGAGCATCGAGGCGCGCGAGTAGAGGATTGCCATTTCGGCCTTTGCCTTTGGGAAGGCTGCGATCTGGGGGCCGATCCTGCGAATGTCGAGGCCGATTTTGAGGGCCTCGGCCACGTCGGAAAGGGGGATATTCCACGAGAAGGGAAGGGCGGTCTCGTTGAACTGCGGGAACTCGGTGTCAGGCTTATCCGGCCACCACCACATCGCCATCGCCGTGTTGCCGTGGAGGAAGCACGGCAGTACATTCGCGACGTCGCCGTGGTATTCGAAATCGATCATCGGCTTTCGGCCATCGGAGAGGCTCCAGAGAAGATCGGTCGTGATTGTGGAGGGACCGGCCTCGTTCAGGACCACGTCATCCACTTGGCGGATGATATTCTCTTCGTCGACCCCCGAGCGGCCGAAGTCAGGCCTGAAGCTGTATGAAACCGCGCCGACCGATACGGGCATATCGGGTATCAGTTCCTTGAGGACGCTCTTCGACCATGCGGCGTGATCGACAAAGCGCCTGCAATTGAACGCCTGCCAGTTGTACCATCGCGCGCGGTTTCCGCCGGCGTGTGAGGCGTTGGGCATGATGGTGATCTCATCGAAAAACTTGAGATTTGTGCCCCAGGCGGCGTTGAGGCCGTCGATTGTCTTGTGCTGCTCCTTGAGGTAGTCGCGAAATAGCGCGAGCGTCGTGTCGCAGTAGCAGATATACGAAAGCTCGCCCCCCATGATGTCCACGAGAAGCTTCGGATCGTCCTTCCACTTGGGGGCCCTTGCCTTGAGGTACTCCTCGATTGCGGTCTTCGTGTGAGTGCTTTCGAGGCAGACAACGACCGGCTCGCTGCCGCCGCCCATCGAGGCAGAGTCGCGAACGATGTGGCCGCACCAGCCTTCATCGCGGTTCCATACCCGATGGGTGTCAGCGAACTCGTGATATGCCTTGTAGAGAGGAGCTTGTTCTACGTCATATCGGCTCGCGCCCGCGAAGGCGTTGGATTCGAAGAAATAGTCGCACGGGGTGAAATACTCGCACAGAGGCCCCTTTTCCTGGTAGAGCATAGAGAAGAGGCGCACGGGGGCCGGGTTATGCGGCCCGGATTGCTCTTTCTCGATGAGGTCGGGGCCTTCGAAGCGAAGCGATGCTGGATCGTAGATCGGCGGCACGGGTGAGACCGTGCGGTGGCCGTCGAGCGTCTCCTTGAGCGCGTCGCTCGCGGCGTCGCAGGAAGCGATCACATACTCGTAGAGCTCGCTCTCGCGCCCCTTGTACCACGGCAACTGCGGGCGGACATCTATGCCAAGGTTGGCTGTGACGAGGGCGATATTCGCTTCGAGAGTTCCGAAGCCGCGCCTCCTCGCGGCTTCGATGACGGCGGCAAGGCATGTGCGGGCGGCGATGGCCTGCTCGCGAAGCGCGGCCACCTCGGGCGTTATGCCACCGGTGACGAGAACGCGTGCTTTCGTATCGGGCCCCTCTTCGCCCGAGGTCAGGCGGATGTTGTCGAAATAGAGGACCGTGTCCTCACCGGGCAACGACATGAATATCTCGAAGTGGGTGATCTTGCCGGGATCGATGAATCTATCCGACGCCTTGATCTTTTCGAAAGGGATTTCGAGACTTGTCTGGCCGTTGACGAGGAGGTATTCGCCGTTGTAGCGTGACGAATAGGCGTCGCCGCTCTTGTCGTCGTCGATGCGGATTTCCATACCGACGGGCTTGGTCTGGGGGTTATACACGTCGAGCTTCAGTGTGTCGTAACCGGTCCAGTCGAGATCGATCTTCGATGCGGTGATGCCGGGATACTCGACGCCCTTTTCGAACGTGACCTTGAACGCTTTGCTGCCGTGCATCGCATATTCAGAGACAATGCTGCCGCGGTAGATACCGGTCCAGTTGATGACGCCGCCTTCGAAATCATCGAGAACCTTGACCTGGGGGGCGGCGAAAGCGGCTGAGGCCGTTACGAGAGAAAGCAGCATGGCGACAGCGGCCGCGCGCGGGAAAATCCTGACCATAGGCCTTCCTTCTCACATTATTCTTCGACACAGGGGCCGAACATCGGTTGTATAGACCGTCTTTATATAGAATGGCAAGGGGCATTTCAAAGGATTTTGTGAGAAGAGGCGTTCTATTGGTGTGCCAAACATGTAAGGACGACGTATGCGTCGCCCGAAAGGGGCGCTACAGAGGCAGAGAGACACGGGATTGGTTGTTGGCAGCCGCCGAACATTAGATCGTCGCGCGCCCGTCCGGCTTTCGGCGGGCGACGTCCGCCTTCGGCGGAACGCCCCTACAGTTTATTGATCCAGCACACTTGCCTGCAATCGCTTGAACTGCCACAAAGACCGGTTGAACAGCGAGGCCACAGACAACGCAGCCCAGCCTTAGTGGAACCAAAACGGCAGCTCACAGCACGTGATGAAGCGGCCAGCCTCAGAACAGAGAAATGCGACGGATTCGGCTATATCCTGAGGGGAGACGTTCTTGCGCTCTGTCCACGACAAGCCGTGGTCGCACTGTTCGACGGCGGTCTCGAGCGCGCCAATGCCGTCTACGGGACCGGGGCACATGGCGTTGACGGTGACGCCGTTGGCCCATGCCTGAGGGGCCGCGAGGCGCAGGGCGGCCATCCTTGCCGCCTTGGCCACGTTGTAAGCGTACGCCGGCGGCAGTTTGGTCGGGTGGAGCGCAAGGCCCACGATCCTGCCCCATTTGCGCTCGTACATGGAGGGGAGCACAATGGGCATGAGATTGTAGAGCGGAGCCAGTTCCTGCTGCGCGTCGGCAAGAGCGGCGGAGACGTCGAGGGCGTTCGGAGGCTGGGGGTGCCATCCGGCGCCGGGCCCGACGACGCAGATATCGATGCGGCCGAATTCCTTAACGCTCGCATCGACTACCTCTCGGCAATCTTCCGCTTTGAAGACGTCGCCCTGAACCGAGACAGCCCGGCCCCCACGGCCGGTGATGTGGTTGACAAGAGCCTTCGCGGCGTCTTCGCTCTTTCGGTAGTTGACGACGACAGCGGCCCCTTCGCGCGCGAGCGTAAGTGCGATGCTGCGCCCCATGCCGCTTCCCGCTGCGCCTGTGACAAGTGCGACACGATCCTTGCACGTCATTTCCGAATCCCTCTGCGTTTGGCTGTCTGTTTGGATGACTTGGTCTTTCGGGCGCCCAATGCCTTGAGGGCGTTCTCCAAGTGCGAGATTGCGCTTTCGTCCGCGGACTTGGCCGCGAGAATGCCACGAGAAATAGTCTCTCGAAGCGTGCGATCAGACATCTGAAGGCGACGTTCCGGTGCATCGGTACAGAAAGGCGCCTGTCGCATAATGTCTCTCGCCATTGCCGCTTCTCGGTCATAGTCCTGGGCGGCGGCAAGTATCTCAGGGCTCGCGGTTTTGGAAACGTCCGCCATCTCCTTGAGAAATCCCGCTGCAGCCGCTCGTGCATCACGTAGATTGGCGAGGACGACACTGGTGCTGACGTTGCACCGGGACGTCAGCGTTTCGATATCACCTGCAGGGAAACTCTCACCGCGCAGGAGCGCGGCCGCCCACTCGTCGTAGGCCGCAAGGCCGCAGTCATATCGTGCGCCGTTGGCGCTGTGGATTTCTCCCAGACGCGCGACTTCGATAGCCCACTCGAGCGCTTCCCGAAGGACGTCCAGCCGGGAGGGGCACGGCTTCTTGTCTCCGATCACGATCAACCGATCAAAGGCGCTCTCGTACCAGTCGGGCTTTCTGTAGTAGTCTCGGTCGTTCTCCTGAAAGAAGCTCCAGCCCACGAGCGCGTCGCCGTCGTAACCGGTAACGAGCCCGTGCTCCGGGGGGCCGATGATGCCGGTAGCGAGCACCGGCCGTCCGCGGTCGATACTCTCGGAGATCTTTGTGCGGAAGAGCTCTTTTTCGCCGGGAGAGTTGTCCTTGTCGAATTGCTCCCATTCATACCCGAGCGCGCGGAACGTCCGCCTGGCCGGTTCAAGCCCGATAAGCATGAGGTCGCCCGAGCTGGGACACCACTCACGATGCCAGAACAGGCGGAATGCCCCTCCCGAAACGCCCATGATGAAATCGTAAGAGACCGGCTCTTCGAGGAACTGCATGCATGACAGAACCGCGCCGGCAAACGTGCATTCGGTCTTCTCCCACCGTAGCGACGGCACGCCTTGAAGAATCTTCTCGGCGAATTCGTCGTCGAGTTTGTACTCGCTGAAGACCTCCTTCACGACCGGATCAAGATCGCCCGCGATGGCGGAGGCAAGCGCGGCCTTGAGCTTGGCGCGGGCGCGGGCGATTAACGACTTTGCAGTGCCGAGGGGGATGTCGAGGAAGTCGGCGACCTTCTTGTACGAAAGGCCGTCGAGGTGAAACATCGTGAGCGGCACGCGATACTTCGGCGGCAACGCCGCGACCGCGGCAAGGACCGCGTCGGCAAGCTCCCGCTTCTCGGCGGATTCGCTCGGCGTCGGCTGGAATTCCGGAATTTCCAGCGTTTCGAGGTCAACGCGGTCGCTTATCAGCTCGAATGCTTTCGGGCGAAACGTTCGCAGCCAATCTATCGTAACCCCGAACGTCACCCGTCTGAGCCATGCGGCGAAGCGCGCCGGTTCGCGCAGCTGATCGAGGTTGGTGTAAACCCGGATGAAAGTCTCCTGCGCGATATCCTGCGCGTCGTGCCAGTTGCCCACAAGACTGTATGCAAGGCCGTACACGTGCCCCTGGTAGCGTGTCACAAGCGCCTTGTAGGCGTTGTGGTCGCCATTTCGGCTCTTTTCCACGAGGTCGGCGTCCGGCAGTTTCGTCTGTCCGGTCATCGCAGGCTCCTGATGTCCAAGGTTATGCTTCTGTCAATCACAATGTCGTATCCGGCACAACAAAGGTTGCAGGAAATCCGCACGTGCTGCCGGGTACCGAGTCGCGGGCCTCGTGCCGCCGTCCGGCAAAGGGTCGGACATCATTCGAGTAGAGCGTCTTTATATAGAGGGAGGAGGGGCATTTCAAAGGATTTCGGGCGCAGCCAAAGGCCGCAAGAGCAGGTGAACAGGTGATCAGGTGAGCAGTAGAGGAGGACAAATCCATGCGCTTTCGCCAAGAGAGCTCGTACCGAAATCGCATACTCCGCTCGACACGGCCCTCAGGAGAGCCCTTTTCCAGAGGGAGAGGAAAGCCGACGGGATGAGCCATCGGCGGGGGGTTTCGGGAGCAACTTTTGCCAGCGTGCGCTGTCTGTAAGTGGTGAATGCCCCTTCACAGACGTCCGCGAATCCCTCCCAGGCAGTCCCTCCCGATGAGACAAAGGCATCCTGTGAGTGCGACCGTCAGAGGATCGTGCGATGGCGCAACCGTGGTACGACGGACACAGCCGGCGCGGCCTGGCAATTTGCGCCGCGCTTTTCGCTCTCGTCATGGGCGTGTACTTCGCCGAAGCGCTGCACAAGCAGACAGTGCCGTTCGACGAGCCGCTGTGGTTCATGCGCGCGCGGGTAGCTCCGACGAATCTCTCCACCGACCAGTACAGAATGTGGGCGATTGACACGCTTGCTCTCAACCGCTGGGCGTACGGTGCCGTTCTCAAGTCAACCGGTCTTGACAAGCTGCCTCCGGGCGAGAAACGGGCGTGGGAGGCAAGGGACGGCAAGCTCTACTTTCTCGGAAGGTACCTGCCGAACGACTGGAAGCTCTATGACCCGACAAAGCCGGACTTGTACTGGTTTGAATGGACGCATGGCGTCTATGCGCCGAGGGATGCGATTCTGGCGATGCGCATGGCGGACCTCGCTGCGTTTGGAGCGCTTCTTGTCTTACTGTGGCTTACAGCGCGCATGGTTCTCGGCTCCGACGTCATGGCGGCGGCCGCGGTGCTGCCGCTATGCATGCTGCCGAATTGGCTGACGTGCGTGGCGTTTGTGCTTGGCGGCGGCGACGTCTTTATGCTGGCCGGAGTGGCTCTCGCGCTATATCTGTGGACGAAATATCATGTGGCGGGGCGCGGGGCGTCGTGGACGGCAGTGATCGCCGTCGGCGCCGCCGCCGGACTGGCTACGAGCGCCAAGCACACGGGCGTCATTGCCGTGGCTGCGTTTGGCGCGTACCTATTCTGGCAGGCGCGGGGGTGGCGGCGCGTCGCGATGCCCGCGGCGGCTGCTCTTGCCGCACTTGCGGTATTCACTGTCGTGAACCCGGTAGTCCTTATGTACCCGGGAGCCAGGCCATGGCAGGTGCTCGACAAGATGATGCATTGGCGAGGATATGTCGTGTCAGAGGCGGTTGGACGAGTAGGCAAGGCCGGCGTCAGCTCGATCTGGAAGAGGGACCTCTTCTGGCTTCCATACCTGCCTGTCACATGCGCCGTCGCACTTACGCTCAGGCGCGAACGGTGGTTCGCGCCCCTCGTATTGTGGAGCGGCTCCATCGTAGCCGGCGTCTCCATCGGACTCGCCCGCATGGGGTACTTTCAGGACAACTACGATACCCCTGTCGAGATGGCGCTCTACTTCCCACTGTCGCTGGCTGCCATGGCGCTTGTGGCGAAGCACCTGCGAGCGGCCCGGCATGGTGAGCCATCCCAGGACAGGTAACAGACCCGCGCCGGATACCACGAAGCCGCTCTACCCCAGCAGGCGATTCGTTTTAGGCGATTCGTTTTCCAGTTGACATCGCCCCTCGGCATAAATAAAGTTGCTGCATCTAAATATAATCGTACTCTCGAATTAGAGCTACTTTGTCATCTCAGGGTTTCAAGGGCAAACAGATAGCCCTTTTTCTGTAAGTGTTCTTTGAGAACTTCGAGATTATTGGGCAGCCAGACAAAGGTCGCTTTCTGCCACAGGTAATCGCGCAAGGCATGAAGCGTCTGTCTTACTGTGCAAAGTTTTTTTTACACCAGTTCTCCAGACGATGGGAGCGCCTCAAGATTACCAAGAGGCTGTAGGCCACAAACACTATCTGCCAGTGCCGCACGATGCTCTCCAAGTCCCTGACTTGGTACTGCCCGGCACCCAGATCGTCTTTGGCCTCCCTGTAAAACTCCTCCACCCAGTTGCGCAGCGCATACACTTTTGCCACAGTATCAGACCGCAACTGCACGATGTTTGTGGTCAGCAGCCGCAGGTCCTCGTCCGACAAGGGATCCTCAGGCTTGGTCGTTACCACTACCACTCTGCGCTTACCTGTAAGCCCCTTTATCTTTACCTCCATCTGGCCGACATGCGCCTCGCGCTTCGTGCCGTCCGCATTCTTTAGCTCGACGGGGCGGTAGTCCCCTGGCTCCAAGAGGCCAAGCGCCTCCTTCAGCCGGTGCTCGTTTGAAGCGATGTCTCCAGACAGACGCGCAAAGACGCGTTGCGAACCGTCAAGTTCAACGACATAGGGCAGCTTGCGATCCTCCAACTCCTTCAGAAACTGGACGTTACGGCCGTACCAACTGTCCACTACCACCGCGCGGAACTCTATGCCTGTCTCGACCGCCGCGTCGATTAGCTCCAGCGCCAACGTGGGTTTGGTCTTAAACTCAGGGTCTTCCTTGCCCTTGTCCAACCATACGTCCGGCACATACGCTCGCACGTCGATAGGCCAGTGAAAGCGCTCGTCGGCATAGTGGCTTGTGACAAATACCTGGCCGTTGGCGGTCTTTCCGAGTTGGCCTATATACTGGCGCTTGACCCCTTCGGTGGAGTCGCCCCTCTTGGGAACTCCGGTGTCGTCTATAATAAGCACGCCCTTGTCACAGGGAGCCGTGCGGCGATTGGCCAGAAGGGCGGCAAGTCTCAGGCGGTTTAGCTCCTTGGCGTCCCAGGGGGCGTCAGAAAGAAAGTGGTGAAGGCTCTGATATTCCTGCCCTACGATCTTGGAGGAGATGACCTCGACGTTCTTGCGATGCAGTTGGCACAGCAGTCCCAATACGTACGAGCGGAAGCCTTGAGTCTGGTTCGGCCTTGACCAGAGACTGTCGAAGTTCTCAAAGAACGAATCCAATAACGGGTCAGGTTCGTTGACGATGAAGTTCATGAGCTTACCCTCCTCATGAACCTCTATCGGCTCCAACCTGACAACTATTCACTGAGTTGACAAAGTAGCTTTAGGTACAGAAACAAGGGAAAACCCATGCTCGATCTTGCATTCATCCGGGATAACGCCGAGAAGGTCAAGGCGGCTGTCATCAATAAGCGCGAGCAGGCAGATATCGACGCGATACTTGCCGCCGATGAAAAGCGCCGCGCATACCTCAAGGAGGTCGAGGCCCTCCGCGCCGAGCGCAATGAAGCATCCAAGGCAATCGGCATCGCGAAGAAGAAGGGGCAGGACGCTTCCGAGCAGATGTCCGCGATGCGGCAGGTGGGGGACCGGATCAAGGCGATAGAGGAGGATCTGACGGCCGTTGAGGCGGCCCTGAACGACATGCTTCGCCGGGTGCCCAACGTCCCGGCGGACGACGTTCCGGTCGGCCCGGAAGACACGCACAATCGCGTTGTGCGCGAGTGGGGCGAAGTGCCGAAGTTCGACTTCACGCCGCTGCCGCACTGGGACATACAGGAGAAGTGCGCCCTTCTCGACTTTGCGCGCGGGACCAAGATCGCGGGTTCGGGATTCATGCTCTTCATCGGCCTCGGCGCCAGATTGCAGCGCGCGCTTGTCACGTTCATGCTCGACATGCATACCTCGAAGCACGGCTACAAGGAGGTCTTCCCGCCGTTTCTCGTGAACCGCGACTCGATGTTCGGCACGGGGCAACTGCCCAAGCTCGAAGAGGATATGTACAAGACCGCGGTTGACGATCTCTTCCTCATTCCGACGGCGGAAGTGCCGGTCACGAATATCTATCGCGACGAGGTGCTGAGTGCGTTTGATCTCCCCATCAAGCTCACGGCGTATTCGGCGTGCTTCAGGCGCGAGGCCGGGTCGTACGGCAAGGACACGCGCGGGCTTATCCGCGTCCACCAGTTTGACAAGGTGGAGATGGTGAAGTTCGCCGACCCGGCGAAATCATACGAGGAGCTCGAATCGCTCACAAACGACGCCGAAGAGGTGCTCCAGGCGCTGGGCCTGCCGTACCGCGTGATCCAGCTCTCGACCGAGGGGCTCTCGTTTGCCGCCGCGAAGTGCTACGACCTCGAGGTCTACGCCGCCGGCGTCGGCAAGTGGCTGGAGGTTTCATCGTGCTCGAACTTCGAGGCGTTCCAGGCGCGAAGGGCCAATATCCGGTTCAAGGACACGAGCGGCAAGGTGAAGTTCGTCCACACGCTCAACGGCTCCGGGATAGCGCTGCCGAGGACGGTCATCGCGATACTCGAGAATAACCAGCGCAAGGACGGGACGGTCGTGCTGCCGGAAGTGTTGAGGCCGTATATGGGCGGCGTCGACGTTATTCCTTTGGCCAAGTAGCGGCTTCCGGTATTGCTGGAGTGCTTCGGCCTCGCCGCAGGGCGACTCACCGAGTCGCCCCTACGAAACATCCCAAGTCGTGAGGCCGTGTACGATCACGCCACGAGTTCAGTCTTGAGTTTCTTCCTCGGCTCCACGCACATCTTTGCGAACATCGCCGCGGATATGATTGAGAGCGCGATTCCGAGGGCGAAGGGAATCGTATAGCCGTACTTGTCCGCAAGCCAGCCGCCCACAAAGGGCACCGCCACGACGGGGAGGCCCATCATGTTGTCGAGGCTGATGTAGGAGGGGCGCTTTTCAGGAGGGGCGAGCTCGAGGATGTAATTCGTGTGGCCCAGCCAGAATGACATGCTGGAAAGCGTGGAGAGCGCGAACGCGGCGTAGAAGCCGACAGGCCCTGTAGCAGCGAGGGCGCAGACGATTCCCGCGGCGCCGGTGACTCCGGCGAGCGTGAGTATGACCCTGTAACCGAAGAGATCGCCCGCCGGCCCGATGACAATCGAAATCACCATGCGCGAGAGGACGATTACCATCGCCATCTCGACCATGAGCTTCACCGTCGCTTCCTGTCCGATGACCCCCGTAGCGCGCACGGCGAAGAAGGACGGTGCCGCAATCGCGCTCATGCCGAAAACGATGCGGCACCAGATGTAGTTCCGAAGAGGCTTATTATTAAAGATGGCGTCCCACGCCTCGTGCATGTGCTCCATCAGGGGCTTGACGCTGCGCTTGACGGGGTATGGCGCTTCGCGAAGGAGCGCAAGCGGTATTGCGGATATCGTAACGAAGACAAACGTGGCGAAGAAGAGCACAGTGTAGTTGTCCGGGAAGCTGAAGCGGCCCATGTAGCGGTTGGCGACAAGAAGCGTGAGAAATCCGAGCGCGCCGCCGAGGCTCTCGCGGATACCGAAAAGGAGTCCCCTTCGGTTGACCGGCGTGACCTTGGCAACCATCTCCTGCCAGATGGGACTGATGAGGCCGAGGCTCGATTGCCAGTAGAAGACGACCGCGAAGAAGATGTAGAGCGCGATACCGGGTCTGCGGCCGGCGACAAGCGCCGTCATGATCCCGAGCATGAGCCACGGCACGCGTTCCATGATCGCAAATACATACATCGGCCGCATGAGGAGCGCGCGCCGTTCGCATATGTGCGAGATCCACAACTGCTGCGGCATCATGAAGCAGATCGAGAGAATGAAGAGAAGCACTCCTACGAGCGTATTGCCGTAGCCGGATAGTCCCGGCACGCGGTCCGCGCAGTCCTTGATGAAGCCGGGGAGTACAGTCTCCACGGGCACGAGCGCCATGCCCATCGCGAAGATCGCGCCGTCAGCGACATTCAGAACGAGGTTGTACCACGTGTGCTTGAGGACGAAGGCGTTATACGCCGCGACCGCGGCTTCGCGCGATGTGGAATCGTCACCGACGGACTGGGGAAGGAGCGCTTCGCTCAACTGAGGCTACCTGCCCTTCTCGAGCTCGGAAATCGTCCAATCGGTCCGGTCGATCACATCCGCGCCTTCGGGGACGGTGTACTTGAATGCGTCCTGCGGCAGGGGGGCGTTGAGCTCGACATCGGTGAACTCGAGCTTCAGCAGCGGGTGATTGCCTTCGCGGCCGAGCTCGATGCGGCGCGGGAAGAAGTCTTTTGCGTCGACCGCGACGATGACGGTCTTGTAGAACCTTTGCGCCGCGAGAGGCAGGGGATTGTCGGTCGTGAACTGAGGCTTGAGACTGCCGACGAGGACGTACTCCTTGCTCGCGCCGGCCGCCTGCTCATATGCGCCGTTGAATGAGACGACCTTCGCGAGGTTGGAGAGATCGTAGAGTGCGTTTGTGCCCAGAAGCGGCAGCGCGGGGCTTGCCTTGTGCTCGGCGGCAAGAGACTTCTTCACCTGGCTGAGGTCCACCTTTGTGACGAGGGGGCCGGTCGGAGTCTGGCTCTCGGTCCAGAGGATGCCGCCGGAGATGACTTCCAGCGACTTGACCGTGTCTTCCCTCATCTTCGTGGCCATCTCGACGCGCTCGTCGCCGTTACGCGCGGCGAGGACGGTGAGCGCGCTTGAATAGTGGAAAGGGTACCAGACTTCGAGATTGCCGGCCGCTTTGACGCTTTCCGCGCGCGTGACGGTAGCAGCCGCGAGACCGAGGATGTCGGCCGGGTCGAGGGCCGGCCCCTGAGTGGAGGTGGACTCCACCTTGGGCGCGACCGGGGCGCGCGCGAAGGCCGCAGAGCAAAAGAGAACGACGAAAAGAGCGCACAGGGCTATAGAGCGAAGCATCGGTGCTCCTTCAGGATACATGGTTACTGCGGGACTACGGAATAATCGGCAAACAGCCGGTGCCGTATGGAGAGACAATTATCCTGATGCACGCTTAGGCGGCAAGAGGTGCGGTGGCCCAATCGTAGGGGCGACTCGGTGAGTCGCCCTGTCCCGAGAGCGCAAGGCGGCACGGCCCTCACCCCAGCCCCTCTCCCAGAGGGCTTGTCATTACCCACATCTTGTGAGTGTGGGAGAGGAGCCGATAGATTCTCCAAGGTCAATAGTAACCTTGGAGATAGGCGATGTCCAGAAATCTCGTATCGGCGAAGGAGT